>Ga0335073_10003383_pt1 | contig 22184 bp, 15 predicted proteins | sample Lox_Sample_22_FD_207093 | JGI IMG/M metagenome (GOLD analysis project Ga0335073, IMG submission 207093) | Soil microbial communities from Loxahatchee National Wildlife Refuge, Florida, United States - Lox_Sample_2.2 | ecosystem: Environmental > Terrestrial > Soil > Wetlands | place: USA...
GCCACCAAAGGCGCGCGCGCGTCATCGTGCGCGGTGAAGGTGCGGCCGGCGACGAGCGAGATCGCCAGCGTTTTCGCGTAATTGGGACTGAGCTGCTGAATAAAAACGATCGGGCGCCGGCCGAGCACCACCTGCGGCTGGCCTTCGAACAGCACCGGCGCCTGATGGTTCGGCTCGGCCGGAAGCGCGGTGGAAAGCGCGGCGGATTGGACGCCGGGGGTGGCCGAGACGCGGCGCAGCACATTGTCATAAAACGCGATGAGATCCGCCGTTTTCGCGTACTTTGCGGGCGGCAGGGTGATGTCGAGCGTAAGCAGATTTTTCGGATCGAAGCCGGGACTGGCTTCGCGCAATCGGATAAAGCTGCGAATCAGCAGACCGGAACCGACCAGCAGGATCATCGATAATGCCACCTGGCCGACCACGAGAACGCTTCGTGCGCGCGTGCGGCCGCGGCTGCCGGAGCTGGTGCGGCCCTCCTCGCGCAGCATCGAATTGAGATCGGGTTTGGAAAGCTCCAGTGCGGGCGCGAGACCGAACAGAATTCCGCTGGCGAGCGAAATCAGCAGTGTGAACAGAAGCACGCGCGCGTCCATTTCGACGCCCGCGATCTGCGGAAAGGTTGGCTCGCTGAGGCCGGAAAGCGCGCGCGTACCCATTTCGCCGAGAAAAATTCCCAGGGCGCCGCTGACCAGCGAGAGCGCGAGACTTTCCCCGAGCAGCTGCCGGATCAGCACACGGCGCGGCGCTCCGAGCGCGCTGCGGATGGCGAATTCTTTCTTTCGTCCCACGGCACGGGCCAAAAGAAGACTGGCGACGTTGGCGCAGGCGATCAGCAGGACGAATCCGACGGCGGCGGAAAGAACCAGCACTAGGGGGCGCACGTTGCCGACGAACTCCTGGCGCAAATCGCCGAGGCTCATCTCCAGATCGAGCGTGGAATCGTAAGCGCCGGGATGGTCGCGCCGGTATTGGTCATAAAGGACAGCGATTTCGGATTGCGCCCGCTCACGCGAAACGCCGCGGGCGAGCCGGCCGATCAAGTGGAAATAAGGTCCGCCAGCCTGCACGCGTGCGGGAGTGACGTAGCTCAGATCGAACACGCGCGTGGTCCACAGATCGGAGCCGTCGAGCCCGCTCATCGGGAAACGGAACTGCGGCGGAAGCACGCCGATGATGGTAAAGACATCGCCATTGAGGTCCAGCGTCTGGCCGATCGCGGCGCGATTGCGCGCGAATTTGCGGGTCCAGAATTCGTCGCTGATCAGCACCACCTGCGGCCCGCCACGGCGATCTTCTTCGGGGCGAAAGGCGCGCCCCAGGGCCGGCTTCACGCCGAGCAGATCGAAAAAATTCCAGGAAACGCGCGCGGCGCGGATCTGTTCGGCATCACCGCGTCCGGTCAGGTTGAAATTTTCGAACGTGCAGGCGGCGACGTTGCGAAACGAGCGCTGATAATTTTCGAGGTAGCCGAAAAACGGATAAGAAAGCGTTCCGCCGAGGTTGTGACGGTCCTTGGGAAGTCCGTTGATGACCACGAGCTGCGCCGGATCGGAAAAGGCGAGCGGGCGCAGCAGCAATGCATTGGCTACGGTGAAAATCGCGGTATTGGCGCCGATGCCGGCCGCCAGCGTGAGAATGGCGACGAGGCTGAACGCAGGATTCTGCGTGAAATGGCGCATTTCCATCAAAACAGTATACAGAAGAGAAAGAGCGCCGCTTGAAAATTCCTCTTGTGGAATGCGTTCTTCGGGCGTATAGTGAACAAAAGCGTAACGAGGATGCAGTTGCGAAGTATTGGTTTTACCGCGGGGGTCGTATATGCGTTCGGCGGAGTTTTGCTGACGCCCTCAGCGGCGCAAACGCCGCTGGCTCCGGAACAGCAGGTTCAGGCTGTGCAAGCTCCGCCGGACGACGCCTCAGCCTCGGCTCTACCCGCGCCCGCTTCGTTCGTGCCCTTGACGCTCGGCCAGAAATATCTGTGGTCGGTGAACAAGGTTTTCTCGCCGGGATCGCTCTTTCTGTATAATTTTCGCGCCGGATTCGATGAGGTGCTGCGCAAGGACAGTCCCTGGGGCAACCAGGAGGATTCCTACGGCGTGCGCACGGCGTCGTTTCTGGGGCGCAGCTTTCTGCGGCAGAACCTGGCGTTCGGGGTGCGCGCTTTCGACCATGAAGACCCGCGCTATTTCGTGCTGGGGCGCGGCAGCCGGTGGACGCGGGTGAGGTACGCCGTGATTCGAACATTTCTGGTGCGAAATGATTCGGGTGGAATTATGCCGGCTTACAGCCTGTTCGCCGCCGCGTTCGGGACGCCGCTGCTCGCCGACCAATGGGGATTGGAGCACCGCTTGAATCCGCATCCGCTGCGCGCGGGCGGCGCGGGGCTGGGTATCGCCGTCGGGTCGGACGTGTTTCAGGAATTCTGGCCGGACATCAAGAGGAAACTTGGTCTCGATCGCCGGCTGCATGGGTGGTACGGCCACTAACCGGGCGCTGAAAAAGGGGACGGAGTACTGTCGGGAAACCGCGCCATCGCTGGCAACTCTGACGGGCAGGGCTCAGCGCGGACCGCGCGTCTTCACACGGGATTGCGGATGCGAAAGCCTCGTTTTCTCCCCAGCGCCACCACTTCGCCTTCGTATTTCAAACTGCCGTTGATCATCAGCTCCAGAGGGCGCTGCAAGGAATAATCGAAGACCAGCACATCGCCCGGCTGCAGGTGCAGCAATTCGGTGATGCCCAGCCGCGGGCCGTGCAGCCGCGCGTCCAGGCGGACCGCCGCGGGACGGATCAGGCGCAACACCCGCAGGTTCTCGTCTTCGGTGGCCTGCGTTTTGCGCACGGTGCGATGCGCGTCGATTTTCTGGCGCAGCATCTTGACGATGATCGAGGGGATGCCCAGGTTCATCATGCCCGAAGTCTCGCCGATGCGCACTTCAATGCTGATGGCCACCACGGCTTCGTTCTGCGCCATGATTTGCAGCAGCTGCGGCTCGGTTTCCTGACCCTCGATGGCGAAATCAATGGCCGCCACGGCCATCCACGCGGTGCGCAGATCGTTCAGAATGACCCGCAGCAGGCCCTCCATGATGCTCTGCTCGATGTCGGTGATCTCGCGATCGATGCGCGTCGGTGTTTTGCCGCTGCCGCCGAGCAGCATTTCGAGAATCGGAAACACCAGCGACGGGTTGATTTCCAGAATCGCGCTGCCGTCGTAGGGCTTCATGTTGAGCGCGATCAGGCTGGTGGGCGAGGGCAAGGATTGCTTGAACTCGTTGAAGGACAGCTGCTCCACCGAAATCAGGTTGACGATCACGTAAGAACGCAGATACGCCGACAGGCTGGAGGCCAGGCTGCGCGCGAAATTTTCGTGCAGCAGATGGATGGTGCGAAGCTGGTCCTTGGCGATGCGGTCGGTGCGCCGGAAATCGTAGAGCTGGCCTTTGACGGCGTCTTCGGCCAGGCGCTGTTCGTGTGCGTGGCGGAAGGCGTCGTCGATTTCCTGCTGAGAGAGGACGCGGTCCATAAGCATTGATCGGCCCCGCCGGGCGATGCAAGACGTCGGAATTTTCCGAGCGGCTCAGGTTGAAACGGGCCCAGTTGAAACCGGCGTGAGGCGCAAGGTACGATCAGGACTGGCTCGCGGTGATCACCCGGGCCGCAATGGCGGCGAGCTCGCCGCAACTCGACCGGCGGGAGAAACCACAACATTGTGACCTCTGAAAACGATCGGCCGCGCGTCGCGGTTTTAGGTTTGGGATATATCGGATGCGTGACGGCGGCCTGTCTTGCCGAGACCGGACACACCGTTTGCGGCATCGACCGCGATGGGCACAAGGTGACCAGCGTCGGCCGCGGCCAGGCGCCGTTTTACGAGCCGGGCTTGGGGGAACTGGTCGAAAAAAATGTCGCGGCGGGACGTCTCATCGCCACCGCTTCCACGCGCGAGGGCATTGAAAACGCCGACGTCGCGCTGGTCTGCGTGGGCACGCCGTCGGAGCGCAATGGCAACCTGGGGCTCGACCAATTGCGCCGCGTCACCGCCGATCTGGCGGAAGCGACGGCCGGACGCGAACGGCCGCTGGTCATTGCCATCCGCAGCACGGTTTTTCCGGGCACCTGCGAAGACGTGGTGATGCCGGCGTTTGACGGGCGCGAGGCGATTCGCGTCGTCTCCAACCCGGAATTTCTGCGCGAAGGCGCCGCGGTGCGCGATTTTATGGAGCCCGCGCTGATTGTGGTGGGCGGCGATGATCCCCGCGCCACGCGCCTGGTGGCGCGTATCTATCAAGGCTTGGGCGTCGCCCCGCGACTGGTGGCGCTGCGCACCGCGGAAATGATCAAGTACGCCTGCAACGCATTTCACGCGGTGAAGATCAATTTCGCCAATGAAATCGGCGCGCTGGCCGAGGTGTTGCGGGTGGCGCCGGAAGAAGTGCTCGAAACGCTGTGTCTCGACCGCAAGCTGAATATTTCCACGGCGTATTTGAAACCGGGATTTGCTTTCGGCGGGTCGTGTCTGCCCAAGGATGTGCGCGCGCTCCGTTATCGCGCCGCGCGGATGGATTTGCGGCTGCCGATGCTCGAAGCGGTTCTCGATAGCAATCACGAGCAGTTGCACCGCGCCACGCAGGCGGCGCTCGATTTGAGCGCGGCAAGAATCGGTGTAGTGGGGCTGGCCTTTAAAGAGAACACCGACGATCTGCGGGAAAGCCCGGTGGTGACCATGCTCGAAACGCTGCTCGGCAAGGGGCGCGATCTGCGGGTTTACGATCCGCATATTCAGATGGAGAAAATCTACGGCTCCAATCGCGACTACATTTTGAACGCGATTCCGCACATCGGCAAACTGCTGACGGCCAGTTTCGAGGAGCTCGCCGGGTGGGCCGATCACCTGGTGATTACGCAGCGGCCTTCGGCGGAACTGGCCGCCCAGATCCGCGCGACGGGAAAGCCGGTGCTCGATGTGGCGCGCGGGCTGATCGCGTGAAAACGAATCACCGCGAAGCCGCCGGCTGCGCCGCGTAACTCTCGACATGCCGAAACCAAAGTTCCAGCATCAGCAGCATCCATAGCCAATGCGAATTGTCGCGGCGCCCGCTGTCATGCTCGACCAGCATGTGGTTCAGGAATTTCGGCGACACGATCTCGCGCTTCAGGAATTGGGAACCGGCGAGATGGTCGTGCAGGAAATCCCGCAGTGAGCCGCGAAACCAGCGGGACAGCGGCACGCCGAAGCCTTTCTTGGGCAGGCGCAGCAGCTCCGGCGGAAGACGGTCGCCGAGCGCCTTGCGCAGGATCAGCTTTCCTTGCCCGTTCTTCATTTTCCAGGCCGCCGGAATCTGCGCGGCCAACTCCGCCAGCTCGTGATCGAGCAGCGGAGAACGCACCTCGAGCGAGTTGGCCATCGACATGCGATCCACCTTCACCAGCATGTCGCCAGTCAGCTTCGCCGTGGCCTCAAAATACAGGGCGCGCGTCAGGATATCGGCGCGTCCCGTGAGCAGGCAATCCGCGAAGGTGCTGGTGAGAAAGGCTGAGTCGGCCGGCAGCAGCCAATCCGGACGCAGCAGGTTTCGCCGCAGGAAGTACGGCGTGTAATTCATCTCAAAATACCGCTCCAGCGCCGAGCCGCGGCTGATCATGCGCAGATAATTCTTGCCGTATGCCGAATAGGGCAGGCTGTCGGCGGCAAGCGACAGCAGGCGGCGGCTCCACAACGGGATGCGGTCGAAATGCCGCAGACGATCGACGGCGAAAAAGCTCTCGTATCCGGCAAACAACTCGTCGCCACCGTCTCCGGTCAGCGCCACTTTCACGTGGCGAGCCGCAAATTCGGAAACGAGGTAAGTGGGAATGGCGGAGGAATCTCCGAACGGCTCATCGAAATGGCGGACCAAGCGGTTCACCAGGTCGACCGAATCGGGCGATACCAGAATTTCGTGATGTTCGGTTTTATATTGTTCGGCGACCAGGCGCGCGGCCGGCAGCTCATTGTATTCCGTTTCCTCGAAGCCGATGGAAAACGTCTTCACCGGCGCGGCGGACTGCATGGCCATGGAGGCGACCACCGAACTGGAGTCGAGACCTCCGCTCAAAAAAGCGCCCAGCGGCACGTCGGCGATCATGCGCAGACGCACCGATTCATCAAAAACCTGGCGCACCCGGTCGCACATGGCGGACTCGGAAATTTCGGCCGGCGGCTCCTCGGCCGGCGCCGGAAGGGTCCAATAGCGGCCGGTTTCGAGGCGCCCGCCGGCCGAATAGCGGAGCCAGCCCCCCGGCGCCAGCTTGCGCACGGCCAGGAACGGGCTCCACGGATCGGGAATATAAGAAAACTGAAAATAGAGGCGCAGCGCCTGGTCATCTATTTCCAGCGGAACGCCGGCGGCGCGCAGGCATTTCAACTCGCTTCCGAAGAACAATCCTTCCGGCAGGGCGGCATAGTACAAGGGCTTTTTTCCGAAGCGATCGCGCGCCAGAAACAGCGAGCGGGAGCGCGCATCCCAGATCGCGTACGCAAACATCCCCCGCAATCGCGCCGGGCTGCGTACGCCCTCCTGTTCGTACAGATGGACCAGCGTTTCGGTGTCGCTGTTCGTGCTGAGACGATGATCTTGTCCGGTCAGATCCCGGCGCAGGGACTGGTAATTGTAGATCTCGCCATTGAAGACCACCCACAGCGAGCCGTCTTCGTTCGAGATCGGCTGATGGCCGCTGCTGAGATCGATGATGCTGAGGCGGCGCATCCCAATCCCGCAGCCGCCGTCCAGATGATAGCCCTCATCATCGGGGCCGCGATGGCGAATCTCGTCGCACATCGCGCGCAGAACGGCTGCATCCGCGGTCTGCTCGCGGAGATAAAATCCGGCGATTCCGCACACCTTCCTGATTATCGCAAACCGGCCGGCCAAGCCCCGCGCCGGGTTTCCGCGGAGGCAAGGGAGGACTCATACAATTGCTGTATTTTGCGCACGGAAATGTTCATCGAAAACTCCGCGGCGATGCGTCGCGCTCCGCTTTCGGCCAGGCACACCCGCAATGCAGGGTCTTCCACCAGGCGCTGCAATTGCGCGGCGAGCGCCCCGGCGTCGCCGGGAGGGAACAGGAGCCCGGTTTCACCTTCGCGCACCAGCTCAGGATTTCCGCCGACGCGCGACGCCACGACGGCACAGCCGCGCGCCATCGCCTCCATCAGCGAATTGGAGAGAGCTTCGGAGCGCGAAGGGAGCACGAAGATCTCCATCGATCCGAGCCAGCGCGCCACGGCGGGCGTAGCAGGCTCGAACCAACACGCTTCGGCAACTCCTCGCTGGCCGGCCAGGAGCTGCAACAGGGGCAACTCGGGTCCGCTGCCGACGATCGCCAGGCGAAGTCCAGGGATGCGCGGCGAGACGGCGGCGAACGCCTCGATGAGCGTGGCCAGGTCTTTTTCCGGACGAAGGACGCAGACCGCACCGATCACCAGCGACGCGGCGGCGAGCGGCGCGACGCGTTCCCGGCCGCGCGAGTGAAACATGGCCGTATCGATGCCGTTCGGACATACGTGAACCCGCTCGCCCGGAACCGCTTCGTCCTCGATCAGATGACGGCGCATCGCTTCGCAATTGGCGACGATGCCCTGGACCAGGCGATCGGTGACGCGCAGGATCCGGTTGTCCAGCGCGGAATTGAGCGAGCGATGGGCGCGCTGGCTGGACAGAATCACCGGGATCCCCGCCATGCGCGCCAACGGAACGCCAAAAATATTCATGGGGCAATCGAAGGTGTGGACCAGGCGAATGCGCCGCGATCGCAGGTAGCGCGCCAGCCGGAGGGCGGCCGCCAGCGCGCCGGGGGATAGAAAAGATGTCACCGGAAGGCGCAGGATGGGCACGCCGGCCGAACGCAGCTCGTCGGCGCGAATGCCTTCGTGAAAGCAGATTACATGCGGCGCGAATCGAGAGCGGTCGATGGAGCGGGCGATCTCGGCCGCCTGACGCTCGGTGCCGCCGGGACCGAGTTCACGAACCATGATCGCGATAGGAATCGGCTCAGGCAAGCGAAAGCTCGTTCCCGCCCCGCTGTGTCACTTGATCTGGCGCGACTGGGGTTCACGGCCGGCATTGGCGATGGAGGCGGCGACCATGGACAGCGCAATGAACGTCGGAATGTAGTACGCGTAAGCCAAGGCGCTGAAGAAAATGTTGATGGACAACGCGATTCCGGAAATCAACAGCCAGAACGCCGGCTCCATAGGGTCATTCAAGCGGTGCGATCGGGTCCGTTTATGCACCAGATACAGCAGCCGTATCGCGCCGAAGAGCGCGCCCACGAAGAACAGGAATGCGGGAATGCCCGCCTCGGCCGAAACCTGCGTATAAGTGTTATGGGTCACCTGCCAGGCCGCGCGCTTGCCCAGATCTTTCGCGACCGCGGCTTCGGCCACGGCAAATTCTCCGGGACCCACGCCAAATAGGGGATGGCTCAACGTTTCGCTGATACTGTTCGTCAACAGCGCCTCGCGAGCGGCGGTCGAGCCCTGCGCTTCTTGGGCGCGTTCGAGGTCGGCCGCGGTCGAAACCGCGGGCGCGCTGGAGGTGAACAGCGAGAGGTAGCGATATTTGAGGTCGGCGGGCAGAAGGAAAACCGCAATGGCCGCGAGCGCGATCGCGGACACGACTGCCACGATTTTGAACTGGATTGAACCGCGCAGGAAGAGAAACAACGCCAACCCGATCAGGGAAAGAAGGGCCGCGCGCGATCCCGTGCGCAGCACGATAATCAAGATGCCTGCGATGGTTGGCGGCAGGATCAGTTTCGGCAGGGAAAAGCGTGGAGACGCCTGAAAGGCCCAGGCGCAAACCGGCAAAATAAATAGAAAATGGGTGGCCAAATCGTTGGGATTCGAGAGAGTTCCGAAGCGCAGCACAAAGCGGCCATCGACCGAGGCAGGATAAATCAAACAAAACAGAAAATCGCAGACACCGCCACCGGCGATCGCGAACAGCATCATTCTGAAGCGGTACCAGGTGGTGGTGAGGCCGACGATCATGAAAAACATCGAAAAATCAGCTTCGAAGGCGGTGAATAGGGTTTGGGTGCTTCCCCCCCTCCAGACGCTGAATGGGGCCGCGAGCAGGAGCCAGGCGAGGAAGCCGCAGAAAAAAATCCCCGGCTTGAATCGAACGGCGCGGCCAAGGCCGCCGGTGAAAAGAAATCCCAGCAGCGCGATCGGCGCGGTGATATAGGCGAGGTATGGCTTGAATCCGAAGACGGCGGTGATGGTGTCGTTTAACAGCGCGAAACGAACGAAGACGTAAGCGAGGGCCGCTGCAAAGCCGATGCTGCTCAAAGGTCCATCGTTAGGCGGTAGAGATGGGACGGGAGTCCCTCGCGGCTGCAAACCCGGCCGGGGGAGAACGGCTTTTGAGGGCTCGGCGGCAGCGGGCGGCTGCGCACGGGGGAGCTTTTTGGGCTTCAGCAGAGCGGAGGGATGGTTAAAACGGCTCATACAGGTATTTCGTCAGATACCCGGTTTGAAGTTAATCTTTTCTATCCTAACATCTCATCGCATGGACAGACCCGGCGGTAATTGCCGCAGTGCTATGCTGGACCACTGTGGGAAATCAGCTTCGCGAGGTGGCGGCTGGCGAGCGTTTCGAGTTCGGCAAGAATTGGGCGGCCTTTCTGGCCAAGCTGGATGGCGAGCAAATCGAAAGCGCGGTCCAGTCACTCCAAAAAATGCTCGGAACGAAGGACTTACATGGACGAAGCTTTCTCGACGCGGGAAGCGGAAGCGGACTATTCAGCCTGGCGGCACGGCGGATGGGCGCCCTGGTTCATTCTTTCGATTACGATCCGGACTCGGTGGGCTGCACGCGGGAGCTGAAGAGACGCTATTTTCCGGAGGATCCGCGGTGGACCGTGGAGGAAGGGTCGGTGCTCGATTCTTCGTACCTCAATTCGTTGGGAACCTTCGACATCGTGTACTCGTGGGGGGTGCTGCACCACACTGGAGCGATGTGGCAGGCGCTGGATAATGTTGCCCCTCTGGTGAACCCGGGAGGCGTGCTGTTCATTGCGATTTACAACGACCAGGGCACCTGGAGCCGCCGCTGGAAAGCGGTGAAGAAGCTTTACAACCGGACGCCGCGCGGGCTCCGGTTTCTGATCCTGGCGCCTGCGTTCCTGAAGGAATACTGGCGCCCGATGGTAAAGGATTTCCTGCGGCTGCGGCCCTTTCACTTTGCCCGAAATTACGAAGGCAAGACTCGCGGCATGACGCTGTGGCGGGATCTGGTCGACTGGGTGGGCGGGTATCCGTTTGAGGTCGCCACGCCGGGCGAGCTGCTCGACTTCTTTCGCGCGCGCGGCTTTCAGTTGGAAAAACTGGTGACGTGCGGCGGCAGTATGGGCTGCAACGAACTGGTCTTCCGCAGGAATTGATTCGGCCGATTCTGGCAATTCCGGAAATTTGTCAGCAACAAATCCGCTGTTTGCAACAATATTGCATTTTTAATCTCCACGCCGACAGGAAGACGCGTGAGATCGTCAGCACGAAGCCGAACGCTTCAATTTTAAAAACGAAGAGGTTGTTCAGTGATGACGAGTCACCAATCCAGGCTGGTGGTGCTGGCGACCGCGCTGCCGATGTGGATGTTCGGCCAAACGACGGTCGATCTCCGCACCCAGAGCAAGGCCGCCGATTTCGGCGCGGCGCCTTTCACCCGGCCGTTCAGCACGGGTACCGTACTGCCGGCAACGTGCACCGTGGGATACATGTTTTATAAAAGCAACGCCCCGGCTGGTCAGAATCTTTACGGCTGCACGGCGACGAATATCTGGACCCTGGAGGCCGGCGGAGCCGGGGCGTCAGCGGCAACCCAGTTGACCGACATCGCCCCGGTCCTCACCTCCTCCGCGGTCGCCAGTGGCACCTTTGCGAGCGACGGCACCGTGCTCGGCCAGCCCGGTTACTCGACCGCTTACACGGGTTCCTGGACGATTGCGCTATCCGCCGGCAGCGCGGCATCCGCCACAACGTTTTACGTCTATCAGGATCCGACCTCACCGAGCTCGCTCAAGGTGGACACCACCAATTCGAGCTTCAACGGGGTAACCCTCTCGGGCATCTCGCAGGGCCACTCCAGCGCGAGCGGCTACCCAGCCGACGTGACGCCGCTGTACCGCCTTACGGCTGGCGATACGACCGCGAATCAATGGGACCCATGGTCCTCGTGCGCCCCGAACGCGCTCACGGGCTGCATTGATGATCGGGCATGGCTCGGTAAGACCATCGTAAAGGCGGGCACCGACCTTTCCAGCTCGGTGTCGAACGGCGTTAAAACGATCAACGCCGACAACACGATTTTGACTCAGAAATTCGTCGGCGCCGGCGCGCCGGGTTCTATCGCGGGGAACCTCGCGGGCGACCTCTATTCCGACACGACGGACCACGCGATTTACCAGTGCAACGCGGCGGCGGGCACTCCCTCGCCGGCCTGTACGTCTGTCGCAATGGGTGGATGGACTCAACTGAACGGTGGCGGAAGTGGATCCTTTTCAGTGAAGGCCCCATTTCTTTACGACGGGACAAATTGCTACATCGGCCCTTATTACCAGACGGCGTCGATTTTCAGCACGTCAGGCTTCTCGCTTGCCAATGGCTCTCCGGCGCTCAGTTCCATCGGGTCCTCGCCCTGCACCGGAGAGCGGATGACCACCGAGAATGCGAACCTTACCGATTATTACCTGACCAGCGTCGGGTCACACACTACGGTTACCTCCGCAATGGCGTGTACGATTGCCACGTATTCGTCGAGCGACCCCGGCTGTGGGCTGGCGCTGTACGAATCGTCCTCCGGTAAGGGGATGAGGTTCATGATCGTGAGCGCCACTTCCGGGAACCAGAACCTCATCGTCATCCAATCTACAACCTCGTTTTCCTATAGCGGCAATGTAGACACTCTGCCTAACCTGGCCAGCGGGGGCGCTCCCTTGTGGCTGAAGATTGTCCTCGGTTCCACGATCGATTTCTATCTGTCCGGCAATGGCGGCGCATCGTGGCAGCTGGTGTACGGAGCGGCCGAATCGAGTTACTTCACCAGCGCTCCGAATGAATGGGGTTTCGCTGTCGATGCCACCAGCGGGGCGCTTAGTTCGGCGATGGATATTCTTAGCTGGAGTGTGCAGTAATGCGCTGGCTATTGCTATTGCCGACCCTGCCGGTCTACGCCGCGACCTTCACCGTCTCTGTGAGTCCGAAGGCTGCTCAGACGGTACTATCTTACACCGTTCCATCCGGTGCATCCTGCACAATCGTTCTGACCCCTTCGCCATCCGGCGCAGGGCCCAGCGGGACACCGAACGATGTCAACGCAATGCTGTTCAGCGCTTCCAATATTGATACGTCGCGAGCAAGCACGGTCCAGAGCGGTAACCATCGCTACGTGGTGCTTGGCCAGCGCACATCGGCTCTCGCGGGCGACGGCAATTATTATTCGCGAGCGCTGCAAGCGAATACATCTCATTCCGGCTCGCTTTCCTGTGGATCTGACTCGGCGACGTTTAGCTTCACCACCGCCGATCCGCCGCCCGGAGACAGCGGACCTGATGCCGTACCGTGGGTCTCAGGGCCGTGGGGCAATCAGGCTTGGCCAACGATGTCATGGTCCTCGCAGAATCCGTACGTCGATCCTCTGACCGGCCTGGTAATCGAGCGCATCAGCGGGCCAGGCCAGAGCGGCGGCTCAACTTACTCGTGGACCTACACGAGTGTCATCGATGGGGCTTCTGCCTGGACCAATCCAACGAACGTTTACGGCAACAGTGGCTACGCGAGCACGGCGGCCAAGGGCCAGGCCAACGCGCTTTTCCTGCCGGTGTATAACAATAACGGCCATGGCTTTCAAAACGAGGCCGGCGTCGATGACATGCAGGCTTATTTTGGCTCGGCTTACACGGATACTTCGGGCGATACTCTCAGTGCCTGCTGGTCGCGCAATCACGGGCAGAACTGCATTGGAAATGCGGTCACACTGACACTGCCGGTTGGGTCAGGAAGCGCGGCGTCTGTTTCCGGACCGGGCAACTATCCATCGCCGATGTGGTCCGGATGGGGTAGCCCGCAAATCACGCCGGAGGACTTCCTGAATCCAACGGGGATCGTAAACACGAGCGGCACGACGGTTACTCTGGTATCGATCAACGCCGGCACTTACTTTCCTCTCTCGATTGTGGCCGGGGATCACATTACCATCAACGGAACGGATTATACGATCTCCGCGCTGGTGAACGCTCAACAATTGAGCCTGACCACCAGCGCCGGTACTCAATCGGGTGTGATCTTTTCGTTACAGAACTTTGGGCTGATGGTCTGGAATAGCGGCGCGAGTGGCACGGTGTATGCGCGAGGCGCCGTCTACAACGAAGCCTACTCCAACCTGTTCTCGATTGGCGACGATGGGACCTACAATCCCTGTTCGGTTCAGACCGTGACGGTGAACTACGCGGCGGATGGCGCCACGCTTCTAGGTACACCAGAGACGGGACGCGTCTGCAATCTCATCGACATCAGCAACAATCCGAATCTGTACCTGTTTATCCCCGCGACCGGCGAAACGCGGCTGATCGGTTATGGTGGCGTGAGCACGTTCGGCAATATCGGCAACGGTGCAACACAGACCTTCGATCCGGGCAACGCCAATACCGTTTACTTCGCCCAAAACGGTTCGTCCAACCCGAACGTCTACAAATGCACCTACTCCGGTAATTACGCCGCGCTGCCGCCTAATTATACGGGTGCGACCAGCCCAAACTGGACCTGCACGAATCTCACCAGCGGAACAGGGAATGATTTGCTCAGCCAAATCAGCAATGCTGTTTCAGGCGGGGTCAATACAAGCTACTTTGACCGCATCTCTGGCTTTGGGCCAATGGCGGGTAACTATATCTCGATCACGTTGCAGCTCGGGCAGGGATCAATTGGCTACGGCTGTTTCTTCGATGTGACGCAAAGTGCGGGGCGCCAGGTTGTCGCCTGTCATGACTCCTGGAGCACTTATCCGTGGCGGTGGTTCGGGTGGCATGGAACCTTCTCCGCGGACACCAGCGCAGGCTGGGGTCACGCGTTCGGCGTCCCGCTGTGGAGTCAGAGCGCGACCGGCATCGGGCTTTATCAGATGACGCCGACCGCGATCACTGGCGAGACGGGAACGACCGCACTCACGGCGAATGTCGCAACCGATCCCACCACGCAAAATTGCCAGACGCTCGGCGTCTCGACATCCAGCCCGTGGTATGCGCTGGGCGCCGCGGGGAATAACTGCATTCGGGTCACCGTGCCGACGGAGCCGCAGAACGTTGCGCCCAGCGCGGCGGACCTGGCGCAATGGCCGAGTGCCTGTAATCCAAACTACGCACAACTTCAGACCATTCAGCCTGGAGATTATCTTTACGATCTGGCGAACGGAACCGGCAACGGCGAGAATTTTCTGGTCGCCGGCAAGACTGGCTCGGGGTGTTCGTCAATCACGTTGGTCATCGCCCGGGGTGTGAATCAGGCGTGCGCCTACATCCCGCAGACCCATTCGAATGGGTTTACCTTCGTGGTCGGCGCGACGGCGAACTGCGACGGAAATCTGTATTGGTATCAGGCGACCAATCCGAGCATGGCCTACGTGGATAATTCCGCCGATTACCTGGCTCACAGCTTCACGGGGCAGGCGGATAGCACCGGCACGAATCTCGTGAACTATCAGGTTTACGCCGCCAACTTCGGGTACAAGAGTTATGGGGTAAGGCAGGGCGCTCTGCCCGCTTTGATCGGCCAGGCAGACCAATACGGAGCACAAATGGTTTACCCCTTCAACGGGAGCACCGGCGGCATCGGAACCAGCTACGTTCAGACGCACCCAGGCGGACAATCCTATCTGGCCTCGCCCAACACACTCGGCTACGATGGACGTCCGGTTGGAGGCGCTGGTGGTGGAGTCTCGACGGTGTGGTATCACACCCTCACGCTGGTCTCGGGGAATGTGTACCAGATCAGTTGTCCGGAGGCAAGCCTCGGCGGTTCGTGTATCGACAGCGCCGATCCTAAGCGCCTGGGATGGGCGGCGTGGGCCGGACGCTTCATGCTTCACGATGTGAGTGGCCCATCATCGAACATCCTGACCGCTGCTCCCTATACCTTCTGCTATGCCTACCATGCTGGGGAGTGCGTTAGTGGCTCATCGGCTGGCAATCGCTACGTGAACGTAGCGAACGCGACGACCACGGGAAATTGCATCGTCGGCGCCTTGGACCAGAACACGCCTTGTCTTGCTGCGGCAAACGCGGAGGTCGGCAACGCGGTGCAATTCAACTGGGCCGTGAGCGATCCGAATGCGGTGAATTGGCGGCGGCTCGGCTATGCGCTGGGAGGACCGGGGCAGACCGATAATTACTGGAACGTACATGGAATCGTAGACGCGAGTTGGGCCTTCACGGAGGTCGATTGGAAGGACGGTATCCGCAAAGACATCCTGGCCTACCAGCTTCCGCCGTGGCCCGCTACAGATTCGGTGAACCGCAGCCAGTACGTGCAAGTCCCGATCCAGCTTTCCGGCAACACCGGCGACACGGTGCGGATCGAGTTCGGCTATCAGGAGTTCGGCGCGCCGGGTAGTCTGAATTGCACCTCTCGCGGAGAAGTGTGCTTCACTTCGGCGAGCGCGACTCCGAGCAATCCTTTCGTATGGTCGAGTGAAACACAGAGCTATACGAGTTGCGGATCGGGGTGCACGGTGAATGTTCCTGCGCTTCCAGGGCGGGTGCTGTATTACCGGCTTCATCGGAAGAATGCGGCTGGAGTGGAGTCGGTGGGTCCGATTCAGATCAACTGATTCCTGGGCGGCAGGTCACCTGGCTCACCTGTTGTGCCGGAGACGCGGTCTCCCGCGGTCTCGTAGGGAAAAACCATAGACGTCGAATTATGTTCGCCGTGCCGGCGCGTTTCTGTGATATCATGAAGGTTCTTAGTATTTGGCACCTTCGCTTAGTTCGGTATCCACCGCCCTCATCCGATCCTGCCCCGAATCTCAGTCAAACAAGGAAAGGAGTTCCCGGTGAAGAACATTTTCGTGGGGAATCTCGATTTCGAGGCGACGGAAACCGAGCTTCGGTCGCTGTTCGAACCGTACGGCGCGATTAAGCGTATCAGCATCGTCCGGCATCGCGACAGCGGGCAATCCAAAGGTTTTGGGTTCGTTGAAATGCGGATGGATGCAGACGGGGATCGTGCCATTACCCAACTCAACGGAAGAGAAACAAGTGGACGGGCGCTGGACGTCCACGCCGCCCGTGAGCGCATCCACCAGGGAAAATAAATGCCGTTTGAGCAGCGGCCGCAAAGTGGATCCACGCCGGCCGCGCGAACGAGATCCGGAGAGCACTCCTCGATCCTTCGTCGATGGACCGGCAACCACGCGGATTCGTTTTCGAGATTTGCGATGCGGCTCGCGGCCTAAGCCGGCAGGATCGCCTGGTTCCGCCTAGAAAGGAAGCCCGTGAAGGACCAAAATACGACATCTTTCGTTCTGAGCGGATTTTCGCATGACTTCGGCTTTCGAGTGTTCGCATTTGATTGTCTCGAGAATGGTAAGGTACGAACCCGGCACACCGTTCGCGCGGATTTAATGTTGGTCCGGAAGCACGGTATCCATGTCCAGGACCTTCCGCTGCTCTGCCGCAAGGTTCTCGATGACTGCGAGGAGCGGGATCGGGCGGGATCGATGACTCTTACGGAAACCGAGATGATGGCGTGCGCCGAGCGGGAAGCGGCGCGTACCCGGAGTTCGAAAAGGCGGCCGCCATGGCGGCGAGATCCAGCCGACACTCCGAACCAGGCTGATCCAGTTCGCTGATCGCCACGGTAGTTTCGCTGTAGCTTTAAGGAATCAACCGAGGACGTTTTCGAGAAAATCGCCGCGCTCGTTGACCCAACACCTGTATTTCGTCAGTACCTGGCCGCGATTTCGGATGCAAGCGTCCGCCTGCATGCGGATGGCGGGATCAGCCGCGAGCACGATGCGCTTGGCGACGGTCTTCGCCATATCGAGACCCGTGCACCTCAGCTCCGGGCCGAAAACCTTATCGCTGTCCATGTGTTTTTCGATCGATCGCACAAAATATTGCATTCGATTCCAGCTTGCTCCTGAGGACACCTGAACGGCACCACAATCACCCGCCACCATCGGTTGAGCGCGCCGGCATTGCGGCGCGCCTCCTATGCGAGAAACTCGCCTTACCAGCGGTTACGCGAGCCGCCGTTGCCGCGCGGCCGGAATCCGCCGCCCGATCCGCGTTCGGGTTTGGGCCGTGCTTCGTTCACGTTTAGCGCGCGCCCCTCCAGTTCCCGGCCATTGAGCTCGGCGATCGCCTGATCCGCCTCAGTACTATTGCTCATTTCGACAAAAGCGAAGCCTCGGGCCTGGCCCGTGTCCCGGTCCGTGATCAGGTTGACGCGGTCTACTGTCCCGTACGCTTCAAAAGCCGACCGAAGCGAATCTTCGGTTGCCGCGAAGCTGAGATTACCTACAAAAATATTTTTCACTGTTTTCCTTTTACTTTTAATTGATGAATCGGGGCAGGATCGGACGAGGGCGGTCAAAACCGGACTGATGCGAAAGTGCCAGAAAACTACTAACTCAACTATACCATAAAGCCGCCAGAACCTCCAGGAGATCGCTGCGGCTCGACGCGAACGGTTGATGCCGGGAAGATGGACGCCTGCGCTCAACGTTGAGGGTCGCGCTAGCTGGCAGGCGTGGGCTCGATGGGCTGCTCCATTTCTGGGCCAGGCTCTTCCCGCTTCTCGCTGTCCTGGCGGCGCTGCATACGTTTTTCGAGCTTTATTTGCTGGCGTTCCTTGCGCTGCTGTTCTTTCTGGCGCTTCTTGAAACTTTGTGGGCCGCGTCCAGCCATACGGTCTCCTTTTTCGAAACGGACGATTCGCACCCACGACGCCGTGGGAGCCGACCGGCGCCACAGACGATCGCCGCTCGTAAGAACTTCGAGGAATCAACCCGCGTTGTTTAGCAAAACGTTAGCAACAACGGTACCGGCGCGTGCAGATCCATGATAGCAGACTGCTATCGACTCGGACGGTTACTACCCGCGAAGTCCGCCCGCTGTTCGGGCGTATTCAGAACAGCCGTTCTTGACCCGCTTGACCAGAGTTAAGCCTTCACCGGCTTATCCACAAACTTCCACTTCTTCTCGTCGAAATACAAAACCTTCCCCTGCCGGTATGATTCGACCGAGCCGGTGATCACCACCTGCGCGCACGCTCCCGTCTCCACGTCCAGATGCGGCTTCTTCCGCGTCCGCATGCAATCGAGGAAATTGTTCATGTGCGCGATCAGCGGGTCGTATTGCTCTACCGCGATTTTCTGCTCCGCGATGCCGAATTTATAAGTGTCAAACAGCGGTTTCGCCACCATCTGACCGTTCTCTTTGACCGCGCGGATCTCCGGACGCAGAATGATATTCGGGGTGGGGGATTCAAACCTCCCGTGCTCCACCATAATGATGGTCCCTTCGTGCCCGCGGATCAGTCCCGGGATGTGCTGGCTGTTGGCCATGGACGAGCTCAACACCAGCGAATGGCCCTCGGCGTACTCGGCGAGAAGATGGAAGGTATCCGGCACTTCGCGTTTTTCCTCAAACGCGGGACCGCCATAAATTCCGCCGGAAGCCGTCACTCGTTGCGGATACTGCGGCTTGTCCCAGCAGATATTCAGCGGCGCCACGACGTGATAAAACAGATCGGTCGCGATTCCGCCGGAATAATCCCAATACTTGCGGAAACGGAAGAAGCGGTCCGGGTCCCACGTACGCTTGGGCGCCGGCCCCAGCCACGTTTTCCAATCGACATAACGCTCGCCGCTCTGATCCGGACCCGCGTCATCGTCGATCTTGTAATAATTCCACTCGCCGGTGACCGAATTGCGGTGATAGGACCCCTGGCTCATGATCATTTTTCCGATCATGCCGTCGGCGATCGCCTTTTTCGCCTTCCACCATTGATCGGCCGATGTCGTCTGCGAACCGACCTGCAACACGCGCCCGGTTTCCTTCACCGTCGCCACCAGCTGCCGCACTTCTTCGAGCGTGTGGCACATCGGTTTTTCGAGATACACGTCCTTGCCCTGATCCATGGCGTCGAGCGCCACCTTGGCATGCCAGTGATCCGCCGTCGCGATATACACCGCGTCGATATCGCTGCGCTGGATCACCTCGCGATAATCGAGGTAGCCGTCGCACTTGTGAAAATCCTTGGCTTTATTCACCCTCCGCTGATAGCAATCGGCGACGGCCGCCACGCGGCACGAATTATCCTGCGCGCCGACTTTCGCCCACACCGTGCTGACGCCGTAGCCGCGATCGCCGCAGCCGATGATGCCCAAATTGATCCGGTCATTGGCGCCGATCACGCGGCCGGACGAGCGCGACGATGATTTCGCAAACGCCGTAGACAACGTCGCGCTGAGCGTGCCGGCCTGGCGCAGGAAATCGCGCCGATCGAAAGAACGGTTGTCGGAGGACATGGTGATTCCTTTCTCGTCCAGTTTACCTTGGGACGCCGGTTGGGGGGAGTGGACCCGGCAAACAGGATCAGCGCCGACTACCCATTACCCACTGCCCAATCTCTTTATCCCATCCACTCCGGATGCTGCGCCGTCCCGTCGAATTGGGTGGTGGTTTTGAACGGCTCGTATTTTCCGGTCATCGCGGCCGCTCTGGTCTTTGAAACGATCGCCTCGAGTTCCGCTTCGGTCAGCGGATTGAACGTCCGGACCGCCTCGAACGCCTGATCCAGACGCTCCATCGAATCGCAGCCGTTGATGACCACCGACGTCGGCAGATTCAGCGCGTAATGCAGGCATTCGATGGGCGTGGCTACCCCCGCCGCCAGCACGTTTCCGAACGCCATCGGCTTCATGCCCAACACCGCGATCCCTTCTTTCACCAGCCGCGGGACCACCTGGTGCGCGAAGCTGCGGAAATGATAATCGAGGACGTTTAACGGCATCTGGCAGGAATCGAAATGAAAATGATTCTGCGCGGCCATATCGAGCATGCGCAGATGCACCACCGGATCTTTGTGTCCGGTGAATCCGATGTAGCGGATTTTTCCCGCTTTTTTGGCGGCCAGCACCGCCTCCAGCGCGCCGCCCGGGGCGAAGAACCGGTCCGGGTCCTCCATGCGGATATTTTCGTGCATTTGAATCAGGTCGATGGTTTCCGTTTGCAGCCGGCGCAGCGATTCGTCGATCTGTCTGGCCGCCATCGCGCGTGTGCGCCCGTTGTATTTCGTCATCAGGAAGACGCGCTGGCGATAGCCGTCGCGCAGCGCCTTGCCCATGCGGATTTCGCTGCCGCCGTCGTGATAATCGCAGGAATTATCGAGGAAGGTCACGCCGCGATCGATGGCGCTGCGCACGATGCGGATGCTCTCGCTTTCTTCCCGCGGCACGCCCATGTGATAGCCGCCGAGCCCCAGCGCGGAAACCCGCTCGCCGGTGGTTCCGAGGTTGCGATAGATCATCCCATGGGCCGTCTGCGCATCCAGCTTCGCCGCGACCTGCAACGCTCCGAGCATGGTCAAAAATTCACGGCGTTCCATGTCCATAGCTTAGTCCTTTTGTGTATATGTGGGGCAGGGCTTTCAGCAATGCTCAGTTCGTGATCAATTTTTATCCGGAAACAGGGCCCGAGCTTCCAGCCTCGGGAGCGATCACTCCGCCCGCAGCGTAACCGCCGGATCGATCCGCGTCGCGCGCCGCGCCGGCAGATAGCACGCCGCCAGCGCCGCCAGCGCCAGCAGCAGCGCCGCCCCGACGAACGCCAGCGGATCCGCGTTGCCCGCGCCCACCAGCACGCTCTTCAGCCAGAACATCATCGCCGCCGATGCCACCAGGCCGATGCCGATACCCGCCGCCGTCGGCCGCAGCCCCCGCCCCATCACCTCGCGCAGCACATCGCCGCGCGTCGCGCCCAGCGCGATCCTTAGACCGATCTCGCCGCGCCGCTGCGCCACCGCGTGGGCGTTGACGGCGTAGATTCCGACCGAGGCCAGCAGTAACGCCATCAGCGCAAAAGCCATCATCACTCCGCTTTGAAAGCGCGGCTGCGCGAACTGGCTGTTGACCATCGTTTCGAGTGTGCCCACCTGTTCCACCGGTTCCTCCGGGTCGAGCGCGGCGAACTCCTTGCGCACCGCCGGGGCCAGTTCCAGCGGATTGGCCGCGGTGCGCACGGCAAACCAGAGCTCGCCCGAAAACAGGTTCTGCGCAAGCGGCGAATAGATCGTCGGCAGCGGCCCGGGCGACATGTCCGTCCACTTGATATCTCCCACGACGCCGGCCACCTGTACGGCGGTGGTCTCTTCGCCACCGCGAACCGGGCGATTCAGTTGAATCCGCTGCCCCACGGGATCCTGGCCGGGATAAAAACGCGCCGCAAAGGACTCATTCACCAGCACCACCTGCGACGCCTTGGCGTCGTCCGCGCGAGTGAAAAAGCGCCCGCGCCGCAGCGGGATGCCGAAGGTGAGGAAATAATCCTGGCCAACCGAAAAATAGGACGCGCTCGGACTCATTTCGCCCGGTGGGGGCGATCCCTCCGGCTCGAACCGCACCTGCATCGACAGAGAATAAAAAAGCGGCAGAATCGACCCCGCCGAGACGCTGCGCACTCCCGGCAGCGCGGCGACGCGGTCCGCTGCCTGCCGCTCAAACGCGATCGCGCGCGGCGTATTATAGTTCGCCAGAGGCAGATAAACCTGTAGCGTCAACAGATGGTGCGCGTCAAAGCCGGGATCGGCGCGCATCAGCTCGCGCAGGCTGCCGATCATCAGCCACGTGCCGGTGAGCAGCGCCAGCGAAATCGCGACCTCGGCCGCCACCAGCATCTGGCGGAAGCGCAGCCGCGCGCGTCCGGCGGTGGCGCCGCGGCTCGAATCCTTGAGCGCCGCCTGAACATCCCGCCGGGCGGCGGAAACGGCCGGCGCGGCCCCGAACAGCAGACAGGTCAGAATCGACATGGCCAGCGTGAACCAGACGATGGCCGCGCTGAACTCGCCCGGCCCTCCCGGGATGGCGTCCGCGGGAACCGCCTTCGGCGCAATCTGGATCATCGCCCAGGCGATGGCCAGA
>Ga0335073_10003384_pt1 | contig 22180 bp, 17 predicted proteins | sample Lox_Sample_22_FD_207093 | JGI IMG/M metagenome (GOLD analysis project Ga0335073, IMG submission 207093) | Soil microbial communities from Loxahatchee National Wildlife Refuge, Florida, United States - Lox_Sample_2.2 | ecosystem: Environmental > Terrestrial > Soil > Wetlands | place: USA...
CTCGGTATCAGTCCACGCACGGCCAAGAACCACGTCTCGAACATCCTCGCCAAGCTCGGGCTGTCGAGCCGGATCCAGGCCGCGATCTACGCGGTGCGCCGCGGCCTGACCTGAGGGGCCCCGTGGTCGGGCGCCTCGCGATCGGCGTGGCGCGAACCGGGCGTCGCGGCGAGGACAAACCCGAACGCGAACAGGCTCGTCTCGGAGTCGTGCGCCGAGCGGAGCTCCGCGATCGCGGCACGGATCGACTCGATCCCGCGCGTGATCTGCCCGTGGACGGCCCGTGAGTCGAGTACCTGATCGCGCGTCGATTCGAGCGCGATCAGGCTCGCGCAACTCGCTTCGAGCGCGGCCTCGAGATGATCGAGAGCAGGCTGAATATCCCCTGGGAGCGTCGTCATACCGACCGGAATCGGGAAATGGTGTCGTCTTGCAGGCAAGCCGACAATGAGCCGTGCGGTCCTGAAGCCGTTCAGGTCTTCTGCACGCGACCGTTAGGCCGACTTGGCGTCGCGGCGCCGGTCAGCGCGGCGCGGTCCTCGACGCCGAGCTTGCGCACAAGCTCGGAGATGTGCCGCCGCACGGTTACCGGCGCGATCGAGAGTCGCTGGGCGATCTCCGCGGTCTTGTGTCCGCGGCGGAGCATTCCGAGTACCTGCGACTCGCGCGCGGTCAGCGCGTCGGCCCCCCCGCCGCCGCCGCGTAGCTCCAGCAGGAGCTCCAGGACCATCGTCCGCGGCACGACCGCCTCGTTGTTGGCGGCGGCCTTGACGACCCTCACCAGACGGTCGGCGTCCAGGGCTCCGGGCACGTACCCGACCGCGCCCGCGCGAACGCATTCGAGCAGATAGTCCGCGTCGTTCGCCTGCGCGAGCACGACCACGGCTGACTGCGGGGCGGCACGGCAGATCCCGCGCACCGCGGCGAGGCCGTCGCCCGAGATGTGGTCCCCGACCAGGCACAGGTCGGGCTGCTCGCGCATCGCGGCGCGGATCGCCTGCTCGCTGTCGTCGGCCTCGGCGACGATGTCGACCTCCCCCTCGAGCGCCAGCCTGATTCCCACCCGGGTGGGCGCTCGGTCGGCGATCAGCAGCCTGAGCCGCTCCGTCAAGGGAGAACGACCTCGAGCTCCGTACCGCCTCGTTGAGGCTGGCGGACGCTCATTTGGCCGCCGAGCGCGGCCGCGCGTTCCCGCATGCTGCGCAGGCCGAAGCCTTCGGGCGCAACGCCCTGGCCGGCGCTGATGCCGCGCCCGTCGTCGAGCACTCGAAGCACAACCCCCTGCTCACCCCGCCGCAGCGACACGATCACGTTCTTCGCCTTGCCGTGCCGAGCCGCGTTGGCGATCGCCTCGCGCGCGATCCTCGTGACGTGCTCCCGCTCCGCGGACTCGAGGTCCTGGTCGAGGCTGGCGTCGACCGCGATCGCGATCCCAAACCGGTCCTGAAGCTCCTGGGCGATCGCGTCCAGCGACTCGTGTGCGGTCGCACCGTCCGGGTCCGACAGATCCGAGATCGTCGAGCGCGACAGCGCGAGCGCCCGCTTGGCCGCGATCACCACCGGGTGCTCGTCACCGAGCTCCTCGGCGAACCGCGGTCCGTGCGCGGCGATGAACGCGAGGTCCTGGGCAATCCCGTCGTGAAGATCGCGAGCGACCCGGCGGCGCTCGGCGAGCGCGGTGGCGCGGGTGATCCGGGCATGGACCTGGCGCTCACGGATGAGCGCCCCCGCCAGGATCAGCGCGTACGCGACCGCGGCGAAGGCCTCGCTCGGGTCGATCCGGCTCGGCACCAGCGAGCCGCGGACTATGTGGGAGAAACTTGCTCCGGCCATCAGCATCATCGCGATCGCCAGCAGCCAGGTGACGCCGTCCCCTTCGATCCGCTGGCGGTGGGCAAATCCTACCGCCGCGTAGACGAGCAGCCCCGTGGCCCCGACGACGAGGACGAGCGCCAGCGGATGTCCGAATGTGCCGGCGAGCGTCGCGACCGACCCATGCGTCCGGATCAGGAGTCCCCCGAGTCCGGCGGTGGCCAGGGCGGCGGCGCTGAGACCGAGCGTGATCGCGATCGGACGTTGATGACGCGCGATCAGCCAGTCCGACGGTGCGAACGCCGCGGCTGCGAACATCGCGCCGACGACCAACTCGCCCCAGAGCTCGGCGCCGGCGAAATAGGTCCCGCCGCCCAGGTTCGCCGCCGCGGGCACCGCGGACGCTCCGAACGTCAGCAGCCCGAGGGCGAGGGTCGAGGCGAGCAGCAGCAGATCGCGACCGCGCCGAGATGACGCGAACTGGGCCCGGAGCAGCCAGGCGGCGGCGAGCGCGAACAGCGTCATCATCGTGGCGATCGCCGCCTGCAGCGAGGGGGCGTTGACCGCCGCCGCGTGGGAGGCGAGCGGAGCGATGAGCGCGGCGGCTCCGGCAGCCCCGATCCCCAGCACGCGCCGGGCGCGCACCCACAGGTCGCCCGTCAACCCGACCGCCGGCGCGGCCGGCCCGGACATCGCGGCACCGGCGTCGGCGACGAGCACGCCCCCGGTCAGGTCGCGGGCGGTCTTCAGCTTAAAGTTGTTACCCGGGGCCGCGTGCAGCGCCCCGGAATCCACGTCATCACGCCCCATGGTGCCCCCAAGGTGGTCGCGAATCCCTCGCTGAAGCTGATCATAACCGATTAACGGGGCATGCTCCATAGTCTTTCGGGAGAGGTCTCGGCCGATTTGCGCAAGGACTTTAGGCTTGCGTAGGAATCGGTAGAGATTCTCAGGTGTTCACCAGGTTGAACGGCTCAATGGTCCGGCTGTTCATTGACCAGCACAGCCGCGGACAGGACACTTCGGCGAGCAAAGATCTGAGGGCGAGGAGCGCTCTCGGAAGGGGCAAGAGGGAACGGGGGCAGGCGGCAGTGCCGTGTCCGGTGGACGCGCGCTCGCATGCCCGCGTTCCCATTCGAGAACGCAACATCCTCAGAGGACAGAGAGTTGATCAAGGAAGCATTGGCTGGGGCACAGGGGACGGTTGGATTCAGGACGCGTTCGGCACTCGACGATGCGCCGGAGCTACGCGAGAAGACGAGGCTGGCAGTCGCTCGCGCGAAGGAAGGCGACATCGAGGCGCTGCGATTCCTGTACGTCACGTACTCTCACAACATCTATGGCTATGTCCGTTCGATCGTCCGCGACGAACACGAGGCCGAGGACATCACGCAGCACGTGTTCGCAAAGCTGATGACGGCGGTAACGAAGTACGACGACCGCGGCTTGCCGTTCTTCGCGTGGCTGCTCCGGCTGGCGCGCAACGTCGCGATTGACCACCTCAGGGCGAACCGCCTTACTCCGACCGAGGAAGTCCTCGACCCGGCGGCGAGTTCCGGAGTCGACCTCGACAGAATCGAGACCGTCCGCGCGGCGCTCGCCGCGATCCCCGAGGAACAGCGCGAGGTCGTCGTTCTGCGCCACGTCGTCGGCTTGTCGCCGGCGGAGATCGCGGACCGCATGGGCCGCACCGAGAGCTCGGTTCATGGCCTCCACCACCGCGGGCGGCGGACGCTCCAGCGCGAACTCGCGCTGCTCGACGCGGCGCCGTCCACGCATTCGGCAGGACGCCAGCTCATAGCGGCGTAGGGTTAGCGACGCGATGCGCGCTTGCGACTGCGACGCGCCTGACCCTGGCGGCACGACCGAGACGGACGGGTCGACCGGGACCCAGCAGCCGGCGAACCAGCCGGCAGGTGCGGTCTCGCCCGATCAGGCCGCGCTGCTGGCCGAGCTGATCGAGCGCGGCTTGCTGATCGAGTCCGGCGTGCCCGGCATCTACGGGCACGGGGCGCGGTTCGAGGACGTGCGTACGCGTCTCGACGCACTGATAAGCGTCGAGGCCGCACGCCGCGGCGCTGAGCCGCTGCGGTTCCCACCCGTGCTCCCGAGGCGCTTGATCGAGCGGACCGGGTACTTGGGCTCGTTCCCGCACCTGGCGGGGACGATCTACGCATTCGACGGCGACGATGCCGAGGCGTCGTCGCAGGCTCGGCGCGCCGCCGCCCATGAGGACTGGGGCGAGTTCCAGAAGATGACCGACCTGGTCTTGGTGCCGGCCGCCTGCTATCCCGTCTACCCGGCGATCTCGAATCGCGGACCACTTCCGCAAGGCGGCGTGTTCGTCGACGCCGGCGGGTCGTGGGTGTTCCGCCACGAGCCTTCGCACGACCCCGCTCGTCGCCAGATGTTTCACCAGCACGAGTTGGTCCGGGTCGGGGAACCCGAGGTCGTGCTGGAGTGGCGAGAGGAGTGGGCGCGGCTCGGGCTCGACCTCTTGCGTGGACTTGGTCTCGACGCCAGCGTCGAGATTGCCAACGACCCGTTCTTTGGACGCCGCGGACGGATGCTCGCGGCCAATCAGCGAGAGCAGGCGTTGAAGCTCGAGCTGCTGATCCAGATCGCGGGTCCCGAGCCGACCGCGGTGGCCTCGTTCAACGCCCATCGCGCGCATTTCGGGGAGACGTTCGGCATCGAAATGGGCGACGGTCTGACCGCGCACACGGCTTGCGTCGGGTTCGGCCACGAACGAATCGTTCTGGCGCTGCTGAAGACACACGGGTTCGACCCGGCGAGCTGGCCGGCGGATATTCGCGGCACGCTGTGGTAGCGAGCGGCCGCCGTCAGGCCGCTTGAGGCCTCAGCTCGTTGATCGCATCCGCGATCGCGGCGATGCTTTCGAACACGCTCCGGTTGAGCATCTCGGCCGGGAATTCGATCCCGAACGTGTCCTCGAGCTCGAGCATCACGTCCACGCTGGCGTGCGAGCTCATGCCCGCGAGATACAGATCCGCGCGATCATCGAGCGTGTTCGCGTCCACGGGCAGGCGGCCGAACTCGTTCAGCACGCGCCTGATCTCCGCCTCCAAGCCTTGAGTCATCGCTGGATCTCCAACACGAACGAGAGCAGGCAGAATGACCGACAGACGCCTACCACTCGCCCATCAAGCTAGCAGGCGGCGGGGATCTCGTAGATGTGGACGGCGTTGGCGTTGGCGAACGCGTCGGTGAACTCGCCGTCCGTCGCCGTGACCGTCCGACCCTCGCCGTAAACCGCGACCGGACCCGAGTATCGATTGGCCAGCGAGAATGTCGCTGCCATGCCGTCGGCCGGCGGGCGCGCAGGCTGTCCCGCGCCGGCGAACAGCCAGCATTTGGTGTTGCCGTCGGCGGCCTTGGCCATCACGCTTACGTCGGCGCGGGTGCTCACCTCTCCATCGGCGAAGGGCGAAAGGAGGACCTCGTTCAGGGCGGCCACCTCCTTGTTGAACGCGGTGACCGCGGCGACCATGTCGTGGACCGTGTATCCAGCGGTGTAATGGCAACCGTAGTTTGCGTTGGCCGGGTCCGAGCCGTCGTAGAACGGGTCGTAATCGGTGGGGCAGCCGCTGCCGAAGTCCTGCTGGAACCAGATGATTCCCCTGGCGCCGGCAATCAGCGCGTGCCACGCAGATGCGGTCATCTGCGGCGGCGTCGTGCACGGCTTCGGCGCTGCGAACGGACAGTCGGTTTCAACGTCCACCGCGATCGGCTTGATCTTCCCCTCCAACCGATCGAGATACTCGAGGCGCGTGACGTTGTAGGCGTAGTTCGCGGGTAGATCCTCCTCCGCGGAGGTCAAACCCGTTCCGTTGCCGCTGTAATCGGCACAGCGAGGATCAGCCAGCGGCACCATGCGGCAGGCCGTGGTGAAGCCATCGAGAGAGGGGCCCGCGGAGATCCAGTAGCTGTCGGCCGACTCGATGTCGGAGTAAGCCATGAAGCGGGCCGCTTCCGGGTTCTGTGCGAAGAACAGGACGCTCTCGCCCATTCCCTGCTCGATCGCGCGTCCATCGATCGGATAGCGGAGCTTCGCGGGTCCGCTCACCGGCAGTGGAGCGCCGCGGTAGTAAAAACCGGCCGCGCTGTAGCCGCAGGCCGAGCTGGATGGCGAGCAGCCCTTGACGTTGTCCCCGCTGCTGTCATTGACGAACCCGCCGCTGCCCGACCCAAAGCGCAGGTCTGCCTCGTCCAGGCCAGCCCAACCGATCGTCTCCGCCCCCGTCGTCGCGTCGCGGGTCGGGGCGAAGACGTGCATCCCGTCCGCGCAGACATCGGTCGACGACGGGTGCGAAGGACAGCGGATCACGTTGTAGTCGACGCTTCCGCCTCCCGAGGGACCGGCCAGATTCCAGTAGACGTTGTTGCCCATCTTGGCGTCGTACGCGACATCGGTGGCGCTCGCTGGCTCCTCGAGAAAACCGCCGAGCAGGACCTTCGAATCGGCCCATGCGCTGTGGCTGCCGAGGTTCGCGAAGTAACGTGGACCGCCGTCGATCGCCCGCAGCAACGAACAGCTGCACGACGCGGTCACGACCGGCGTTGGACCTGATGGGTCAGACGCCGTGCCCGCCGCGTTGTGGGCACTGACGACCACGACGAGCCGATATCCGATATCCCGAGCTCGCACGATATAGGTGCGCCCGGTGGCTCCCGCAATCGCTTTGCAATGGCCTGACCCCGTGCAGTCCTGCCAGCGATAGGTCCACGCGGTCGGGTTGTTCTTCCAGGCGCCCATGCCGGCAACTGTCCTGTCGCCCGGAGCCGGCGCCGGCCTCCCGGTCCGAACGGCGTGCACCGCGGTCGCGGCCGGGGCCGGCACGACCGACAACGATGGGGCCACCGTCGGTGCCGGGCGTCTCGTCGCTCCCCCACCGCAGCCGGCGAGCACCCACACGCAGCCGGCGAGCACCAGCGCGTATCCGGCGAGGATGATCGGGCGTCTTCTTCGCATACCAGATATACGGTCCGGCGCCCCACGTTAAAGCGCGATTGCGAATCGACAGAAATGGGTACGTTTGGGCGACCATGAGAGGGGGTCGGCGACCGGTCCTGACTTCGCCCGTAGATCGGGCGGGGAATCGGGCGCGGCGTTCGTTGCGGTGGACGCTGGGCGGCATCATGCTGCTGCTTGCACTGGCGGCGACGCTGGGTGTACAGACTCATGTGAGCGATGCCCTGACCGTCCCCACCGTCTCGGTCCCCGCCGTGCCGACGGTGACGGTGCCCAAGGTGACGACGCCCACCGTCCCGGCCGTGACCGTGCCCAAGGTGACGACGCCCACCGTCCCGGCCGTGACCGTGCCCAAGGTGACGACCCCCACCGTCCCGGCCGTGACCGTGCCCAGGGTGACGACCCCCACCGTCCCAGCCGTGACCGTGCCCAGGGTGACGACCCCCACCGTCCCAGCCGTGACGGCGCCCAAGGTACCGACGCGCACTCGGAGCGCGCCGACGTCGACGGCGCGGACACCCACGGTCGCTATCCCGAACACGCCCGTCACGTCAGCCCTCAGAGCAGCGACCGGCGGTCAAGGGCAGGTCCGCGCCGAGTCAGGCCTGCCGGCGACACCGGCGGCGACGAGCAGCGGTGCCGGCGGGCAGAGTTCCTCGAGCGGCGAACCGGCTTCCCGCGACGGGGTGCGCGCCAGCGCGGCATCCGCCAAGCTTGGGCGCCGTGCCGGTCGACGCGCGCCATTGTCGACGCGTGCTCTTCGCCGGCTCGTAACCCAGTTGAAGGGCTGTCTCTCGGCCCTGGCCCCACGCCAGTCGGACGTGCTCGTCCTCCGCAGCGGTATCAACCTGCGCCATGGATACAGCCGCCAGCAAGTCGCAGGGCTCCTCGGCGTGAGCCTGCAGAAGGAGGCCGAGCTCGAGCAGGCTGCCGTGTCCAGGCTGCGCGCGGCATCCGCATCCAGCGGCTGCGCCCGCCAACCTCTGCGCGCGACGGGGGCGATCCAGGCCGCGAACGCGCTCGTGCTGCGAGCGATCCTGTCCTCCGTCCCGGTGTCCGGGTCGATCGCTCAGCCCTCGGCAGCGGCGCCACAGCGTGGCCCGCAGAGCACGCACAAGCCGTCGCGCCACCGGTCATCGCAGAGATCCGCGTCGGGTGTCGGAGCCGCGGCTCCACCTCACAGCAGCGCCGCCATCGCGTCGCCGCAGCACGGTTCGGACAATCTGCTGTGGCTGTTGTTACTGCTGGCGTCGAGCCTGATCGCCGCGTGGCTGATCTTCGCCCGCCATCGTGCTCATCCCGAGCCTGGCGCGGCGCCGGCGCGCAGATGGTGGCCAGGAGCACTCCGGCCAGGGGCCAGATACATGGCAGCCGCGGCGGGCGTGCTTCGGCGGCCCCGGACGCTGGGTGGACGTGACCGCTCGCACGAACCCACCGGGGACGCCGCGACCAGCCTGCTCGAGCCGGCGCAAGCAGGACCCGTCGGTCCCTCCGGACCCGGTCCGGTCCAAGAGCCCAGCGAGACACGCGATCCGGGCGAGCAGATCGCCGAGGCCCTGTCTGCCTTCGAGCTCGGCAGGATCCTGACCGAGCGCGACGATATCCCCGCCGCGGAGGGGGCCTACCGGCGTGCCGATCAGCTTGGTCATCCCGGCGCGGCCGCGAACTATGGCGTTCTGCTCGAGCAGCGTGGGGATATGGCCGGCGCCGAGGACGCCTATCGGCGCGCCGACCAGCGCGGTGATGCCGCCGGCGCGTTCAACCTTGGTGCGCTGCTGTCTGAGCGGAACGACCTGAGCGGCGCGGAGGGCGCGTATCGCCGCGCCGACGATCGCGGCCATCCGTCGGCCGCTTCCAACCTCGGTGTGCTGCTCGAACACCGTGGCGATCTGGCCGGTGCCGAGGCGGCCTACCGTCGGGCTGACCAACGCGGCGACGCCACCGGCGCGTTCAACCTCGGTGCCCTCCTCGAGCAGCGGGGCGACCTCGACGGTGCCGTGACCGCCTACAGCCGCGCGGATGACCGCGGCGACGGCGCAGCCGCAACGAGTCTCGGAGTCCTGCTGGAGAAGCGCGGCGATCTCACCGAGGCCGAGGAGGCGTACGGTCGGGCCGACGAACGCGGCGATGCCATCGGTGCGTTCAAGCTTGGCGCGTTGCTCGCAGCGCGAGACGACCTCGAGGGAGCCGAAGCCGCCAACCGCCGCGCCGACGAGCGGGGTCACCCGTCGGGAGCGTCCAACCACGGCGTGCTACTCGAGCACCGCGGCGATCTGGTCGGTGCCGAGGCGGCCTACCGTCGGGCCGACGAGCGCGGCGACGCCACCGGCGCGTTCAATCTCGGCGCCCTACTCAGCGATTGGGGGGACCTCGACGGAGCCCTGGCCGCGTTCCGGCGCGGGGATGGACGCGGCGATAGCGCAGCCGCAGCCAGGCTTGGCGGGCTGCTGGAGCAGCGCGGCGACCTGGTCGGCGCCGAAGCCGCCTACCGTCGCGCCGATCAAAGGGGCGACGCCATCGGCGCATTCAGACTTGGCCAGCTGCTGGCCGACCTAGACCAGCTGCCCGAGGCGGAATCCGCTTATCGCCGTGCCTCCCAGCGCGGAGAGGATGATCTGGTGAGCATGGCGCAGGCCGCCCTGGACAACCTGCGTGGGCGCCACGAGCAGCACGGCCGTTAGTCCGGCTTCTCACACGGCGCCGCGATCGCAGACTGTGGATATGGTTGCCGCGTGCCGACTCGACTCGCCGTGTTCTCCGTTGTCGACTGGTCGCTCGCCACGGTTCAGGATTGGGCGGCGCGGACCGGACACCAGATAGCGCTGGTCGTGACCCTGCCGGGGACGGACCGCGCCCCCGGGTTGCGGAACATCGCCAGGACCGGCGGCGACCACGTGGTGATGGTGGTGCCGACGGTCGGCGAGTGCACGGCAACTCTCGCCGACCTGAACGTCGACCTCGGGATCGTCTTCTCGTTTCCCCCAGTGCCTGAGGGCGTGGCCAACCTCCCACGGCGCGGAATGGTGAATCTGCACCCGTCTCTACTCCCGGCCTATCGCGGGACGAATGGGTTCCGGGCTCTGTTCGAGGGTGAGCCGCGCCTCGGGGCGACGCTCCACTACCTGACGCCCGAGCTCGACGGCGGCCCCATCCTGGCTCAGGAGTCGGAGCCCACCCCGCAAGACGTCCAGCCCTCGACAGCGCTGGAGGCGCTTCAACGGGCCGCCGGCGGTGTGTTGGAAGCCGGCGTCCCTCGAGCGTTGAGCGGCGAGCCGGGTGAGCCCCAGGATGCGACGCTGGCCACCGACGCGCCAAGGTTTGGCGAACACGAGGCGGTCTTGGATCTGACGCTGACCACGCATCTCTTCCAGTGCAGGATGAGTGCCCTCGCTCTCGCGGGCATCCAGCCATGGGTGACGATCGGGGAAGAGAGGCGACCTCTGCGGGCGGCGCGACATCTCGGCGGCCTCGCGGCCGATGGCCCCGGCGTGGTGGCGCTGACCTCGCGCCGAGCAGTCGTCGCAGCGGCTGACGGCGTGCTCGAGCTCGAGCTGGGCGAGCTCCCGTTCTGAGCTGGTAACCCGGGATGCCGGTGGCCGGTCGGAGGTATAGGCGTGCCGGCGAGAGCTGAACTTTCGATGCGGGGGGCCCCGCCGCCTTCGTCTTAACATCTTGGCTCCAGTGATCCGCGCCGGTTGCGCGAGGCTGGATCAGAGGTAGGCAAAGAGGTAGGCAAAGCCAAAGGAAGGGCTGAGCAGTGCAGCTACATGTGGCTGAGCGCACCCGCGACGGTGCAGCAAGCCTCGAGCAGCCGATTCATTCGCCGGCCGGCGCGGTCGTCTCGACGCACCCGCTGTACCTCGCGACTCGTCCGGATCCTGTCTTCGTCACCGTGCACCTGCCTGATTCGATTCGGGCGGGAACGGCCGGGGTCGTGGTCTGTCCACCGTTCGGTTGGGATGAGATCTGCACCTGCCGGACGCGGCGAGCGTGGGCTAATGCCCTCGCGGAGGCGGGCTTCCCCGCGTTACGGCTCGACCTCCCGGGCACCGGCGACAGCCCTGGCTCGCCGCGCGATGGCGACCGTCTGTCGGCGTGGACGGCGGCCGTCGGCGGCGCCGCCGACTGGTTGCGCCAGGAGATCGGATGCGGACGCATCACCGGGCTCGGCATCGGATTCGGCGGAATGATGGCCTGGCTCGCGGCCGCCCGCGGTGCGCCGATCGATGACCTCGCGCTCTGGGCTGTGCCAATGCAGGGTCGTCGGCTACTACGCGAGACGCGCGCATCGGCGGATCTCAGTATCGATTACGGCGTCGAGGGCGCGCCGGCGCCTCAGAACTCGCCGAGCTCGCCGGACGATGGCGATCTGCTCGACGAAGCCGGCTTGATCACGACCAAGGAGACCGTCGACGCGATCGCCAGCCTCGATCTCACCAAGCTTGCCCTTCCCAACCCGAGCGGGCGCCGTGTTCTTCTGTTCGAGCGCCCCGGCGTGGCAGCTGACAAGCGCCTGCGCGACCACGTCGAGTCCACTGGAGCCGCGGTCACGACGGCGCCAGGCGACAGCTATGGCGCGATGATGCGGTACGCGCGTTTTGCCGAGGTGCCGACGACGGCGATCACGGAATCGATCTCCTGGCTTCGAGCCGACGGGTTCCGCACTAAGGCGCCGGCCTTGGCGGCGGTGACTTCCTCTCGTGTACGGAGCTTCCACGCCATCGAGTTCCTCCACGATGGCGTCGCCGTTCGTGAGCGGTCGTTCTCGATCCAGTTCGAATGGGGACGCCTCTCGGGTGTGATCAGCGAACCGGTCGGAGTGCCGACCGGCGGCGTATCCGCTGTGCTTCTCAACAATGGATCGGACCGGAGGATTGGACCCAACCGGATGTGGGTCGAGACGGCACGCCGCTGGGCGGCTCGCGGTGTACCGACGGTTCGCTTCGATCAGCGAGGTATCGGCGATTCGGACGGTGGGGAGAACTATTACCTCGACATCGAGCGGTTCTACGACGCGCGAGCCACCGACGAGGTCATCGCCATCCTCGACTACCTCGAAGGATGCGGGCTGCCCGACCGCTTCGCGCTCGTCGGCTTCTGCTCGAGTGCGTACTACTCGTTTCAGGCGGCGCTGGTCGACGAGCGCGTCCTCGGCGCGTTCATGATCAACGCTCCGTTCTTCTACCGGGCGTGGTGGGACATGCACGTGCCTAACGGTTGGGTATCCGCCCGCAAGCACCGCCAGGATGATCCCTGGTTCATCGCGTGGGGACTCTCGACGCTGAAGGGAATGCTTCGCGCGCTGATCCACTCGCGACGACTCCTCCTCCGCGCTCGTCGGCTGGCTCCCGACCGAGTCGATGCTGCGCTGAAGCACCTCTCCGACCAGGGCACAGAGGTGCTTCTGATGTTCAAGCCAGACGCTCACCTCTACCACGAGATCCTGGAAGACCGCCACTTCGACCGTATCGCGCAGCTGCCTAACGTCACCCTCGCGCGCATCCCGGGCTGCGACGTGCGCTTCCGGCCGCTTGCCCTGCAGCGTTTCGTCAGCGACGAACTGGATCGTGCTTTGACACGGACTCTCGAGTCCGACAGGGCCGCGTCGCCGAAGCTGAGGATCGTCAGCGCCGCGTGAGCGGCGCCGGATCATGGTCGTAGTCAGCGCTTATCTCGGTGCGCATGAAATCCTCGATGGTCAGGACTTCACCGTAGTCGGCCGCGGACCCCACCACCGCGAACACGTAGCTCCGGGTGCCATGAGCGGCATCGATCTCCGTTCCAGGTGGGTAGTGGAGGTACAGGCTCTCCACGCCGGGAAGACGTTTCAGGCGATCCAGCCCCTCGATCGATCGGAGCCGGCGAGCGGAGGCCGGCGGCTGGTAGAAGAACCGGTAAGCAACGCCCCGGGCCCTCGGGAGCTCGCGGATTCCAGTGGGCAGCCCCAGAGCGGCGCGCATCGTCAGCTCAACGATGTCGAGACCCGTCGCCAGACGCAGCATGTCCGGCACGCCCCCGCCGATTCGGCCGTTCACCTCGATCACTCGAGGTCCGTCGGGCGTCAGCTTGATCTCCGTGTGGGCAGAACCGACCTGCAAGCCGAGCGCCCGCAGCGTCTGCGTGGCCAACTCGAGGACCAGACGAGCCTGCTCGTCTCCTAAGGTGGATGGGATGAAGAAGCCCGTTTCCCGGAGCGGAGGGACGAGCGGGAACCGACCGGTGATCGCCAGATGAGTCATCTGACCTGCTTCGACAACCGTCTCCACGGACACGTAGTCGGCCTCGAAACCGGCCGGCATGGCCGGACCGTCGGGCAGGTACTCCTCGACCAGCATCTCTTCGCGTCCGTCGGAGACGGCCTGACACCAGAGGGGACCCAGCTCACTCACGTCCGGAACGCGGAACGTGTGCCAGCTGCCGGACGCCCGGCGTGGCTTCAGCACCGCGGGGTAGCTGATGGACCCACCGATCCGCTCGACGGTGGCGCGGTCGGCGTCGTGCGGCAGCGCGGCCGTTCGCGGTGTCGGCAGGCCGGCTGCGCGCAGCGCATCCCGCTGATGCAGCTTGTCCTCGAGATTCCGCGCCGTCTGCGGGGAATGAAACGGCAGCCCGAGTTCGTGGGCGACGGCGGCGATCCGTTCCATGCCGGTGTCGTAGAAGGTCACCAACCCGGCCGGGGAGTAGGCGCGCAACGCCTCAGCCGCGACTGGAGCCGACTCCCCAAGCGCGTCGACCACGACACCAAACTTGCGGAGAATCGGCCTAACGGCTGCCACCGAGGGGTCTGCGGCGTCGACGAGCCACACCAGATCGCACCATCCTCGCGCCCCGTCGCAAATCTGCATGACATCCAGCGATCGATGCCCATACACGACCGCCAGGCGCGGCCGGTTCTCGATCCCGGGGGGCGTCTCCTGCATCGGCCGGGAACCCTAGCGTCATGTTACGCTTCGGTGGCGGGAACCCGAGCCGCAACGGCCCGCCCCGCCGGACGCATATGTCAGCTCGCCAAGCGCGCGCGGTCGGTCCCGGGTCGATGATCGTCGCGCTCGTCAACAACATGCCGGATTCGGCCTTCCTCGACACCGAGGAGCAATTTCGCCGCGTGATCGCGGCCGCGCCGGAGCCGGTCGACCTCGCCCTCTACACGATTACCGAGATCCCTCGTTCGGAGTCGCTGGCGCCCGTGATTCAGTCCCGGTACCGCGGTCTGGACCAGCTCTGGCGCCACGCCCCCGATGCGCTGATCGTGACTGGAACCGAACCGGCGCAGGTGAAGCTGTCATATGAACCCTACTGGCCATACCTCGCCCGCCTCCTCGAGTGGGCGGCCAGTTCTGTCTCCACGACCTTGCTGTCATGCCTCGCCGCCCATGCGAGCACGCTCCTGTTCGACAAGATCGAGCGCGTGCCACGGGCGATCAAGTGCAGCGGCGTGTTCCCCGGAACCGTCGAGGACGCCGCCGATCCTCTGGCCTTCGGGCTACCGGAGGTGGTTCCGGTCCCGCACTCGCGCGTGAACGACGTGCCGGAGGAGGCGATGATCGAGGCCGGGTACCGGATCGTGATCGGCTCGGGCGAGTCGAACGCAGGCTGGGCCGTGGCGGCGCGCGATCAAGGTGACGGGACCTTCGTGCTCTGCCAGGGTCATCCGGAATACGCCAGGCTGAGCCTGCTCCGTGAATACCGCCGCGACGTGCGCCGGTATCTGTTCGGCCGCGGCGCGGTGCCATATCCGCGGCTGCCGGAGGGTTACTTCACACCTGACGCCACGTCGAGGTTGGAGGAGTTTCAAGTGCGCGCCAGCGCCGACGGCGCGGATCCGCTCACGCTCTGGGAAAGCTTCCCGTTCGAACACGTGGCGGCCACGGTGGAGAACACCTGGGCCGAGGCGTCGGCTACGTTGTACGCCAACTGGCTGGGCATGGCCCAGGCGACGTTGCCGGCCGTGGCCTGACCGGCTCGATGCGCGACGAAACCCTTGCCATCCACGGGGGTTACACGCCCGGCTCGACGCGGGCCGTCGCAGTCCCGATCTACCAGACCGTCGCGCACGAGTTCATCGACGCCGAGCACGCCGGCGCGATAATGGATCTCGAGGCCCCAGGCTTTCACTACAACCGCATCAACAACCCGACGGTCGACGTGCTCGAGCAGCGCATGACCGCGCTCGAGGGGGGCGCCGCGGGGCTCGCCGTCTGCACCGGCTCCGCGGCCGTCAGCATGTCGGTGCTCAACCTGTTGGCCGCCGGGGACAATCTGGTGTCGGTGCCTCAACTGTACGGGGCTACCTATACATACTTCGCCCATGTGCTCCCGACGCTCGGCGTCGAGGTCCGCTTCGCCGCCGACGACCGGCCGGAGTCGATCGGAGCTCTTATCGACGAGCGGACTAAGGCGGTCTTCTGCGAGACGGTGGGCAACCCGGCCGGCAACGTGATCGATCTCGCCGCGGTGGCCACCGCCGCTCACGAGCAGGGAGTGCCCGTGATTGCCGACAACACCGTCCCGACTCCGCTGCTACTCAAACCGATCCATCATGGGGCGGACGTCGTGATCCATTCGCTGACGAAGTTCGTCGGCGGCCACGGCACCACGATGGGTGGCATGATCATCGACGCGGGAACCTTCCCCTGGGCTGAGCACCCCGACCGGTTCAGGGCTTTGATCGACCCCGAGCCGGCGTTTCACGGTGTGCGGTACACGAGCGATTTTCCCGATGCGCCGTACGTCACGCGATGCCGCACGGTCGGGATTCGCAACATGGGGTCGACGCTGTCGCCGTTCAACGCCTTCCTGCTGCTTCAGGGTCTCGAGACGCTTCCGGTCCGGCTGCCGCGACACGAGGCTAATGCCCGCGCCATAGCCGACTTTCTCGCCGCCGACCCCCGCGTGTCGTGGGTCAGCTTCCTCGGCTTCCCCGACAACCCCTACCACCAACTGGGCCGCCGATACCTGGGCGACCGTGTCATCTCGATCATGACCTTCGGCGTGCACGGAGGCCGCGAGGCGGGCATTACCGTGTTCAACAGTGTCAAGCTATTCAAACGCCTGCTCAACATGGGGGACGCAAAGTCGCTCATCACCCACCCGGCGTCGACCACCCACCGCCAGCTCACCTCGGTGGACCTCGAGCTCGTCGGCATCACGCCTGACATGCTGCGCCTGTCGATCGGGCTCGAGCATCCCGACGACCTGATCGAGGACCTCGACCAGGCGCTTGCGGCCGCCGCACCGTGACGACTTAGCGCCGGGGCCTCTCGACGGTCAGCCAAGCAGCTCGGCCACGCATGCACCGAGATCCTCGAAAGCACGGATCCGGCTGCGGGGTGACGGGATGTAGTGCGTGAAGTGGCGGATTCCCTCGGTCAGCACACCGAACATCCAGATCCGCTCCTGCGGCCTGCCGTCGAGATCGATCGGGTGCGACTCAGGTGTGAGGTCGATGCTTCCCACGGCAACCGCCCCGTAGCGGAACTGGCTGACGCGTCCTCGGCTGTACAGTCGCGCCAATAGCTGGGAGGCCGACCCGTCGATCCGTGGCTCGTCGAGATGTCCGCGGATCACCACGTCCATGTCGGAGACGTAGGAGTGCTCGAACGCGGTCGACGAGATCCGGGTGCGAGCCAGGCGCGGGTCGCGACCGTTCATTTTCGGCCCGAGCGCGGGAGCTGGACCGAAGGGAACGTGCAGCACGCCGGCGTCCATCAGCGCCAGCAGCTGACGGAAGCGGAGCGCCGGCGGCCCGGCGACCAGGCGATGGATCCTGCTCCGGATGTCGGCGTTGAAGTCCAGGTAGGAATCGAGCGAAAGCCCTCCCTGCTCGACCACCGACCGCATCGGATCGCGGAAGATGCGAAACACCTCGGCTGCCGATTTGACCGGACTGGCTCCATCGGGCACCTCGGCTTCCCGGAGGTCATCCGCGATCGCGCCGTAGACGTAATCCTGGTATTCCTCGCTCGAGGAGTAGTCGGGCTGGTGTCCGAAGAACAACGCCTCGGCATCGAAGCTTCCGTAGCGCGCGGCCATGTCTCGGAGGGCATCATCGAAGCGTCCGGCATTCCACGCTGTAAGTAGTTGCTCGCGCACACCGGCGGCGTCGGTGATCGAGCCCGCCTGGAACGCCGCTTGGGCGTAATACCGCGCGTACATCTCCCCGAACAGCAGCGGCAGCAGCTCCGTGCGCACGTCGACCAGTCGCCGCCGACCGTTCGAGCGGCCACTCAACCCGTCGAGCGCATCAGGGCTGCAGATCAGGGGCTTGTACACCTCGGTTCGATCCATGCCGGTCACCGACTTGGCGGTGAACGGGAGTCCGCTGCGCGAGAACATGTTGATCACCGGCTCGCGCCCGGAGGGCTGGTAGCGCAAACCAGCGCCGTCCTCTACGAACGCGCCGCCGAGGCCGACGGTCAGCGCGGTCACCACGTCGAGCGCGACCAGACCCATGCCGGCGACGCCGACGCGCGTTCCCGCCGGAAGTCGCTGCACATAGCTCGTGACCGGATAGGGGCTGAGCGCACGAGGATGGGATCCGCCCTCGCCCGCCTCCTCGTTGGCGGTGTGACCCGAAGTCACGATCACGTGGTCGACGGTCACCGTATGCCCTGTGGCGAGACGCACCTCCTCGCTCCCGTCGTGCCTGGCCACCAGGTCAACCGCTGACGTCGGATGGTGCACGATATCCACGCTCGGCGGAGCGTCTTTGACCAGCCCGCGGTAGAACCACTGGAGATACTCCCCCATCAGGCGCCGCGGTAGGAAATGATGCGGCTCGATCGGCCGACCGGCCGGATCGCGGACGCATCGCTCGCCCACCCACCGATAGCCCTCCGCGACCGCCCAGTCAAACAGGCCCAGGGCATAGCACGGCTCGTCGCCTTCGCTCGCGAAGGGATACAGGGAAAGCTGGCTGCACGGATTGTTAAGCAGCAGGTAGTCTGGCTGGGTGAGGTCGTACACGCCCGACCCCGGTGTGCCGGGCTCGATTATGTGCACCTCGACATCCAGTCCAGCCCGGGGGCCGCGGCGCGCGGTGGTCACGATCCGTTCCAGCGCGCAGACGCCCCATGGGCCTAATCCGACGATTGCGATCCGTAGCAAGTTAGGCGCCCCTTCCTGCCTGCAGTCTACGTCTCGGGGGTTGCGATGTCGCGCCGGCCCCCTGGCCACCTGGCCAGCGTTTCCGCGTCCCACCCTCAACTTTGGTTCGTCGGCCGAGCGCGGATGTCACGATAGTCTGCGCTCACGGGGCACGGTCGGTCGACGGCGCTGTTCGCGGCAGGAGTCCCCCCGCGGGCAACAGTCCGGACCCAGTTGATTTGACACGTCGAACCAATCCCATCCAAGCAACGCTGTCGTCGCCCGCGGTGACGCCGGCACGCCGGTCGAGCAGCGGTCCGGCGCGCGGGCTCCGGGCACGCGGCCTCGACACGGTGCGCGCCGACCGCTGGAAGTTGACGATCGCCATGCTCGCTTTGGCCGCGGTGGTCGTGACGAACCAGTTCGACCTCGCCACGCGCCATCTCTCGAACCACATGCTCAACGCGAACCTCCAGCTCAGCTGGTCACATCTTGCCGACACCCTAGTCCTGGCCGCGGGTGTGCTCGCGACCGTGCTCGGCGCGCGCCTCCAAGTGGACAAGCGCAGGCTGTGGCTTGCCACCGGCACGATCCTCGCGCTGTTCTTCCTCGATGAGGCTTCTCCGCTTCACGATCACATCGACAAGCTCCCGGGCGGCAAGCTGCTGTACACCCCAATCCTGCTGGCTCTTGTCGTGTGCGTGTGGTACCTGGCCAACCGATCCGATCAACAACCGATTATCGGGCTGGGACTGGCGACGCTGTTCTTCTCGTTCGGCATGCACATCGTGGGCTTGCGCATCCTCATACCTCTCGGCTACTTCAACTGGCTTTACCAGGCCGGGGTCGGCGTCAAGACGGGGACCGAGCTTGCCGGGCTGCTTCTCGTAGTACTCGGGTTGTGGCGGCTGGCGCACCAATCTACCTCCGCGCGCGCGCGGCCAGCTTGATGATCACGCTGGGTGACGTCAGTTGCCCGGCTTTTCGATCAGCCCGAATTGGCCCCGCTGATCGTCGGAGGCGCAGACGATGGCGGTCGGCCGGCCGAGGCGGAGGACCGACTCCTCGAATCCGCTGTTGCCATGGATGTCGTCAGCGATCATGAATCCGCCCGGTCGCAGCGAGCCCCACGCGAGCTGCAGCTCGAACATCATGTTCCGCCGGGTGTGCCGGCTGTCGTGGACGAACAGGTCGATAGTCCCGAGCTCTTGTAGCAGCGCCGGAAGGCGGCGACGGCTCGATCCCTCGATCAACGTCCAGCGATCCTTGAGCGCGTAGGTCACCGCAGCGCCAGTCTCGGCCGCCAGTCGCCCTTGATCGAGCGGCGGTGGCAGATCGATGCTGAACAACCTTCCCGATCCATTGCGCTCGAGCGCCTCGAGGATCACCCGGGTGGTGAACCCGCGCGCGACCCCGGTCTCCACCACGACGCTCGGTGCCTGGTGACGAGTGAGACACCACGCCGCCCGGGCCAGACCCGGGTCCGCGTCATCCCACCCCGAGAACGAGCCCCGCCCGACGGCGAGGCCCTTGGCCTCGAGCGACCGCACGACCTCGGACCAGAGCGGGTCGAAATCATCGGCGACCTCGCAGGGCCAGCGGGTTCCGAGCAAGCTGTGGAGCGAGGCTGACCACTGGGCATCGGGCGACGCCGGCTTGTGCCTCGCCATTCGCTCGCGCTCGTTGGCAATCTTCTCACGGAGGCGGTCAATGCCCTGGATGGGATCGCGCACGACGGCCGATCCTGCTCGCGCCAGGCGATCGAGTCGGTGCCGTATCGAGGAGCGGTGCATTAAAGGCGATGCGCTCGAGGGCCGCGAGCCGACTCCAAACCCGACGGCCCCTCAGGTCGTGTTCACTCGGCGAACCAGCCGGTTACTGTCCCGTGGAAACCGCCTCGGCGAGCCGCGATCCACCATACCAGCTGCCCGACACGAATCGCATGATCGGGCCGACGCTCCACGCCGCCGGCGCACCCAGGATGTGCAGACGCGGTACCGAGGTCTCGAACCCGCGGCGCAACACCGGGTATCCAGCCGTGACGCGCAGATCGCGCAGTACGTTCTGGCTGAGGAACGGGTACCGCGTGACGTCGACCTTGTAGCCGGTGCCGAACATCAGGTGATCGACCTCACGCGTGGTTCCGTCAGACAACGCGAGCTTCAACCCGTCACCTGCGGTCTCCGCGCCGACCACTTCCGTCGACGTGGTCATCCTGATCCCGTCGATCCGCACCTTGACGAAGTACGAGCAGGCGGGACGGATCGAGCGATGCGCGATCTTGTCCTGCGTCTCGCGCGGCAGGCGCGTGAACACGGCGGGCGTGGCTACCAGCCGGCTGTACCAAAGCGGTCCGACGTCGGTCGGCGCGTAAACGATGCGTCCGAGCCGACGAGGCATGAAATGGATGGGCGACCAGCTGCGCAGCCAGGTCACCTCCGGGCGGCGGATCACCATCTCGACGTCCGCGTCGCGCTCGGTCATCAGAACCGCACACTCGAAGGCGCTCTGGCCGGAGCCGACCACGAGAACCCGCTTCCCGGCAAAGCGCGCCAGGTCGTCGTGACCACCGGTGTGCGAGACCAACTCGCTCGGGAGGTGCTCGAAACCGGCCGGGACACGCTCGAACGGTCCGATACCGCAAGCCATCACCACACGCCGCGCCGTGACCCGGGCCCCGTCATTCAGATCGAGCGCAAAACCACCGTTGCTGCGGTCAAGTGCCGTGACCTTCCGCGTATCGAGGTCGGGAACCCCTTTACGCTGGACCCACGAGCCGTAGTCGACGAATCGGTTCAGCGACACAGGATGGCCGAACGGCTCACCGGTCTCGTTCATGTAGCTGCTGAGTGAAAACGGGCCAACGGGCTCGACGAGGTTCGTGGCGCTCATGTTTGAGCGCAGCCTCATCCCCTTCGGCATACCCCGCCAGAACGACATCGGTTCGCCGAACGCGTGCGCTGCTACTCCCGCACGACGAAGATGGATGGTGGCGGACAGGCCGTGAGGGCCCGCACCGATGACGGCTACTTCCATGTCATAACTCACAATCGAACCCCCACTTGCTTTGTCATTGCACTGCGCGATCGATCGGCGGAAAACCGCCACACTCCGAAGGTGAACATCTCAGATGCCTCGCTTGACGGCCAGATACGGCAACAGCGCCAGTTCGGCGAGACCAGGACGAGGATCGTCCCCGGTGAATACCGATTCGACGTCGGAGACTCGCAGTGACCGCAGGTACGCGCGCCAACCCAGACGGCGGCGCGCGAGCTCTCCGGCCGATGTCGGCAAGTCGGTCGTCAGACGGATCCACGACACACCCGGACGCGCGCGGATGTCGCCCGCCGTTGCAACACCCACCTGGTCGGCATACAGCAGGTACGGAAAGTCGACCCCGGCACGCTGACCGAGGCTGTGATAGCCCCAGGTGCGCGCATTGACATCCAGCAGCTTGGCCAGCCCGTCGCGCTGGTCGTACTTGTATTCCAGCTCGACCAGGCCGTAATAGTCGATCCCGCGCAAGAAACGCTCCGAGAGCTCCTCGATCTCGGGGAACTCGGCCGTCCGCACGAACGTGCTGGCGCGCCCGAATTCGACCGGGTGCTGGCGCAAGCGCCGCACCACCATGCTCGCGCGTGCCGCCCCCTCCTTGAAGAACGCGCAATACCCCAGCTGGGTGTCGCCGTTGCCGGGAATCAGCTCCTGAACCACGACTTCGTGGGCCCCGACCAACGCCGCCGCGTCGCGGAAGCGACGCACGAGCTCATCACGAGTATCGGCACGCCAGGCTTTGCATTTCGTGGCGTAGAAGAAATGCTCCTTGATCGCGGGCTTGATCGCGAACGGCGGCTGACCGTCGATCGCGGCCAGCTCGTCCTCGGTCGAGACCTGCCAGGCACGCGGAACCGGGATCCCGAGCTCTTCCGCGCGGCGGTAAGTGTTCCGCTTGTCCCAGGCCCATTTGGTCACTGACCATTCGGGCGTCGGGATCCGAAAGTGCTCGAGCAACCGGTCGCGATTTCGCGAGAGCGCTGCCACGGTTTCTTCGCGGGTTGGGAACACGACCCAACCCTGGATGTCGCGTACCCGAGCAAGGTCGAGTAGCGCCTCCACGGTTTGCTCGTCGGAGCGCAGATCGGACACCTTCATCCAACCGGTGGCGTACCGGGAGTGGCGACTGATCGAGCGTTCGTCGTCGACTATCACGACGTCGATGCCGCGACGGCCGAGACTCCGCACGATGCCAAGCCCCTGGTAGTCGCCGCCTATCACCACCGCGCCCGGTAG
>Ga0335073_10003385_pt1 | contig 22179 bp, 13 predicted proteins | sample Lox_Sample_22_FD_207093 | JGI IMG/M metagenome (GOLD analysis project Ga0335073, IMG submission 207093) | Soil microbial communities from Loxahatchee National Wildlife Refuge, Florida, United States - Lox_Sample_2.2 | ecosystem: Environmental > Terrestrial > Soil > Wetlands | place: USA...
TGATGCTCGATGCCGCGGGCGAAGTGGTTCGCCCGGCGCTGATCTGGTGCGACGTGCGAACGCAGAAGCAGTGCGACGAGCTAACGGCACAAATCGGCAGCGAACGGCTGATCGAGCTGACCTGCAATCCCGCTCTCACGAATTTCACGCTCACGAAATTGCTGTGGACGCGGGAACACGAGCCGAAGAACTGGCAGCGCGTGCGGTCTGTGATGCTGCCGAAAGACTATGTGAGATTCAAGCTGACCGGAGTGGCAGCGACGGATGTAGCCGACGCCTCTGGCACGCTGATGCTGGACGTGGCGCGACGGAAATGGTCCACGGAAATCATGAAGGCCGTGCAGATCGATGAGTCCGTACTGCCGGCGCTCTACGAGTCGGCCGAAGTGTGCGGCGAGATTTCGGCCGCGGGAGCGGAAGCAAGCGGGCTTGCAGCGGGGACTCGTGTGGTGGCTGGGGCCGGCGATCAAGCAGCCGGCGCCGTCGGACTGGGGATCGTGACGCCGGGGACGGTGAGCGCGGCGATCGGGACCTCCGGCGTGGTTTTTGCCGCGACGGACCGGCCGGTGACCGACCCGCGCGGCCGATTGCACACGTTCTGCCACGCGATTCCGAATCGCTGGCACGTGATGGGAGTCACGCAGGCCGCGGGACTTTCGCTCCGGTGGCTGCGAGACACATTTTTCAAGGAGTGGACCAGCGGATCGAAGGACCCGTACGACCAAATGACGCGCGAGGCGGATGCAGTAGCGTCCGGCGCCGATGGCTTGCTTTGGGCGCCGTACCTGATGGGCGAGCGGACGCCGTATCTCGACCCGAATGTCCGGGGAGCTCTCGTGGGGCTGACCGCTTCGCATGGCCGTGGACACGTGACACGAGCCGTCCTTGAGGGAGTGGCGTTCAGTCTGAAGGACACGTTCACGATCTTCGACGAGATGCGCATTCCGGTGAAACGCGTTCGGCTCGGCGGCGGCGGCGCGCGCTCGCCCTTGTGGCGCCGCATTCAGGCGGAAGTTTACGGGCGAGAGGTCGAGATCGCCGAAGCCGAGGAAGGGGCGGCGTATGGCGCAGCGATTCTGGCGGGCGTCGGCGTGGGGTTCTGGCCGTCGGTTGACACGGCGTGCGAGAAGGTGGTGCGCGTGGCCGACTGCGTGCGTCCGAGTCCCGATGGCGCCGCGGTTTTGAACTCCCAATATCAGGCGTACCGGCGAATCTATCCGGCGATGAAATCGATCTTTCCGTGACAGACGGGCCAGGCCCCGCGACAGAAGTGAGGACAAACATGAAGCGAACCGATCTCTATCAGCCGAAACCGGAGCACAAATTCTCGTTCGGCCTCTGGACCGTCGGAAACCGAGGGCGCGATCCCTTCGGCGATTTCGTCCGCCCCGCGCTGAAGCCGACCGAGATCGTTTCGATGCTGGCGAAGGTGGGAGCATGGGGCGTCAATCTGCACGACAATGACCTCGTGCCGATCGACGCGACGCCCGCCGAGTGCGATCGCCTGGTGCGCGAGTTTGCGGCGAGCTGCAAGAAGAACGGGATCGTGGTGCCGATGGCGACCGTCTCGCTTTTCTTCCATCCCGTGTTTCGAGACGGCGCCTTTACTTCCAACGATCCCGAAGTGCGCGCTTACGCGCTGCAAAAGACGATGCGTGCCATGGATATCGGCGCCGAGCTCGGCGCGAAAATCTTCGTGCTGTGGGGCGGGCGCGAAGGCGTCGAGACCGACGCCTGCCGGCGAGCCGACCGCGCGATCCAACGCCTGCGCGAGGCGGTCAATTATCTCTGCGAGTACAACGTCGATCGCCGCTACGGCTTCCGGTTGGCGCTCGAAGCCAAGCCCAACGAGCCGCGTGCGGACATCTATATGCCGACGACGGGCCACTACCTCGGATTCATCGCAACGCTCGATCATCCGGAAATGGTCGGCGTCAATCCGGAAGTGGCGCACGAACACATGGCCGGCCTGAACTTCATGCACGGGGTGGCGCAGGCGTGGGAGGCAGGCAAGCTCTTTCACATCGACCTGAACGACCAGATGCCGGGCCGCTACGACCAGGATTTGCGGTTTGGATCGGCGAACCTGAAGGCGGCCTTCTGGCTGGTCAAATTCCTCGAGGACGTCGGGTACGAAGGCCCGCGGCACTTCGACGCGCATGCCTATCGCACCGAGGATTACGACGGAGTGAAGGATTTTGCCGCAGGCTGCATGCGCACGTATTTGATCCTGAAGGAAAAGGCCAAGCGCTGGAACGGAGACGCGGAGATTCAGTCGATCCTCAAGGAGATTTCGGCGGACACGTCCGGGGTCGGGAAGATCGGCCGGTTCTCGAAGAAGGGCGCCGCGGCGCTATTGAACCACGTTTTCGATCGCGACCAGATCCTCAAGAAGCGATTGCCGTACGAGCGGTTGGACCAGCTGACGATCGATATTCTTACCGGCGTGAGATGAGCGCATCAACGGGATTCATTCACGACGATTTCCTCCTGCACACGAAGACGGGGCAGCGGTTGTACCACTCGTATGCGGCGGCCGAGCCAATCCTCGACTACCACTCGCACTTACCCGCCGCCGAGATCGCCGCGGATCGCAGGTTCGGGAACCTGTTCGAGATTTGGCTCGAAGGCGATCACTACAAGTGGCGAGCGATGCGCGCCAACGGCGTCGCCGAGCGCTACTGCACGGGCGATGCGAGTCCCTACGACAAATATCTCGCCTGGGCGCGCACGGTGCCGTTCACGCTGCGCAACCCGCTCTACCATTGGACGCACCTTGAGCTGCTGCGCTATTTCGGCATCGACGCGCTGCTGAACGAAGAAAGCGCGAGAGCCGTCTGGGACCGGGCCAACGCCAGGCTGCAGACCGGGGAGCTCACGACGCGAGGCATCCTGAGGAAATTTCGTGTGCAGACGCTTTGCACGACCGACGACCCCTGCGACGATCTCGCCGCTCACCGGGCCATTGCGTCGACGGAACGGGATTTCCGAATTTATCCGACATTTCGGCCGGACGTTGCGCTGGCGGTCCGGTCTCCGGAGGTTTTCAACGCCTGGATCGCGCGGTTGGAAAAAGCATCGAACGCAAACATCGAGTCGTTGCAAGCTTTTCTCGATGCGCTCAAGCTGCGTCACGATTTCTTCCACGCACAAGGTGCGCGGCTATCCGACCACGGGTTGAGTTACTGCTATTCGGCTCCGTGCACCGACAGCGAAGCCAACGCGGTGTTCGAGAAGGCGCGAGTCGGTGGTTCCGTGAGCGAGGAGGAGTTCGAGAAATTCGCGTCGCACATGATGATTTTCTTCGGTCGCCTCGATGCCGAAAAAGGATGGACGAAGCAGCTCCATCTCGGGGCTTTGCGAAACATCAACACGCGCCAGTACCGCGAAATCGGGCCGAACACCGGATCTGACACGATCGGTGGCTGGAAGCAGGCCGCTACGTTTTGCGCCTACCTCGACCGGCTGGATCAGGAGAACGCGCTGCCGAAAACGATCGTTTACAACTCAAATCCGGCCGACAACTACGCGCTCGCGACTGCAACCGGCGGTTTTCAGGATGGAGCGATCGCAGGGAAGATTCAGTTCGGCAGCGCGTGGTGGTTTCTGGACCAGAAAGAGGCGATCGAGTGGCAGATCAACGCGCTGTCCAACACCGGATTGCTTTCGCGATTTGTCGGCATGGTGACCGATTCGCGTTCTTTCATGTCGTTTCCGCGGCACGAGTATTTCCGGCGCGTCCTTTGCAACCTGATTGGCTGCGAAGCTGAGAGCGGCGAGATTCCGAGCGACGAAGTGTTGTTGGGAGATTTCATCCGCAAGTTGTGCTTCGAAAACGCCAGGCAGTACCTAGGTCTCGAAATGCCCGGTGCGGATCACGACGGGACATTTTAGCGGCTTGCGTCGTCTGTGCGGCTCCCTACCAGTCGTGGATGGTCCCATCGAGTTTGCGATTGATGGGTAGGTACGCGCGCTGGTAGGGATATTGAGCGGCGAGGGACTCGTCGATATCTACGCCCAATCCCGGCAATTCGCCCGGATGCATCTGTCCCTGCTCGAAGGAATACGCGTGCGGAAACACGCGATCGGTCTCCGGCGAGTGGCGCATGTATTCCTGGATGCCGAAATTGTGGATGCTCAAATCGAAATGTAGAGCGGCGGCCATGCAAACGGGGCTCAAATCCGTTGCGCCATGACAGCCGGTGCGCACGCGATAGATCTCCGCGAGGTTCGCAATTTTCCGGAGGTGTGAAATCCCTCCGGCATGCACGACAGTGGTGCGGATGTAGTCGATCAACTGTTCTTCAATCAGCTGCCGGCAATCGTAGATCGTGTTGAAGACTTCACCGACCGCCAGAGGCGTGGTGGTGTGCTGGCGGATCAGGCGGAAGCTCTCCTGAAGCTCAGCGGGCGTGGGATCCTCCAGCCAAAAGAGATGCGAAGGCTCGAGTTCCTTGCCCAACCGCGCGGCTTCGATGGGGGTCAGTCGATGATGCGCGTCGTGCAGCAGCTGGATGTCGGGGCCAAACTCTTTTCGAAGGCGCGCGAAGAGCTGCGGGACAAAATTGAGGTACTTTTCGGTGGACCACACATTTTCGGGCGGCGCGTTCTTCTCGGCGGGTTCGTAATACAAACCGCCGCGGCCCACGCCGTAGGTGTTGGGTAGCCCCAGGACGCCGCTCTGCGCGCGAATTGCTTTGTAGCCCAGAGCGACGTAACGCGCCACAACTTTGACCGTTTCCTCGATGTCCGCTCCGCTGGCGTGACCATAAACCAAAACTGAGTCGCGCGAAGCCCCGCCGAGGAGCTGATAGAGAGGGACGCCGAGGCTCTTCGCCCTGATATCCCAGAGAGCCGTGTCGACGGCCGCGATTGCAGCCATGGTCACCGGGCCGCGGCGCCAATATGCGCCCTTATAGAGGTACTGCCACGTGTCTTCGATACGGCGCGCGTCGCGCCCGAGAAGCAGCGGCACGATGTGGTCTGTGAGGTAGCTTGCGACCGCAAGTTCGCGGCCGTTCAGCGTGGCGTCGCCCAGCCCGTGGACGCGATCTTCGGTGATGAGCTTCAGGGTCACGAAATTCCGCCCCGGGCTACACACGATCACCTTCGCGTCGACGATTTTCATCGTGCTGTCCTTGTGCGCGGGAAGCTTCTCGAAGTTACACGCGTGCCGGACATTGGGCCAAGGCTCCTTCGAAACGGATGTATGCTACCAGACTTTGCTCTGCTGCCACCGCCAGGCGCGTCGGCGGCCAGGCGATTTGACGCGCGGAGTAAAGTATCGGTGGGGGTTTTCGTGACGGGGAAGAGCACTTTCTCGCGGGCCGCGGTTCTAGCGATCGTCGTGATGGCGTTCGGGCCGATGGTAACCGCGCGAGCGGATACCGGATATGACGCCTGGCTCCGCTATGCCCAGCTGGGAAGCGAGGAACGGGCTATGTACGGCTCGCTTCCAGCGGTCGTCGTCGTGCTGAGGAATTCGGTCCTTCTCGATACTTCGCAATCCGAAATGATTCGAGGCGTGCGCGGGATGCTCGGGCGAACCCTGCGCGCAGAAACTGGATTGCCGGCGGAACGGGCAATCGTGCTTGGAACGCTCGCGGATTTGCGTTCGGCCGCTCCCGGCGTGCGGGTGCCGCAAGCGCTGCGTCCAGAGGGCTATTGGATCGGCACGGGCCAGGTGCATGGATTCGCGTGCATCGTGATCGCGGGCGCAGATGATCGCGGCGCGCTTTACGGCGCATTCGATGTGCTGCGCCGAATTGCGATGGGCGAAGAGGTGAGCGATCTCCGCGAGACGCAAGAGCCCTCGGCTCCCTTGCGCTGGGTGAATCAGTGGGACAACCTGGACGGCCGCATCGAGCGCGGATACGGCGGGCGTTCGATTTTCTTCGACAACGGAAGCGTTCGCGCCGATCTCGCCCGCGTGAGCGATTACGGGCGACTGCTTGCGTCGGTCGGCATCAACGGGTGCGTCGTCAACAATGTGAATAGCAATCCCCAAGTATTGGCCGCCGATTTCATTCCTCAGCTTGCGCGGATCGCCGATGCGTTTCGTCCCTGGGGTGTGCGGCTCGCGATTGCCGTCGATTTCAGTACGCCAAAGGCGCTCGGGCAGCTCGATACGTTCGACCCGCTCGATCCGCAGGTTGTGAAATGGTGGAAGGACAAAGCCCACGAGATCTATCGCCAGATCCCCGACTTTGGCGGATTTCTCGTAAAGGCGGATTCAGAGGGCCGGCCTGGGCCCTCGACCTACGGGCGCAGCCCGGCGGATGCGGCCAACATGCTCGCGAGCGCGCTCGAACCGCACGGCGGAATGGTCTTCTATCGCGCTTTTGTCTACAACTCGCATCTCGACTGGCGTAACGGCAAGAACGATCGCGCGAAAGAGGCGTATGGAATCTTTCATCCGCTCGATGGAGAATTCGCCGACAACGTGATCGTCCAGATCAAGAATGGGCCGATCGATTTTCAGGTGCGTGAGCCGGCGTCTCCTCTTTTCGGCGGTCTCGAGAAAACGAATCAGGCGATCGAGCTACAGGTCACGCAGGAATACACGGGACAGCAGCGGCACCTCGTTTTTCTCGTTCCGATGTGGAAGGCGACCCTCGATTTCGATATGCACGTCGGCGGGCGCGTGACCCCCGTTAAGAGTATTATGAGCGGCCAGTCGTTTCATCGCGCGCTGGGCGGATTCACAGGCGTCGCGAATGTCGGTCTTGATTCGAACTGGCTGGGAACTCCGATGGCGATGGCCAATCTCTACGGCTTCGGACGCCTCGCGTGGAACCCGGATCTCGGGGCGGCGGAGATCGTAGACGAATGGACGAAGCTCACCTTCGGCAACGATCCTCTCGTCGATCGCACAATCGACGCGATGCAGCTTTCGTCGTGGAATACGTATGAGGACTACACGGGCCCGCTGGGCGTCGGGACGCTGACAAATATTCTTGGAAGCCATTACGGGCCGGGCGTCGCCTCATCGGAGAAAAACGGCTGGGGCCAATGGCATCGCGCCGATCACGAAGGCGTGGGAATGGATCGCACCATTGCCACGGGCACCGGTTACGTGGGGCAATATTCGCCCGAGGTCCAGAAGCGTTTCGAAACTTTACAGGCCATGCCGGATGGTCTGCTTTTGTTCTTTCATCATGTCCCGTACACGTACAAGCTGCATACGGGCGAGACCGTGATCCAGTACATCTACGATTCGCACTACGCGGGAGCCGCGGAAGTGGCCAAATACGTCCGCGAATGGAAATCGCTCCGAGGTTTGATCGACGGCGACCGATACGCGTTCGTGCTCACAAAACTCGAATATCAGGAGGGGCACGCCATCGTGTGGCGCGATGCCGTATGCAATTGGTTCCTGCGCGCGTCGGAAATTCCGGACGCGAAAGGGCGCGTGGGCCACTATCCGAATCGCGTGGAGGCTGAATCGATGCAGCTGAGCGGCTATACGCCCACGGACGTCTCGCCGCCCGAAGATGCTTCCGGCGGCAAAGCAATTGTCTGCGAGGCGCCGCGCGAGACCTGCACGGCCAGCTTCCGCTTCCAGCGCGCTGCCGGGTGGTATCAGATGAAGGTTCAGTACTTCGACCAGAACAACGGAAGCTCGAAGTTTCGGATCTTCGTCAACAAACAGCTGGTGGATGCGTGGACGGCCGATGATGACCTGGCTAGCGCTGGCCTGGATGGCGACACTTCAAGGCGGCGACAGGTCGGCGGCTTGGCTCTGCGACCGGGAGATGAGATTCGCATCGAGGGCGCGCGCGATGGCGGCGAACTCGCGGCCGTCGATTACGTCGAGATTCTGCCCTCGACGAACTAGCAGCGAAACAAGAACGTCGTTGTTTCCGCGTGGATTTTCGTACTTATTATTCACGTCTAAATCGAATCTCGTTGATCGGTTGATCGACTTACGACGGAAGGAACGCTCGGACGATGGGACATCCTGCGCTGGACCTGACTTCGAGAATTGCGGTGGTCATTGGTGGTACTTCGGGCATCGGTCTGAGCCTGGCGCTCGGGCTGGCAAAAGCCGGGGCGAACGTGGTTCCAACAGGTCGGCGCGCTCATCTCGTGGAATCGGCGGCCGGGGAGATCAGGAATCTCGGTAGGCAATCGCTGGCGATCGCATCCGACGTCCGAGATGTGGCAAGCCTCGATGGGCTGGAGCGTGCCATCACCAAGGAGTTCGACCGAGTCGACATTCTCGTGAATTGCGCCGGCACTACCAAGCGCGCGCCCACGCTCGATTTTCCCGAGTCCGATTGGAACGATATTCTCGACACCAATCTGACCGGCACCCTTCGTGCCTGCCAGATTTTCGGGCGCGGGATGATCGGGCGGAAATACGGACGGATCATCAATATCGCGTCGCTTGGTTCGCTCGCGGCTTTGTATGAAGTGTCCGCCTATTGCGCAAGCAAGGCGGCCGTGGCCTCGCTGACGAAGTCGCTCGCGCTCGAATGGGCGCCCCACGGCGTGTGCGTGAATGCGATCGTTCCGGGCGTCTTCCGCACGAGCCTCAACGCGAAGCTGCTTGACGGCACCGCGCGGGGACAGGAATTCCTGCTGCGCACGCCGATGCACCGCTTTGGTGAGCTCGACGAACTCGTCGGCGCGGCCGTTTTCTTGGCTTCGAGCGCCGCGAGCTTCGTGACCGGACACTTGCTGGCGGTGGATGGTGGATTCCTGGCCAGCGGTGTGAATCAGTAGCCGGGAGGGACGTGCCGGCTCGCGAGGTTCCGTTGTCGACGGTCGTTCATGGATTCTGATTCGCGATTGAGAGCCTTTTCGGCCTCTGTCACGCCCGATCAGCCCGCGCCGGGCATCGGGAAAGCCATCGGTCATTTCCGTTGGGCGATCTGCGCCCTCTTTTTCTTCGGCACGACGAAGAACTACATGGACCGGCAGGTGATCGGCATTCTGAAGACGACGCTGCAGCACCAGTTTGGCTGGAGTGAAATCGATTACGGTAATCTCGTCGCGGCGTTTCAGGCCGCGTACGGCGCGGGCATGTTGGTTGTCGGCTGGGCGATCGATCGGCTCGGAACCCGGATCGGCTACGCGCTGGCGATGGGGTTCTGGAGTCTGGCGTCGATGGCCCATGGCGCGGTGAGTTCACTCAACGGGTTTCTTGGCGCTCGCTTCGCGCTCGGCTTCGGCGAGTCGGCCGTTTTCCCCGCCAGCCTCAAAGGCATCGCCGAATGGTTTCCGAAAAAAGAGCGCGCCCTCGCTACCGGCATCGCCAATGCGGGGACAAACGTCGGCGCGATTATCACTCCGCTCATCGTACCTTGGATCACGATTCATTGGGGTTGGCGCTGGGCTTTCTTCCTGATCGGCGGCATCGGGATCATTTGGTTGGCATTCTGGCTGTGGATTTATCGAACCCCCGAGAAGCATCCATACTGTTCCGTTGGAGAATTGGAGTTCATCCGCAGTGGGCCCGCCGCATCGAAGGCCAAAGTGCCGTGGATTCGCTTTTTCCCTCACCGCCAGACGTGGACGTTCGTCTTGGGCAAATTCATCACCGATCCGGTCTGGTGGTTCTACCTTTTCTGGATTCCCGATTTTCTCCAGCGTGAACACGGCCTCTCGCTCGCCCAGATCGGCCTACCCATCGTGATCATCTATCTCTTCGCGGATGCGGGCAGCGTTGCGGGGGGCTGGCTCTCATCCGGCCTCATTCATCGCGGAACGTCGGTCAATGCGGGTCGCAAGATCGCCATGCTGTTGTGCGCCGTCGGCGCGTTGCCCATCATGTTCGTGCCGAGAGTCACGTCCACGGCGGGAGCTGTTTTGCTGCTCGGGCTTGCGGTGGCGGCACATCAGGGCTTCTCGTCGAATCTCTTCACATTACCATCCGACATGTTCCCGCAGTCCGCCGTCGCATCGGTGGTCGGCATTGGAGGCATGGCGGGAGCCTTCGGCGGCATACTGATCGCCAGAGTTGTTTCGGAATCTTTACAATGGACTGGCAGCTACACGGTTCCGTTCGTCATGGCCGGCTCCGCCTATCTCTTGGCTCTGGCCGTTATCCAGATTCTCTCTCCCCGGCTGGAGGAGGCGAATCTCGGTTCGCCCTGATGATTGGCGCCCGGCCAGAATGACGTTTGACGGAAGGCTTGAATGAGCTTGCAGATAAAACCGAAGCAGCAATGTCGCTGGGACTTGGTCAGTCTCGGCGAAGTGATGCTGCGCTTCGATCCCGGCGATCGGCGCATCTGGACGACGCGCTCCTTCGAGGTCTCCGAGGGCGGCGGCGAATACAATGTCGCGCGCGGGCTGAAGCGCTGCTTTGGCCTCGACACGGCCATCGTCACCGCGTTCGTCGAGAATCCCGTTGGACGGCTACTCCAGGACCTCCTCTATCAGGGCGGCGTTGATCAATCGCTTGTTCGTTGGATCGAGGACGACGCCGTCGGCCGCAAAGCACGCAACGGCCTGAATTTTACCGAGCGCGGATTCGGCGTGCGCGCACCCCTCGGCTGCTCCGATCGCGGCCACACGGCGATCTCTCAGATGAAACCGGGCGACGTCGATTGGAATGAGATCTTTGGTAAGCACGGCGCGCGCTGGTTCCACACCGGCGGCATCTTCTGCGGCCTTTCGGAAACGACGCCAGCGGTTGCGATCGAAGCCGCCGAAGCGGCGCGAAAGCACGGAACAATTGTCTCCTACGACCTCAACTATCGCGAGTCGCTTTGGAAGTCCGTGGGAGGAAGGGAGCGCGCCTGCGAAGTCAACCGCCGGCTCGCCCCGCTCGTCGACGTGTTGATCGGCAACGAGGAGGATTTCACCGCGGCGCTCGGGTTCGAGGTCAAGGGCGTCGACGAATCGATGTCGTCGTTTCACGCGGAGTCGTTCAAGGATATGCTGCGGTCCGTCGCGGGCACATTCGGCCCACGGGTTCTCGCTGTCACTTTGCGCGTCGCCAAATCGGCGACACGAAACGATTGGGGAGCGATCTGCTATGCCGATAGTTCCTTCCACGAGGCGCCCTACCGCCGCGATCTCGAAATCTTCGATCGCGTGGGCGGCGGAGATTCCTTCGCCTCGGGTCTTTTCTATGGCTTTCTCTCGGGAGACGACGCCCAATGGGCGGTGGAGTGTGGCGCGGCGCACGGGGCGCTTGCGATGACGACACCTGGGGACACCACGATGGTAACTCTGAGGGAAGTCATGCAGCTGATGCGTGGTTCCGGAGCGCGAATCCAGCGCTGAGATGGAACGAACTCCCATGAGCAAAGACAAAGCCCGGCGCCGCATCCTGGAAATCGGCATCATTCCCGTGATTCGCGCCTCTTCCGCCGCCCATGCGATGCGCGCTGCCGAAGCCGTCTCCGCCGGCGGCATCCCGATCGTCGAAATCACGATGACGGTCCCAGGCGCCATCGATCTCATTCGTGACCTCGCAGCCACCGTCGCACCGAAGGTTCTCGTTGGCGCAGGCACCGTGCTCGATCCTGTCACGGCCGAGCGCTGCATTGACGTGGGGGCCCAGTTCATCGTCAGTCCGGGGCTTCACCTTTCGACCGTAAAAACCGTCAATTCCCGCGGCGTCTTGATGATCGCCGGAGCACTCACGCCCGGTGAGGTGATCGAGGCTTGGGATGCCGGTAGCGACTTCGTCAAAGTATTTCCGTGCGATTCGGTCGGCGGCGCGAAATATATCCAGTCCCTCAAGGGGCCGCTTCCGCAGATTCCGATGATCCCGACGGGTGGTGTGAACCTCGAGAACGTGGGCGATCTGATTCGAGCTGGAGCCGATGCCGTGGGCGTCGGGGGAGAACTGATTTCAAAAGCTGCCCTAAGCTCAGGCAATCTCGAGCAAATTACCGCCGCCGCCGCCCGATACCTGTCGGTGATCTATGAGGCGCGTCGCATTCTGCATGGGCCCTGCTGAAGGCCGTTCCCGAAAACATCACTCTCAGATTCAAAATGGTTCCGCTGATCCGTGCGACGAGCGACGGAAGCGCGGGACTGCCAAAGAATCCAGCTCTTTGGGCCCGACGGGCGCCCTAACAACGGCAAGACGATTGCAGGAAGGAGATCGACAATTCATCTGATCGAAACAGTTTTGATCTTTTACCGAGCGTTTTGCGAGTCGAATCAAATCACACCGAAGCGTCCGAGGACGGGATGCTCAATGCCTTGCGAGGCGAAACGTGTCCCGAAAGGGCGCAGTGAAGGCGACACGCGAATTCGTGGCGACGACACCGAAGGCAATGGCCCGAGTCGAAAAAGCCGCAACTACGGTGCTGGCCGTGGTTACGTGTTTCCTGGGCGGTGCGACGGCGCGTGCCCAGAAGCAATCCCAATTCTCAACGCCAAACTCGGATTTAGGTCGTGTCAACCTTGGCCGCGTGGCAGCCTCGGCCGCACAGATCAAGGGCATCCTCATTCAGGATCCAGGACTCATGCTGCAGCTGAAGCTATGGGTGGCGAAGGACGCAAGCGATCACGGGCAGATCGTAGGCGAGCGGGATCTCGCGGACGATGCGATCTTCCAGCGATTGGACACGGATATCGAATTCCGTTCCGTTGCGACACAGCTCGTCCAGCAGTACGGCTACCTTGTTCCAAAGGTTAATCCCGATTCCGAGGCGGGACGCGAGCAGGCCCTGCTCATTCAAGAACGTGTGAAGTGGCTCGCACAAGACGAAGAAACGCAGCGCCAGGCGCAGCACACAGTGGAGACCGACGAGCTGCAAAAGCTGCGCGCGTGCGCAGGGGGAGCCGCCGGCGACTGCGGGCAGCCACTGCCGGCCAGTGCTTCGCCTGCGGGGGTAAGCAAGTTACAGGCGACCGCGCAATCCGCCGAACAGGTTGAAGGGCCGCCAGAACCTTTCTTGCCAAACGTTCCTCAGGAATCTGTGCCCGCCTTTCCCAGTGGACCGAACAATTCTCCCCAACAGTTTCAGCTGACGCAGGACAACAACGGAGCGGTGGAAAATGCATCGCCGTTCGACTTCGGGCTTGGCACCGGGTCTGGACAGAAACAGCCGAACGCGCCGGATGGTTTCGGCGGAGGCGTTGCCCCGGCGGGGTTCGGAAATTCGAATTCAGGTTCTGGCTGGGGTCCCGGCAGTCAATCAACGGGCATGGGAGGAGATTTTCTCCGATTTGCGCAGGCCGGATTTTCGATGAGCGGCGATTTCAACGATGGACTGGGCGTTCAGGGGAACGGAACATTTCCACTCGCTCGCGGAGCATTTGACGAAAGCGTCTATACGGCGACGAAGCCATCGGCTGGACTCGATGCGGTCTCGCCTGCTAATCCTGCAGGCACTCCCGTATCTCCGTCGCTACGAATGAACCGGCCATCGCCTCAGCCGCCCACAATTGAGCCCGTACTCACACGGGTGCCTGACCCGTACAGGGACATTCCGTCGCTCTACGACATGTATTTGCAGGCTTCACCGCACACTGCGACATTGCAGCCCTTCGGCGCCCAGGTTTTCGAAAATGGCATTCGCGATCCGCAGCTTATTCCCACCGATCTTCCTGCAAACGGCGACTACGTCGTCGGGCCGGGCGACGGCCTCGCCATCGACCTGTGGGGCAGCGTGTCGCAGAGGTTTTATCGCACGGTCGACCGCGAGGGACGCGTTAGTTTGCCGGAGGTTGGGCCCGTACTCGTCAGCGGCAAGAGCCTCGCGGACGCGCAGCAATACGTGCAACAGGTGTTGCGAACGCAGTTTCGGGAAGTTTCGGCGGACGTCACGCTCGCGAAGCTCCGCACGATCCGGATTTACGAGGTTGGCGAGGTCGCGAATCCCGGCGCCTACGACATCAGCTCGCTCTCCACGCCCTTGAACGCGCTCTTTGCAGCGGGCGGCCCGACGACCCGGGGTTCGCTTCGCATCGTGAAGCACTATCGCGGGAACCAGCTCGTGCAGACCGTCGATCTCTACGATCTGCTGTTGCACGGTGTGAAAAGCGGGATCGATCAGCTCGAAAACGGCGATACGGTTCTCGTTCCGCCCGCCGGGCCGGAGGTGTCGGTCGAAGGAATGGTGCGGCGGCCGGCGATCTACGAATTGAAGGACGAGAAGACGCTTGCGAGCGTGCTCGAACTTGCGGGCGGCCTGCTGCCCGCGGCCACTCTGCGGCACATTGAGGTACAGCGGCTTGTGACGCACGAGAAGCAGACGATGCTGAGCCTTGACATTCCGGAGACAGACGATAACGCGGAGGCGACACAAAAGCTCGAATCGTTCCAAGTGCAGGATGGAGACCGCATCCGCATCTTCCCAATCGCGCCTTACAGCGAGGACGCGGTGTATGTCGAAGGCCACGTCTTGCGGCCCGGAAGGTATTCGTACCGGAAAGGTATGCGGGTAACCGATCTCATCACCTCGTACAAGGATGTGCTTCCCGAGCCGGCGGGACAATATGCCGAGATCATTCGGCTGAACCCGCCCGATTTTCATCCGAGCGTCGAAGGCTTCGATCTCGCGCAAGCACTCGAAAATCCGTCGACCGCCCCGGTGCTACAGGCGCTCGACACGGTGCGACTTTTCGGCAAGTACGACTTCGAGAATCCGCCAGTCGTCTCGGTCTTGGGAGACGTGCGCGCGCCGGGAACCTACCAGACTTCGGGCCAGATTCATCTGAGCGATGCCGTTCACTTGGCGCGAGGACTCGAGCCGGATGCGCAGACCGATGACGCGCAAATCTTCCGGCCGCTGCCGGATGGACGGCTGACGATCTTCAGCGTGAACCTGAGTGAAGCCCTCGCCGGCGTGCCTTCAGCGAATATCGCTCTCGAACCGCGAGACCGGGTGCTCATTCATCGCAGCCCTGATTCGATTCAACCGGCCAGCGTGTACGTCGAGGGCGCAGTCGGCCGCCCCGGGAGGTACCCGCTTACGACGAATATGACGGTCGCGGACGTGATCAAGGCGAGCGGCGGGCTTGCACCGGGCGCCGATCCGCAGACGGCCGATCTCACGACATACCGGTGGGTCGGCGACGCGAAAGTGACCGGAGAACGCGAAGCGATCTCCATCGCCGCAGCCATGAGCGGGGAGTCTCAGGCGAATGTGCCGCTGCACAACGGCGACGTGGTGACGATCCGGCAGCTTCCCGGATGGAGCGATCTTGGCGCCTCGATCAGCGTGCGAGGCGAGGTGAAGAACCCGGGATCTTATGGAATTCGTCCCGGCGAGCGGCTAAGTTCGGTGCTCGAGCGCGCCGAAGGGTTTCAGCCGGACGCGTATCCCTATGGGGCCGTTCTCCAGCGAGTGCAAGTGCGCGAGCTCGAGGCGAAGCAGCAGGACGAATTGATCCTGCGCGTGAAGGACGCCGAAGACGGCCTCGACACGTTGCCCGATTCGACTCCTCAACAGAAGCAAGAGAAGGAGGCGGTGCTCGCGCAGTATCACAGCACGCTCTTGCAGCTCACTTCTACCGAGCCCCTCGGCCGCGTCGACATTGAGATTTCGTCGGACATCAAGCGCTGGAAGAACTCCTCGGCCGACATCGAGGTCCAGGGGGGAGATGTGCTGTTCATCCCGAAGAGGCCGAGTTACGTCATGGTGACGGGCCAGGTGTTCAACCCGACCGCGATTTCCTACCATCCCGGAAAAAGCGCGAAGTGGTATCTGAGCCAAGCGGGAGGGCCCACGACGGTGGCGAACAAGAAGGCGGTCTTCGTGATTCGCGCCGATGGGTCGGTGCTGGGAACGAAGGAAGGGTTGTGGAGTGGAGACTCGCTGGACGCAGCGCTGCGTCCGGGAGACACGGTCGTCGTTCCCGAGAAGGCTCTTGGAGGCGGAGTGCAGTGGCAGACGCTGTTTACCTCCGCATCGATTGCTTCGTCAATTGTGAGCACGGTGTTTATCGCGGCGCACTACTGATGGACACGAACGATGACGGGACTGCAACTTCGCTGGGCCCTGATCGCGTGCTTCGTTGCCTCTGGCGCGCTGGGCGCAAGTCGGGCAGCGGCCCAGGACACGGCGAGCAACACGTCGGCCACGCTCGATCCTACGAGTTCATCGTCAGCGACGACGGGGGAGAGTTCAAGCGACACGAGGCATAAGGAACATGAAAAAGACCACTCCGGCGACGCGTCCGGCGGAGGCAGCGGGTTGGCCTTCTCGTTCGTGAACAACATTATGAACGATCAGGAAACGATCTGGACGAGCCCTTTCCGTCTTCGGTGGGGCGATGCGAACTGGCTGGTTCCTCTCACAGAGGTTACCGGCGGTTTTCTCGCGACGGATCGTTCCGCCGCTCGGGCGCTGCCGGCAAATCCGAGCACGCTCAACAAGTATCGCACCTTCTCGAACTACGGATTAGGCGCACTGGTCGGAGCGGGGGGCGGCCTCTACGTATTGGGCAAGATCACGCACGACGACCACAAACGGGAGACCGGGGTGCTGGTGGCCGAGGCGCTCGTCGATAGCCTTGCGGTTGACTATCCGCTCGAGTACGGATTCGGACGCGAACGGCCGTATCAGGACAGCGGGCGCGGAGCGTTTTTTCGCGGCGGCACTTCGTTTCCTTCGGACCACTCCGCGCTTGCGTGGTCGACAGCGAGCGTGATCGCGCATGAGTATCCGGGTCCGCTAACGCAAATGTTCGCATACGGCATGGCGACGGCCGTCAGCGCGTCGCGCGTTGCCGGCGCGGAGCACTTTCCCACCGACGTCGCGGTCGGTGGCGCGCTTGGATGGTTCATCGGCCGGGAAATCTATCGTAAGCACCACGATGCCGAACTGGGCGGAGGAGGCTGGGACGATCTTTCGGGTGGCGTCGAGCAGGAACAACACCGCGACCGGCGCAGCATGGGTTCGCCGTTCGTGCCGCTCGATAGCTGGGCCTATCCCGCTCTCGATCGGCTGGCGGCCCTCGGATACATCACGACCTCGATCGAAGGCCTAAAGCCGTGGACGCGGATGTACTGCGCGAGCCTCACCGAACAGGCAAGCGAAGCGTTGGCCGAGCACGATGCGGCCGACGGCGAAGCGGCCGACCTCGTCAGCCAGCTCCAGGGCGAATTCGCGTACGAGACAGATCGGCTCAGCGGAGGCCGGAACTTCACGGCGAACCTCGAATCGATTTACACGCGCACCGTTTCGATCAGCGGACCGGATCTGAACGACAGCTATCACTTCGGCCAGACCCTTGGCTACAACTTCGGCCGGCCCTACGAGCGTGGCACGAATCTCGAGGAAGGAGGCTCGTTCAGCGCCGCTGCAGGGCCCGTTGCGATCTACGTGCGCGCCGAATTCCAGCACGCGCCCTCCGCCCCTGCGCTCCCCACTGCTGCCCGCGACTTCATCGGATCGGTGGACTCCGTCCCCGTTCCATCGGACGCCTCGATCGCTGCCATCAACCGGCCAGAGTTGCTCGACGCGTACCTCGCGTGGGATTGGAACAATCTCGAGATCTCGATTGGCCGGCAAAGCCTTTCGTGGGGCCCGGGAGCAGGCGGGTCGCTGATGTGGAGCGACAACATCGAGCCCGTCGGCGTGGTTCGGCTGATCAACCCGGAACCATTCAAGCTGCCCGGGATCTTTCGTTTTCTGGGACCGGCACGAACCGACCAGTTTTTCGGGCGTTTGGGTGGGCACTACGTAGTCCACCAGCCGTTCATCTACGGGCAGAAGATCAATTTCAAGCCGATGCCGTCATTGGAGCTGGGATTTTCTCGCACGACGATTATCGGAGGGCGTGGACCCGGGGCCGCGCCGCTAACCCCGGGCAATTTTCTCGACAGCCTATTCGGAATCGCTTCCGTCGACCATTCTGTTCCCGGTGGTAGCAGTTCGAGCATGGACTGGACGTTCTACATTCCCCACGACCGGAACTACCTCGTCTTTTACGGCGAGCTGTACGCGCGCGACAATTTCCAGCCCCTGCAGAATCCCACACGGATGGCGTTCCGGCCGGGCCTTTACATCACGCGCTTCCCGAAGCTCCCGAAGCTTGATCTCCACGTGGAAGGGGTCTCGACCGAGTCTCCCGGCCTAAACGGGGACGAGGGTCATCTCAACTACTACGATTTCCAATATCGCGAGGGCTGGACGAACGACGGTGATCTGATCGGCAACACGGTCGGTCGGATGGGGCAGGCGTACCAGGCCTGGCTCACCTATTGGATTTCGCCGCGCAATACGCTGCAGCTCACCTACAAGAACAGCCGCATCGATTCGGCATTCGTTCCCGGAGGCGGCGCCTGGCAGGACTACGGCTTGCAAAACGAGTTTCATCCTCGCTCGGGCTTTTACCTGAAGAGCGAAGTTCAGTACGAGAATATTTCGCACTTTCCGATTCTGTTTAAGGGGCCCCAGAGAAACCTGACGGCGATCGTCGAGGCCGGTTTCATGCCAGAGGGGAAAAAGTGGTTCTGAGCCCATCGCGGCCGCGCGCAGCGGGGCGCGCAGGTGCGCCGCAAGGCGGCAGGCCGGCGGCCCATTCGGGAGACTTCTTCCGGTGAGACAGACGATTTCAACTTCCGGTCCGATCACGCTCGACGTCGTCGCGCCGATCGCTGAAGTGAGTCGCGACGAAGGGTTCGAGCGGCGCTACGCCTGGGAGCGCGCGTTTGGCCGTCTGCGGTTGCTCTGGGCGAAGCGGAAATTTCTCCTGAAGGTTCTCGCAGTAGGACTTGCCGCGGCAACTGCTGCCGCTTTTCTGATTCCGTCCAGCTACCAATCGCAAGCGCAACTGATGCCCCCTGACTCGAGCTCCGATGGCTTTCTCGCGCTTCTCGCTGGCTTGGGAGGTCAGGGCGGGGAGTCCGGAGGGGGCACGATCGGGAGCTTGGCAAGTAGTCTCTTCGGCCTGAAAAGCACGGGAGCGCTGTTCATCGGGGTATTGCAGAGCCGCACGGTGCAGGACGGCATTATCGATGAATTTAGTTTGAAGCGCGTGTATCACGTCCGACTCGAATCGGGCGCCGAAAAAAGACTTTTGGAGAAGACCGAGATTGACGAAGACCGAAAGAGCGGAATCATCACGATCACCGTGACGGATCACGATCCGCGCCGCGCCGCAGGCATTGCCGGCGGATACGTCAGCGAACTCAACGCGCTGATGGCAAACCTGAACACGTCTTCCGCGCACCGCGAGCGCGTCTTCCTCGAAGGCCGCCTGGCCGAAGTCTCGAAGCAGCTGGAATCGGCCGAGCAGAGCTTTAGCCGATTCTCAAGCAAGAACTCAACAATCGACGTCACCGAGCAGGCGCGCGCGATGCTGGAGTCGAGCGCGATGCTGCAAGGGCAGCTCGCAGCAGCCGAGTCGGAGCTTCAGGGGCTGCGGCAAATCTTCAGCGACAATAACGTGCGGGTCCGGACGACCGAAGCGCGCATTGCCGAGCTCCGCGAGCAGATTCAAAAGATGGCGGGACACGCCGGAGCAGCGCCGACGGATGCCGACCCGGGCAGTTCGGATGACCCGTATCCGGCAGTCCGCCAACTGCCGCTGCTCGGTGTGGGCTATGCGGACAATCTGCGCCGCGTGAAGGTTGACGAGGCTGTGTTCGAGGCGCTGACTAAGGAATACGAACTCGCCAAGGTTCAAGAGGCAAAGGAAATTCCCACGGTCAAGGTTCTCGATCCGCCGAATATTCCGCAGCGGAAATCGTTTCCACCGCGGACGGTGATCGTCGTGTTCGGGACGATTTTCTCCGGGATTCTCGGCGTCGTGTGGGTGGTTGGCGACGCCTCCTGGCGAGAAGTCGACGGCAGCGATCCCCGAAAAGCATTCGCGGCTGACGTATTCACCGCGATCGAGGCGCGTTACCCGTGGATCTTGAACCGAGCGCGTCCGCACGCGTCCACTAGCGGGGATCGCAACGGCAGCGGCCCAGCGAGCGGATCGGAACGGTAGCGCTGTCCCGGCGTTTGTTCCTGTAAGTCGTTGAGAGAGCGTTTGTTAGCTGGTATTTGCCCTTGTGGGGGAGGGGGCGAAGCTGTATCCCGCGAAGCCTGGATGTCGTCGAGTCCGAATGCCATGGCCCTCAATCAAGCGACGCCGATCGATGTGGAGCCAGTCGAGTCAGCCTGGTACGTCGTTTACACGTGCGCCCACCACGAGAAAAAAGTCGCCGCGCAGCTCGATCGGCGTTCCATCGAGCAGTTCCTGCCGCTCTATCAAGCGGTACATCGCTGGAAGGACCGCCGGATGCGCGTCGAGTTGCCGCTGTTCCCCGGATACGTCTTCGCGCGTTTGGCGCTGCCCGAACGACTGAGGGTTCTGCAGGTGCCCGGGGTGGTGCGGTTTCTCAGCTTCAACGGGCAAGTCGCGACGGTCGGCGATATCGAGATTTCGGCGATCCGCCGCGGGCTTGGCGCAGGTTTGCGGGTCGAGCCGCATCCGTTTCTCACGGTTGGGCGGCTGGTCCGGGTGAATGCGGGCCCGCTGGCCGGGCTCACGGGACGACTCGTGCGGCGAAAACGGAATTACCGCCTCGTGATTTCGATGGATGCGATTGGCCGGTCGATCATGTCCGAGGTTTCATTCGAGGACATCGAAATTCCTCCGCTTTACGGGCGACGCAGAAAAAACGAAGATGCGCCTCCTGAAGTGAAAACGCGCCGCAGCGAGAGCGTTCGGTTCCCACAAGGAATGGCTGTTACGTGAGCTCTGGTGCTTTGCAGCACGCCTCGGTCGCGGCATCGCCGCTGCGCGAGCCGCTTTCGTGGTTTGCTTCGCTCGTGGGTCTGTTGATTCTGGTCCCGGCGGCGATTTGGCTGCTGCCATGGCTCGTGTTGCTCTCGATCGGGATCGTCGCAATCTCGCTGTGGATGATGCACCGGCTCATCGGACTCTTCAATCTGAAGCGAGTCACGATTCCGGCGTTTTTCTACTTTCTGTACCTGAGCGTCATTCTCACACCGGGCTTTTTCATCTTTCAGGGCGAAGTCACTCCTTCGCGGTGGCGATTTTTGTTCGGCATCGAAAGCGTGCTGATTGCGCTCCCCCTCGGAGTCTGGCTTGCAATCGTGTTTCTTGGCGGAGGCAAGCAGAGGGTCGAGGCTTTCTTCAGCCGTCCTGTCGATGCGGAGCCGCTCGGACCGCAAGCCGCTCGATTGTTCTGGGTTTTTCTGGTGTGTGCAGCGGCTCTGATTGCGATCAATCTCGAGCAAATGCCAGCGATTCCGCTGCTCTACTTGATTCGCAATCCAGGCGAGTTCTTGACGGCTGCGCTGTTGCGGGAGGGCTCGTTTAAGCTCTTACATTCGCATTTGATCTACGCCTATTACGTACTGCGTGGAACGATTTTCCCGTTCCTGATCCTCGCGGCGTACGGGCGCTACCGCCAGCACGGGGGCAAAACATGGAGCAGGCTCTTCTGGATTTCTCTTGGCCTGGGAGTTTTGTACGCATCGCTCACAATCGAAAAATCGCCTGTCGCCGCAATCTTCGGAATTCTCTTTGTCTTTTCGTATCTTTTCCGCGGCGGGCGCCTCGGACGAACGACGTCGATTGCGGCGCCGGCCCTCTTCCTTTCGTTTCCGCTCGCGATCGTGCTACTCGCCTATCACGGAACGAACGGCGGCACGGTGACGGGAGCGATACAAGCGATTGGTCAGCGGCTATTCTACAGTCCCGCGCAGATCGTCTATGCATACTTTGAAATATTTCCTTCGATCATCCCGTTTCAACATGGCGCGACGATCACGACGCTGGCCGGCCTGCTGGGCGCCAAAACGATGGACATCCCCAATGCGGTCGGGATGTACATGAATAGCGGCGCCGACCTCGACACCATCACCGCGAACGCCTGCTTCATCGGAAATCTGAACGCGGACTTTGGACTTCCGGGCGTCGTCATCGGGGCGATCGTGGCGGGATTCTTGATGCAAGCGCTCAGCGCCTATTTCTACACGAAACGCAAGACGGTGGTCGCACTGGCCGCGTACGCGATTTGCATGTGGGCGTTCGGGATGCTCGTGACGACTCCGCTTCCGATGACTCTATTGTCGGGGGGCGTGGCTTTCGCCCTGGTCCTCTGCTGGATCTTCGAAAACGACGGGCGCCAACCAGTCATCGCGCGGCGAAACGTCTTTGGCAAGCCAGCCTGAGGATGATCCCGCGCTTCTGAAATTCAACGCATGAATCGAACGCATTCATACCTGGGCACGGGGAAAGCCATGGAAGCGACCAAGGCAGAAAGCTTGGAAACAGAACCGCAGTCAACCGTTG
>Ga0335073_10003386_pt1 | contig 22178 bp, 12 predicted proteins | sample Lox_Sample_22_FD_207093 | JGI IMG/M metagenome (GOLD analysis project Ga0335073, IMG submission 207093) | Soil microbial communities from Loxahatchee National Wildlife Refuge, Florida, United States - Lox_Sample_2.2 | ecosystem: Environmental > Terrestrial > Soil > Wetlands | place: USA...
GCCGGGGGGAGAGATTTTCACGACGCCGGGGGAAGTGAACGGCGTGTTTGTCGTGGATGGCGTGGTGGGCGATTATCTCTGCGCGCAGTTTGGGTTGCTGGAGAAGACGCCGCTGACGATTGAGATTGCGAAGAACCGGATTGTGAGCTGCCGGTCGGAGAATGCGGAGCTCGAGCGCGAGTTCGAGGCGTACACGCACACGGATGAGAATTCGGATCGAGTGGGCGAGTTTGCGATTGGGACGAATATCGGCGTGACCCGCGTCATCGGGAACATCCTGCAGGACGAGAAGTTTCCTGGGATCCATATTGCGTTTGGGAATCCTTATGGGGAGCACACGGGGGCGGAGTGGCGGTCGTCGACGCATATCGATGTGGTGGGGCTAGGGTTCAATATATGGATTGAAGATGAGCCGATTATGCGAGACGGTAAATTCCTGATTGAGGCTTAGGAGATTTCACCACAGGGGACGCAGAGAGCACAGAGAACAGTGTTCAGGGGCATCGGGCAATCTGGTTTCGGTGAACCGATTGTGATTGTGAAGCGCGCGCCGCGAAAAGGGCATCGAAAAAGTATGGCCACAACAACGATTCCAACGTCTTCTGCAGGGAAACATTCTGCTGCAACGTCTTCGGCGAAGTTCGCGACCAAAACATTGGGCAAATCCGATCTGCACCTGACACCAATTGGATATGGTGCGTGGGCCATTGGCGGCGGCAACTGGGAGTTTGGCTGGGGCGCGCAGGACGAGGGCGAGGCGATCGCGGCGATTGAGCGGGCGCTGGACGACGGGCTGAACTGGATCGACACGGCTGCTGTGTATGGGCTTGGGCATTCCGAAGAAGTGGTCGGAAAGGCGATCAAGGGGCGCGCGACAAAGCCGCTGGTGTTCACGAAGTGCTCGATGCGGTGGGACGGCGACCGCAAAATCTATCGAAGCCTGAAGAAGGAGTCGCTCGAAGAGGAAGTGAACGCATCGCTGCGGCGGCTGGGCGTCGATGCGATCGATTTGTATCAGATTCATTGGCCCAATCCTGAAGATCAGATTGAAGAGGGCTGGGAGACGCTGGCTCGCTTCAAAGAGCAGGGCAAAGTGCGGTACATCGGGGTATCGAATTTCAGCGTCGCGCAAATGAAGCGCGCGCAGAAGATTGCTCCCGTCACGTCGCTGCAGCCGCCGTACTCGCTGCTGCGGCGCGATATCGAGAAGGAGATTCTGCCTTTCTGCCAGGAGAACCACATTGGCGTGATCAATTATTCACCGATGGTGTCGGGGCTGCTGACAGGGAAGATGACAGCGGAGCGTGTGAAAGGTTTGCCGGAGGATGACTGGCGGAAGCGGAGTCCGAACTTTCAGTCGCCGAAACTGGAGCGGAACCTGGCTCTGGTGGACCTGCTCAGGCAGATCGGGAGCCAGCATGGCGTCGAGCCGGGAGTGGTGGCGATTGCGTGGACACTCCGGCAACCGGGGATCACCGCGGCGATTGTGGGCGCACGGCGGCCGGATCAGGTGGACGGCGTACGGCCGGCGGCGACATTCCGGTTGAGCGAGTCGGAAATTCTGCGGATCGAGACCTGGCTGGAGGAGCATCCGTAAGCACAGGGCGCAGGGTACAGGTCTCAGCTTCTTTCCTGAACCGACATGCCGGGGTGGTTCATCCTTTAGAGAGGAGTCCACGAGGCAAAAAGCCGGATTGAGGGGAACAGAGATGCTATTGATCGTGGCGGTCAGTTGTCTCGTTGTTCTGTCGATAGCGGTCCTGGTCAAACGCAAAAGAGACCGCGATCAATTTGAGCAGCACAGTATCACGCCGGAAGCGCTGCATGCGTTGATGGCCTCCAACCGGGATGTGGCTTTGTTTGACGTTCGCCTGCCGCTGGACCTGCTGGGTCATTCTGTGCTGATTCCAGGGGCTGAGCGGCTTGCCCCTGAAGAGGTGATCGCGAACCCTTCGCTCATTCCCCAGGACCGCGACGCGATTGTGTACTGCACGTGTCCGAGCGACAAAACCAGCCGCGCGGTGCTCCATCGGGCGCTGGACATGGGGCACGAGCGGGTCAGGTTTCTGAAGGGAGGGCTCGAGGGCTGGAAAGCCAGCGGGTTCCCGGTTGAGGTCTACGACAAGCCCTTCCGCCTTAGCTCGGGCAAGAACGGCGCAGCGGTTGGGCAGTGAAGTATTTCTACTTTGCCAATATCTGCTCAAAATAAGCCAGCGCCCGGGGATCGTGGGTCTGTCCCAGCCAGAAGATCGCATCCTTCCGCACGGCCGGGTCCGGGTTGGTCTGCGCAACGTGCAGCAGCTCCGGCACTGCCTGATCCTGAGGCAGCTGGCTGATCGCAAACACGGCCTTCTTCTTGACCGCCTCTTCAGGATCGTTCACCACCATGTCCTTCAGCAGCTCCACGGCTTTCTTACTTGCCTTCTGCCCCACCCAGAAGATCGCCTGCTCGCGCACGCTGGTGTTCGCATCGGACTTCGCCATCCGGATCAGATCGTCAACCGCCGCGGGATCGCGATTCACCGAAAAGTCGAACGCCAGCTTCTTCCGGAACTCCGGATCGCTGTCGCTGGACAGCTTCTCCAGCGCCAGCAGTCCATCGTGTCCGCGTCCCGCCCCGAGCCAGAATGCCGCCTTCTCTCGCAGCCAGAGCGGACTCGACGACGACGCGAATCCCGACAGTGCCGCCGTCGCCTTCCCTGTCTCATGTGCTGCAATCGCGGCCAGCGCCTGATCGGTGAGCCGCTTGTCGTCTTCTTTCACGAGGCTCGACAACCAGGCCACGCTGTCGTCGGCCTGGACCCCTGTCAGCCAGGTAAACGGAAGGCCGCCCGCATCGAGCCGGCATCCTGTCCCAACGAACCGAATCTTGTCCACCCGTCCCTGATCGAGCCGCACCAGGACTTCGACACTCGCCTGAACGGCCGGACTCGCATCGTCGGAGCTGCGGAAGGTGTTGTCCTCATTCTCTAATCGGTAGACACCGCAACATCCATCGTCCATCGATCCATCGCTGTCCCCCGAGCACACAGCAAAACGCGACCGTGGAACAGCTGCCACCTCATAGCCCAGCCACTGCGGTCCACCCGAATGCTGAAATCGGTCCACCGTCGCGGACAGTCCTGCGCCGGCGGGCTCAGTGTGAAACTGCGCGTTGACCACCTTTGGCGTCGTCTGTCCGATTGCCATCAGCGACGCGCCGAGTACGACTGTCACTAACCAGTCCTGTCTCATGGGGATTCTCCTCGCTGGCTGTTACAAATGTGTCTCTAAGACTGTTACAAATTACTTGTTCAGAATCTCCATCATGTAATCCGTAGCCTCCTGGTCATGCATCAGGCTCAGCTGCTGGACCAGGTACTTCTTCATTTCCATGTTGTTTTCGGCCCGCGCCAGAGCCACCAGATCGTGGGCGTCGTTGGCCAGGAACAGCGCCTGCGCCGCCGCTTTCCGCGTTTCCTCGTCCTGATTCTTCTGGTACGTCGCCACCAGCGCCGGAGCCACGGAACTCCCGCCCGAGATGCCCAGGTTTCGGATCGCTTTCCTCCGCAGCTCGGGGTCCTGCTCCGACTGCGCAATCTCCGTCAGGGGTCCCACGCCGCTCTTCCCGGCCGGAATAAATGAGTTGATGATGTCCGCCTTCGTCTCCGCAGTGTTTGTCGAGCGATAAAGGGTCATCAGATCCTGGGCCGCCCCCATCGCCCCCAGCGTGTGCACCGCCGTTTTCACCAGTTCCGGATCGGTTTCGGTCCGCGCTGCCGCCAGCTCCTTCTCCGGGTCGCCGGAAACCAGATACGACTGCAGTATTGCCCGCTTCACCTGCTTGTCGCTGGTGTGCTGATAGATATCCGCGAGCGTGTCATTCGCTCGCTTGCCCTGCGTCGCCAGCATGTGGATGGCACGAATCTGCAGCGCCGGGCCCGATTGGCCGCGCGCGATCTGGCGGATCACCGTCTGCGCCTCCGGGGAATCGTTCTGCGCCAGCACAAACAGCGCGCGGCTCTTCAACTCTTCTGACTGGTTCCCCGTCAGGATTTTTTGCAGGATCGGCACCGCCTGCTTCTGGTCCTGCTGCATGAGCGCCTGCAGCGCCAGCAGCTTCAGGTTCTCGTCCGCCTCAGCCTGCGGAGCGACTGGATCGCCGCTTTTCCCGCGAATCTCGATTTCCAGCGCTCCGCACTCATTGAGCCACCGGCTCTTCGGATACTGCTTGCGCAGTTCGCCGCAGGTGTTGAGCGCGTTGGCCGGCTGCCCTTCCTTGTTCTCGGCATACGCCTTCCAGTAGAGCGCACCCTCGGCATGCTCGCCGCGCAAGTCGGCCACACGCCCGAACAGCCCGGCTGCATCCGACCAGCGGCTCTCGTTGATGGCCCGCGTTCCATCGGCGTAAAGGTTCGCGTCGTCGGCGGCTATGCCCAGAGCAAACTCAATCACGGGCTGCGCTGCCAGCGCATGAGCCCTCCACGGCGCCACCGCAACCGCCGCCGCCAAACTCAGAACTGCCCACTCTCTCGCTTTCATCAGATCGTCGCTCCCTTCGCGGACCCCAGTTTGTTTTGTCTCCCGCTCATCTCTTCGGTTCCGCGTGCCCGCAGAACGCGAATCTCAAACAAAATCCCTTCAGTGTTCATCTCGTTGCGCACCCGCTCCAGATCGGCGGCGGTCAGATTCGGATCGTTCGCCACCTCCGCCAGCACGCCCTGCAGCCTGTCCAGCGCTCCGGCCAGGACCGGATCGCCCGCGTTGCTTGCAGTCGCCCGATACAACCGGTTCGACGCCAGCAAATCCCGCGCCTCGGACTGCAGCTGCGCGTTTTCCTCCCGGTCCGAAGAATCCGCGTGCTCCAGCGACACCAGCAGCCGTTCCGTCCGGTCCAGATGATCCGTCAGCACCACCAGCACGACACGCTGCTGCGCCTGGGGACTCGTATTTGTCGCAGTTGTGGTTACTTTCTGGTGCCGCTCCCAGATCCGCCCGCCTACGAAAGCCGCCGCAACGAGGGCCGCACATCCCAGCGCTACCGCCGCAATGCGCCACTGCGCCCAGTTCTTACTGAAGAACCCATGTGCCTTCTTCTCATACGGAATCAGCTGCGGCCGTAATGCCTTCCACACTCGCTCGCCGTACTCGGCGCCCCGTTCCGGAACCACCATCGCCTTCACGCCCTCAAGATCTCTCCGCAATTCAGCCAATCGAGTACTGCACTCGGCACACACCGAGAGGTGTCCGTCTCCGGCCCTGGCGGAGTGATCGCCGTAGTACAGCTCAACCAACTCCTCGTCGCTCAAATGCTTCATGCCGTCCCCCGCAGTGGCGCCAGTTCCCGCCGCAGTTTCTGCACCGCGCGAAAAACGGCCTGTTTCGCCGCGTTCGGCGCGATCCCCAGCACCTCCGCAATCTCTCCCATCGAGCGATCCTCCAGGTGGCGCAGCACAAATGCTGTCTTCTCCACCGGCGTCAGTCTCCGCATTGCCATCTCCTGTGCCGCCTTGATCTCCCGGCTCAGCAGCACCCGTTCCGGACCCGCATCCAGCGCGGCTACCTGCACCGTTTTTTCCTCTGAATCGCTCTCCTCGCCGTGCCGGTACTCAGCCTCGATCCCTGGCCGGCCCACCCGATTGAGCGCGCAGTTCACGGCGATCCGGTAGATCCACGTCCCAAACGACGACCGCCGCTCGAAGCTCTCCAGCCGCTGATACCCGCGCAAGAACGCCTCCTGCACAATTTCCTCCGCATCGGCTTCGTTGCCGACGATGCGAAACGCCGCTCGGAACACAACCGCACTGTGGGCGCGGACCAGCACGCCATACGCGTCCTTATCCCCGGCCAGTACCGCCCGGACAACCGAGTCGTCGTTTGCCTGCATTCAGCCCTTTTGACCGCCACCTGGATTCGCGGTTAGGAGACTATTTTGCGCCGCACCAACGAGCAACCCCCCGGAGCGACAAAGGAGAAAGGGCACGGTTTGCCCCGCCTGTCGCCTGCGAGTAAGTTGGAAGGCGTGAAAAATCTGCGGCCTTCCTGGGTTCTGCTTCTGCTTGGTTTCTTCGTTTCCTCCACGACAGTTTTTTCGGCTGCGAATGCTTCGACGCAGGCGAAGCACGGGTTTGTGCATGCGCAGGGCGAGCAGCTGGTCGATGGGGCGGGGCGGCCGCTTTTGTTGCGGGGGATCAATCTGGGGAACTGGTTCGAGGTGGAGGGATACATGTTCCACTTCGATGGAGGGCCGCAGGCGCCGCGCGAGATCGAGGATCTGACGAAGAACCTGCTGGGGCCGGAGCGGGCGGAGGCGTTCTGGAAGCAGTGGCGTGCGACCTACATCACTGAGGCCGACATCGACCGGATCCACGCGATGGGATTCAACTCGGTGCGGGTGCCGCTGCACTGGAAGTTTTTCACGAGCGAGGATTCGGAAGGGTTCAGACTGCTCGACCAGCTGGTGGGGTGGGCGAAGAAGGATGGGATCTACGTCGTGCTTGATATGCACTGCGCGCCGGGCGGACAGACGGGCGCGAACATCGACGACAGCTGGGGCTATCCGTGGCTCTACACGAGTCCGGCGGCGCAGGACGAGACGGTGGCGATCTGGAAGCGGATCGCGGCGCATTACAGCAAGGAGCCGATGGTGCTGGGGTATGACCTGCTGAACGAGCCGATTCCGCACTGGCCGAAGCTGCAGGTGCTGAAGCGCGAGCTGGTGCCGGTGTACATGAAAATTTCCGCGGCGATCCGGCAGGTGGATAAGAATCACGTGCTGATTCTGGGCGGGGCGAACTGGGATTCGAACTTTGGCGTGTTCAGCGGGACGTTCGACACGAACACGATGTTCACGTTTCACAAGTACTGGACCGAGACGACCGACAAGAAGGTGATCCAGGAGTATCTGGATTTTCGCCACGAGCATCATGTGCCGGTGTGGCTGGGCGAGAGCGGCGAGAACAAGGATGTGTGGGTGGAGGGATTTCGGAAGACGCTGGAGGAGAACCAGGTAGGGTGGGCGTTCTGGACGTACAAGCGGATGGATGACACGCCGTGTGTGGTGACGTTTGACCGGCCGGTGCACTGGGATGAGATTGTGGCGTACGCGAAGCTGCCGAGCGGGACGGGTGACGCGGAGAAGCGGCTCGCCGGCCGGCCTTCGCAGGAGGATATTGATGCGGCGTTCGCGGACCTGCTGAAGAAGACGGCGTTTGCAGGGGAGCGGGTGAATGCCGGGTATGTGGGGGCGCTGGGGATGGGGGGCAGCTAAGAGGCGGTTAGCTAAAAAGCGGTTAGCTAAGGTCCGGTTAGCTATGAACCGGTTAGCGAAAAAACGGTCAGCTGAGAAGCGGTTAGCGGAAAAGCTGGATCGCGGTTGCGCGCGATGATCGCGCGGGCGACGTTGTGCGATCAGAATGGGGTACCCGGAGTTCCTCGAAAGCCATGTTCGATTCCGAACAGGGTGGGGCAAATGCGGACAACTGTTCTGTCCTGAGCGAGTTGGAGTCCCTTCCATTTCAGAAGCTTAGGGGTGGGTGCGACTGGTGCGGCGCATGCACGTTGTTCCTGGAATCAGTTTGCATCGAGACTGAATTCCCTGGGAGGCGAGCGTGTTTCCTGAACTGAGGCAGGCGCTGCGGCAGCTGCGAAAATCGCCGGGATTTACGGTGACGGCGGTGGTGACGCTGGGGCTGGGGATTGGGGCGACGACCGCGATCTTCACGCTGGTCGAGCAGGTGATGCTGAAGTCGCTGCCGGTGACGAAGCCGGGCGAGCTGTGGCGGATCGGAAAGTCGATTCATTGCTGCGGCTGGGGCGGGTACACGCAGGACGAGGATTTCTCGATCTTCTCGTACGACCTCTACAAGGATTTCCGCGACAACACGCCGGAGTTTGCCGATCTTGCGGCCTTCCAGGGCGGGAATCTCGGCCTGGGTGTGCGGCCGGCGGGCAGCCAGCAGCAGGCCGATACGAGAAACGGGCAGTTTGTTTCGGGAAATTTCTTTCGTACGTTTGGGGTGGGAGCATGGATCGGCCGTGTGCTCGAGCCTTCTGATGATGTGGAGAGCGCGCCGCCGGTGGCGGTGATGAGCTATCGGTTGTGGAAGGAGAAATACGGGAGCGATCCAGGCGTGGTGGGGCGGGTGTACCAAATCAACACGCACCCGTTCACGGTGGTGGGGGTGGCGGCGCCGGGGTTTTATGGCGCAAAGCTGGCTGGGCGGGGGATGCCGGATTTCTGGCTGCCGGTAACGAAGGAACCGATGCTGAGCCCGGCGACGACGCGGCTGAAGCAGGCGAATGCGCACTGGCTGGACCTGATCGGGAGGGTGAAGCCGGGAACCGATCCAAAGCAGCTGGAGGCGAAGCTGCGGGTGGAACTGCACGACTGGCAGGCGAGCCATCTTGCGGACATGAGTCCGCAGGATAAGGAAGTGTGGCAGCAGCAGAAGCTGTATCTGACGCCGGGTGGCGCCGGCGTGGACGATATGCGGGAGCAGTATGGGCAGGGACTGAAGTTACTGCTGTCGGCAGCGGTGTGCGTGCTGCTGGTGGCGTGCGCCAATCTTGCGAACCTGCTGCTGGCGCGCGGGCTGAAGAACCGGCAGCAGACCTCGGTGCGGGTGGCGCTGGGCGCGTCGCGGGGGCGGCTGGTGCGCAAGGCACTGGTGGAGAGCGTGACGCTGGGTGTGGTGGGCGGGGCGCTGGGCGTTGCTGTGGCGTACGCGGGAACGCGGCTGATGGTGCATCTGGCGTTTCAGACGGGCGGGCCGCAGAACTGGGTGCCGATCGAAGCGACGCCATCGGCGCCGGTGCTGCTGTTCACGCTGGGTATTTCGGTGTTGACGGGCATAATTTTCGGGATTGCGCCGGCGTGGATGACATCGCATGCGGAGCCGATCGAGGCGCTGCGGGGCTCACGCGGCACGACGGGCGCGAATGCGCGCTGGCCGCAGCGGGTGCTGGTGATTGCGCAGGCTGCGATGTCGCTGGTGCTGCTGAGTGCGGCGGCGATGCTGGGCCAGAGCCTGCGGAACCTGAAGCATCTGGACTACGGGTTCGAGATGCAGGGACGCTACGTGGCCTGGATCGATCCGCTGCTGGCCGACTACAAGCCAGCGCAGCTGGACAACCTGTTCAAACAGATCGTGGGTAAGGTCGGCGCCATTCCTGGAGTGAAACAGGTGACCGCCTGCCTCTACGCGCCGATGAGCGGGGACAGCTGGATCGCAGGCGTGCACGTGGAGGGCAAGCCGGAGCCGACTGCGAAGGACGAGTACGGCGCGATGTGGGTGCGGGTGACGCCGGGGTTCTTCGAGACGGTGGGGAATCCGATGGTGAAGGGACGTCCGATCACCGACCAGGACACGGCGACGACGCGGCACGTGGCGGTGGTGAACGAGGCGTTTGTGAAGCGGTTCTTCAAGGGAGAAGATCCGATCGGCCGGCACTTCGGTCCGGACAGCCAGGCGAACGCGGGGCGGTGGGAGATCGTGGGGGTAGCGAAGACGATGCGCTACCAGACCTATCAAATCGAGAAGCCGGCGCGGCCGATGTTTTTCCTGCCGGAGTCGCAGACCGATCCGGCTCCGGCGACCGATCAGGTGGCCGAGGCGTGGTCGCACTATCTGTACAACCTGGTGCTGTGGGCGCCTGGGCACCCGGCGAACCTGGAGATGCAGGTACGAAAGGCGATGGCGGGCATCGATCCGAACCTGGTGGTGCAGGGGGTGGATCCTTATGCGGATGTTATTGGGGCGGACTTCCAGCAACAGAACATGATCGCGACGCTGACGCTGATGTTTGGCGGGCTGGCGCTGGTGCTGGCGGCTGTTGGCCTGTATGGCGTGACCGCGTACATGGTGGAACAGCGGGCGGGCGAGATTGGCGTGCGCATGGCGCTGGGGGCGGATCGCGGACGGGTGGTGAAGATGGTGCTGCGCGGAGCGTTCTGGCAGGTGGGGATCGGGCTGCTGATTGGGATTCCGGCGGCGATTGGCGGAGGCAAGCTGATCGCGGATCAGTTGTACGGGGTGAAGGCATGGGATCCGGCGATGCTGGGCGCGGCAACGGTGCTGCTGGGTGTGGCGGCGGTGGTGGCGGCGGTGATTCCTGCGCAGCGGGCGGCGAATCTGGATCCGGTGGAGGCGTTGCGGGCGGAGTGAGGGACTGGCCGTCCAGGCGGACGCGCTTCGCGCTCGACAGTCGATGGAAATCTCAGTTGTGGGCGAATAAGAGGCGAGTGATGTTGAACGATTTCAGATATGCGTGGCGGCAGTTGAGGAAGGCGCCGGGGTTTGCGCTGACGGCGGTGTTGACGCTGGCGCTGGGGATTGGGGCGACGACGGCGATCTTCACGCTGGTGTACGACGTGATGCTGCGGCCGCTGCCTCTTCCGCATGCCGAGCAACTGGTGCGCGTGCAGGAGAAGGTCGCAGAGTGGACGGACATGTATCCGACGCTGCCGGTGAGTGCGAATCACTTCACCTTCTGGCAGCAGCACAGCAGAAGCTTTCGGGCGCTGGCTGCGCTGGAGGAGTATGAGATGCCGTTCCAGGCGCCGGGCACGCAGGGCGAACGGGCGATGCAGGTGGATGTGCTGACGGCGACGCCGGGAATCTTCGCGGTATTGGGGGTGGAGCCGTCGCTGGGACGCGCGTTCAACGAGAGCGAGGGGCAGAAGGGGCACGAGCGGGTGGCGGTGCTGACCGATTCGCTGTGGCGGCAGCAGTTCGGCGCGGATGCGGGCATCGTGGGGCGGACGGTGAAGCTGAATGGGTTTCCGTACACGGTGGTGGGGGTGATGCCGGCCTCGTTTCACATGCCGTCGACGTGGGGCGGCAAGGAGACGCTGAGCGCGATTATTCCCATGGCGTTCGACAAGGAACTGCTCGCAGAGACCATGGGAGATATGAACTACTACGGGCTGGCGCGGCTGAATGCGGGCGTAACGGTGGCGGCGGCGAATGCGGAACTGAACGCGGAGCAGAGTGCGATTGCGGCGACGCTGCCGGCGAACGAGAAATCGACACTGAGCGCAGTGCTGACGCCGTGGCAGGCAGACCTGGTGGATGGAAGCCGGAAGCCGCTGGTGATCCTGCTGGGTGCGGTGGCGGGTTTGCTGCTGGTGGGCTGTGTGAACATTGCCAACCTGCTGTTGGCGCGGGCGACGGGGCAGAAGCAGCAGATGGCGGTGGCGGCGGCGCTGGGCGCGAGGCGCAGCGAGATGATGCGCATGGCGCTGCGGGAGACGGTGGTGCTGGCCGGGGCAGGATGCGGGCTGGGAATATTGCTGGCCATGGCGATGATGCCGCTGATGCAGCACTATTTGCCGCCGGAGCTGAGCTTCCGCGGCGGGCTCAATCTGGACTGGGCGGGCGCAGGATGCGCGTTGCTGTTGGCGGCGGGGGCTACGCTGCTGGCCGGGGCCGCGCCGGCGTGGATGGTGTCGAGGACGGCTCCGCAGGAGGTGTTGCACAGCGAGTCGCGGCTGGCGAGCGAATCGCGGGGCAGCAAGCGGGCGCGGCGGGTGCTGGTGAGCGTGGAAGCGGCGGTGAGCGTGGCGCTGGTGCTGATGACGGGGCTGGTGGTGACGAGCCTGATGAAGCTGATGCGCGTGGATCGCGGGTTCGATACGGAGCGGACGCTGGCGCTGAAGGTGGAGCTGCCGTGGCAGAACTATCCGAACCGGGCGAAGCGCGCGGAATTTTATCGGGACGCGCTGGGGAAGCTGAATGCGTTGCCGGGCGTGGAGCAGGCTGCACTGACGTCGATATTGCCGCTGAACGGCGAAGGCTGGGGCGACATGGCGCAGCTGCCGGGAGACACGCGACCGTGGACACAGCTGCCCGGAGAGAGCTGGCGATGGGTGAGCCCGAATTATTTTGAGGCGATTCATTTGCGGCTGCTGAGAGGACGCTTTTTTGAGTCCAGCGAGTGGGGAAAGAACGAAGCGGTGCTGTCAGAGAGCACGGCGAAGAAATTATGGCCGGGAAAGGATCCGGTAGGGCAGCAGTTCAGGCGCGCGGGAGCTGGGGACGAGCCGCCGTTCACCGTTGTGGGTGTAGTGGCGGATGCGCGAACGGTGACGCTGGCCAAGCCCGATCCGATGTTGATTTACGTGCCGTACTGGTTCCGCGCCGATGTGAATGGCGGGATCGTGGTGCGGACGCGGCAGGCGCCGGGCGGGATGGCGGAGTCGATAAGGAAGGCGATCTGGAGCGTGGATGCGGGCGTCGCGGTTCCCGAGGTGCGGCTGCTGAGTGGAGTGGTCGCGGATTCGGTGGAGGACCGGCGGTTCGAGATGGATCTGCTGCTGGTGTTTGCGGCAAGCGCACTGCTGCTGGCTGGGCTGGGCGTGTATGGCGTGGTGACGTATTCGGTGGTGCAGCGGCAACGGGAGATTGGGTTGAGGATCGCGCTGGGTGCACAGCGGGTGAATATTTATCGGCTGATTCTGCGCGAGGGGCTGTTGCCGGTGGCGGCGGGCGCGGCGGCCGGCGTTGCGGTGGCGCTGGCCTCGGCGCGGCTGGTGGGGAGTTTGCTGTTTGAGGTGAGCCCGTACGATCCGGCAATTGCGGCGGCGGCGGTGAGTGTGCTGCTGATTGCGGGAACGTTGGCGTGCTGGTTGCCGGCGCGGAGGGCGGCGCTGGTGGAGCCGATGGAGGCGTTGCGAGCGGAATGAGCCGCGCGGCGGCTCATTCCGCAGGGAGTAGGGAACAGGGAATAGGGAGTAGAAAATGTGGAGTGATCTGAAATTTGCGGTGCGGCAGTTGCGGAAGTCGCCGGGGTTTTCCCTCACAGCGGTGTTGACGCTGGCGCTGGGGATTGGGGCGAACACGGCGATCTTCACGCTGGTGGACTCGATCATGCTGCGGCCGCTGCCGTATCCGCAGCAGGAGCGGCTGATGCGCATCGGGTACGAGTCCAGCGTCGGCAGCAACCCGTCGTTCTCTCCGTTTCCCAAAGGATGGATCCGCGCGCTCGGCGAGCACACGGCTTCGTTTGAAGCGGTGAGCGGGTTCGGTCCGGATGCAGAGTCGAACGTGGGCGACGCGAATTCGGCGGACCGCGTCTTTGGCGCCGAGGTGATGGTGAATGCACTGGACACGCTGCGGCTGCGTCCGGTGGCGGGGCGATTCTTCAATGCGGACGACGCGCTTTCGAGTCACGATCCGGTGGTGGTGCTGAGCAACGGATACTGGCGGCAGCATTTCGCTGCGAACCCGGGCATCGTTGGGCAAGCCATTCGGATCGATGGGATTGAACGGCGTGTGATCGGCGTGATGCCGGCCGGAGTGCGCTTCCCGTATGCAGAGACGCAGTTCCTGACGCCGGTGACGTTCAAGGGCGGCGACGCGATCGATCCCTGGAACAATTTCGATCTGCGTGCCTTTGGGCGGCTGAAGCCGGGTGTGACACAGCAACAGGCGCAGAGCGAACTGCGGCGGTTGTATCGAGTGATGCTGCCGCTGTTTCCGTGGCGGATGCCGGATACGTGGGCGCCGAATACGACGGTGGTGCCGCTGCTGGAAGTGGAAGTGGGGGATATGCGTTCGCGGCTGGTGCTGCTGTTTGCCGCCGTGGGGCTGATCCTGCTGATTGCGTGCGCGAATGTGGCGAATCTGATGCTGGCGCGCGCGGCGGGACGGGAGAAAGAGATTGCGGTGCGCAGCGCGCTGGGGGCGACTGGGTCGCGCCTGGTGCGGCAACTGCTGGCCGAGAGCGTGGTGCTGGGTGTGGTGGCCGGCCTCGTGGGATTGCTGGCGGCGGCGACGAGCCTGCAGGCGCTGGTTTCGCTGCTGCCGGCGAACACGCCGCGGCTGGCCGACGTGTCGCTGCACTGGCCGGTGTTTTTGTTTGCGGCACTGGCTTCGGTGCTGACGGGGATTCTGTTCGGGCTGATTCCTGCGATGCGGATGGCTTCGCCGAACCTGCGCGAGTCGCTGCATTCAGGCAGCCGGACGGTGGCGGGGAAGGCGGGGCAGTTCCGGGTTTCGATGCTTCTTGTTATGGGGCAGATTGCGCTGTCGGTGGTGGTGATTACGGCAGCGGGCCTGCTGCTGCACAGCCTGTGGAGCCTGGGGCAGGTGAATCCGGGTTTCAGCGCGGATCGGATTATGACGGCGGAGGTGTCGATGGACCAGAGCGCCTGTCCGACGCTCCCGGGAGCGCCCGCTGGTCCGCAGACACAGAAGGGCCGCTGTGAGGCTTTCTTTGCGACCCTGCTGAATCGCCTGCACGGCTTGGCGGGGGAAGAGGATGTGGCGCTGAGCGACTCCCTGCCGCTGAACGGGCCGATCGCGAATTACGTTTACGACGCGGAAGGGCATCCGCGCGATGCGCGCCAGGGAGCGCTGCTGGCGACCGGACGCACGGTGACGCCGGAATACTTCGCGACGCTGGGCATGCAGCTGGTGAGGGGTCGACTGCTCGAGGATCAGGATGCTTCGGGGACCAGCCGCGCGGTTGTGATCGACCAGCACATGGCGGACGCGCTGTGGCCGAATCAGAATCCACTGGGGAGGCATGTGCTGAACGTAGGCGACGAAGCCACTCCGGCGGTATGGGTTCCGAACGCCGCGATGATGGTGGTGGGCGTTGTGAACAACACGCATGAAGGCAGCCTGGCGGCGGGCTTCAGCGACGAGGTTTATTTGCCGATGACGGCGGGGCGGGAGCGACCGACGATGTATGTGCTGCTGCGGACGCGGATGAGTCCGGAGGAGGCTGCGGCGGAGGTGCGGCGGGCGGTGGCGGAGACCGATGCGCTGGTGCCGGTGACGCGGGTGCGGTCGCTGAACGAAGTGATCGCGATGTCGGAGTCGGCGCCGCGCTCGCTGACGATTCTGCTGCTTGCTTTTGGCGGGCTGGCGGTGGTGATTGGGGGCGTGGGTGTCTACAGTCTCATTGCTTATATCGTCAGCTGGCGGACGCGGGAGATCGGGATCAGACTGGCACTGGGAGCACAGCGCTGGCAGATCGTGCAGGGAGTCGTGCGGCAGAGCCTGGTGCTGGCGCTGGGCGGATCGGCAGCGGGGCTGGCGGCGGCAGCGATGGTGGGGCAACTGCTGCGCAGCTTCCTGTTCGGCGTGAAGCCGGTGGATCCGGTGACATTCTGCGCTGTTCCGGTGCTGATGACGCTGCTGGCGCTGACGGCGGCGTGGATTCCGGCGAGAAGGGCGGCGAGTGTGGATCCGATGAAGACGTTGAGAAGTGAGTAAGCCGCAGGCTTACTCACTCCAGCTAAGAAGCGGTTAGCTGGTGGAGCGGTTAGCTAAAAAACGGTCAGCGAAGAAGCGGTCAGCGAAGACTGAACGAACTGGGAGCTAACGGGAAACGTACAAGCAAGTGAGGGGCCCGAGATGATGAGCGATCTGAAGTATGCGTGGAGGCAGATTTTAAAGGCGCCGGGGTTTGCGATAACGGCGCTGCTGACGCTGGCGATCGGGATTGGAGTAAACGCGGCGGTGTTCAGCGTGATGGACGCGATCGTGCTGCGGCCGCTGGCGGTGCCGGATCTGAACCGCGTGATGACGGTGGCGGAGGATCGCGGGCGAGGGGGGTTCGCGTATGAGTGGGTGACCGCGCCCAACTACGAGGACTGGAAGCAGCAAAGCAAATCGTTCGAGAGCCTGGCGGCATTCAAGCGGTATTCGATGGCGCTGACCGGGGCGGGCGAGGCGGCCCATGTGTCGGCGTCGCGCTCGACAGCGAATTTCTGGAACGTGCTGAAGATCGATGCGTTTATGGGCCGGGTGTTTCGCGCAGACGAGTGCGAGCCGGGGCGGGACGGTGTGGTCGTGCTGGGGTACAGCTTCTGGCAGAAGCAGTTTGCGTCGGATCCGAATGTGGTGGGACGGAAGATCCGGCTTGACGAGCGAGACTACGAAGTTATTGGCGTGATGCCGAAGGGGCTGGTGTATCCGCCCTCGACCGATTTGTATCTGCCGCTGGCACTGACTCCGGCACAACTGCATGATCGCGGGGATCACGAATACATGGTGGTGGGGCGTCTGCGGCCGGGGGTGACGGCGCGCGAAGCCGATGCCGAGTTGCACGGGATCGCAGCGCGGCTGCAGAAGGAGTATCCGGCGACGAACCTGGGCTGGTCGGTGAAGGTGCAGGCGCTGCTGGACAACATCAGCGGTGAGCTGACGCCACTTTATATGCGGCTGATGATGGGCGGGACACTGTTCGTACTGCTGATCGTGTGTGCGAACGTGGCGAACCTGCAGTTCGCACGGGGAGTGGCGCGGCGGCCGGAGATGGCGATGCGCACGGCGCTGGGGGCGCCCAGGAATCTGCTGCTTCGCCAGTTGCTGACCGAGAACGTGATGCTGGCGATTGCAGGAGCGGCGGCGGGGATGGCGCTGGCGTGGCTGGACCTGCACCTGTGTTTGATTGCCATGCCGGAGCGGGTGGCGCGGTATGTGGCGGGCTGGTACACGATTCACCTGAACCTGCGGGCGCTTGCGTTTTCAGCGGCCCTGGCGGTGGCGGCAGGAGTTGTTTCCGGACTGGCGCCGGCGCTGGAAGCGATGCGGGTGAATCTGGTGGATCAGCTGAAGTCGGGCTCGCGCACGGAGACGGGTGGAAGCAGGAACCATCGGCTACGGAATTTCTTTGCGACGGCTCAGATTGCGCTGGCGGTGGCGCTGGTGATCGGGTCGGCGCTGATGTGCAAGGGCATGTGGTCGACGCTGCAGTTTGCGAATGTGTACAAGCCGAAGCAGGTGCTGACGTTTGGAGTGACGCTGCCGGCGGCGCGCTATGGCGATGATGTGAAGAAGCAGGCCTGGTACAAGTCGAGTATCGAGAAGCTGCAGGCTTTGCCAGGCGTGAAGCAAGTGGCAGTGACGACGATGCTGCCGTATGGCCAGGGCGGCTGGACGGACGATTTCCGGATCGAGAACCGGCCGGTGACGCCGGGGAAATTTGACAGCGCGGTGCGGGTTGCGATCAGCCAGGAGTATTTTCCGGCGTTTGGAATCCGGATTGTCGAGGGTCGCGGATTCACGGCCAGCGATGGATTGAGCACAGAGCCGGTGACGGTGGTGAGCCGGAAATTTGCGCAGCGGTATTTTCCGGGAGAGGATCCGATCGGACATCGCATCCAGATGGACGTGGGAAGCGACAGCCATGAGCCGTGGAAGCGGATTGTCGGCGTTTGCGAGGATGCCGCTTATCAGTGGGTCGAGCAGACGCCGCAGCCGGCAATGTATACCGACGCGCTGCAGTCGCCCGCGGGGGGGATGCAGTACGTGATTACGACGGACGGAAGTGTGACGGCATTGGGGCCGGAGGTGCGCCGGGTGCTGGCATCGATTGATGCGGCGCTGCCGCTGGATCTGATGGAGACCTACGAACAGAACATCCACGAGCAGACGGTGGGGCTGATGTACGCAACGGCGATGCTGGGTGTGGATGCGGTGATCGCGCTTCTGCTGGCGGCAATTGGAATCTACGGCGTGATGGCGAACCTGGTGGCGGAGCGGCGGCGCGAGATCGGCGTGCGGCTGGCGATGGGCGCGCGGCGCGAGGATGTGCTGCGCATGATTCTGCGGCGGGCGGGGGTGCTGACGGGCATCGGCACGGCCATAGGAGTGGCGATGGCGGTGCTGCTGGCGCGGGGGATCGCGAGCCTGCTGTTCGGGGTAAAACCGAACGATCCGACGGTGTTCGGGGGCATCGTGGTGGCGGTGGCGGGGATTGCGCTGCTGTCGAGCTGGATCCCCGCGCGGCGGGCGGCGGGGGTGGATCCGATGGAGGCGCTGAGGGAGCAATGAGGCCCGCTGCGCCTCGTTGTTCCCAGGCGGTGGGCGGTAGCCTGTAGCCCGAGCCCGAGCCGGTAGCTGGTAGCGGATAGCCCGCGATGCTTCGCCGGTTGTGAGGCGGGTTTGCCGAGCCACGGAACTGCCTGATCCAAAGTGCACTTGCCGGGTTACCGAAGGCAGGGGTGGGGCGAAGAAATAGCGATACAAAAGAGGAACACAAGCGTAGGGTGGAGCGTACTCCGTAATAAATGACGGGGGCGGGCCATGTTCGCAGACGTGAAATACGCACTAAGGCAGTTGAAGAAGTCGCCGGGGTTTACGGTGACTGCGATTCTGACGCTGGCACTGGGGATTGGGGCGAACGCGGTGGTGTTCAGCGTGATGAATGCCGTTGTGCTGCACCCGCTGAATGTGCCGAACTCGAAGAACCTTTACATGGTGCAGCGGTTCAAGTGGCCGTCGCAGTCGATTCCTGACTACCGCGACCTGCGGGACCGGAACCACACCTTCGAGAGCATGTTTTCGTACAACATTGTGGGTCCGATCGGGCTCGAAACGGGTGCAGGAAACCCGGTGACGCTGTGGCCCTACCTGGCGACGGGAAACTACTTCGATGCGCTCGGCATTCAGCCGTACCTGGGGCGCTTCTTTCACGCCGCGGACGAGCATGGCGCGAACAGTGCGCCGTATGTGGTTCTGAGTTATGCGGTGTGGCACACGATTTTTCACGACGACCGCGGGGTCGTGGGGCGCATGGTTGGGATCAACAAGCAACCGTATACGGTTCTGGGCGTTGCGCCGCGCGATTTTCGCGGGACAGAACTTTTCTTTTCCCCCGGAATGTGGATTCCATCGGCGGAGCAGCCGCAGGTGCAGGGCTTTAATTCCCTTGAACTGCGCGCCGAGCATGACTCATTTGTTGTGGGCCGTTTGAAGCCTGGTGTGAGCGCCGCCCAGGCCACGGCCGATCTGAACACGATCGGAGGATGGCTGAGCAAGGCCTATCCGCACGACGATGAAGGCGTTTACTTCTCGCTGACGCGGCCGGGGCTGGTGGGCGACATGCTGGGCGGACCGGCTCGGGCTTTTATGGCGGGGCTGATGCTGCTGGCCGGACTGATTCTGCTGGCGGCGTGCGCGAATCTCGGGAGCCTGTTTGCGGCGCGGACGGCAGATCGGGCGAAAGAAGTCGCGGTGCGCATGGCACTGGGATCGAAGCGGCGGCTGATTCTTCGCCAGCTGATTACCGAGGCGGTGCTGGTTTCGCTGGTGGGCGGCGTGGTGGGGCTCGCCGGGGGAATCGCGATTCTGCGCTGGCTGTCGGCGTGGCAGCCGATCCCGAACATTCCGATCAATATTCCGGTGAATCCGGATCTGTGGACTTATCTGGTAGCGTTGGGGCTCGCGGTGGCGAGCGGTGTGCTGTTCGGGATGGTACCGGTGCGGCAGGTACTCAAATCCGATCCGTGGCAGATCATTCGAGCGGGCGGAAGTGTCATGGCGCACCTGCGGAAGTTCACGCTGCGGGATCTGCTGCTGGTGGTGCAGATCGCGATCTGCGCGGTGCTGGTGACGTCATCGCTGGTGGCGGTGCGCGGTCTGGTGCGGTCGCTGCACAGCGATTTCGGCTTTCGTCCAGACCAGGTGGTTCTGGCCGGGACCGATTTGAAGTGGGCGGGGTACACGGGCGATCGTGTGCAGACGATGCAGAAGCAGATCTTCGACGCGGTGAGCGCGATTCCTGGCGTGACGGCAGCTGCGTATTCGAGCGGCTTGCCGCTGAGCCTGGGCAGCGGCGACTCGTACGTCTACACCGATGCGACAACGGACCTGCGCCCCACAAACTTTGCCGCGGATGCGATGACGTACAGAGTTTCTCCTGGATACTTTACGACGGCCGGCACGGCGATGCTGGTGGGCAGGGAGATCAGCTGGCACGACGACAAGAAAACGCCGGGAGTGGCGGTGGTGAACGAGGCGTTCGCGCGCAAGGTGTTCGGCTCGGTAAATAAGGCGGTGGGGGGGTATTTCAAATTCTGGGGAGGGGAGCGGGCGCAGGTGGTGGGCGTGGTGGAGAACGGCAAGTACCGGTCGCTGACCGAAGATCAGCAGCCGGCGATGTTCTTTTCCATCCAGCAGCGCGACTCGAGCGGGATGTTCATTCTGGTTCGGTCTCGCCGCGATGCGGGCGAGATTGCGGGGGCACTGCAGCGAACGCTGCATGGTCTGGATCCGTCGATGTCGCTGACGATTGAGACGTGGAACCAGGAGCTGAGTTCGGCGCTGTTTGCTCCGCGTGTGGCCAGCGTGGCGCTGGGTGTGCTGGGAATGCTGGGCGCGATGCTGGCAGTCACGGGCATCTTCGGCATGGCATCGTATGTGGTGGCGAAGCGGATGCGGGAGCTGGGGATTCGAGTGGCCCTGGGGGCGCGGCAGAAGCAGGTATTGCGGGCAGCGCTCGGGCGGGCATTCCTGTTGCTCGGCGCCGGGTCTTTGGCGGGAATCGTACTGGGCGTGCTGGCGACAAAGGTACTGTCGTACATCGTGTATCAGGCGACGCCGAAGGATCCGGTGGTGCTGGGCGGGGTGGTGGTCGCGATGATCGTGCTGGGGCTCGTGGCTGCGTGGATTCCGGCGCAAAGGGCGCTGGGGGTGGACCCGATGATTCTGTTGCGGGATGAATAGGGGCGGCTGGGAGCCGGTCAGCTGAGAAGCGGGCAGCTAAAGTCCGGTCTGCTGAGGGCGGGTCGGTGGCGCCGCGACTTTTTAGGGGTTGCGCGGGTTAGGACGGGAAGGACAGACTGTCCCAAAGGATGTCCCCAGCCATGCCCACGAACTTTTCTTCAGGAATTCAGCGTTCGCTGATAGCGTTGCTTGTTGCTGTGCTTGTTTTGCCTCCCGGCGAGCCCCTGGCTTTTGCGCGGAAAAAGAAGAAGGCCGATTTAAGCGCGGCGAGCGACTCGTCGCTGACGCAGGATCAGCGCGCGTTGCAGGCGCTGAACCGGCTGACGTTCGGGCCGCGGCCTGGCGATGTAGCGGCCGTCGAGGCGATGGGGCTGAATAAGTGGATCGATGAGCAACTGAGTCCGGAGACGATTGACGACTCGGCGCTGGAGGCGCGGCTGGCGCAGTATCCGGCGATGCGGCTGAGCCGGCACGATCTGATCGAGCGCTTTCCTTCGCCGGCGATGATCCGGCAGGCGGAGCAGGGCAAGCGGGGACTGCCGTGGAATGCGGTGGAGCGGGCGATTTATCAGGATCAGATTGCGCAGCTGCGGCAGCGGCAGGAGAACAAGAATGCCCAGGGCACAGGGCTCAGGTCTCAGAGCACAGCGCCGGGTGACGGGTTACAGGTTGCAGGAAAGAGTGCGCAGCCGGACAGTGCGATGAAGGCTCAGGCCGACGATATGGCTCCGCCTCCGGCTCCGGACATGATGGCGGCTGCGGCAAAACCTACCGAACCGGCGATCGAGGAGCAGGAGAAGAAACTGTATGCGGATCTGGATGCCACCAACGTGGTGAATCTGCCGCCGGATCAGCGCATGAAGAAGCTGATCGAGATGAAGCCGGACGAGTTCCGCGATTTGCTGCAGCGGCTGCAGCGGCCCGAAAAGGTGGCGCTGTTCGCGGGGCTGACGCCGGAGCAGAAGGAGACGGTGTTTGCGCTGATCAATCCGCAGCTTGTTGTGGGCGGCGAGCTGCTGGTGACGCGGGTGCTGCGCGATGTGTACAGCGAGCGGCAGCTGGAAGCGGTGATGACCGATTTCTGGCTGAACCATTTCAATGTGTATCTGCGCAAGGGACCCTTTGCGCCGTGGTATCTGGCGGACTATCAGAACAAGGTGATTCGGCCGCATGCGCTGGGGAAGTTTGAGGATCTGCTGGTTGCGACGGCCGAGAGCCCGGCGATGCTTTTCTATCTGGACCAGACCGAGAGCGTGGGTCCGCATTCTTTTGCCGCGTGGCGCTCGGAGATGGGGATGAACGGGCAGGCCGCGAAGGCGCGGCCGGTGGGACTGAATGAAAACTACGCGCGTGAACTGATGGAACTGCACACGCTGGGCGTGGATGGCGGCTACACACAGCGCGATGTAACGGAAGTGGCGAAGATCTTTACCGGGTGGGGGATCGAGCGGCCGGACGAGGGCGGAGATTACGTCTTCAATCCACGGCGGCATGAGCCGGGGACGAAGATGGCGCTGGGACATCAGTTCAATAACAGCGGTGAGTCAGAGGGGCGAGCGGTGCTGCATCTGCTTGCGGTGAGTCCGGTGACAGCGCATCATGTGTCGCTCCAGATTGCGGAGCGGTTTGTCAGCGACAACCCGCCGCCGGTTCTGGTGGATCGGATGGCGGCGACGTGGGTGAAGACGGGCGGCGATATTCGCGACGTGATGCGGACGATGCTGCAGTCGCCGGAGT
>Ga0335073_10003387_pt1 | contig 22175 bp, 16 predicted proteins | sample Lox_Sample_22_FD_207093 | JGI IMG/M metagenome (GOLD analysis project Ga0335073, IMG submission 207093) | Soil microbial communities from Loxahatchee National Wildlife Refuge, Florida, United States - Lox_Sample_2.2 | ecosystem: Environmental > Terrestrial > Soil > Wetlands | place: USA...
GTCTGTCGGCGGGCCGTGTCCTCCCCGCCCGCGAGGTCGGCGTCGCCCCCGGCGGGCGGGCGGGCGTTCGAGCGTGGGTCCGGGAGCTGCTCTGCAACGTGCAGCAGCACCCGGATGCGGCTCGTGTGCTGCTGATCGAGGGTCTGGCCGAGCGCTCGCTCGGCCGCGATGAGTTCGCTCGCGCGATGGATCGTGCTGCGCGTTCGCTTGAGCGGCTGCTCTATGGGTCCTCGCCGCCCGGTCTTCGCCCCGATCCGCCCGGGGTGGCTCTGCTCGGCGGCGTGCGCGCGGTCCTGGTGCGTCGGCTGATTGCCTCCGAGCTCGGTGACCTCACGCCGCTTGGCGATGACCTGGTTGATTGGGTTTATGCGTATTCGCCGTCGGGCGGCGAGCTGCACGCCGGTGTGCGGGCCGCGGCGGCGTTGCTCTCGGCGCGCCGCAGCTGTGAGGCTGTCGGCTGTGGTGCTGAGCCGCCGCGTCCTCCGCGCGGCAGGCACGGCCTGAGTCCCGATCAGGTGGCGGCGCTGCAGCGCGCGCGGATCGTGCACGCCACCGCGCAGGTGATGGCGGAGAAGGGCTTTGAAGGCTCGAGCGCCGCTGACATCATCCGCGTGGCGGGCATCTCGCGTCATGTCCTGTATGGCCTGTTCGCGAACCGTCTGGAGGCGTTCATGACCGCGCAGCAGCACGCGGCGCGCGTGCTCCTGGACGCGTGCGAGCAGGCGTACGCCGCGGCGGCTGATTGGCCCGAGCGTGTTTGGCGCGCCTCCAGTGTGCTGCTCGCGCTGGTCGATGCCGATCCGGCGCTCGCACGCCTGGTGTTGGTGGAGTCCTACGCCGCGGGGCCGGGCGCGCTCGCCGGCGTCGTCTCGCTGCAGGCTCAGATGGAGGGTTTCCTGCACGAGGGGCTCCTCGCCCGGCCTGCCGCTTCGCGCCCGCCGGCGCTGTTCGCGCAGGCTTCGCTGGGCGCGGTCTTCGAGCTCATCCAGCGCGACGTGCTGCGCGGCAGGCTCGCGCTGTTGCGCTCGCGCCTGCCGCTTGTCAGCTATCTGCTGCTGGCGCCGTTCATAGGCTCACGCGTGGCGGCCGCGGCGCTCGAGCGCCTTGCTTGAGCCGCTGCGCGATGAACGTATCGGCCTCCTGCGCGCCGAGGAACGGCGCGAGCGCCGTGTATGCGAGCAGCGGCAGCAGGCGGGTGAGCTGTGGTCGTGGTGTTGCGCGCGCGGCCTGGTAGATCGTCTCGAAGATGGTGGCGATGATCGCCTCCAGCGCGAGCTGTGTGGGCGGCGGTTCGCGTAGCTTGGGGTGGCGGTAGCCCTCTTGCAGGAAGATCGCGAACGCGACGTGGCTGTCCTCCACGCGTTGGATGGCGCCAGGCCCGACGGCGTGCGCCTCGACGAACCCGACGTGCGTGATCAGCGGGTTCTGCTCGAGGAACTCGGTCAGCGCCTGCCCTGCGCTCCAGATGCGCTCGGGCCAGCTCTTGCCGTTGAAGAACGCCTGTGCGGTGGCGTTCATGACCTGCTGCACGCCGCGCTCGTGCAGCGCCATGAACGCGTGCTGCTTGTCGGCGAACGCGTTGTAGAAGCTGCGCCCGTCGACGCCGGCCAGGCGCGTGATGTCGGCGATCGTGGTGGCGTCGTAGCCCTTGCGCTGGGCGAGCACGGCGGCGGCGTGCAGGATCCGCTCGCGGTGGTTCTCGGCGATCTCGCTCTTGCTGCGCCCACGCCGGCCGCGCACGAGCCGTGGGGGGGCTGGCGCTGGATGCTGTGCCTGGATCCTGACCGCGCCGTTGGGCTCAGCGGGCTGCCAGGGCTGCTGGCCGCCCGGCTGCTCGTAGGTTGCGCACCAGTCGCGCAGCTCCGGCCCGAGGGCATACAGGTTCGGCTGCCCGCGGCGCAGGCGTGGATACAGGAGCCTGTAGATCCCTCCCACCAGCAGCCGCGGCGGAAGTCCGCTGCTGGCGGCGCCTGAGGCCGCGTGCGTCCCGGCCTGCCCGATCAGCGTTTCGATCTCCAGCAGCCCGCGGTCGCGGATCCCGAATGCGCGTTTGCCTGCTCGCATCGGTTGGCCCATCAGGAAGTACGCCTCGCTGGGTTGCTCGGCGCAGAACGTGAGGATGCTCTCGACGCTGCTGTGCAGCGCCTGCTCGGCTGCTGCGCGGCCGATCGTCCTGCGGATCTGCGCGACCAGTCCGCGCTGCACTTCGCTCAGCGCCACCCGGAAGCAGTCGTCGCGGTCTTTGAAGTACTCGTAGAAGGTGGGCCGCGAGACGCCGGCGTGACCGATCACCGCTGACACGCTGGCACCGCGGTAGCCGTCCTGGTTGGCGGCGGCGATCATTCCTTCCAGGATCCGTGCGCGTTGGGTGCTCTTGCCTCCTCGTCGCTTGCTTGTGCTCATGCGCGCTGCCTGGCCGCCGCCATCCCGGCCGCCCGTCCCGTGCGCCGCGCTTGCTGTCCGTCTCCCCTCGGGCTGTAACTGCATCTGCGGCGTTTATCCTAGCCGCACGCGAGCCTCGGCTGCCTGCCGCGGTCTCTCGCCGCGGCGCAGGTCCTAGCCGCCCAGCGGTGTCGTCGAGGCCGTCGCGTCGCGTCCCCCGAAGCGTCGCCGCCGCGCGCCGTACTCGGCTATCGCCTGCAGGAACGCTCGGCGGTCGAAGTCGGGCCACAGCTCGCTGCGGAACACGAGCTCGGCGTAGGCCGTCTGCCACAGCAGGAAGTTTGAGAGACGCTGCTCGCCGCTTGTGCGGATCACGAGGTCGGGGTCGTGCATCTGCGGGTCGTACAGCAGCTTCGCGAACGCCTCCTCGCCGCCACCGCTGTAGCGTTCGGCGGCGGCGAGGATCTCGGCGCGCCCGCCGTAGTCGAGCGCCACGAACACCTGCAGGCCGCTGTTGCTGGCGGTCAGCCGCTCGGCGGCCTGCATCGCCGCCTGTAGGCTCCCGCTGGCGCGGTCGCGCCGGCCGATGAACCGCACGCGCACGCTTTTGTGGTCTAGCGCCGGGGTGTCTCGCTCGATGCGTCTGGCGAGCATCGACAGCAGCTCGCTGACCTCGCTCGCGGGGCGCCCCCAGTTCTCGGTGGAGAACGCGTACAGCGTGAGCTGTTGGATGCCGAGTGCTGCCGCGTCGGCGATCCGGGCGAGCACGGTGTCGGCCGCGGCTTCGTGGCCCGCGGCGATCGTGAGCTTGTTTTGCTCGGCCCAGCGCGCGCTGCCGTCGCACACGATCGCGACGCGCCGCGGTGCCTGCGCGCGCCCGTTGCCGTTCGCGCGCGCAAGGTCGATGGCCTGCTGCTCGTCCATGTTTGCCGATGTTACGGGCCCCGGCGCGCTCTGCCGGTGAGGAAGTTTCTAGCTGCTGACTGTTCGCGCGCGCGGGCACGGGCGATGATCGCGTGCGCGATGGGTGCGCGCCATGTTGCCGACGTGGGGCTTTCCCGGCTGTGTTGCGGGTTCGCGGCAGCGTGGGTGCGGTGAGCGTCTCGCCCTCCCCGGCGGCGCTCGTCTCCCACGCTCCGGACTGCGGGGCCTCGGTGGACGCTCCGCCGCGTTTGGCGGCCGGTGCGGAGCGGCGCCTGGTCCTGGGCGGCGAGCGGCTGCTGCGCTCGCGCCGCGCGGCTGAGCTCGATGTGGGCTTGCTGTGCGGGGCGACGGGCGTCTCGCCGGCTGCTTTCCGGGGCGTGTTCGCTGATCGTGGGGAGCTGCTGGCGCGCGTGTTCGACCGTGTCAGCGCGTGTGCCTGTCGCCGCATGCTGGCGGCGTATGGCGCGCAGGGTTGCTGGGTTGACTCGGTCCGTGCGGCGCTCTGCGAGCTTTTGTCGTTTGTAGACGCTGAGCCGGGGCTGGCGCGGTTTCTGATCGTCGACTCGCTCACGGGCGATGCGGCGATGCTGGCGCGTCGTGCCGATGTGCTGGCGCGGCTGGCCTGCGCGCTGGAGTCCGGGTCACCGTCTGTATCGGACCCTGGTGGCTGCGCGCCGGCGTCCTTTGGCGCTGCGGCGGTCGTCGGAGCAGCGGCGTCGCTGCTGGCCGGGCGGCTCGTGCAGGAGCCGGCGCGGCCGGTGCGGGAGCTCGGCTGCTCGCTGATGGGGATGCTGGTGCTCCCGTATCTGGGGGTCGGCGGGACGCGTCAGGAGCTGTTGCGCACCGGCTGAGCAGCCGAGCGGCGGCTATCGCTGGCGGCGTGCTGGGCGGCTCGTGGGGCACGGCACGCGCGCCCCGGCGCGGGTGCTCTGCCGGTCGGTGAAGTTGACGGTAACGGCGAGCCTGAACCCGCCGCGTGGGCAGCTGTCCGGTAGCCCGATGCCTCTGGGGTGGTAGGCGATGGTGCGCCCGTGGCGCTGTTCGTAGTAGGTCAGTTGGCCGCCGAGCTGGGCGTGCATCGTGACCAGCGCGGCGCTGGGGGCACCGGGGAGGCTGTCGATCGCCGGCACGGTGATGTCGAGCTGTCCGGGTTCGATGACGCCTGGTAGCACGAGGTTGGCGAGCACGGGTTCGCCGCCGTGGGCGAGGATCGCGAGGTGGATGTAGCCGTCGTCGGAGGGGGCCGCGTAGATCTCCAGCGCGACGTTCTCGGTGACGATCTCGGGGCCGAAGGCAACCTCGACGACGGCGCTGCCGGCGCCCATCAGGGCGTCTGGCGGGCACGCCTTCGGCCCTTGTGTTTCGAGTGTCGTCGGCTGGCAGGTTTCAAGGCCGAGCCCGCTGGTGAGCAGCCCGAGGTTGGCGGGGTAGCGGACCTGGACGCTTGATACGGGGGGAAGCGGCCCGGCTGGCGGCGGGTCGATGCTCAGCGCGAACCCGACGGTCGTGGGGCTGCCGAGCCGCTCGGGGCTGAACGTGGCGTGCAGCAGCGCCCGCCGCGGCTGGCTTGACGCCGCTTGCACGTGCGCGCCGGCGGCTGCCGGGAGCGCGGCCAGCAGCGCTGCGGTGAGGGCCAGCGCGACGGCACCGGCAGCGAGGCTCAGTAGTCGAGCGTGCCCTGCGTCTGGACGGTTATCGCGTAGCTGCGCCGGTAGAAGAGCCCGTAGAAGTCGCCGTTGCCGTGCGCGTGGCTGTAGTGTCCGCTGCCGCCGCTGATCCGCAGGCTGCCCTTGAAGCTCGGGACGGGGCTGTTGGGGTTCGAGAGCTGCCCGCTGCCGGACGCGTTGATCGCGCCGTCGTGGCTGTAGATCGTGATCTGTGCGCTGACGGTCGGGTTGCCGTTGTAGGTGAAGTGGATCTTCACGGTGCCGGGGATCGTGCCGTTTGCGTGGCCTTCGTCGATCAGGGTCGAGCCGGAGCTCTTGACCAGGTGGAGCTTGCCTTCGTCGCTCACGTGGATGCTGCCCGCCGCCCGTGCGCTCGGGGGGTTTGCGGTTGCGGGGATCGGCGTGACGCTCAGCGCGAGCGCCGTGAGCACGGCCGCTGCGAGAGTGCCCGTCTGTCCGCTGTTGAGCTTCACGGCTGCTGCTCGCGGCAGCGCTCATGGCCTATCTCCATGGCTGGAGTTTATGCGCACCACGCGGCGGCTGCGGCGCATGGCCGCTCGAGTCTGCTTGGCTGCCCGCCAGCCGTGCAGTACGGTGAGCGCCGGCCAGATCGTGGGGGTGAGCTCGCTGCGTACCGCTTGCACGGTTGCGCGCGCTTCTGCTCGGCGCGCGCCGGGGTGTGTCGTGTAGTAGGCGGCGACGCCGGCGAGTGTCATCGTGTGGTGCGCGGCGTGCGGCGCTTCGTGTGTCCTCGCGACTGCCTCGCGGGTGAGCGTCGTGATCTGGCCTGGCAGCTCGCTGGGCTCATACAGGCCGCTGAAGTTCGGGCGTCCCTGTTCGTGGTCGTCGCTGACGTCGACGACGCTGTCGAGGATCGTGATCACGGCGGCGATCGCCAGGTACGCCGCGTCTATCGCGCGTGCGTCCTGCACGCTGGTCTCCTCTTCCGCGGCGGCGGCGATCATGGCGTGCACGGCGAGCACGGAGGAGGCGCAGCCGGCGAGGTACTCGCGCCATTGAAGGCCACTGCCGACGGCGTTCTCGCGCGCCCACCGCTGGAGCTGCCCGTCGTTGTGCGCTGCGGCGGTGTGCAGGCGCGCTTGTCCTTGCGCGCAGCGCCTGGCGCTCGCGTTCGCGGTGTCTGCGAGCGTCCGCGCTGCCGGCAGCTGGCGGAACAGTTCGCCCGTGCGAGCGGACAGGCTCGTGATGTACTGCCAGTCCTCCGGCGCGTCTCCCGTCGGGGCTCGTGTGCCTGTGGGTGGGGGAGCCTCGCGTGCGACAGCGTCGGTGAATGGCTGGTAGAGCGCCAGCGCCTGATCGATGTCCGCCGATGCCGGCTGCTCGGTGCGCCCGTCGAGGTAGTCGAATAGCAGCTCGAGCGCGACGATCGCCTGCGTCACTGCCGTCCTGTGCGGCCTGGGTGCGAGCGTCGCGAGCGTCGCGGCGACCTCGGCGTTGAAGCGCTCCTGTTGGAGCTTCTCGAGCGCCAGCGCCCGCAGCTCTGGGTCTGGGATCGCCTCGGTGGGCGCCCGCCAGCTGCGCAGCTCGTGCTGCACGTGCGGCGCCACGGTGGCCCAGTAGCGTGCGTTGGCGGCGGCGAGCGCTCTCAGCGGTCCGGCCCGGCTGCCCCGCATCGGAGCCCTACTCCTCGGCGAGCGCGAGTGCGGGCGCTACGCGGGAGGCGAGCCATCCTGGAATCGCGGCGGCGGCGAGCGCGGCGGCGAGCACGATCGCGAGGATCTCGATCGGGCGGGCGCCGACGGCGACGGCGGCGACTGGGAACCCTGTCACGTGCCGTAGGTACGCGTCGATGATGAACTGTCCGGCGACGCCGAGCAGCGCGCCGGTGGCGCATCCGGCGGCGAGCATCAGGCTGGCTTCGGTGAGCATGATCCGCCGTAGCCGCGCGGGCGGGGCGCCGGACAGCCGCAGGCTCGCCAGGCCGCCGCGGCGCTGGTTGATGCTCGAGGCGAGCGCGGCGGCGAGCGCGAGCACCGCGGCGATCACGAGCAAGGTGGAGATGATCCCGAGCTGGCCGAGGCCTTCGCTCGTGAGCCGGTCGATGTCCGCCTGACGGCTTGCGGAGCTCGCGACTTCTGCCCCGCTGCCTGGCCCGAGCGCGTGACGGATCTCGGCGACCGCCTGCCTGGTGCTCGTCCCGTTTGCGGGGTAGATCGCGAGCGCGCTCGGCGCGCTGTCCGCCCATGCGCGCGTGTAGTCGTCGCTTGAGATGAACACGACGCCGGGCGGCCAGGCTAGGTTGCTGCTGAGCGCTGCCAGGCGGTAGCGCTGCTCGCCGGTCGGGGTCGGTAGCGACACGCTCCCGCCGACGTGCGCGTGTAGCTGCGAGGCGATCTGCTCCGACAGCACGACCCAGCCGCCTTCGCCCAGCCGCTGTCCGGCGGCCGGCGCGCCAGCGGGGCCGCCGACCGTCTGGCTGTCGAGCACGTGCCCCGCTGCGCCTGGCGGCCTGGCGATCACCCACACGCGCCGCTGCCCGAGCGTCATGAACGACCCCTCGAAGCGCTCGACCCGCGCCACCCCGGGAAGCTGTTCGAGCTTGCCCGCCTGTCCGTCTTCGGCGAGCCGCCCGGTGGCCTGGTTGTCGCCCGGTTCGCTGACCCAGATCGGCGCGTCGGCGGAGTAGGCGTGCGCGAAGCTGCGGATGCCGTGCAGCAGGTCGCTGCGTGCCCCTCCGAGCGCGACCCCGCCGAATAGTGCGACGGCGCCGGTGGCGGCGAGCGCGATCGAGCGCGTCGTTGCGCCGCGCAGGCCGTTCAGCGCGATCGCGAGCGTCGAGAGCCGCGGCGCATGCTCGCTGAGCGCGCGTGCGCCTGCGAGCACGCCCGTGAACGCGAGTGGGACGGCGAGCACGGTCGCCAGCGCCAGCGCGCCGCTGGCGGCCAGGGCCAGGGAGGGGCTGGCGGCGTACAGGATGCCGGCGGCCGCCGCGAGCGCTACCGCGGTCGCGGCCAGCCGCAGCTGCACGGTGGCGCTCAGCGCGTTGCCGGCGACGCCGCGCGCGAGGTAGACGGAGTCGCGTGGCGCGCCCGCGCGCAGGTCGAGCAGCGGCACGCTGGAGGCGAGCAGTGTCACGACCAGCCCGGCCCCGGCGGCGAGGAGCACCGTGCCGAGCGGGACCACGGTCCCGCCGCCGATCGGGAACGCCTCGGCGAGGTACCCGGTTGACTGGTGTAGCACCCACCGTGCGAGCACGTAGCCGACGCCGACGCCGACGGCGCTGGCCGCCACGCCGAGGCACAGCGCCTGGAAGATCACCAGCTGCGCCACCCCTCCGCGCGGCGTGCCGGACAAGCGTAGGTCGGCGATCGCCTGGCGGCGCTCGGGGACCGTCAGCAGGATCGCGTTGAACGCGAGCAGCAGACCGAGCAGCCCGCCGATGACCGCGAACAGTGCGCTTGCCTGCGCGCTTGGCCGTAGCGCGAAGCGCAGCTGTTCGATGTCCTGTTCAGCTCCGGCGACGTCGAGCCGCCCTTTCGCGAGCGTGCTGAGGCGCGCCGCGACGGTCCTCTGCTTTCCCGCTGCGGTGTGGACCAGTACCCTGCTGATCCGCCCAGGCTCTCCCAGCAGCGTCTGCATGGTGGCGAGTGGCATCACGGCGAGTTTGGCTGTGGCCAGCACCCCGACGGTTTCTGAGCCGAGCACGGTGCTGACGGGCAGCGTGTGTCGTTGCCCGTCGGCGAGCACCGTCACCTGCCCGTGACCGGCGTGCGCGTTCGTGTCGAGGCCGAGCGCCTTGGCGCTGGTGGTTGTGAGCGAGATCGTGCCCTGGTTTTCGGCGCTCAGCGGGAGTGTTTTTCCGAGCCCGTCGAGCACGCCGAGGCTGACCTCGGTCCCGGCGAGGTAGATCTGGGCGCTGCGCCCGCCGCGCCCGCCGATCCGCACGCTTGCTTCCAGCAGCGGCGCGGCCTGCTTGATCTGCGGGATCGCTTCGACGTTCCCGAGCAGGCTTTCCGGCATCCCGTCGCTGCCGCGCGCTCGTAGCTGCAGGTTGGTGGGGCCGATCACGGCCCTGAGGATCTGGCGGGTGGAGCCGCTGACGCTGCCCTGTGCGACTCCGGCGGCGAGGATCAGCGCGACCGCGACGGTGACGCCGACGCCGGCGAGTAGCTCCTGGGTGCCGTGGGCGCGCAGCCGGCGGCGGTAGAAGTAGATCAGGGTGGGTGGGGTGAGTACCCGGCGGGCGCGCAGCCCGCGGCTGCCGGTGGCGCTCACGGGGTCTCAGCGGTCTGCGTGTCGCGCTGCAGCTGCCCGTCGCGTAGGTGGATGGTGCGGTCCGCGGCTTCGGCGGCTTCGGGGTCGTGGGTGACGAGCAGCACGGCTTTCCCGGCCTGGTGCGCGAGCCCTCCCAGGAGGATGATGATTTCGCGTGAGCGTTCTGTGTCGAGGTTGGCGGTGGGCTCGTCGGCGAGGATCAGTTGCGGGTTGCCGGCGAGTGCGCGCGCGATCGCGACGCGCTGGCGCTCACCGCCTGAGAGCTCCTCGGGGGTGCGCTTTGCGCGTGCGCCCAGACCGACCCGTTGCAGCCATTCGACCGCCTGTTCGTGCGCCTCATTGGCTGGGATACCGCCTAGCAGCAGCTTCGTGGCGGCGTTCTCGACCGCGGGGACGCGCGCCATCAGGTGCGTGTTCTGGGAGATCAGCCCGACCTGCGCGAGCCGGTAATGGGCGCTCTCGCGCTCCGTGAGCGCGGCGAGGTCTTGGCCCTGGTAGCTGACGCTGCCCCTGTCCGCCTGTAGCGCCGCGGCGGCGAGCAGCAGCAGGGTGCTCTTGCCGGACCCGCTGGGTCCCTGCAGCGCGAGCATTTCGCCCGCCTCGAGCTTGAGCGTGACGCCGTCGATGGCGTGCACCTGCTCGCCGCCGCTCTGAAAGAGCTTTACGACCTGCTGTAGCTCGAGCATTCTTCGGATGCTGCTAGCTGCTGCGGCGGAGCGCAACGACGGGGGCCAGCTGCGGAGTGGTGGCGCCGCGCAGCTGCCCGTCGGCGAGCGTCAGCGCACGGGTTGCGCCGGCCAGCTCGCCGGGCTCGCTTGCCGATGCGAGCACGGCGGTGCCTTCGCCGGCGAGCGTGCGTAGCCGCGCGAGGATGTGGTCGCGTTCTGAGAGCGCGACGGCGGCGACGGGCTCGTCGAACACGACCAGGGCGGGGGAGAGGACGAGGGCGCGGGCGAGCTTGACCTGTGTGGTCTCGCCGGCGTTCAACTCGGCGATGAGCGCGGCGGTCCGCTCCTCGCCGCCGGCGCGGGCGAGCGCTGCCCGGGCGGCGCTCCGTGCCTGCTCGATTGGGATGCCGCGCGCGAGCAGGGGCGCGGCGATCTGCTCGAGCACGCCTTCCTCTTCGCTGGCGTTGAGTGCACGGTGCACGTACGCGATACCCTCGCCGAGGATCCGGTCGCGTTCGTGTTCCAGGTCGCGGCCTTGGAATGTGACGCTTCCGCTGTCGGGGCGCTCGAGGCCGGCGGCGATCCGCAGGAGTGTGGTGCGCCCGGACCGGCGCGCACCGTAGATGACGACGAGCTCGCCGGCGTCGATCTGAAGGGAGATCTGCGCGAGTACGAGCTGCTCACGCTGCCGGCTGCGGTAGCGCTTGCTGACCTCCTTCAGCTCGAGCACGCTCACCGCACGCACGCTATCCGGCGTGCTGTCCGCCGCTGGGCTGCGCCTGCAGTTGCGTGCGGGCGTACTGGACCCACTGGATGCGTGCGGCGATCACCAGGCGCCTCTCCTCGCCGGTCAGCCGGGCGACGAGGCGGGTCGTGCCGGGCCCCCGATCGGCGTCGTGCGCCGGGGCGCTCGCCAGCTCTTGCAGGCACGCATTCTCGTATGCGTCGAGTGCGGCTGCGGCCTGTGCGGGGTCTTTCGCGAGCGCGCCGAGCTGCACCATCAGCACGCGTTGCCGGCGTCGCTCCTCGTCTACCTGCCCGACGAGCCACTGGGCGTGCTCGTTGACGCCTTCCTCGGTTGCCTGGTATCGGCGTCGCGAACGGACGGTCTCGCGTTGTCCGGCCAGTTCGCGGATCAGTCCGCGCTCGCGCAGCGCGGCGAGCGCGGTGTAGACGTGGGAGACGCTTGAGAGGGCGATGGCCCCGTCGTATGTCCGCTCGAACCGTGCGGCGAGCTCGTAGGCGTAGCTGGGTCGTTCGATGATGAGCCCGAGCAGCGCCCAGTTGACGGTCGAGTGCATCGGCGCCGCTGTGGCCGGCGCCTGTTCGCGCGGACTCCCGCCTCCCATGGCAGGAAAACTATCGCTTTCTAACGCCAGACGCGCAACCCGGCGTCCAACGCTTCGGTGTTTCTGCGCCGCACCGTTACAGCCGCCTTTCTCGCTCGCCGAAAGGCTTGCCCGCGTAGACCGCTAAGCCTAGGGTGTCGCGCGTCGCCGACGTTCCGATGGGTGCGAGCCGCGTCCTGCCTGGCCGCCCTGCCGCTCAATGCCCGGAATGTTCCATGTCTTGACTTAGTTGTCGGTGCGGTCCTGCTCGATCATCGGCCTGGCGCTCGAGCTGAGCGTTCGCGCCCGCGATCGCGCGCGCCTGCTCGCGTGGACGCGATCGAACAGCGAGCGCGAGCGCGCAGCTGCTCTGGTTCGCTCGCTCGGTGCGACCTCCCCCCATGTCTGGCTGGCCCCTCCGTTGGCTGGTAGTCCAAACGCGAGAGCTGTGTTTACCGCAACCCCAGCGTCCGACCGTATCGTCCCCTTCGATGCTTTCTCCCGCCTTGTACTTGACAGGGATCGTCGCGGTGCGCTACCGTCCCTATGGCGCTGCCCGCCAACGTTTATTTTGACGTGCGGTGCGCGAGATGAGGGCAATGATCGACGGAGCGAGGGATTGGGGCGGATGTCAAACGGCGGGGTTGCAGGCCATGGCGGATGCGAGGCGGGCGAGTGTGGCGCTTCGACTTCGACGTGCCCTCGGCTGCGCCGGGCACCGCGAGCCACCCCGCGCTCCATCGTCGCTGAAGCCGCCGGCCGCGGGCGCGGCCGCGGCGCGCATCACATCGAGTCAGGCGAGCGTCCAGAAGGCCGTCGGCCTCGAGCCGGGCGCATCTGTTCGATCACGAGCGCATCCCTCCCACGACTTGTGGGCTGCGGGGGCATGCGCTGCTGCGAGGGTGGCGTCGGACCATCTCGAAGATGAGAGGTCCCGTGCCGCTCGTTCGTACCGATACCAGTGCGTGTCAAGTGAGCGCGCATCTACCAAGGAGGAAGAAGGGATGAAACGAATCACAATGACCGCCACGGTCGCCGTGGCTGCGCTCGCCATGAGCGCGATCATGTCCGCTGGGGCGTTGGCGAGTGGGCCGGCGCTTGTGCTCAAGCACGGTGGAACAGCTGTCAACACGCCCTCGAAGGCGGTCGGTTTTCTCGTTGTCGGGTCCGCTCCGGCGGAATGCGACGTCGCGACCGAAGGCACGCTTTCGAAGAACAGCAAGTCCAAGGATGAGGCGAAGTTCGCCACCGCCCTGCTCGACGCCTGCGAAGAACCCGGTTACACAATCACCGGCACTGTCAGTGAGGCGAAGATGAACGTGTCCGGGACAGCGGAATACACGATGAAGGATATGATCTACACCGAAGCGAGCGGCTGTGCCTACGCGGTCAAGAAGGGAAGTTACACCTTCGACCCGAAAGAAGAGTATGTCTTCGGATCGGGATCGACATCCGCCAAGCTCAAGCTGCCGAAAGGGCTCAGCAAAGAAGAAGAGGCGAAACTGAAGGCCGACTGTGAATCGCCGAAGACGATAACGATCGTCGGCGAGGTCGGGCCGGCGCTCCTCGAACCGTTCGAAACCGAAGAAGCCGCGTAGGCTTCTAACGGATCACCGTTTGGCCGCCGGCCGCATCCCCGTCACTGTGGGGCGCGGCCGTCGGCCATTCGGCCCGTCATCCGGTGTCGTTCCGGGGCCCGGATCGCGGCCGCGGTTGATGTCTGTTCGCCTGAGTCTCGCCGCCTGCCTTTCACTGGCGCCGGCACTCCGTGCGACCTTGACCGTTGGATCCCGGGTGCCGCGATGCTGACCCACAGTCATCTCATAGAAGGTTCGTGCTTGACCGGGTGTGAGCATCCCGGTTACCGTCACTCGGGTAGTACCAGCGTTTATTTGGACGACTGCAGACATCGGCCCCCCGCCGCAATCAACCACCCCCTCTTCAACCGTGTACCCCAACCCCACCAGGCGCCACGCCGGCGCGCCAGAGCAACCAGATGCGCAGTCCCGCCAACCATTCGAATGTCAAGAGCACGGCGCGCCGCGGGCGCGCCGCGCCTAAGGAAGGAGCTTCACTGATGGGTCTGCGCAGGTTCGCTCTCATCCTCTCCCTCGCGCTCGTCGCGCTGCCTGCGCTGGGCGCCGGCTCGGCGTCCGCGGCTCCCCGCACGTGGTTCAGATCCCTCGAAGCGCCGTTCGCGGGTTTCGATTCGCCATACGGCCTTGCGGCCAGCGAAGGCAATGAACACCTGTTCATCGGCAATGAAGGCTCTGGCGAGATCGATGTCTACAACGCGACTACCGGCGCCTTCGAAACGGAATTCCAGGCCGCGCCGGGTACGGCCAAGGTGCGCGAGCTGGCGGTCGACGACTCCTCCAGCGCCTCCAAAGGCGACCTGTACGTCACGGTTTCCGAAGAAAACAAGGTCATCGTGTACAGCTACGACGCCACCACTAAAAAAGCGACGGAGGTCAGGGAAATCAAGGAAAAGCTGGACGTCCCGCACGCCGTCGCGGTCAGCTCGAGCGGCGACGTGTTCGTCGCCAACTACGCCGAAGGCGAACACGAAAAAGGCTTCGTCAACGAGTACGGTCCGGAAGGGACGCTGATCAAAGAAAAGCTGATCACCAAAGTCACCCAGCCCGAAGCCCTCGCCGTGAGCTCCACCGGCATCCTCTACGTGGGCGCCGACGGAGGCCTCTACTCCTATGAAGCGAGCACCGGGAAATGCCTGCACGTAAAGTCGAGCAAATGCGAACCGTTTGCTTTGGAAGGCACGAAGGTGAGCGGCGTGACGATCAGCTCCGAAGGAGACGTGTACGCCGCACCGGATAACTTCGGCGAACTCTTCGAGTTCGAAGCCGACGGGACCCAGGTCGAACAGTTCGAGAAAGAACACAAGATCGGCTCCTCTCCGCAGGGAATCGTCGTGCTCGGGACGAGCGTGTTCGTCGCCGACGGGGGCGGCGAGTTCGATCCGAAGGGCGAGGTGAGCGAATACACGACCGCGGCTCGTAAAGAATTTACGCTCAAGATCAAGGTCACGGGCGAAGGCGGCAGCGTGCTCGGATACAGCGGCAAGGGGCAGATACTCGATTGTGAAAAGACTACAGGGACGTGCGAAGCGCAGGTCAGGGAAACGGCCCAGATCACGTTGGAACGGCGCAACGGCGGCAAATTCTCGAAATGGTCCGCGACCTGCGTGGAAGGTTCTCAGACGGGCGAAGAATGCCGCTTTGAAATGTCCAAGGCTGCGCTCGAAGTGACGGCGGAATGGACGGCCGCTTTGAAGGAATCCCCGGTCGAAGTCAAAGTCAAAGGTCACGGTGAAGTCACCGGCGCCGCGATCAAATGCACGGAAGGCGCCTCTGCGGCCTCCTGCGAAGAAGAGCAGCCGGAAGCGAGCACGGTCAAACTGGCCGAGAAACCGCAGACCGGCTGGGAGTTCGTGAAATGGTCGCTGTCCGGAGGCGGCCTGTCCGAATGCGAAGGCGGCGACACCGGTGGCGAATGTAAGTTCAAGATGCCCAAAGAAGCGGTTGCGGTCACGGCCGAATTCGCGCCCGAAGTCCCGCTCGCGGAATTCCCGATCAAAGTCAAAGTGATCGGTGAAGGCGAAGTCAACGGCGAGACAATCAAGGGCTGCACTGAAAGCGGCGGTCCGGCGTGTGAAGAAACGCGCACGGAAACGGAACCGGTCGAACTGACCGGCACGAGCACGAGACCCAACTGGAGGTTCGCCGGCTGGGCGCAGGGTAACCCGCTTTGTGAAGGCGGCAACGCGCAGGCCACGTGCAAGTTCGCGATGCTCAAAGAACCCGTCGAACTGATCGCTGTGTTCGAAGAACTCTTCCCGTTGACGGTTGAAGTCGAAGGTCACGGCAAGGTCACGGGCCCGGGGATCTCCTGTGAAACGGGCGACACGGGGACGTGCCTCGTCTACGAGCCGGAACCGGAACTGGTGGTGCTTGAAGAGATGCCGGCCAAGGGTTGGAAGTTCGCTGGCTGGGAAGGCTGCACTTCCGAAGCGGAAGGCAAGTGTGAAGTCTTCATGGCCGGCGCCGCGCAGGCGGTCAAGGCCAAGTGGATCGAAGCCAAGGCTCCGCTGGAAGTGGAAGTCAAAGGCCACGGCGAAGTGACCGGCAACGGCATTGCCTGCAAAGAAGGGAACGCCGGCACGTGCACGGTCGACGTGCCGGAAAGCGAAAAAGTCGAATTGACGGCGACGGGCGAAACGGGTTGGAAGCTCACGGAATGGTCGGGCTTTGCCTGCGAAGGCGGGCAAACCTCAAAAACGTGCAAGTTCGAAATGCCCGCGACAGCGGTGAAAGTCGCTGCCGAACTCCAAGAAACCAAAGCCTTCCCGTTGATCGTGTGGGTCACGGGTGCGGGCAAAGTGACGTCGGCGATCGGCGCGAACGGCGGATCGCTCAGCTGCACCGGCCCGGCCAACTCGGGCACGTGCAGCGAAGAGTTCGAAGGCAAAGTCACGCTGACCGCGGCCGAACAGGCGGGCTACACATTCGTCGGTTGGCTCGGGTGCAGACACGCCGGCCCGAAGACGTGCGAAGTGACCGTGACCGGCGAAAGCGAAGTCACGGCCGTCTTCCTGGAAGAAGGCAAATCCGGTAAAGACGGGGAAACCCCGACCGTCAAAACGTTCTCCGGCGCCAAGGGCGGATGCCCGGACGGCGGTCTCGAAGTCACAGTGGGCGCCAAAACGGAATACGTCTGCGACGGCACGAACGGCAGCAACGGCAGCAACGGCGCGCAGGGTCCCGCGGGACCCATCGGTCCGATCGGTCCCGTCGGTCCGAGCGGCGCGCAGGGTCCCGCCGGCCCGGCAGGTCCCGCGGGTCCCCCCGGCGCCGCCGGCAAGGAAGGCCCTCCCGGCAAGGTCCAGGTCGTGACCTGCACGGTCAAGGGCAAGAAGAAGAAGTGCACGACCAGAACCGTGTCGGGCACCGTCAAATTCACCACCAGCGCGCTCGTGGCCTCCGTGCACGCGACGCTCTCGCGCCACGGGCACGTGTACGCGGCCGGCATCGCACGCGTCGCGCAGGGGAGGGTGACGCTGCGCCTGACGGCTTTGCGCGCGCTGCCGGCCGCCCGCTACACGCTGACGCTGATCAGCGGTGCCGGCCCGCACAGGACGATCCGCCGTCAGGCGTTCACTTTGCGTTAGAACGCGAAACGCGGTGGGGGCACACGTGCTGCCTGCCCCCACCGCGTCCCGCCGGCGACCTGGACGCTGATGCTAACTACCCACCATCGACAAAGACCCCTCCGAATGAGCACTGGCATCCTCGCGTCGATCGGCGAGCCGAACCTGACGAGCGCTGCCTCAGCCGCGTCGCACCCGCCTTTCTTTGGCTTGCCCTGCCTGTCCGAGAACTGCTGTGCCCGCCGGCGTGACTCGCTGCAGCACGAACGGGTGCATCTCTGGCTGGGGGGGTGGGGGATGGGTTGGCGCGATCGCTGCCGCGCGATCGAGCGGGTGCAGCTGTCCGCACTTCCGCTCCGCAGCTCCCTTGCGTCGCGTCACGCTCGCTTCTCTGCGGGGCACTGCCCGCACGCTGTCCGCCTTGCCGCCTGTCTGCTCGCCCGCACGTGCTGGCGCGGCGCGCATCTTGGTTGGGGGGGCGACGGCTGGGTTGGCACGAGCCGCGCTGCGCCAGCCGGCAGGATCTCCCCGCACTCTTTGCACGCGTTCGCACCTGGCTCGGCGAGCGTTGTCCGCCGCGCCGGCCGGCAGGCCCTGTTCGCACTCTCCGCACGCGTTCGCGCCTGGCTCCGGCGGCCTCGCCGTCCCGACCACCACGCCTGCCAGCCAGCGATGCATTACCGGATCGACCGCACGCGAAGCGTGCATCGGACTGGCTTTCCAGCACACGCGAAGCGTGCATACGACCACCACGCCCGCCGCGCAGCGATGCATCACCTCACCGACCGCACGCGAAGCGTGCATCCGACCGGCTTTCCCTTGCACCCGAAACGTGTGGCGGCGACCCGCCGCGTCCGTACCGTGCAGATGCAGCGCCGCCTGCCTGTTGCGCGCAGACTGTGCGACCCTGGCCGGCGTTCTCTGCGCACGCCTGGCGTGCGTTCCCCTCGCCGTTTGCGCCTCGGCTCATCCGTGCCCGCCCGCCGGTGTGCGTGCCGCCTGCCTGCCCGTGCGCGTTTTGTCCTCCCTGGCGCGTCTGCCTCGGCCGGGCCGGTGCTCGCGGAGCGCACCTCGTGAGCGCTGGCGTGCTCAGGCTCGCCTGTGCGCTGCCACCGTTGCTGTTGGGTCTCTCGCTTGCCGCCTGCGGCTCCTCTTCGACGCCCGCTCGCACGGGCGCCGCGGCGGGTTTGGCCACCCCGGCCGGTGCCTCTTCCGTTCCGCCACGGTCGCGGCCGTCTCGCGAGCGTACGAGCTCGGCGGCCTTTCTCTCGGCTCGCTCCCGGGCCGGCGAGGCGGCGCTCAGGCGTTCGCTGCTGGCGTTTGGCTCGTGTCTGCGCGCGCATCAGCCCGCCCCTTCGCGCTCGCCCGGGCGCGGTGCGTCTGTTCTCGCTGCCCGCCGGGCGGCGCTTGACGCCTGTCGCGGAGCGTCCGCTTCGCCCGCCCTTCGTGGCGATCCACGGGCAGCGAGCGCCGCGGCGCCGGCGGCCCGTGCGCGCTCGCGGGTGCCTGCCGCGCTCACCGCTGTGCTCCGCCGTTTCGCGCTCTGCATGCGCTCGCATGGTGTTCCCGCGTTTCCGCAACCTTCTGGTGGGTCTTTTGAGCTGTCGGCCGCTCATCTGGCGAGCTCCTCGCCCTCCTTCGCGCGCGCGCAGACGCGCTGCAACCCGATCCTCCAGGCCGCCGCGGGGGTGCTCTAGCGCGTGCCGGCCCTGAGATCCAGCTCATCCGACTGCGCTCCCGGTGTGTTGGGTGCCCTTCAGGGTGCGAAGTCAGCGGGCCGCATGCCCGCCTGTGTAGCTGCTCGGCGCAGCGGAGCGCTCCGCAGCGGAGCGCTCTCAAGTTGTAATAAGGAGCGTAGCCCGAGCGACCCGCAAGTCCTACTCACGACCCCAGCCAGCAAGGACCCCCAGAGGGGGTCCGCAGTGACCCGCAGAGGTGCACAGCACCTCGGAGGGGCTAGCGGCTGGATGCCGTTTACCTGCGATGCGGACCCCGCAGCCTCGGCACCGGTCGCACCCCGAGGCGGCGCTTTCTACGGCAGCAGCTCGAGCGCGTCGCGGTGTCGCGGCGCGACGGCGCCGAAATGGCGGTGGTCGAGGGTCACGATCGTGGCTGTGTCCAGTCGCTCGGCGAGCGCGATGACCGAGGCGTCGCTCCCGCCGAGCGGGAAGTCTGCGTATTGCTCGACGAGTTCGGCGATGCGTGCGAAGTCCTCGCTGCTTGGGCCTTCCACGTCGAGTTCGCCGACGCCGCGCAGGAAGGCGGCCTCGGCGGTGCTGCCGAGTCGCCGTCCGACGAAGTATGTCGCCTCGGCGACGACGAGCGCTGGCACGATTATCCGCAGGTCCTCTCGCTGTAGCGCTGCGACGCACGCGTGGTGGTCTTGGTCGTCTGCGTCGGCGGCGGCGTACAGCGGGCCGGCGTCAACGATCGCGAGCGTGCTCACTCCACTCTTGCTCCAGAAGGCTCTCCATGTCGCGGGCGGTGCTCTGCTGGCCGCTGTGTCCGAGTGCCGCGAATGCCAGCGTCCGCGGATGGCCGGGCTGAAGGCCGAGGTGGGCCTGCAGCGCCTCGCGGGTCAGCTCCGACGTGGAGATGTCTCGTCGCCGTGCCTCTCGAGTGAGGCTTTGCGCGAGATCGTCGGGGAGCGAAATAGTGGTGCGCTTCATACCTGCATCATAGCATCGCGACCCATGCGTCTCTGCGCCCCGAAGCGGGCGAGCAGGAAGTCAAGCCATAGGGGGCACCGCTCATGGCGCGCCGGATGAAGCGCCAACTTGCAACTGCTCGGCGCAGCGGAGCGGTCACGACTTCTAACACGCAGCGTAGCCTGGGCGGACTCCGCCGCATGCCGCTGACGAGGCAGCGGACGCCGACCAAGCCACCAAGCGCTCCGCAGGAGCGCGCAGCCTGCGCCCAGGAGGGCTGCTTTGCAGCCCGTATGGGTGTGACCCGCCTGCCTGCCTGTCCTCCCTTGCCGAGGGTGCTGGCGCAGCCAGCACGTCCCTTGATGGGGTGGAGAGGTGCGAAGCACCGCGGAGCGCTTACAGCCTGGGCGGCGTTCTCCCTTCGCCGCATCCGGCGCCTGCTTGTGACTGCCCGGGTCGGCCGTCGCACGCTCGCCTCGCGGCTTTTCGCGCTCTCTGCTTTGACAGCCTCCCCGCGGGTCCGCGGTCGCAGGGGGCGGCTGGGAGCGAGCTGGCCGAAACGGGGATTCGTGCTGCGGGCGCGTGTCTCCCGGCTTCGGTCAGGGACGCACCGAGTGTGGCGTGCTTTGCACGCGAAGGAGCCACGACGCCGACATGTGCCGCTCGCGCGTGCCCTTCAGGGTATTGCTGTCCTGTCTGTGGTGGCGGTGCTGGGCACCGCCCCTGGTGTCGCGGACGCTGCGCGTGGTCATGTTTTCTCTGGTGCGTTTGGTGGTGGGCCGTGCACTGTTGTGCCGCAGCTGGAACCGTGTGAAGGTAGGTTGAAGGAACCGGCGGGTGTCGCGGTCGACGAAGCGACCGGTGAAGTGTATGTGGTGGATAGGGGTAACGATCGTGTTGAGGTGTTCAGCGGCGAGGGTGTGTATGTGACGCAGTTCAACGGTAGTGGGGAATTGCCGAATGAAGGGGCGCGGGCCGCGGAAGGGCAGTTCGCTGGTCCGGAAGCGATCGCGGTCGATAACTCGTGCTCGTTCTTGCGGGCGGCGCCGGGTGAAGAAAACGCTGTGCGCGCGGAACGCTGCCGCGCGGCTGACCCCTCGGCGGGGGATGTGTACGTGTTCGACGCGGGTCATCAGGTCGTGGATAAGTTCTCGGCGACGGGGGAGTACCTGGGGGATATCAGCGCGGCCGAGGAAGGTTTGGAACAGCCGGATGGGGTGGCGGTCGACCGGGAGGGCAACGTGTTCGTGGGGGTGAACAGCGGCGCGGTGAGTTTCAACGACGCCGAACCGAACGAAAGAAACAAGAAGGGGTTCATCGGCGGCAAACGCGCGGATGAATTTGATGGGTCGGGGTTGGCGGTCGCCAGCGAAGGCGGCGAAGATGTGTTTTATCTGCGGGATAGGTATGACGGGGTGATTTTCAAGGTCGGCCCGGAAGGCTGCGCTGGTTTGGGTGGTGAATGTGGTGGTAATGGGTTTCCACAGCTTGAAGGGTTGCTCAATGAAGCTTTTGCTGTGAGTGGCCCGTGGTTTTCCAGCGAAGATGGTGTTGAACGGGGTGCGGGTGCTGGGGATCTGTATGTGGATCATGGTGGGGTGTTGGTGCGTCAGGCGCCGGACGGTGGGGTGCTCGAAGAACTTGGTGGGCAAGCGGGCTCGGGTGAGCTGTCGGCTGGTGTGGGTGTGGGTGTGGATGGGGCCGCTGAACGTGTGTATGTCGGGGAAGGGGCTGGGGATCAGGTGTTTGTGTATGGGCCGAAGCCTGCTGGTGTGCCGGCTGTGGCGAGTGAGGGTGTGGCTGCTGTGACGGCGCAGTCGGCGCGCCTTGAAGCGTCGCTTCAGCCGGATTTGTTGGCGGGCGAAGAAGCGGCGGAATACGTGTTCGAGTACGGGCGGTGCTCGCTGGCGGGTGGGGGGACCTCGCGGGCGGCGTGCGCGTCGGCTGGATATGAAGCGTTCCTGCCCTCGCCGGCGGGCGTGTTGGGGACTGGGTTTGAACCGGTCGCGGTCAGCCAGGAACTGCAGGGCTTGGCGGCTGGCGCTGTCTATCACATGCGGGTGCTCGCGCGTAACGCGTTCGTGGGCGGTAGGGAATGGGTCGCGCGCGAAGAATGGGTCGCGGGTAGCGAACGCGTGTTCGTGACCCAGAATGTGGGTCCGTTCGTGCTGCCCGACGCCAGGCGCTGGGAAATGGTCTCCCCGGCCGATAAGCACGGCGCGAACCTGATCGCGCTGGGTGCCGAGGCGCCGATCCAGGCGGCGGCGGGTGGCGGGGGGATGGTCTTCGACACCGACACCCCGACGGAAACAGGACCGTCGGGGTATACGGCGGTCGTGCCGGTGCTCGCGACGCGCGGCGCGGCGGGCTGGTCCTCCAGGGATTTGACGATCGCGCACGAGTACCCGACCCGCGCGGCGGTCGGCACCGGCAACGAGTACCGCATCTTCTCCTCGGATCTCTCGCACGCGGTGGTGCAGCCCCAGGGGCCGCTGGTTGCCTGCCGTAGCGGCGAAGGCGCACAGCAGCCGTGCCTGTCGGCGCAGGCCTCCGAACAGACCGCGTTCCTGCAGAGCGACTTCCTTGACGAAAACCCGGGGGATGCGTGTGTGCAGCCCTCGGGCACCGAACTCTTGGCGGGGGCGCCGGGCTGCTTCCAGCCGCTGGTGACGGGCGCCGCGGGGGTCGCGGATGTGCCGGCGGGCACGGTCTTCGGCGAAGAACCGCAGTGTGCGCCCCCGGAACCCGCGTACGCGTTCTGCGGCCCCCAGTTCGTGGCCGCGAGCGCGAACCTCCAGCACGTGATCCTCGAATCCCCCGTCGCGCTCAGCCCTGCGGGCGGGAACCTGTTCGAGTGGGCCGCCGGCCGGCAGATCCAGCCCGTCACGCTCCTGCCGAAGAGCGAAGGCGGCGGCCCTGCCGGTGATGTGAAGCTGGGTTTGAACGGTGAAGACACGCGCAACGCGGTCTCCGCCGACGGCTCACGCGTGTTCTGGTCGGTCGGGACGCAAGTGGATACGCCGGGGGAGCTGTATGTGCGCGACACGACCAAAGAAGAATCGCTGTTGGTGGGCGGCGGGGCGGTGTTCCAGGGCGCCTCGGTGGACGGGTCGCGGGTGTTCTACTCCTCCTCGACCTCGGGCGGCAGCCTGACGCAG
>Ga0335073_10003388_pt1 | contig 22175 bp, 24 predicted proteins | sample Lox_Sample_22_FD_207093 | JGI IMG/M metagenome (GOLD analysis project Ga0335073, IMG submission 207093) | Soil microbial communities from Loxahatchee National Wildlife Refuge, Florida, United States - Lox_Sample_2.2 | ecosystem: Environmental > Terrestrial > Soil > Wetlands | place: USA...
CACACCAAAATTGCGGACATCCCTGCCTGCCGGGAGCCGCCGCGAAGCGCGCGATTCATGGGCTCCGAGAAAAACCGCGCCAATTGAAAGCCGAGGGCCGCGCTCAATGCTAGAACGGCAAGTATCCAAGCGATGATTGGGCCGTGGTGAATCGCCGCGAACAGCGTGAACACAGCGATGACGGCAAATTCGTGGGAGAGGTAGACCTCGTAGCTGTGTCTGCCGAACCATCGAATGGGCTCGAGCCAGGCGGCGCTGCCCGAGCCTCGCACCACGCTCCCCCAAATGAACAGAGCCGTCCCGACGATCAGAACCGTCACATCCGTTCCACTGGCGGCCAGAGCCTTCTTGAAGTGCCAGCCCGCGATGTCAGTGGGCCAGGGCCACACGGCAATGATGGCTACCAGGATCGCACCTACGATTTGCGCAATGAGCGGCCATCGTGTCCGCTCCAAGCGCCCATCCCTCGAACACCAGTCGGTGAACAGGGCACACAGGCATCCGAGCGCGATGCCGTCCATGTTGCTGAAGTATGATTGGCCTTGCCACTCGGTGTAATTCGGCGACGGCGCCGTACGCGCGAACGGGGCGACGATGATCAGTCCGAGAAGCAGCGCGAAGAATCCGATGCGGACCGCCCCTCCTCGCCACAGAAGGAGGCATGCCAGGGGGAAGGCAAGGTAGAACATCTCCTCGACCGAAAGCGACCAGAGCACGGTCCAGCAGGGTGGCAACCATCCGTGCACCGCCTCGAGCCAGTTGAGGTGAAAGGTGAGCGCGGATAGCAGCGCCCGGGGAAGGCTCGTGACCTGCGGCTTGATGCGGAAATAGGGCACACCGGCGAGGTGCATCGCGCTGAGAACCGCAAGCAGGAGCAGCAGTAGCGGAGCGATACGGGCGAAGCGGATCCGATAGAAGCTTCCGGCGCGCACCTGCGCGAGTGAGCCGAATCGGCGGATGGAGATCAACGTAATGAGAAAACCGGATACTACGAAGAAAGCCGATACGCCATTTCCGCCGTTGCTGAAGAGGAGATAACGCAGCCAGGGTGGCAGACTCTGCCCGGCGCTGATGTTGTACCGATGAGCAAAGATGCTGATGTGCAGCAGCACCACGGCGAGAATGGAGAGCCCGCGGATCAGATCGACGCCGTCCAAGCGTGGAACAGGGGCCGCGGTAGAGCGCGTCATAGATGTGGGACCATACAGCCGTTGGGCATCAGTATTGTTTCTTGTGCAACAAAAATCCCTCCTGAGAATGACCGTTTCTCAGGCAGTATACTCGCAGCCCCAGTTCCGGACCGACTCATATTCCCCGTCGCTCGCAAACGAACGGCGTGGCAGGATCATATAAGACGACGCCGAAGCCCCCACGTAGATGGCGTTCCCGTTCCTGCGTAGTATCCGCGCTCCCCTCCACTTTAGAAGTGTTTCTGATGAGGCCGACTGCCGAGAAAAGCCAAGGTCCGTAAGAGTGTAGATTTGTGTCTCGACGGCCGGGAAGGATATCGAACTCGAGGTAACCTATGGCGAGGCTGCCTTGCACGTCAGAGTGCGCGACGATGGGCGAGGCATCAGCGCGCTCCTGCTGGAGCCCAGCGGGAACTGTCAGGCGGTTCCGGAGGGTCAGCCGAAATAGGGCAGCCGAAAAATCGGCAAAAAGTTCCGCTGGCGCCAGCGGGAGATTAGCGGGACTCCCGGGTGATTTCCCGTGCCTTCCGGTGGCCGTCCGGCACCGCAGATTTGAAGTTAATGAGATCAGTGACTTACTATTTGGCTCGCGGGGAGGAGACTTCCAGATTCTCGATCCCGCCGCATTCGCAATGCTCCGCCGTGGCAACACGCTGGTGGTCGAGCGATAGAGCGTGAGCTACGATCCGCTCGACATTGTCGCTGCGCAGCTCAGCGCCTCTGGTAGACCAGAAGGCCCCCCTGCGAAGACCTTCGAGCAGGTGCAGATGATCCAGACCTCGATCCTCACGCCGCTCATATTCGTGGGTGGCGTTTTCAACCCGGTATCGGCGCTCCCGGCCTGTGCGCAAAAGCTGGCGCTCGCCAATCCGATGCTCTACATGGTGGATGCCATCCGATACGGACTGCTCGGAATTTGCGACGTGCCGGTTGGCCTCTCGTTCACATTGATGGGTGCCCTCGTGACCGCTCTTTTTCTCGCCGCGGTGAGGCTCCTGGCAGGTGGCAAAGGCATACGCGATTGACATCTAGCGCGACAACGCGAGAGCCCTCCGAGATTCCGAGATGTTCGGAAACGTTGGCCGGTCGACCGCGTTCGGGTCTTAACGGCCAGGAGCTGCCGGTGGCAGCGCTGGATTGCTCGCCACTTAGCGGCCAGTCCGGTCTCGCGGTAAACTGAACCGATGCCGGGGACCCTACTTGTTCTGACCGGAGGCTCGGGCGCTGGCAAGACGACGCTTGCCGCGGGCATCCAACAGATGCACCTTCAGAATTTGAAGGTACTGTTCTTCGACTCGATTGGCATTCCTGCGGCCGAGCTTGACGCTTTCGGTACCGGGCATCAGCCAGGAGGCGTTTGGCAGCGTCAGGCGACAATGGATTGGATGGATCGAATAGCGGGAATGCTTCGTGCGGGAGATTCTGTCCTCTTTGAAGGCCAGATGCGCATCGCGTTCATTCAAGAGGCCATCGCGGCCTCCAGGATTGCCAACGCGCGAATCCTTCTTATCGACTGCGCCGACGACTGCCGTATTTCGCGACTGACCGATCGGGGTCAAGCGCATCTGGCCAATCCCGACATGATGAATTGGAGCCAATATCTCCGAGCAGAATCCCGGGAGATGGGCTGTGAGATCCTCGACACCGGGGTGCTCACCCTTGCCGAGTGTCTGGCGCGGTTGAAGGCATGTTTATAGGCTGACCACTCCAAGACCGCGCCTCTTCCGAAAGGACATGCGAGGTGACGCGGCTGTCTGCGGCCACTTTGAGACATTCGTCGCGGTATTTCGATCGCCTCAATGCGGACATTCCTGAAGCCAAACATAATTTAACGCCGGATTGTTGAGAGTATAGTCATCAGGGGTTTCCAGCTTATGACCATGAAACAACTGATGCATTCTTTGTTCTTGGGATTCTCATCGCTCTTGCCGTTGCTTCCACTAAGCGTAACAGCAGCCTCGGACTTGTATCATCCGGTAGATATCCCGCAAGCGGGCGAAATTTGCATCGAAAGATTTGAGGATGACGGCCTGCAGAACATTGTGCCCGTCAATGTGCTGCTCAAGGGCACCGCCCCGGCGAGTGCTCCCCAACTTATCTTCAACTTCCTGGGTGGGCAGGCGGCTTGCTGGTGGGCGAGTGCGCCACTTGTTGGGTCTCTCAGACTGCGCTGGGTATTCAGATTCGATCCGCCTGGATATGTTGGGCCCGAAACTTTTAGCTCTCCCGTGGGCTTTAAACTAGCGCCCAACCAGATATAAAGATTCCAGATCTGTGCTTGATTCCTGGAGGCAAGGCGGCGGTGGATGATATAGAACGACCGATGGGAAGGATCACAATCTGGACTCGGCTCGCCGCGGGTCTATTTTTCTTTATTTTCCTGATGGTTCCATTCGTGACCATTCGCGCCCTTTTGGGCGGGCATTCTCTTGCTATTAGAATTCCTTGGTACGAAGTTGCGTTCGTTATTCTTTTCATGGTGGCGTTCATTCCGGCTGTTGCCTCTGTCGCCTTTCGCGGGCGCCTGCCTAAGTATTGGCTTGATATGGAGCACCACGCTCGAGGGCGCCGGCGACGCCAACCTATCTCCATCTTTTGGCGTTGGAACCCGCATGTTCCTCGATGGGTGCGCCGGACCTTTCTGATCCTGTTGGCATTGATCCCCGGGGCTTATGCAACTGTGATTACGCTAAATTCGATAACCCGGGGTATCGATGGTCGCCAGCTTGCGCTCCTCATTCTTGTATGGCTGTTAGCGATAGCGGTCATCGTTTCAGTGCTGCGGTGGTGGCGCTCGCTGGCCTGAGACGTCGGCAAGAAACGCGAGGAATGTGGCGGTGGTTAACATTCGTTTCGAGCGAATCGCAAATCGTGCCGCAAACCCGACATTGGCCGCGGACGGCTTAGGGCACGTTTGCGCCTTACGTCCAGAGCTCAAAGCTCTCTCGATGTACTGTATTAGCGGTCTTGTCCGAGCGCAGACCAAAAAATGCGGCGTGCCGCGGCCGCCCTTCTGCGGTCCACTCGACGAATCGGATCTGAGCGACGAGTTGGGGCTGGATCCACACGAACTCTCGCATCTGCTCGGCCGTGAGACCACCGCCCCAGCGTCACCTTTTGGCGTCCGGCAGATTCTGGAAAGGGGAATGATCGGTCCGTAGCGGTTTGAGGCGTCGAAAGGACATCGGAGGGCGGCTGGGAAAGCGCCACAGGTCCGCCTACCGGCTACCGGTCGACGAGCGGTAGCTACGCGGCGTCCTTGCGGCCAAGATACGGCCACAGAAGTGGCGCGGACCCGAGAACGAACCCAAGAAACACGCTATTAGCCAGTGCGCCGGGATCCGGTACATACCCACCGAAGAGCGGATGGGGATACATGTACGCTGCGAGGGCGTTTACCCCCACGTCGGCAAGCATGATCGCCAATGCGAGAAGCAGTCCGGCTCGCGGAAGACGAAGTAGAAGAACGATGACGAGCGGGTCGAGGAAGGCCAAGGTGTCGTACCCATAGACGAGCGGGAGATTCACGGGGTGAGGAGGTGGCCCTGACAGCAAGAGAGTTGCGTGTACACAGGTACCGAAGGCGAATGCAAGAGCGTATACGGCGAGTACGAACTTAACGCCCGATGGATATGACCGCAGACGCATCGACACAGCAGTTGTATTCATGGCGGAAGCTCACCGTAGACGGGCCAGAAGTAGGCAGTGCGCATCTTGCCGCGCTCGCTGCGGCCGGCCTTGATCGGGGTCTCATCCATGGCCTTGACGCGGCTTTCGCGGATTGAGGCGAACTGCGCGTCGTAGATCGGTTCGAGCAGCCCCGTCACCCGCTGCACGAGTTGGGTGAGCCGCGGTCGGTTGACACGGATGCCGGCGTCCTCGAGCCGCTGATGCTGGCGGTATAGGGGCAGATGCCAAGCGCGATGGGTGACCTTCTGGCCAATGATCTCGAACGCGCCGGCCTCGAGTCCCTCGAGTTCCGGGGCGCGCAGCTCTATCGTCTCGACGGGCACGCAGCTCTCATCGAAAAACGGTACGCTCTCGGTGTCCTCTGCCGCCGCATCGTGCTGTGCAGCGCGGCGCGTGTAGCCCTCGACCTGGCGCTCCTTGACGGGCGGTTCTTGCTCGGGCGGACTGAGGACCTCACCGAGGGAGAGCTGCTGATCGTTATCGAGCACGCGCAGCCGTTCGCTCTTGGTGCCGAAGAGGTTGTGCTCAAACCAGTCCAGCCGATGTTGCATCGACTGGATGGTGGCAGTCAGAGACTGCACAAGCGCGATAAGCTGCGGAGCACTCAAGGAGGCCATGTCCGCCTCGCTTGGAAGTGTCATGCGCTCCGCCTGTTGCATCCGCCAACTGTAGCAGAGCGCGGATGGTGCCGCGCAGGCTCGGCAAGCGGGATGAAGGCGTCCTTATTCGGCGCCACGGACTTACTCGATAACGTCCGCTTCGGGATCCCCTTCCGATTCCTTCTTCGAGAACACCATCTCGAGCACGGTCGGCTCTCTTTCAGTGTCGAGCTCGGCCCAGTCTGCATCGGAAAGGTGTTCCGCCTTTTGCAGCGCTGAGCGCAGCGCCGCCTCCTCGTCGCCTGCCTCGACCGTGAGAATCGCCCGCTGAAAGGTCGGACGCATCAGCCGAACGTAGTATTTCGTCTTCATGACCATGACGCCTCAGTCGGGGGTGACGGATCGCAGCAGCTATAGGACGTTGTATCACACGTTGTCGCTGAAGCCGACTTCCAATGCATCCGCCCCCGATGAAGACGGCCAGGGTATTCAAGCATGGCAATAGCCAGGCTGTACGTCTGCCCAAGGAATTTCGATTCGCGGGCGAAGAGGTGCAGATCAAGCGCGTCGGCGCCGGGGTCCTGCTGCTACCGGCGCATGCGACCTGGGAGCAGATCATGGCCGTGGTCGGTCGCTTCAAGGGGCCGCTCGCGCGGCATCAACCCAAGGACCAGATCAGGCACAGGCAATGACCTGGATGTTCGATGCGGATATCATGATCCGCCTCATCAATCGCAAGTCGGGCTACGAGCGCATTGCTCGACGGATGTCGGGCCGATCGCCAGGAGAACTTCGGCTCGGGCAATTGGCGACCGGTGAGGGTCATCTGCCGAGGCTTACCCTGGCCCGCGCGCAGGGCCCAGAGCACCGAAATCAGGTAACCGCGGACGAAGATCTCATCGTGGGGTGTGCTCTCAAAGTTATACTTAGGCTCCAATCCGCAGATCACGATAATTGGACCATGGACACACGGAGCAGCAGCAAACGTCGATGTGTTCAATCCTGACGGTGCGCTCGACCCGGCAGAGAGCACTCAGGACAAGATGGTCTTCTGCTTTCTGAACCATTTTGCGCGCGGAACTTCATCTCGTCCCATTTCATCGCATCAGAAGCTTCTTTTTTACTTCACAATGGGCCAGGAACAATGGCATAGGACCTCTGTCTGGCCCATTCCGGGCACACGGAAGACTACGCTCTACTTGGGTGCCCACCACTCCTTGTCGCGCGTCAAACCAACCGCGCAGGGTCAAGATGTTTACCGTGTAGATTTCGCAGCGTCGGCTGGGGCTGCGAATCGGTGGGCCACCCAAGCGGGTGGGCCTCGGATCAATTATGGCAATCGGGCGTTGGAGGATAGAAGACTATTAACGTATACCAGCGCGCCTTTGGTCCACGAGCTCAATATAACCGGGCAGCCCGTAATCACCTTACGGGCTGCGTCGGATAGAATGGACGGTGATTTCTTTGTTTACCTCGAAGACGTCGCTCCGGATGGCAAGGTAACCTACCTCACAGAGGGCGCGCTGCGCGCGCTGGACAGGAAGGTGTCAACGACCAAACCGCCATATGACACGACCTATCCCTTCCGCTCGTTTACCGAAGGGGACGCGCAACCGCTTACACCTGGGAAGGCCGTGTCGCTCGTGTTCCCACTGGAAGCTACATCAGTTCTTCTTCGTCCGGGTCATCGTATTCGGATTTCAATTGCAGGCGCGGACACAGCATCCTTCAGCCGCATTCCCGCTGAGGGCGGCGCAACAATTAGCATATTTTCCGGGGGCCCACAGCCATCGCGTTTGGAACTTCCGGTTGTAGTGGGCGAGAGTTAAGGGCAGCAATCGGAATCCGAGCGCCGATGCGTTGATACGTGCGCCCTACCGCAAAGGAGCCGTTGACCTGGTATCGATTTCGCTCAAAGGGCCCCGGCGATCGGGCCCTGGCTCGGCTTTGGCAGGCTAGTTCAAAATCGTCCGACGGAGCAGCAGCCTAGATGGGAAGTGGCTAGATATGTGGTTTCATGCCATATATAACTATAAGAAAAACAATAAGATATATATTATCTTGCCAAATAAAACTGATTCGCGCGCACGACATGCCGAACTTCGTCGATCTCACCAGCCAAGAGTTTCAGCGTCTCAGTGAGTTCAACATTGCTCGATATCGGCTCCGACTTCCGGAGTATTGGGCCTGGTACAACGCGCTTCACGGCTCTAACGCGCCGCCCGGAAGGGTGGCGAACTGATGGCGACGGGAGTGATTACCAGCCACTACCGGGTCAGTCTCTGGGCCAAGAACCTGGGCAACGAGGCTGTCGCCTCCCGCATCGGGTCGCTGTTCATCGGAAACATCGAGACGCTCGTGCCTCCCAGAACGTACGGCGTCAACGTCCGCTACTCGATCGGCGAGGATTGACCCCTAGACGCTCCGGCAATGGCCTCATGACACTGGACGCCATAATTTGCACTATGGCATGATACGCCATATGAGCGCGGTGCCCGCGTACCATGACAGGCAGGTGCTGCCCGACGGAACGATCGTGGAGATGAAGATCCGGGAAGCGCCTGAGCCAATTGCCGGTAGCAGCCGCCGGCTGAAGCACAGCTTGCTCTACGGGCAGGAAGGCGAGCAGCTCGTCTGCTATGACAACGAGCGCGGCAAAGGCGATCACCGGCATGTCGCGGGCAAGGAGGAGCCCTATGCCTTCACGACCGTCGAGAAGCTGATCGAGGATTTCACGACAGATGTGCGCCGGGCGCGCGGTGGACCATGAGCAAGAAGGTGAAAATACATCTCGGGACTCTCGATGAGATGGGCAAGCGCTTTGTGAGCGCGTGGCACCGGCTCGAGAGTGGTGAGCGGGTGCGCGAGCGACACGTGACGTTTCCGAACCTGTCGTCGATGATGAGTGCCCTTTCGGAAAAGCGCTTGGAATTGCTGCGAGAGGTGCATCGCGAGCCCGCTCCGTCCGTCAAGGCTCTCGCCGAGCGACTCGGGCGCGACTACAAGCGCGTGCACGAGGACGTTGAAACTCTCGCGGCGTCCGGCCTGGTTCGACGGGAGGAAGGCCGTGTCTCGGCCCCGTATGATGCGATTTCGGCGGAGATGCGGCTGTAGGCCGCAGGCGCCTTCACCGGTCGGGGAGCTCGGACGCAAGCGCGACTGAGATCCAGCCTGCTGCGGCCGATGGAGTGCGAGCGCCCATGGATCGCTGCGTTGCAGACAGACGGGCAACCTCACATACCTGAACCTGATCAGGAGAGCACCATGCAAAAGTCTCGGGCGCGCTGGGTTTTCGCTCTGGCCGCTGTCGCAGGCTGCATCCACGCGAAAGGGCAGGCTGCCAAGCCTCCTGCCATCGAAGCGTTTGGCAAGGGCGCACAAATTTATAGCTGCCAGGCCGTCAACGGCAGTTATGCGTGGGTATTCAAAGCGCCGGACGCTGCCCTGAGCGACGCCCATGGCCATGCCATCGGTAGGCATTTCGCCGGCCCCAGCTGGCAAGCCGAGGACGGCAGCGTGGTGGTAGGCGAGCCCCTGAGCGTGTCGCCTTCGCCCGATGCGGGCGCTGTGGCGTGGATCGTGATGCGCGCCAAGTCGCATTCCGGGCAAGGCGAAATGGCGAGCGTGCGGTACATCGTGCGCACGCGCACCAAAGGTGGCGTGGCGCCTGCTACGGGCTGCGATGCCTCGCACGCGGGTTCTGTAACGCGTGTGCCGTACAGCGCCATCTATATATTCTTCCGGGACTGAGCGTTCATGGACCGAGCCGCTGCCGGGTATCGGCGGGAAAATTCGTGGTGAGCCGCGCGGCGGACACCCCCGCCCGCTTGAATCGAAGCTGTAGCAGGTCGTTGATGACCACCACAAGCTCCGACAGATCGACGAGCACATGGTGAAAGCCACGCCCGATCGGGCCCGGAGTGACCTTGTGATAAAATCTCGCCACCGGTGCGATCACGTCGATCGAGTGCGCGTCCCATCGTAGGGTCGCGACGATTCTGCCGTTCCCAAGGATCGCCCCGGCCGATGCGGCCGGCGTGTGGCGACCGGCCGCTAGTGGGGCGTGATGCCGTCGAGCAACGTGGTAGCGAGCACGACGGTGAAGAAGATGCTGGCGCGGCTGCGCATGCGCCATCCGACACGAAGGTGTTCTGACGACTTGATGAATTCGATAAGCAACGCAACTTTCAGCCACGGGTTCGGCCATGCGCGCACACCGGGGTGTCGGGCGCGGTGAAAAGCCGGGGGTCGCTCGCCGCTCGGTTGGTTTGCCTGTGCGCCGACCGGGCCTGGATCATCGTGATCCTGGCTTTGGTATACGTAGCGTCGGTCACGGCGTACACGGTTGACCACTTCGCCATCAGCACCAACACTTTCGAGTTGCTTTCGCCCAAACTGCCATGGCGGATTCGCGAAGCGGAATTCAACGCAACGTTCCCGCAAGCCGGTCCGCCGATCGTGGTGGTCGTCGACGGCGAAACGCCTGAGGTCACGGAGGCGGCCACGGCTGACCTGGCGCAAGCGTTGGGCACGGAGCATAGGTTTTTCCGCTCCGTTTACCGTCCCGACTCCGGAGTCTTTTGGGACCACGATGGCCTGCTTTACGCCTCGACCAAAGAGGTGCAAGCAACCATGAACCGGTTGATCAAGGCAGAGCCATTTCTCGGTCCCATGGCCGCTGATCCATCACTTCGCGGCCTGATGGGGGCGCTGTCGCTCGCCCTGCAGGGCGTGAATAGCGGGCAGGCCTCGCTCCAGAGCATCCTTGGCCCCATTCGGCGACTGGGTGAGGCGCTGGAAGGCCTGCGTGACGGCAAGCCAGTCTACTTCTCATGGCGCAATCTCGTCGCCGGAGGTGCGCCGGACAAAGAGGAATTGCGTCACCTGATCCTGGTAGATCCCGTTCTCGACTTTGCACGCCTCGAGCCGGGCGAGCTACCCATCGCGGCCATACGCGCGGCGGCAAAGGCGCTTCAGCTGGACGCCGCTCACGGTGTGCGGGTGCGCATTACCGGGCCCGTGGCTTTACAGGACGAGGAAATCGCCACGCTCGGGGAGCGCGCTCCGCTGATTGCAGCACTCGCATTCGGGGCCATTTGCGTGATGCTGTGGCTGGCGGTGCGCTCGGTTTGGCTCGTTGCCGCAATTCTCGCGACCACGTTGACAGGTCTCGTGAGCGCGGCGGCACTGGGCCTTGCCGTTTTCCACCGCTTCAATGTCATCTCGGTCGCGTTCATTCCTCTGTTCGTCGGTCTGGGCATCGACCTCGGCATCCAATTCACCGTTCGCTTTCGGGCCGAGCGGGGAACCCACGATGATGTTCGCGGCGCATTGGAGGCGGCCGGGCGTGCCATGGGTGGGTCGCTGACGTTGGCGGCCACGGCCGTCGGCGCGGGCTTCCTTGCTTTTGCGCCCACCGCCTACGTTGGCGTGTCTCAGCTCGGAGTGATAGCTGGGTTCGGCATGTTCATTGCGCTCGCGCTCAATCTGACTCTATTGCCCGCCCTCATTCAGCTCATGCGGCCGGCGCGAACGCCGGTGAGGGCAACCGCTCCGCGGCTGTCCTTGGTGGACAATTTCGTGTTGCGCCATCGCGTGATCGTGGTTGCGATCGGTATTGCCTTGGGCATGGTTTCCGCTGCGCTATTGCCGCTTTTGCATTTCGACTTCAATCCGCTCCACTTGCGTAACTCCAGATCCGAATCCGTCGCCACCCTGTACGACCTGACGAGCGATCCGCTGCGGTCGCCAAACACGCTCGAGGCAATCCTCCCCAACCTCGGCGCGGCCGACCGGCTCGCGGCCCGAGTGAGGGCGCTCCCGGAGGTGTCCCTTGCACGGACGCTCTCCAGCTTCGTACCGGCTGGTCAGGCGGAAAAGATCTCGATCATCGCCGATGCGTCGAACCTGCTCTACCTCGCGCTGAATCCGGTCTTCGTTGCGCCTCCGCCGAACGACGCTCAGGTGATCGACAGCCTGCTCCAGACATCCAGCCGGCTGCGCCAGGCTGCGACCCACGATGCATCGGGCGGCGCTGCCGCAGTCCGCCTCGCCGATGACCTCAGGGATCTGGCGAAGGCGATGCCCGCGGCGCGAGTCCAGGCAGCCCAGATGTTGATGCCCAGCCTCTTGACTGTGCTCGGACAGATGCGTGATTCGCTGCGGCCTCATCCGATCACCATCACCACGCTGCCGCCGGAGTTGGTGCGGACCTGGTTGGCCCCCGACGGGCGCGCGCGGATGTCCGTCACGCCAAAGGGAGATGCCAATGACGATCAGGTGCTCAGTCGGTTCATCGCCGCCTGTATCAAGCTAGTCCCGCAAGCGACCGGTGCGTCGCTCAGCATCCAAGAGGCCGGACGAGCGGTGGTGGGCGCGTTCGCCGAGGCCGGCGCGTTGTCGTTCGCCGCAATCACGGGCCTTTTGCTGATCACTCTGCGCCGCGTGCGCGATGTGGTCATCACCATGGCGCCGATCGTCTTGACCGGCTTAATGACCATGGGCAGCTGCGTCATCATCGGCCAGCCGCTGAATTTCGCCAATATCATTGCGCTGCCGCTGCTGTTCGGGATCGGGGTGGCCTTTCACATCTACTTCGTGATGGCCTGGCGGGGCGGGGCCGCACACCTGCTGACGTCTTCCCTGGCGCGGGGCGTGTTCTTCAGTGCGCTGGCAACCGCCACGGGTTTCGGCAGCCTGTGGGCCTCCAGCCATCCCGGGACGGCCAGCATGGGCAAGCTATTGATGATATCGCTGGTATGGACGTTGGTCTCGGCCCTGCTGTTCCAGCCGGCGTTGATGGGGATTTCACCAGCGACGCGCGCATCCGGTACATGAGGTCGGCGGAGGGCGCAAGTCGAAGGCAAGCTCGATAACGGGCCAGCTTGCCGTAGCGCTCCGTGACCGGTCGGCGCTGAGTCCGCCAGCCATTTTATGAGGCGGCTCCTTGGCAGGCACCTCGGATACGCTTACGCTTGCCTGGCGGCTTGGAACTAGGTAGCTTGCCGCGCAAAGCGCCTGGTGTCGAGGTGCGCCTCGCATGATCGGCATCACGACCGAAAGATCAACCGGGGGTCATTCGCGGTGACATCGATGGGCTTGATTCATCCCCTCATGGGGATTGTCGGCCTCGCTGGCCTGACGATCGCGGCCGGATACGCCCTGCTCGCCGTCATAGCTGTGCTGGTGTGGCAGATGCGAAGGATGCCGAAGGAGAGCCGGTCGCGGCTTCCGCCGCTCACCATACTCAAGCCGCTATGTGGCGCCGAGCCGAGCCTGTACGAGAATCTGCGCTCGTTTTGCGAGCAGGATTACCCCGAGTTTCAGATCGTGTTCGGCGTGCTCGATCCGGCCGATGCTGCGCTGTCGGTGATAGAACGGTTGGTGGCGGAATTCCCCTCCCTGCCGATCGACGTCGTGATCAATTCGCAACTGCATGGCGGCAACCGCAAGACCAGCAACTTGATCAACCTGCTCGTGCAAGCGCGGCACGACGTGCTCGTCATGGCGGACAGCGATGCCCGAGTTGGACCCGACTATCTCAAGACGGTGTCGGCGCCGCTGCTCGACAGAGAAGTCGGCCTCGTGACCTGCATATTCCGCGGAATTGCCATCCCGCGGCTCTGGTCGCGTCTCGGCGCGATGTACATCAATGAGTGGTATATGCCCTCGGTGCTGCTCGCGCGCCTTTTCGGTCACCAAGGCTATGTTTCCGGTCAAACCATCTGCTTGCGGCGCGAGACACTGCAAGCCATTGGCGGCCTGCAGGCAATAGCGGATCACCTCGCCGACGACCATCAATTGGGTGAACGGGTTCGAGGATTGGGACTACGGATCGTGTTGTCGCACTACCTGCCGACCGTCGAGCACCATGAGGCCAGTTTCCACTCGTTGCACCGCCACGAGCTACGATGGATGAGCACCATACGTATCCTGCGACCTCGAAGCTTTCGCTTGATCTTCTTCACCTTCAGCTTGCCGCTTGCGGCCTTGGGGATCGTCCTGAACGCCGCCGACCCCGTGTTCTCCACGGCAGCCTGGGCACTTTTCGAGTTCACGGTCGTCGCGCGGCTCACGTTGTATGGCGCGTATCGGCTGCGCGACGATCGCAGCCTGCTCTCGGACCTGTGGCTCGTGCCGGTGCGGGATCTGCTCATCTGCTGGGTATGGTGGCGCAGCTTCTTCACCTCCCGCGTTACCTGGCGTGGCCGGGAGTTTGACGTCGATGCCCGCGGTATCATGCATCAGACTCCTTGAAGCACCCATCCGCGCCACACGCTCGGCGTGAGGCGAGCTTCGCAATCGAGAGCGAAATCTGAAAATCGCCGCATACATCGGGGGTGCGCTCGGGCTCGCGCTGCTAATCGTTCTTGTCGTTCGCTCAGACTTCATCGGGATGCTTCAGGTATTGGGCCTGGCCGGCTGGAGGCTGCTCTGGCTGATCCCCTATCGCGCGCTTTTTTTTCTCCTCTATGCCATTGGCTGGTTCGGCTTGATCCGGCCCTACGATCCAAGCGGGAGCACCGGGCTCGGATATGTATTTTGGACCACCTCCGTGCGCGAGGCGATCGACCGGCTGCTCCCCGTTGCCAGTGTGGGTGGTGGGGTCGTGGGTGTTCGCTTGCTGCGCTGGCGGGGGATTGCGGCGACGCCCGCCAGCGCAACCGTCATCGTGGAGGTTCTATTGACACTGATCGCGTCCTATCTGTTCGCGGTCGTGGGTCTGCTCCTGCTCGTCGATGCCAGGGACGCCGGCTTCGAGTACCGTCATCTGATCCTCGCGTTGCTCGTCAGCCTGCCTATGCCCGTCGTGACCGCGTTGCTGCTCCGCTACGGCTCCGTGTTCCAGCGCCTCGGAGGGCTATTGCGCGCCGTGGTGGGCGCAAGCGCCATGTCTGCAGGAGCGATGGCGTTGGACCACGAGGTTCGCGCCTGTCTGCGCCGAGGCCGAGCGCTGCTGGTCGCCGGGGGCCTCCAGTTTGCGGCCTTGGTCTCGGGTTCCATGGAGATCTGGTTTGTCTTGCGTTTGTTCGGGCACCCGGCCGGTGTCCGCGCCGCCCTCGTCATGGAGAGCATGACCCAGGCCATGCGCCATTTGGCCTTCATCATACCGGGTGGTCTCGGCGTGCAAGAAGGCGCCCTGGTGCTCTTCGGCCAGGCACTGGGCGTGAACAGCGAACTGGCGCTGGCCGTTTCGATGGCCAAGCGTCTGCGCGAGGTGCTCTGCGGCCTGCCGTCGCTCGCGTCCTGGCAGTGGGTTGAGGGTCGGCGCCTTCGAGGAGCGACCCGCAATCCATCGTAACGGCTCGCGCGGGCACCTGCGCACGCCGAGGGTTGCTGGCGCGCGAGTTTGACATGGCGATGATCGCAGCAGGCGTCGAGAGCCTCAATCCTCGGGACTCGCCTCGAAGCGCAGCACCCCTTGGCGGAACCCTCGAGTGCGTAGCGCGCCGACGATCACTCCCACGATCATCCAGCTCGCGCCGACGATCTTTGCGGCGTGGCTCAAGTTGAACCACAGCAGCAGACAGGTGACGAATCCGGCCGCCGGCGGCCAGAGGTCGCGCAATCTTCTCTTGGGGTTGCGCACGTAGTAGCGCGCCAGGGCGGCGCCGTTGACGCCCATGTATGCGAACAGCGCCCCAAAATTCAGTATTTCGGCTCCGAGGCCGTAGGAGATCAGAAACGCCCCGCAGAGCGCGATGAGGCCCACGAGAATCACGTTGTTGCGCGGAATGCGGCGTTTCGAGTCGACGGCGCCGAAGAACGCCGGCGGCAGGGCGTTGCTGCGGCCCATGCCGTAAAGGAGTCTCGCCGCGCCCAGATGCGAGCCCACACCGGAGCCGATGCCTGCGACCAGAAGCGCAAGATTCATCACCACGAAAAGCCACGGTCCAGCGGCTCTCGCTGCGACCTCCACGAACGCGGTGTCGACATCCCTGAAGGGCAGAGCCGTGGGCCATACCAGCTGTGCGGCATATACCTCGATCGCCGACAGAATGCCGACTACTACGCAGGTTCCGACAGTCGCGAACAGGATGTTGCGGCGAGGATCCTCGACCTCCTCCGAAAGCGTCGAGATCCCGTCGAAGCCTATGTAGGTAAGCACGGCGATCGAGGTGCCGCCGAGAACAGCGCCGATGTGGAAAGTCTTGGGATCGTAGAACGGGCGGATGAAGTACCCCGGGGCCCCGGGATTGTGATGCCACACGTACCATCCCGCGCAGACGATGAACAGGAAAACGACGGCGCCTGTAGTCGCGGCCAGCGCCCCCGAGATGCGCGCGGAGCTCTTGATGCCTACCAGATTCACGGACGTGAACAGCGCGAAGAATGCAACCGCCCACACCGCATACGGGACCTGTGGCGCGAAGTTCATCGCCGCCCGGCTGCACCAGATGATCGAGATGAGGGGATTGAGCACATAGTCCATGAGCATGGCCCAGCCCGTCACGTAGCCCAGGAGCGGGGAGAACTCCCGAGTCACATAGGTGAAGGCCGAACCGGCGCTGGGATACGCCTGCGCCATGCGACCGTAGCTGATCGCGGTGAATGCCATCGCAATCATCGCGAGCAGGATGGTGGTCACGACGTGACCGTCCGCCCGCGCGCTCAGGACGCCGAAGACCGGCATGGGCGCGGTGAGCTGGATCACGATCACGCCGTAGAGGATCAGGTCCCATCGGTTCAGCGCCCGCTTGAGGCGTGCAGGCCTGTCATTCACCCGCTCGGCACTCCGCGAGGCCATCATGATCCGTCTGGCAGCTCACGTTGGTCGCAGTGCGCTGGGCAGGCTCATGACGCTGGCGCAGGGCCTGCGCCGCGGCGCACACGGCGCCGATCAGTCCCGCGCGATCGCCAAGCCGGCTGGGGGCGATGGTGACGGGCCGTGAGAAGAGGGCCGGAAGGACCCGCTGCACGCGCGCGTACATCTCGGGGCGCACACCAATGCTGCCGCCCAACACGATGAGCTCCAGATCGAGGAGCGATTGCAATGTCGCGACGGCGAGTGCCACCCAGCGCGCCGTCGTGTCGAGGACCGCCGCCGCGACTTCGTCTCCTTCCTCGAGGAACCTGAAGATGTCGCGTACGGTCACGGCCGCGCTGCCACCCTGGCGGCGATAGCGCTCCACGATGGCGAGTGAGCCCACCTCGAGCTCGAATGAATTCGGGGCAGGTGGCGTCAGGGAAGTCGGGTCGCGGCCGATCGGCAGGTCCGCGATTTCTCCCGCCGACCCGCGCGCCCCCCGGAACAGCTTGCCGTCGATGAGCAGGCCGAGCCCGGCACCTGTTCCGAGCGCCAGGAATGCGGCGTTGCGGCATCGGCTGGCGCAGCCCAGCATGTGCTCCCCGAGCATCGCGAGATTGACGTCGTTCTCGATCACCACGTCCGGCCCGAAGCGGCCGCGCAGATGGCCGAGGACGTCGAAGTCCTGCAGCCCGACGATGTTTGGAGTCAGGGAGACACGGCCTGTGAGAGGATCGATCGCTCCCGGAACTCCCACCATGATCTGGCGCACGCGCGCGGCTTCGGTTCCGACGGCTCGTGCCAGCTTGTCGGCGCAGGCGACGATCTGTTCTGCGACGTGCGCCCCGCCGCGCGGGTCCGTGGGCTCGGTCAATTCCGCCACGATGCGGCCGCGCGCATCGGCCATGGCCGCGGCCAGCTTCGTTCCGCCCAGGTCCGCGGCAAAACAATGGGTACTCTCCAATGTCATTGTCAGGCGCTACGGCGAGCGGGGTGGCGGTAGAGGCAGAGTCGCCGCGAGCTCCGCGACGCCGAAGAGCTCATCATGGAGCCGGCCCAAGGCGACGGACAAGGCGCCTACGACGCCTGCGCGCTTGCCGAGCGTGCTGGTGCGGATGTCCACCGGCCGCGGTGTGAGGCGCAACAGCACGCGCGCGACTTTGTCCGCAAAGTCCGGCCGCGCGCCGACCGAGCCGCCCAAAACGACGAGTTGCGGATCTATCGTTGCGATGACCGTCGCGGCCGCAAGCCCGGTCAGCCGCGCCGTCTCGTCGACGACACCCGCGGCAAGCGGATCGCCCGCCTGCGCCCGCTCGAAGACCTCCCTGACCGAATCGACGTCGGAACCGCCGGCTTCCCGGTAGCGTCGCATGACGCCGGTGGCGCCCACCTGGTACTCGAGGCAGCCCTGCAGGCGGGACTCGGCCTGCAGCGGATCGCCCCCGATCGGCAGATAGCCGATCTCACCGGCGGCACCGTTCTCGCCGCGAACGAGTTGGCCGTTGACATACAGCCCCAGTCCGACGCCGGTACCGAGTGCCAGGAAAGCCACGTTGGCGACGTTCTGTGCGCAGCCATGCCAAATTTCGCCGAGCAGCGCGAGATTGATGTCATTTTCGATGGCGACCGGGCTGCCGAGCTTTTCACCCAGCAGGCCCACGACGTTGAGATTTCCCAGGCCGGTGATGTTGGGGGCCATCTCGATGGCGCCAGTCTTGGGGTTCACCACTCCGGGCGTCGCCAGTACGATGGAACGCATCCGGCTCGGGTGTGTGTGGTTGTCGCGCGCCAGGCGGCCCGCGAGCCGGGCGATCTGCTCGAGCGCCCAGGCTCCGCCGCGGCTGTCGGTAGGTTCGTCGGCCTCGGCGAGGACTCGGCCGGCAATATCGGCCAGGGCAACCGTCAATCGGGCCCCGAGATCGATGCCGAGCACGTGGCCACCTTCCGGACTCAACTCGTACAACACGGCCGTCCGCCCGACATTGCCGCTCGTTCGCCCGACCGGGCGAACCAGTCCCTGCTGATCGAATGCGTCGATGACCTCCGAGGTCGTCTGTTTCGAGAGGCCGGTCACCTTGGCAAGGTCCGCCCGCGAGATGGGGCTGCGGTGCAGAAGGGCTTCGAAAACGCTTCGTCGCGACAACTGGCGGGTCACGCTCGCCATTGGCGGGGAAGGCATAGGGGATCCTTTATTGATTCGTCATCTGCCCGAACTATTATAGCCTCATAATCGATTAGCGCCATCAGGTTGACACAAATTTACATTCACGGCACTATTGATTCGTCAGGGGACCGAATCAATAACGTGTGCAGTGCACCGATAAACACGGTAATCGGCCGCAGGCGTCGAGACCGGGGGATCACGACGATGCCATCTCTGCGGGCGGATGTCGTTAGGACCGTCGCCCGTGTCGCCGCGTGTGCCGCTGTTTTGCTGGCGATGACGGGGATGGCGATTGCGTCGCCCGAAGCATCCACCTGGTCGCTGTTGCCGCAGCCCGCCCGCGCGCGCCTTACCGGGCCGCGTGTGCTGAAGATCGCGGATGGGGCTCTGGTCGCGGTGCATGGCGCAGATCGCCGGCAGCTTCAGTCCATGGCGGATCGGTTCATACAGTTGGTGGCAGACACGCGTGGGTTGCAGTTGCGCATGGCGGCCACGGCTGACGCGCGTCCGGCAATCACGTTCGCTGTCGATCCTCATGCGAATGTCAGCGGGAACGCGGGTTATCGCATCGTGGCAGGCGCTCAAGGTATCCAGGTTACCGCGCGCTCGCCTCGTGGGGCGTTCTATGGGAGCGTCACCCTGTGGCAGTTGCTGACGCCGCCCGGCTGGATCCGCGGCACCGCTGCCGAGGTTGCCTCGGGCGTCATCGATGATTACCCGCGTTTCGCATGGCGCGCGCTGCTGCTCGATTCAGGACGGCATTTTCAGAGCGTGGGCGACATCGAGGAACTGATCGACTGGATGTCCCTCGACAAGCTCAATGTGTTGCTCTGGCATCTGACGGAAGACCAGGGCTGGCGCCTCGAGATCCCCAGGTACCCTGCACTCACGAAAATCGGCGCATGCCGCAAGGCGGTGGGCCTCGACGTCGAATTGACCGGCGCACCCGACAGGCCCTACTGCGGATTCTATACGGAGGGCGAGGTGCGCGACATCGTGCGCTATGCCGCCGCCCGTTTCGTGACGGTGGTGCCGGATATCGATGTCCCCGGACACTCGCAGGCGGCGGTGGCAGCGTATCCGTGGCTTGGCGCCACCGGTAATGATCCGCCCGTGTGGACGGACTGGGGGGTGAGCCCGTGGTTGCTGGATCCCGACGGGAAGACCCTGCAGTTCGTCGACGATGTGCTCGATGAGGTGATGCGGCTGTTCCCGTCGCGTTACATCTCGATCGGCGGCGACGAAGCCGACAAACAGCAGTGGACCGCATCGCCACAGGTGCGTGCGCGGATGCGGCGGCTCCGGCTCGCGAACATGGATCAGCTCCAGGGCTGGTTCACCGGCCGGATCGCCGATCATCTCGTCGCGCACGGGCGTACGCCGGTCGGGTGGGATGACGTATTGCTCGCGGACGCAACGCTTCCGACATCGGAAGCGGTGATGTCCTGGCACGACGACGACGACGAGCGCGTGGCTCTTGAAGCGATCGAGCAAGGCCACGAGGTGATCCTGAGCCCCCAGGGGGCGCTGTACTTCGACCACTATCAGTCGGATCTGCCCGAGGAAGCGCCGGGACAGCCTCCGATGGTAGCGCTGCGGCAGGCCTATGACGCAGTCGTCGTCCCGAAGGGGGCAACCCCCGCCGAAGCGAACCACGTAATCGGCGTGCAGGCCGATCTCTGGACGGAGCTCATGCCGACTTTCGCGCGCGACCAACACGCGCTGTACCCGCGCATCGCGGCGTTGTCGGAACTTGGCTGGTCGCCGGCCAGCGCACACGACTGGAACGGCTTCCTGCAGCGCCTCACGGCCGAGCTCGCGCGCTACCGCGCACTCGGCATCCGGTACGCCGACACGGCGTTCGCACCGGCGTTCGATGTAACTGCCGGCCCCCAGGGAACGCTGCACGTCGCACTCTCCAATCAGGTGATCTTCGGCCGGATCCGCTACACGGTGGACGGCTCCGCGCCAACTTTGACGTCCGCACTGTATGTCCGCCCGCTGGAGTTTTCCGCACCTCACAAAGTGACTCTGCGCGCGGCGACGTTTGCGCCCGACGGATTCGAGCTTGCCACGCCGCGCACGCAGGTGCTGGATGCCTCGACTCTGCTCAGCCGCAACGGCAACGAGCTTGCGTCCTGCTCGGGCCAGCCGGGAATGCGCGTGGGGGGCAGTCGTCCGGCGCGGGGTCCAAGGCCAGTCTACAAGCTCGATATCGGCAACATGTGCTGGCTCTGGGCGCGTGCGCCGCTGGAAGGTATCAGACGCGTTACCTTGATCGTCGGGCGCGTGGCATGGCGCTTCGGCGACGAGGCCAAGGACGCCGTCGTACGCCCCAAGGCCAGCGCAGCCGGCGAGCTCGAGATCCATGCCGATACCTGTACGGGACCATTGCTCGCCACATTGCCGCTGGCGCCCGCAGTGCGCGCGAAGGGGCAAACCAAACTCGACGCGAAGGTGGCGACGCCGAAGCGAATTGGCGTTGGCAACCTGTGCATCTTCGCCACTGGCGATCCGCGCGACGGCCAATGGGCGCTGGCGCGAGTGGCATTTTCGAAATAGGCAGTACGCAGAATGGACATTCGCAGGGGGAAACGCCGACGGGAAGCGGTCCTGGCACGGAAGACAGCAATCAAGAGGTAAAGCCTGTGTCCAACCAATATCGCAAGCACCCCGTGTCAATTGCTGTATCCATGGCGTTGCTCTCCGCCATGGCGGCATCAGCTCTGGCATCGCCGGGCACGGGCGCCCCGGCTGGCAACCCAGGGGCACAGGCCCCCGCGCCGCAAGATACGGCGAGGACACCATCGCCCGATGCCAAGAAAGCAAAATCCAATACCGGCGGCACGGGAACGGCCGAGGAGACCGTGTTGTCTACAGTCACGGTCGTGGGCGTGCGTGCCTCGCAGATGCGCGCGATCGACTTGAAGCGCTACGCCCCCGACATTCAGGACAGCATCTCGGCGGAGAGCATCGGCCAATTGCCCGACACGACCATCACGGACGCGCTGCAGCGTATCACCGGCGTACAGATCGACCGCAACGGCGGCGAGGGTACCGAGGTGGACGTGCGCGGCCTGCCTCAAGTCGGCAGCATGCTCAACGGCGAAGTATTCATTACACCGGACCAGATCACATCGCAAGAACCAGACTTCGAAACGCTACCGGCGACGCTGTTCAATCAGGTGGACGTCATCAAATCGCCCACCGCAGGCCAGACCGACGAAGGCATCAGCGGCTCGCTCGACCTACACACCTTTCGGCCCTGGGACCTGCCGCACGGCTTCACCTTCAGCTATAACGCCGACGCGGAACGCGGCGACGTTGCTCGCAAGACGGGACCGGAAGCGAGCGTCCTGGCGTCCTTCAACGACAATGGCCGCTGGGGTCTGCTGCTTTCCGGTGATTACTCCGACACCACGCGGGCTGGCCCCGAAAGTAACAACGCAGGCGGCGGGCCAGGGGCGCCAAGCGCAGGCTCGAGCGAGGGCCTTGACCAATATGGGGTCATTCTGGATGCCGAGAACGCCGAAAGCGCGGGCAGCTACGCGGGGTTCGTGGGGGCATGGAACGGACTGCCGATTCCTTCGAAGATCGTGCAGAACCCCGACGGCAGTGTGGATGTGAACGGTGACGGCAAGTCCAACGGCGTATTCATGGGAAGCCAGGACATCGGCCTCTACGAGACGAGCATCGAGCGCCGGCGTGAGGCCGGCAATGCTTCGTTCCAGGCCGATCTCGGTGACGGATTCACACTGACCAGCGACTACTTCTACACGCAGCAG
>Ga0335073_10003389_pt1 | contig 22173 bp, 12 predicted proteins | sample Lox_Sample_22_FD_207093 | JGI IMG/M metagenome (GOLD analysis project Ga0335073, IMG submission 207093) | Soil microbial communities from Loxahatchee National Wildlife Refuge, Florida, United States - Lox_Sample_2.2 | ecosystem: Environmental > Terrestrial > Soil > Wetlands | place: USA...
ACCTCGCATCTGCATGGCAATTCTTTCGACGGCAAGCCTGCCCATCTCATAGGTGTTCTCAACCACGATCGAGTCAATCTCTCCTGTCACGAGTGGTGGTACTAACTCCTGCTCGCAAGCGACCAGCTTGACTTTCTTCAGAAGGCCACGACGTTGCAGCGCGAGATAGGCTCCGCGGGTTGTTGCTGAATTCAATGCGAGGAGGACGTCCAGACGCGGATTCCTCTCCAGAACGTCTTCGGCGATGTCCTGTGCTTCGGCAATGTTGAATCCGGCCGCGCGCTCTTCAACAATGCGGATGCCGGGATACTTCGCAGCCAGGCTGGAGTCAAACGCCTTCGTCCGCTCGACTATGCCGCTCACGTCGGGATCGACGCCCAGCACGGCCACCGTTCCTTTGCCTGAGAGGATGTATCCGATCCTGTCGGCGGCCATGCGCCCCGTCGCCTGCTCGTCATTGAGAATGTATGAGAGCTTGCCTCCCGGAGGAATGGAGAGCGGTGAGCTGACGATGACCGTGGGGATTCCGCGCGCGACGATGTTGCGCACTGGCACCATCAGGGCGAGTTCCTGGTCGGGCGCAAGCACCAGCCCCCGTGCACCGGCGGCAATCGCATGCCGGATAAGGCTGATCTGTCGCTCCACATCGTCTTCGCGGGTGGGCGCGTTCCAGTAGACGGTGAGCCCTTCACGGCGGGCGGCTGTTTCAGCACCGGCGTGCTCTGCTTCCCACAGGATCAATGCGGTCGTTCGTGGAATGACAGCTACCATCGGCTTCTGGTCGCTGTGGCAACCAAGCAGAAGGCTCAGGCCGAGAATGCAGCTCCCAACGCCCGCAGATTCGAGGATCCTCGTAAGCACATTACTCATTCCTGTCGCACATCGGCCTTAAGACCCAAGAGCATAGCACAACGGATGAGCTGCTGGCGCACGCCCTAGTGCGTCGTTCTTCTATGGAACCGAAGCACAACCACGCTGGAATGAGGGAACGTATAGTTGGTCGAATTGGCCGACGGCGGGTGATTGGTGGTGGCTATCACCGCATCTGGATTGTCGTCGTCGTTTTGGTCATAGATGCTGGGAGCCGAGATAATCTTCGCAGTAGCTTCGCGCGCCGGTTCGAAACCCTGAAGAGAAATGACGGCGGTGTAGTCGCGCTCCAGGCTGCGATTGACGCAGAATAGCGCAAGATCGCCGTCAGCCAGCAGCGCCGCGCGGACATCGAGCCAGGGAACATCCTGGATCTCGGGCAGTCTGACGACTCCATCCTCCACAGAATAACTGGGCGCGTCACTTTCGACCGCCAGCAACCGCTGCGGAGCGGCCTCGGCGTAGGTGCGCAACACCCAGTATGCGGGTGCGGCGTAGACCTGTTCGCGCCGCTTCCAGATGCCGGCAAACTCCATGATGCCGGTCATGTCCGAAATGGACACGATGTCGGAGTGGTCCAGAAGCATATTCAGAAAGCCCCCAGTGATAACTGCGCCACCCATATTGGTAAAGTCAGGACCTGCCCGGCTGCCAGATTGATGCCCGATGAAGAGCCATTCCGTGAAAGCGATCTTCGTATCGTGATGACCTGCTTGCTGAATCTGCTCGGTCATTTCCTGTAGACGCTTCCCAAGCCCAACAGGCATGGCAAACGCCGCTTCCGCGATGAAATCGTTCGAGGCATCGCGAAGCTGGACGTTTTCAGTACCCACCACGAAATGCGTTGAGAGATAGTTGAACGTCCCGGGAGGATTCTTCAGCTGTACCGCATTCCACTCGCGGTAGTTGTCCGGATCGGCGCCTGTAGCGATAAGCCTCGCACTGGGATCCACCTTTCGCACCGCCTCGCTGAACATACGGGTGCGATCTCCAATCTGGTCGCGAGTCGGATAACCGGTGTTCCAATTTCCCCACAGCTCGTTTCCCAACTCCCACAACAGACCGCCCTTTTTTTCGCCCCAGTGTTCATCGACATATTTGACCCAACCGGCGGCTTCTTCCGGCGTGCCGCTACCGAGGTTCAGGGCGATCTGCGGCTGCGCGTGCACGAGTTCGCAAAAGCGCAGGAACTCGTCGGTGCCGAAGGTGTTGTACTCCGGGATGCCCCACGCGAGGTTTAGCATGCTGACACGCTTGTCTAGCGGCCCGATGCCATCCTGCCAGTGATACCCGGAGGTAAAGTTGCCTCCGAACCGGACAAGCGACGGCTTCAGGTCGCGGGCCATCTGGATTTCATCGGGATCCATCCCGTCGATGTTGTCGGCTGGCATGAGGCCGATTTCATCGACCAGCGCTCGCGTGTCATTTGACAGCGATATAACGAAATACACTGGCTCCAGGCGATAAACATCGCCCGGTTTGAGCGCGAGGTGGAACGTATAGCGTGTCCAGTCGGCGCTGTTTGCGTCGACCTTCGTTTCGGACAGAATGCGATCGCCGGCATCGTGGTTCCTGATCGAAACAGAGAGCACTCCGGGCCCGCTGAGGTGCTTAACCCAGATGCTGCCGTCATACTGAAGCGTGCGCTGCACCGGAAGATAAATTCGCTGGCGGATGCCGGTCTCGCCTGTGGGGAGCGCCATGATCTCGAGAGACTGGTTCGAGTTCGCCGCGTCACCCCGATGCGGCTCGTAGCGATTGCCCTGGCTTGAAATAAGCGGCTCCCAGGGCAGCGGCAGACCAAGCTGGGACCCGCGCAACAATTCCGGTTGCTCACGCACCATGCGCACCACTTCAGGAGCGCTCCAAAGACCGTTCTCGAGACTTCCGTTCTCAATCAACTCGGCCCACAAGCCTCCGTAGGTAGAGCGGCCGATAGGCTCGAGGAAGCTTCCGAAAATGGTTGATGGGATGACTGACGCGGCGGGACGATCGGCATGAATTGTGATATGCACTACAGGATTCTTGCCCGCGTCAGTTGTGTGATCCTGAATTTGCGCGTAGAGAAAAGGACTAAGTGAGATCAGCGCAACAGCCGCCATCCGGCTGAGTCGTTCCTTTGGAGCAATGAGCATGAGATTGCGTTCCTTATTGACACGGACTGATGACAGGGACTCGAAACCGGGCGCCAGAATTCGCAGTATAGTTGCGCAGACGAAATGGGGAGAACCCTTCACCTGAACTAGAGTGGGCACTTGGAGCGGTTATAAACTGACCCGTTTAAGGCGGGAGCCGCAGTTGAGAAAGGTTGGAGCAAAGCTTATCCGAAAAAGTGCGAAAGACCCATACTCACGCTACGTTCGCGTGAGCCTTCTGTGCTGCGCTCTGCTTCTGCTCCTCAGCAGCTGGTTACAGGCCCAGACGGCCAGTCCCAACCAGGAGCCGGCAGAAACACTGGCCCGGGCGAGAGGCTATCTCGATCACGGGCGATTTGCAGATGCCGACAAGGAGCTCCGGGACTATCTTACGGACCGCCCTTTGGATGTTGACGCGCGATATCTGCTCGCCTTCGCGCTCTTCAGGGAGGACAAGCCAGCGGACTCGCTCAAGGAATACACCGAGGCGGCGCGGCAACGTCCTCCTCGCGCCGCAGACCTGAAGGCAGTCGCGCTCGACTATGTGCTGCTCAACGACTACGCGGATGCCGAGCATTGGATTCGCGATGCCCTGTCGATGGATGCGAACGATGCTGAAGCGTGGTATGAGGCGGGACGGATCGAGTACACACTTAACTACTTTCGTCCAGCGCTCGAGTCGTTTCAGCGGTCGCTGCAGCTCGATCCGGCCTCAGTGAAAGCGCAGAACAACCTCGGCCTGACGCTCGAGGGCCTGAACCGCGTCGATGACGCGATCGCCGCATATCGTAAAGCTCTGGCCATGCAGGCAGGATCATCGCATCCGAGCGAGCAGCCGATGTTGAATCTCGCCACGGTGCTCATCGATCGCAACCAGTTCGGCGAAGCTCTTTCGCTTCTGCAACAGGCTGCGGAGATCGCACCCGATGACTGGAAGATACTCGCGCAGCTCGGACGGTTGTACACGGAAGAGGGAGATCTCAAGGCGGCGCGCGCGGTGTTGCAGCGGGCCGTGAGCATCGAACCCCAGAAGGCCTCGCTCCATTTCCGACTCGGCCAGGTGTACAAGAAAAGCGGAGAGTCGGAGAAGGCGCAGGCCGAATTTGCCTTAACCCAAAAGCTGCTGGGAACCAGCGCTTCTTCCTCGAAATGATGAAGATCACGCCAAAAATGAAAAGGCTGGATCGGGGCCATGAAACGCGGGTAGTGACAGCAGGCAACTTGAAGAGCTGAGAAGTTGCAAACCGGACGGCAAAGATTCTCCGAAGCTGCGGACCGCGTCTCCGCGTTCAGGGGGGACATATTTTGAGAGAAGCTGGATGGTGTCTTCGGGGGTGCCAAGAGCCGCGAGGCGAGAGATGGCCAGTTCGCGAACCGCATCATCGATGTCACGGGAGCGGTCGTCGGTTCGCCTAGCGATCAGCAGGATAGCTGCGCTGGTTGCCGATGTGAACGTTGGCAGATCGAGCAGAGATTTGAGCCACTCGCCGACAATTTCAGCCGGCACTACAGAATGCAGAGGCCCGTACAGCGGAATGCGCGCGCCCAGGCGGCCCAGAGACCATAGCCAAATAGCATTGTCAGGTTCATCTTTGATCTTCGCCACCAGCTCGTTGCCAAGCGAAGCACGGGCGCTGCCCAGCACATGTTCGAGGCTTGCAACCAGGCGCCACCGCTCGTATTCGAGTTGCCGGTTCACTCGACGCTTTTCTTTACGGCCGGAATACATCCGATAGAGTGCCTGCTGCTCGCTGGCATTGATGCCTCCGGCGATCCTGCGCAACAGCGCGAGCATTTCGATCTGACACTGAAGATCGTCCGAGAAGACGAGTTTGTTGAACGCAATTCTCCGCAGATGATTCATGCGTGCGTCATCACCAGGCGCGCCGAAACCCGGGCGCAGGCACCAGCCGTACAGATTGAGCCAGCGCACCTCATGGCGGGGAGACTTTTTGCGTCCCGCAGCAACCTCGATGAGCACATCGCAGAAGCGGCGTATGGTCGGGACTGGCCACGAGTCGCGCTTCGCACCGAGGGCCGCTTCCATTCGGCTGGCAAGATTACCGGCCTCGTCGTCGGCCGGACCTTCGAACGTACGACGGATCAGTTCGACTGCGGATTCGACGGTTGCATCGGGCGCAGTAACTGTTGAGGAAGCTGTCGGCAGGGATGGGGGCCTGGCGGTATCGAGTTGTCCGGCCTGTGACTCTTCGCCACGCAATTCGAATTGCAGCCGCCAGCGATGCTGGGTGTCGCGCGATTCACACCAGAGCTCAAGCGTGCCGACCTCAGTGAAACTGACTCTGAGACGAACAGTCAGGTACAGCTCGCGCAGCTTCTTGCCGTAACGCAATAGCGTCACCAGCGGAGCATGAAGATGCAGATCCTGTTCGTTCAGGGCAATGATTTCACCGTGCGCATCGTGCCGGGTGCGCGAACTGTACAACGTGAACGAGACGGGACGGTTCGCCAACACCGAGAATTCGTGGTTCAGCAGCGGAAGCGTCGTACCCTCGTCGACTCCGGCAGGTAAGACGCAGATCCCTCGCAGAGCGCCTTCGGACGGCAGCGCGATGTAGTAGGTGCGCGCGCTGCCCGCTCTGACACGCAAACCAGTGCCACGTCGTACGCGTCCGTAGTAAGCCGCACCGCGCGCAACCGCGCTATCGAAGTTTTCGTTGTTGAGGACCCGGGGTCGCCAGCCATCTTCGGCTCCTTCGAACCACGCGGAAATCGCCTCAACGATCCTTTCGCGAGTCACTGCCGGTGTGCAGAAACCGCCGTTGAAGAGCACGGCATCGGGCTGGGCCATTCGGTGGGTTGCCGTCGAGCCGTTCATGCCAACGGCTGCCTGGGTCAGAAACGCAGCGAGGTGCCTGGTGATGGCGGCATCGCTGGCGTAGGGCAGACCCAGTTCGCGGAGCGCCGTTGGCCGGCTGCTCACGGGCATCTCACCGGGCGCAGTGATGGGCAGGAATCCGCTGGTGAGGATCTGCAGGACTTCCTCGCGCGTCAGGTCAACGCTCAGGGTCTGGCCGACCACCGCACGGCCGCTGCCCAGAACCGTGACCGGCACGCGCTCCAGGGATGGGTCGCTGAGCAGGCGCTCTTTTGCGGAACAGCACGACCGGCGCAATGCATAACGTTGCCGCAGAGTGAGCTTGACGTCCTTAAGCTTCTCTTCCACGAGCCGGGCAAGGGCGAAATCGAGGTTGTCTCCGCCGAGCAGGAGGTGCTCGCCGATTGCGGTGCGCTCAAACTGAGGCTTGCCATCAAGCAGACGAACACTGATCAGGCTGAAGTCGGTGGTGCCGCCGCCGATATCGCAGATCAGAATCAGATCGCCGTCGCGGAGGTCGGTGCCGCTTTCGGGTTGCGCGTCACGATTCGCCGCGTGTCGATTCTTCGCGATCCACGCATAAAACGCCGCCAGCGGCTCTTCGAGCAGCGTAAGTTTGTCGAGCCCGGCGCGGCGAGCTGCTTCAACCGTCAACTCACGCGCATCCTCATCGAAAGAAGCAGGAACGGTGAGGACAATTTCCTGATGCTCAAAGCGCGTCTCCGGGCTGGTCCCCATTGCGCCATTCCAGGCGTCGCGCAGATGCATGAGGTAGCGGGCAGATGCTTCGACAGGGGAAATCATCGGCTGCGGCGGTTCAGCTTGCGCCGGGAGAATGCCGGCGCGGCGATTTACGCCGGGATAGGAAAGCCATGACTTGGCCGAGGACACCTGGCGGGTCGGAACGAGCGCTCCCATTTCGCGAGCGAGCAGACCGGTGACCATGGGCGGATCCTCATCCCACGTGGCGCTGACGGCTCCGGCAGACAACTCGTCTTCGGTTGGGAAGTAAAGGAAAGAAGGAAGCGTGGACAATGTGCGGACTTCACCCCGCGCTGCCAACTGAGGTATGGGGAACACATCAATCGGAGCGTCAGCGTCGGGTGCCTGCTCAGTGTCGAAATATGCCACGACAGAGTTGGTCGTGCCGAGATCGATGCCGATCAGGTAACGGGAAGGCACCGGCGTCTCACCTCGCAGGCTTTTCGCGGATGTTCAGCTCAAGCTTCCAGCGCTGGTTGCCGTCACGGGATACGCACCAGACTTCGAGGGTGCCGATTTCAGTGACGCGCGTCTCGAGCCGCACAGGAACAACTGTTCCCTGCTGCCCATCCAATGTAAGCGTGACTTCGAGCGGCCCGAGCTCTTCGATTTCGTCGCCCCAGTCTTCAAGCAGGCTGCCGACATGGTCCTGCTTGCGAATGCTGGAAGTAAGGAAACGAAACTCGGCCGGCTCGCCGACGACGAGGCCAAACTCTCTGTTGGGAATCGCGGCCTCGGTGCCTTCCTCCATGCCGAAGGGGACGACGCAGAGCGCTTTGAGCGGAGCTTCCATTCCCGGTACCGCAGGCATCGCGCTTTCAATTCCGATGTAGTAGGTGCGCGAGGCACCACTGCGGATGCGAACGCCGCGTCCGCGCCGCGCCTTGCCGTAATAGGCAGCTCCGCGAGCAACGGCGTGTTCCAGATCGGGAGCGTCGAGGATCTGCTGTGTTCCGAGGGCGTCGAAGCCCTCTTCTTTCAGCCAGCTGTTGAGGACTTGAACCACACGGTCGCGCAGCCGGGCTGCTTTCATCACTCCGCCGTTGAACAGGATGTGCGTGGGACACGCCAGCCCGCTGGGGCCGCGCCGGATCGATGCCGCCTCGGGGCTGTTGCGAACCTGCTCCGACAGAAAGCGCGCGAGATGTTTGGTGATGGCGGCATCGGCTGCATACGGCAGCCCCAGTTCCTGAAAACCGACACGGCGCTGGCGAGCGGGTAGCTCCGTGCTTGCGACTTCGGGGAAAAATCCCTTGACCAGGACCTGGTCGAGGTCTTCGCGAGTCAGCTCGGTCTTGATAGTGCCGCCGATGAGCTTCGTTCCCTTGCCCAGCAGCGTGATCGGGGCACTCTGAGTTTTGGGCGAGGCGAAGAGCTTTTCCTTCGCCATGCGGCACTGGTGCCACAGTCCATGCAACTGCCAGGTATCGACGCGGTGGCCCGAGGCCTCAAGCCGCTGCTGAAGGACACGGGCAAGGGCAAGGTCCATGTTGTCGCCGCCCAGCAGGATGTGATCGCCTACGGCGACACGCTTCAGCGTCAGTTCACCGTTCTCTTCGGAGACGGTGATGAGGCTGAAATCAGTGGTGCCGCCGCCGACGTCGCAGACCAGAACGAGATCGCCGACTTTGATTCGGCTGCGCCATGCATCGCCATGGCTCTCAAGCCATGCGTAAAAAGCTGCCTGAGGTTCTTCGAGTAAGGTGACGTGCGGAAAGCCAGCCTGTTCGGCTGCGCGCCTGGTGAGCTCGCGTGCTTCCTCATCGAATGAAGCGGGCACAGTGAGCAGAACGTCCTGCTCGGCCAGCGCGAATTCCGGTTGGCCACTGTCCCATACGGTGCGCAGGTGCTGCAGGAACCGTGAGGACACTTCGACGGGCGACAGCTTGGGCACTTCGTCGGGAGCCTGCCAGGGCAGGATCGGCGCGGTGCGGTCCACTCCGGCATAAGATAGCCAGGACTTGGCTGAGGCAACCAGCCGGTTCGGACTCTCTGCGCCGCGTTTGCGTGCGAGTTCGCCGATCACGAGCGTCGGGTCGGGGTCCCAGGGTAAGGCGATGCTGCCCTTGGGGAAATCGAATTCGCCGGGGATGTAGAGAAATGATGGCAGCAGCGTGCGCTCCGCTACCTCGCCCGGATTTACCAGCTGGGGAACGCCGCAGATCTCGATGCGGCTGTCTTCTTCGGTATTGGCGTCGCAGCGTGCCAGCGCAGAATTTGTCGTGCCCAGGTCTATGCCAACGATGTATTTGGCAGCCAACGAACATCTCCTTTTCAAAAGGCAAATTGATCAGACAGGATCAACGGTTATGAGAGTTCGACCTCGGCCGGCGCAATCACCATTCGTCCGGGGGCCGGCGGCAACGGAGGCAGATTTACTTCCTTCACGCGCCAACCTTTGTGTCGTAACAAGCCGCGAATGGGAGGCTGTCCGGTCACGTTGCCGATCAATTTGATAGCTGCCGGATCGAATCCCGCCTGCACGGTAACCGGCTGATCCTCTTCCGAGTCCAGAATCGGCTCCAGCTTTACGTAATGGTCGAGCACCTGCCGGCAAGTCTCGTGGATGGTGCGGACAGCGGCTCCAAGCTGTGTGTCCGGATAGGCGGAAATGTTCTCCGCCAGGAAATCGATGAGCCGCCCATCCCGTTGCAGCAACGCGAGCACCTGCACGGCGCGATCGGACGAGTCCGGCGCCGGACGTTCAACTTGATTCAGACCAGTGGCAGACGGCGCGGTTGATGCGGGCGCCTGCGGAATCGGCTCCGGCGCCTTGACCAGCTTGCGGGCGATGTCGCTGGGAATTTCAGCGTGGAACAAGATGGAAAGGAAACACCGAAGGGCAAAAACTACTCGTTCCGAGAATCCGTTCATAGCCACTCCGGACCACGACAAAATCCAATGAATTTAGAGCTAATCACGGCCAAATGCGCCCCGAGTCAATCTAAATGCGTGCGGCCCGCATGAACCATGATACTAAAGACCATTGGACGATTCGTAATCCCGGGCGACAGATCGAGAGACTCCACGACAGGCTGTCTCTAATTCAGATCGCCGGTGGCCAGTAAACATCGATCATGTTGCCGTCTGGGTCCTCGAAATAGAAGGCGAAGACCGAGCGGGGTTGAATACGAACTTGATCGGGATATTCTTCTCGACGACCCGGGCGTGGAAGGAGCGGAACGCAGCGAGTGAAGAGATCTTGAAGGCGGTATGAGCATAGACGGGGTCGCAGAACAACGCTATTTCGTACGACTCCTCAATTAGGACGGCTGCTCAGAAAGACGCTCGCACCGACGTCCCCGTACCACCGTTCAAATTAGTAGGCAAAGCATTCTGGGTTTGTGTCATCATCGTGTTTTCTTTTTCTTGGTATGGCCTTGCTTCTTAGGGGAGTTCGGGGCGTTTTGTCAGCCAAAGGCTTAATAGCATCCGCGAAAGAAATCCTCAGCGCCTCATTAATCCTCAGCGCTTCATTAATGAGAAGTCGGAAAATCCAGCCGCGGAACTCGCCTTCGCTCTCTAAGCCGGGCAGATCTCGCGATGCCTTGTGGCGGCAGTTCCGAACTGCGTGCTCCGCCATTTCCGCGTTGTTCAATATAAGGTCTGCCATGTAGTGAAGCGTATTACGGCACCGTGAGAACCAATTAGCGAATCGGTCCAATTGCTCCTGATTCCGCGATGGTGGCTGGTCTGTCTTTAGCGATCCGGTTGAAACGTCTATTGTTGCAGTTGTCATTTTCGAATTCACTCATCATTGTGAGATTGCTTGCACGACATCGATGTTCTTAATTGCCAGCGCTGTCAATAGAAAAACACCTGGCTTGGTTTGCCTATTCCCATGGAAAGACGAAATCTGTGGCCGATTGCGGCATTTGTTGCTACCGGGAGAATTCTGCGACCAGGAGTACGCGTCGCGCATCCGTGTTGTTTAGAGAAGTGCGGCTGGATGTCGCTCGATCCACAGGCGAAAGAAGACGGCCCGAAAATAGCCCGATGCGCAGCGATGCCTTTTGGCTATCAGCATCCAAATTGTGGATTTGATTGGTAGCGCCATCGGGGATCGAACCCGAACTCTCCGCCTTGAGAGGGCGGCGTGTTAACCAATTACACCATGGCGCCGGATGAGGTTGGCGAGAACCGCCAACTTGTCTAATATATCAGAGCCACTGCGTCCGGTATACCCGCGCAGAGTAGCTGCGGCGGTGTTGGAAAGCTCCCGCCGAAGGGGTCGCCGGGCACTTCTCTGCAATAAATTCGGGGAGAGATTTACCGCGCGGATCACCGGCAGGTCTTCATACATTCCGCCAGGCTCCATACAATCAATTGTGGAAGCGGCGCGAGTGGCCGGCGATACCCCGGTTCAACTGCGCTCGGATAAGCATCGCAAATCAAACACCAGGATGGGAGCCGGGTTTCGGTTCCCGGGGAGAGACATCTGTGAGTGAAGTGTCCGCGCCAGTGTGGATTGCCGGCAAGTGGCGGCAGAGCAAATCAACGGGGTCGTTCCAGGCAGAGAATCCCGCGCTTGGAGCGCCGCTGCCCGAGACATATCCAGTGTCGTCGTGGGACGAGGCGCTTGAGGCTCTGGAAGCGGGCGCGGCGGCGACGGAGATCCTCGAGTCGACGAGCGGCGCAAAAATTGCCGCGTTTCTCGAGGCGTACGCCAGCGAGATTGAGGCAAACGCCAATGCACTGGCAGAACGCGCAAACGCGGAGACGGGACTGCCGGTTGCTCCTCGTCTGCGGAATGTGGAACTGCCGCGCACTGTGGATCAGCTTCGGCAGGCCGCTGTGGCGGCGCGTGACGAGACGTGGCGACGGCCGATTCATGACGAGGCCCGCAATATCCACTCTATGTTTGCGGCGCTGGGCGGTCCGGTGATTGTGATGGGGCCGAACAACTTCCCTTTTGCGTTCAACTCGATCTCGGGGGGCGACTTTGCGGCTGCGCTGGTGGCGCACAATCCGGTGATTGCCAAGGCGAATCCTGCGCATCCGGGAACGACGAAGCTCTTTGCTGAGGCGGCGCAGCGTGCACTCGAGAAGAGCGGACTGCCGGCGGCGACGGTGCAACTCATCTATCACCTCGCGAATGAGGACGGGCTGAAGATGGTCGGGCATCCGTTGACAGGCGCGACCGCATTCACAGGCAGCAGAAATGCGGGGATGAAGCTGAAGGCAGCGGCGGATGCCGCAGGCAAGCTGATCTATCTGGAGATGTCGAGCGTGAATCCGGTGGTTGTGCTCGCCGAAGCCCTGCGCGCACGGGGTACGGCGATTGCGGAGGAGTTCTTCACGTCATGCACGCTGGGCGCGGGGCAGTTCTGCACCAATCCCGGGTTGGTGATTGTTCCCGATACGCCGGAGGCCCAGACGTTCGTGGAGACGGCGAAGCAGCGATTCGAAGCGGCGACGCCGGGAGTGCTGCTGGCACGCGGGGTTCTGGATCATGCCAAGGATGGGGTGCAGAGGCTGGCGAAAAGTGGCGCGAAGCTTCTGTGCGGGGGCAAGCCCGCAGAGGGGCCAGCATATCGTTTTCAGAACACACTGCTGACGGTCACGGGCGATGCGTTTCTTGAGCATCCACATGAATTGCAAACGGAAGTCTTCGGGCCATCGTCGCTGATTGTGGTCTCGCGGGACACGGCGCAGACAGCAGCGATCCTGCGGCTTCTGGAAGGCAGCCTGACGGGCACGATTTATTTCGATGGCGCGGATGCTGAAGACTACGCCGCGCTCGAACCGATTTTGCGACGGCGCGCAGGCCGCCTGATCGGCAATCGTATGCCGACGGGAGTGGCCGTATCGCCGGCGATGAATCACGGCGGGCCTTATCCGGCGACGGGTCATCCGGGATTTACGGCGGTGGGTTTGCCGGTCAGCGCGCAACGATTTGCAGTTCTGCATTGCTATGAAAATCTGCCCGCTGAGCTACTACCCAAGGTGCTGCGTTAGCGCGTTGCCTGCTGTGACATGCTTTTTAGAAACGCGGCTACCTGCTCGTATTGGTCGCTGGCGAGGTAGTCGACGCCTTCCTGGCGGGCTGCGCGCCAGCGTTCCTCTGCTGCGGCGAGCGAACCGAAATTGTAACTGTGAAACCATCCATTGCAGCTCAGTTCCTTTTCAGTAGCGCCGTCGAGAGTGTAGAAGCGAATCCACAGGCCCTGCTCGTGCGCGTGGGCGACGAGTGAACGAAGGCGCTCCTGGTCGGCAGGTGTCCAGTCGCCGGCGTGGCGCTGACCTCCCTGCTCGACCACGCTCCAGGGATTGTTCCACCAGCGGCGGTAATTACTGGCGCGCTCGGTCTCGAGGATCTGTGGGGACGCCATAGGATTTTCGTCGTGATTGTGCACGGCTCCGAAGACGAGAAGCTTGCCGCCGACCGGAACCTGATCGTAGAAGACCTTCTGCTGGGCGTCGGACTCGCCGGTTAGCACGAGAATCGGACGGACGGTAAGGGTCTCGACGGCTGCGGGATCGGCTGTCTTCGGGGCGGTGGTGAGCCAGTCCTGATATTTGCTGAGGAGAGCCCAGACAGCTTCGAGATGCTGAGGCTCTTCCGTCTTGAAATCAAGGTTGAGGGTGATCAGCGGCCAATCGCCGTGATCGCCCTCCTTTAGGGCCTGTTCGACGATGGGGCGCACGCGATCGAAAAAGTAATGCTCCATCGTTGGCTCGTGGCCACTGACGGGATTTCCGTGCGCGACCAGCGACTCAGACTTGCCGGTTTTTGGATCGGTGTACCAGTAGAGGTCCTGCTCGATGGCGAGCGGAGTTCCCGCCGACAACGCGCGATCGATCCGGTCGTACCACCACTCGTAGTAGGGATAGCAGTTGTGCGCATCCATGATGGTGCGAGCACCGGGATGGGCCGCGTTCTGCGCGCCTGCAAGCGATATGAACAGAGTGGACAAAAGAGTCACGCCGAAGTTGCGGAGCTTGCGCATGTCGTTTCCTCTGGTGCAGTTTAAGACTTCGAGAATCTCTATTTTTGTTTGAAGGCGATATAAACAGGATTGCTGAACAGTAACAGCTGCCCTTGCGAGTCGCGCACTTCTGCGCGTAGCCAATGGCGCGCTCCATCGGCTGTCCAGTTCATGTTGAGGTTTTGATCGGCGGAAGTAATTCGCTGCTGCGGCAGCGCGGATGATTCCTGCCCGTCGATGAACATGTGGAGCGAAGATCCTTCGCATCCGATGACGTGAACCTGCAGCGCGAGCGCTTCGCCTTTACGCGGCTCGAGGTCGTCGCCCATCTCTGCGGCCGAGTTAGCATCGCGCGCGCGCAGCTCGAGCAATTTATCCCGCGAGCCGGTTAGGTCGAGAAAGACGTGACCGGCGCGGATGCCGTCGAGTATTGCAGCCACGGAGAGATTCTTCGCGTAAACGACGGTTGTGGGGCTGCCCACGGAACCGACCTTATCGAGGGGCCAATGAGCGTGGTGATTGTCGCTGCCCCCGACCGCAGTGAGGCGATAGCCTTTGCTCAACTGCTGCTCCCAGAAGCGAATGCCGGGAAAGAATCCGTGTCCGCCGCCACCGTTCATGACCTCGATCGAGGTCACCAGGCTCATGTCGGCGGGTGGAGACGGGCTCCAGCCGCAGCCCATGCAGATTTCTCCGGTCGGCGATTCAGGGTGGTTGATGGAGACTATGCCGCCGGTCTTTCGAGCAGCGCGGAACATGGCATTTACGTCGGGGACCTGCGGCGTACCGACGCGGTAGTCGACGAAGAGTGTGGTGCCGAAGAGGTTGGCGTGGCCGTAGAACGTGGTCAACTCGCGGCCGGGGATGAGCAGCGTCTTGTCGAAATATGGCTGCAGCTCGCGCATCGCGTCGTATTGCGAGGTCGTGTTGTGGTCAGTGATAGCGATGAAGTCGAGGCCGCGGCGGGCGGCGGCATCAACGGTGAAGAACAAGGGGCAGGGCACGGACTTGCCGCTCTGGCTGGGACAGCTTCCATCGCTGTGCGCGTCATGCATATGCAGATCGCCGCGATACCAGCCTGGATGATCATTGAGCGGCTGATCGGTAAACGAAGTGTCATCGATGACGCGGTTGAAGTAGATTTCCGCGCGGTAACGCGAGGTTACATTAGGACGGATGTTCGGGACGGCAATCTGCAGCTTCCACTTGCCGGGAATAATCGTGCCGGGCAGATAAGAAGGCGTGGCGTCTGTTTCGCTGATCGTGAAATGGTCCTTGTTGCCGCCGCTGGCTCCGCGAAAACGAACAGGATCGGCGATGCCGAGATCGAGCACAGTGCGATCAGGCTTGCCGAGGTTTTCGAAGTAAACGGTGATGCGGTGAACGCCGGCGGGCACCTCAAATGGAACTTCAAAGTAGGTCTGGGCTTGTGAAGGCTTGACTTCGCCTTGCAATACAAGGTCAGGTGACGAAGGAATTTGGGCGGCATGCACTGAGGTCAGCGCAGCGAAGAGGAGCAGAAGAAGAGAGAGCTTTCGCGGCATCATTCAGATGAGATTGTAGGAAGTTTGAAGGCCGGGCGCGAGTGCCACCCGGCCTTCGTGTGTGCAGGTTGTGCCGCTACCAGGAGAGACGCAGTGCGAACTGCATCACGCGCGGATCGCCGGAGAGTGTGGTGATGCTGGCAACGCCACCGCTGGTGATGTTGCCGCTCGGCTGACCAAACTCCGGAGTATTGGTGACGTTGAAGACCTCCCAGCGGGCTTCGACATTCCAGCGTTCGCCGAAGGGAAACTCCTTCAGCAGCGCCGCGTCGAAGACGTTGGTGTGAGGTCCACGCAAGGGATTGCGGCTGACGTCGCCGATCGCACCGACAGCGGTCGTGGCGTAGGCATCGGTCGTGGAAGGAGAAAGCGTACCGCAGGCACTGTTCTTGCTGGCATAGAACCAGCAATTGGGGTCGCCTACGATGTGCGGCTTTCCGACCAAGTTCGGCACGGCGGTAGTGAAGCCGTACGGATCGAGCACCGCATTACGATTGCCGTCGTTTTCGTTCACCTGGAAAGGGTGGCCGCTGTAGTAGGTATAGACGCCTGAGGTTCTCCAGTTGCCGAGGACCCACGCCATCGGGCCACTGTTCAGCATGGGCTTTCCATGACCGAAGGGCAGCTGGTAGACGTAGCTGACGGCAAGGCGATTCGGGATGTCGAAATCGCTCGGACCATACCATGCAGCATAGTCGCGTCCGTTGGGGGCGTCGCCGGAGTTGCTCTCCAGCTCCTCGGGAGTGTTGTCGAGGCTGCGCGAATGAGTGAATGCCGCTCTCACGCTGAACCCGTTGGTGAAACGGCGCGTAAGACTGGCCTGCAGGCCGTTGTAGTTTCCAAAGCCGATCGGAGAGGTGTACTCTACCTGCCCGAAGTTGGGATATGGAATGACCCCTGTGCTCACATTGCCGGCAATGATGGGCTGGTTGTAATTGGAGAGTACATCGAGGTGCGTTGATTTCGTGCCGACGTAATCCACTTGTGCTGCCCACGCACTGCCGATCTCGCGCTGAAACCCGAAACTCCACTGCTGAACATTGGGCGTCGGGTCATGATTTGCAGACGCGCGGATGTGAAATGCCTGGAGCGCGTTGAAGTTGATGGTGGTGGGATCGAGGAAGTTTGACGGAAACCCGACCGACGGAGTCAGGACGGGAGATGTGCTGCTGGCAATTGTCTTGTTGACCAGGAACGGAGGATTCAGCGCAAGCTGATCTTCGCTGCCGATGCGCTCAAACAGCGAGTAGTACATGCCGTATCCGCCGCGAATGACGGTTTTCGTGTCGGGCGAAAAAGCAAAGCCGACGCGCGGACCAAAGTTCTTGGTGTTGGGCTTGACCAGCGAACGGTCCTGGACGGAGCCGCTTGTGGCGAAGACCAGTGAGCCATTTCCACCGTTGCCGTTCGGGTCGAAGTTGGCCATCTGGTTCTTCCCTTCCATGGCCGGAGTGGCGAAGTCGTAGCGCAGGCCAAGGTTGAGCGTGAGCTTGGGAGTAACCTTCCAGTCGTCCTCGACGAAGCCGGATGCAATCCAGAGGCGCTGATCGACGAAGTGGACATTGGTGAGCTGGGTGTACTCGGTGGCTCCGAGCAGACCGTCAGCATAGGAAAAGCCGGTGCCGGAAACACACTTGCCGGGAGCACTGTGCTGACAGGTATAGACACCGGTAAAGGTGAGATCGCCGCGTGTGCCTGGCTCGTCCTGAAAGAGGTTACGCATCGGCGCGTAGATGCTGACGCCGAACTTCAGCGAGTGCCTGCCCCGTATCATGGAGAAGGTGTCGTTGTACTGGTACTGCATCGGGACCTGCTGTTTCGGCAGGAAATCAGGCGAGCCCTCGAAGGCGAAGTTCGAGAATGTGGTGAGCGGAACGCCGCCGCCGATAGCCGGATCCTTCGGTATTCCGGGAACGAAATCACCCGCGAATTGAGACAGGCCGAAGGGCTGCTGTGCCGCATAGGAGAAGTTGCGGGTCCACCCGAAGCGGAACTCGTTGACCATGCTTTGGTTCAGGATGTGCGTCCAGCCCAGGACGGCGCTATGTGCCAGCAGCTTCTGGTCACCCCATGCCGAGGTTGAGGTGCCGTCCGCCAATCCGCCGAGATAGCCGGGGATGGAGCGATAGCGGTTGGAATAGTTGTAGCGGCCGAACACGGTATCGTTCGGAGACGGCGTCCAGTCGACGCGTCCGTCGTAGCTGTCGTTGTTGTCGATGGCCAGCGCGTTGCGCACAAAGTTGTTGATGTCCGGCGGGCTTCCGGGGGTCGTCGCGTTGGGCGCGGGGAAGAGGGCCATCAGTGCCGCTACAGAGGAGTCGATTCTTCCCGAGGGAACGGAGTTATTGAGAAAGGGCTGGCAGTTGGAACCGGAATACGCCGGAGTGCAGGTGGTCGGATCATAGATGGTGGGATATGTCACGCCAACGGCAGCGCCGGTTGCGGGGCTGAAGTCGCCAATGCGCTCATTTGGCAGCGGCACGGTTGCGGTACGCGAAACGCCCTGCTTGATGCGGGTGCCTTCGTAATTGAAGAAGAAGAAGAGCCGGTTCTTGAGGATCGGCCCGCCGATGTTGGCGCCGAACTGGTTCTGGTTGTTCTCCGGCTTGCGCAAGCCATGGCGGTCGGAAAAAAAGTCGTTGGCATCGAAGTACTGGTTGCGGACATATTCATAGGCGAGGCCGTGAATCTGATTTGTGCCGCTCTTGGTGTTTACAGAAACGACCCCGCCGGGGCTGCGTCCATATTCGGCCGAGTAGGGATTAGTGATGACGTTGAACTCGGCGATGGTATCCACCGAGGGATGCGACGACTCCGTGCTCAACTCCTGAACATTCTCGGAAAAAGTATTGTTATCGATGCCGTCGAGGATGAAGTTGTTCTGGAGCGAGTGGACGCCGTTCACATTGAAATCGCCGACGCGGCCAGCCGAGGTGGCACCGCTCTGCTGGGTATAGCGGGCAATCTGCACGCCAGGAACGATGCGCAGAAGATCGTCCCAGTTGCGCAGATAAAGCGGAGTCTGCTCGATAGTGACAGACCCGATTACCGTGCTGATGGAGGCGTCATCAGGAGAGAGCAGCGGCGCCGCAGACTCCACCTTTACCGTCTGCTGGGCCGAGCCAACCTGCAGATGGAAGTCCTCGCGGGCTCTCTGACCCACGGTCAGAGTCACCGCTTCGTTAAGGGCGTCGAATCCAGCCGCGTTCACGGAGAGAGAATATTGTCCGATCGGGAGGTCCTGGAACGAGTAAAGACCGGCCCCGTCAGTATGAACGGTACGGTTGTAGCCAGTTGCCTGATTGGTTACGGCGACTGTTACGTTTGCCAGGACCGCCCCGGTGGGATCTGTCACAAGTCCGGATAAATTTGCAGTATTGATCTGAGCCTGAAGAACCAATCCTGCTGTTATAAGTAGAAGAAAACATAAGCATTGTCGTAGGGGTGCACGCGTCATTGCCAAATCCTCTCTGGTATGGGGTTAGTTGTCGAAAGGAGAAAGGGGCTCCGCATTGATGTCCGGGCCCTGAAATGGGGACACAACATCAATACTTTGCAACGGCGAATATTACAACTTGGTAAACATCAAATGAAAGGACTGAAAAGAGGGGTCAGCAGCAGCCGGGGAAGTTACGAACGGCGAATCGAAATCAGAAATTCGGCGCCCGTGCGAGAGAAAGACTTGCTTAGCGTTCGCCGGTTCTTTGGCGTGGCGGCGAGTCGGTGAGCTGCTCCCCGCAAGTTTCCTGAACGCACTCACGCAGCCAGCGATGTGCAGGATCGGCATCCAACCGAGAGTGCCAGAGTAATGAAACGGTGATTTCCGGGGTCAAGACCGGAAGCGGAAAACTGTGCATTCCGGTGCGCAGTTTCCCAGTGTGCCGCTCCGGAACGCTGGCGATCAGGTCGGAGGCCCGGGCAAGTGCCAGCGCGGTCGAAAAGCCATCGACAATCGTGACGACCTGCCGCTGCAGACCGAACAGCTTCAAGGCTTCATCAATCGGTCCCTTCTCGACACCGCGACGCGAGACGCCGATATGCCTGCCAGCAGTGTAGGCTGCGGGAGTGATCTCACCTCGGCTGAGCGGATGTCCCTTGCGCACCACACCAATGAAACGGTCCCGGAACAACGCCTGTACGCGGACCTCCGGGCCAGTCGCCTCTCCTGCTACCGCAGTCTCGAGATCGACCGTGCCCTCGCGAAGTGGCGTGCTGTCCTTGTCGGGCTTCCGCATGAAGCGGAGGCGCACACCAGGCGCCTGCTCGCCGACACGACCAATGAGGTCCGGTCCGAAATTTTCAACGAACCCGTCGCTGGTTCGGACAGTGAAAACTCGAACGAGCTGCTTGAGGTTGAGCCTGTCTGCGGGGCGAAGAACGGCCTTTCCGTCTTCTACCAGCTGACTGACCTGCTCGCGGAGCTCGAGCGCGCGGGGTGTGGGAACGAGACTTCTTCCGGCCCGGACAAATAAGGAATCGCCCGTCGTCTGACGCAACCGCGCCAACGCCCGGCTCATCGCCGACGGGCTTAGCCGCAGCCGTCGACCCGCGCGAGCAACACTGCCTTCAGCGAGCAACACATCAAGGGTGACGAGCAGATTGAAGTCAGGTGTTGACATGGGTGGACCATAGACCTTTCGGCGGGGGGAAGGGATATAGCGTTAGACGCAAAGATCGAGTGCAAAGGTTGCGCCTTCCGCCATGTCTGGTAACTTCTTGCTCTTAGGGTCTACGGGCTGCCGACACCGCCTCCCTTCTATCCCGCGGCATTCTAAGTAGCAGTGTTGAGTCGATCTGCATCCTGTCAACCTTGACAGTAGAGTGCGCGGCTCTCATGGCGTTTCATTGGGGGAACCCTATCCGCCAGGGTCCACTGACCGATGACGCGAACCGTGCAAACAGCTACTGAACATCAGGAAGAACGGGCCTCTTCCGCAGATGTATCACTGATTCGCGGGGGGCCGTTTTACCGCGTCCAGCAGGTCACACGATTGATCGGACCCGGCAGCTGGAACCTCGGACGTCGGATCACTATCGCGATCGTGGTTAGCTGGGTGCCCCTGGTCGTGATGACAGCTGCCTACCATCCGTCGGCACTGCGCAACCTCTTGAATGATTACCGCGTAACGGCTCGATTGCTCATTGCCGTTCCCGTCCTGCTGGCCGGACAAGTCGTAATGGAGTCGCGATTCCGGTTGATCGTGAAGCATCTCCGGGAACTCAGAATTCTTGACGCGTCCCAATTGTCCGAACTCGATTCGATCATTGCCAGGCTGCGGCGCTGGCGGGACTCCATATGGCCCGAACTGATCCTGATTGCACTTGTCTATGGCAATGTAAGCTATGCGATTTCGACCCACATCCATGAGACCCGGCCTTGGGCGATTGCCGGAGACGGGCTATCTCATCTCCTGCCTGCCGGATGGTATTACGCGCTGGTAAGTCAGCTTGTCTACCAATTTCTGGTCGCCATCAGCCTATGGAAGTGGCTCCTTTGGTCGTACTTTACCCTTCGGCTGTCGCGGCTGGATATAGAACTTGTACCAACCCATCCGGATCAGCATGGAGGGCTCGGTTTTCTCGGTTTATCTCCGGTAGGTTGTGCTCCGGTTGCATTCGCCACGACTGCCGCAATCGGCGCCAACTGGCGCTATCAAATACTGTCTAAAGGTGCCCACCTGGCAGGCTTCAAGGTGGACGCTATCGTTCTCCTCTCGCTCGTGATCGTTGTCGCGATCGGCCCGCTTGTCTTTTTCGTTCCGCGCCTGGCAAAGCTGCGCCGCAATGGGTTGCTGGAGTATGGAATCCTCGGTCAGATTCACAGCGCGGACTTTCACAAAAAGTGGATCCTTGATCCCAACAGAAGTGACGAGGAATTCCTGACCGCCCCGGAGATCAGCGCTCTCACCGATTACGCAAGCAGCTACGAAAGCATCGAGAAGATGCAGCCCTTCCCTCTAGACAAAGGATCGCTCATCGCGCTGGCCCTCGCTGTGGCGCTCCCTTTGTTCCCGGTGGTGCTGGCCGAAATTCCTTTGAGTGTGGTTTTAAAGGCTCTATTTGAAGCAGTAAAGTGATATGACCCTGTCGACCGGAGGCATTAGAAAAATATGGCGATCGCAAAACTGGAACAGCTCCCCACTTACGATCTTGGACGAAAGACTGAGCCTTGGGAAAAGCGGCATGAAGACGGCAAAAGGCTGCGGACTGCAATTCCGCGGGAATCTCATGCAGAATGGCGGCCGCCGAAGAACAGGCCCGATCCGGTCAAAACGGTACTGGCGAGCAATAAGGGACGGCAGGAGCAGCTGATTCCTCTTCGCATGGGGCGAATGGCCGCGTCTCCGTTCGCCTTTCTCCGAGGATCAGCCTGCGTAATGGCGGCGGACCTTGTCACCACGCCGATCACCGGGATTCCCGCGGTCATGGACGGCGATGCTCATCTGAATAACTTCGGTTTGTATGGAACTCCTCAGCGGGAAATCGTGTTCGATCTTAACGATTTTGACGAAGCGACAGTCGGACCCTGGGAATGGGACTTAAAGCGTCTGGTGGCCAGCGTAAATGTCGCCGGACGTTCAAATGGTTTGAATGCTCGTGAGCGAGCCGCGGCTGTGCGGCGTTGCGTCGATGGCTATCGATTTAACGTCAACCGGCTCCAGAAGATGGGCGTGCTCGACATCTGGTATCTGCATGCGTATCCGGGCAGGGACAATCCCATCGTCAAGATGGACTCAAAATCCAAAGCTGTTTTTCGAAAGACTGTAGCCAAAGCGATGCTCACCGATAATCGCGGACTGCTGCCGAAAGTCGCTGACCGGCATAAAGACGGATCCTGGACTTTCCGCAATGATCCGCCGGTACTCAATCGAGTCGACAAATCCACGAAACAAAAAGTGATCCATGCGCTGAACAAGTATTCCCTCACATTGCCACGTGAGCGGCGCATAATGCTGGGCCATTACACCGTCGCGGATGTGGGACACCGCGTGGTCGGAGTCGGTTCGGTCGGGACCAGGGCGTATCTGGTCCTGCTCTTCGGGAACAGCGACGACGATCCCTTGTTTTTGCAGGTCAAGGAGGCAACAGTTCCC
>Ga0335073_10003392_pt1 | contig 22161 bp, 23 predicted proteins | sample Lox_Sample_22_FD_207093 | JGI IMG/M metagenome (GOLD analysis project Ga0335073, IMG submission 207093) | Soil microbial communities from Loxahatchee National Wildlife Refuge, Florida, United States - Lox_Sample_2.2 | ecosystem: Environmental > Terrestrial > Soil > Wetlands | place: USA...
GGCGGCAGTGACCGTTAGCTATCAGCCTGGCTACGTGACGGTTTCTGTAACAGATAGCGGAAACGGGGCCGTCGCGATCGCGGTGAACGGCACGGCCAGTCGAGAACTCAGTTCCACGGCGGTCCGCGACGGCGGCGGCACTGGTAGTGGCGGGCCGCACCTCCTCGCGGATTCGGGCGGATTCGGCCTGGCGGGGATAGCCGAACGGGTCGCGTCGTGCGGCGGCAAGCTGACCGTCGGGCCCGGCGATGCCGGCGGGTTCGCGGTCACGGCACGGCTGCCAGCGCCATGAGCTCAGCAGAAGCTATCCGGGTCATGGTGGCAGACGACCAGGAACTAGTCAGGACCGGATTCTGCGTGATCCTCGAAGCGGCCGACGGGATCACCGTGGTCGCCGAGGCGGCGAACGGAGCCGAGGCGGTCCGGGCAGCGGCCGAGCACGACCCTGACGTGATCCTGATGGACGTCCGCATGCCGGAAATGGATGGGCTCGAAGCCACCAGGCTGATCACCGGCGGCGACCGGGCACGCGCGCCGCGGGTCGTCATGCTGACGACTTTCGATCTGGACGACTATGTGTACGAGGCGCTGCGAGCGGGCGCCAGCGGATTCCTGCTCAAGGATGCCCCGCGGCACGACCTCATCGCCGCCATCAAGATCGCCGCAGCGGGAAACGCGCTGCTGGCGCCCTCGGTGACGATGCGGCTGATAGACGCGTTCGCCCGCAGGCCGGCACAGACGCTGCCGGCGCCGTCGCGGCTGGCGTCGCTGACGGTCCGCGAGCACGACATCCTGCTCCGGCTCGCCCGCGGCCTTACCAACGCGGAGATCGCGGCCGACCTGGTAGTGAGCGAAGCAACGGTGAAGTCGCACGTCGGTAACCTGCTGGCGAAACTCGGGCTGCGCGACCGGGTCCAGGCCGTGATCCTCGCCTACGAGACCGGCATCGTGCGGCCAGGGGATCCGGACGCCGGGCGCTCAGCGGGTCATTCGTCCCGGTGAACCGTGCCGGGTGTGAAAGCGGGCACGCAGACCGAGATGTACTCAGCGCCGTCGGCTCCCGGCGTGCTGTACCGCACCCATTCGCCGGGTCTGGCATGAACCGCCTGCCCGGCCTGCACTGTCAGCCGGCCCTCGGCCGACTCCACGACCAGCGCCCCGCGCAGCACGATGGTGTATTCGTCGAACTCGGGCCGCTGCCCCGGCTCAGCCCAGCCCGACGGGCTGCGCATGTGCGCAATGCTGAGGCCGTCCTGACCGGTGTTCGCCCGGCCCACGTACTCATCGATCAGCTTCGGCGGCTCGCCGGCCGCCGCGACGCGGCTCGGCTTACTGATCAGCTCAGGCATGATCGCTCGTCACCGGTAGGAGTTGGTGGACAAGCGCAGGGTCCTGGCCTGGTTCCGGTCGTGGCCGTAGATCATCGGAGCGCTCTCGCGGTCCGCCCTGTCACGCAAGGCCAGGGCACTGGTGCGGGCCGTCTGCGGGTCGGCCTGGCCGTCCCAGCTGTCGTGGTCGTAGTTCTCCTGACAATAGACGGCATCTCCGCAGATGATCATGTTCCCGCTTTCCGGCAGACGGAGCAGAACCGACTGGTGACCGGGAGCGTGACCGGGCGTCGGGATGACTTCGACGCCAGGGAACAGGGTCGTTTCGCCGTCCAGCAGCTCATAACTGAGGGCAGGCAGGCGCCAGTACTGGTTGGGGAAGGACGGGTTGTCCTTGGCGTACTCGTAATGCTCGCGCTGAACGAAGAACGTAGCGTCAGTCAGCAGGTCGTTGTTGCCCGCGTGGTCGAAATGCAGATGCGTATTGATCACGTACTTGATGTCGGCCGGCGCGATGTCCAGCTCCGCCAGCCGCCACAGCAGGCTGTCCTCGCGCCGCATGTCTGGCATCAGCGCGTCGTTGGTGGGCGTGCCGCGCCAGGTGAGCTCGGGATCGGCGATGTGCAGACGGCTCATCCCGGTGTCGATCAGTGCCAGCGAGTCATCGCCGAGGCGGACCAGGAACGAGGGCACCGGTATGTGGATGCGCTTGCCGTCCGCGACGCCCGGCGCGATGACCTCGTAGTTACAGCAACAGTTGCCAAGCGGCAGGATGTACAACTCCACGATGCATCCCTTGCGATCGTCTGACGGCAACCGACACGTTACTGGGCGATCGTCAGGTCGGCCCAGCAGTACGGCGTGTAGTTGAGGCCGAAGACGTTGCCTTTGGCAAGGAAGTCCAGCCGCGCACGCCTGAGCGCGGTGGCCACCGTTGCGCCCGGAGCCAGCAGCTGGTCGAAGAAAATGCTGGCGAACTCCATCGCCAGCGGCTGGCTGACCTTGACCTCCGTGCCGATCACTCCGGCGGCGTTGCCCCCGCCGACGAAGACGTCGATGTAGTTGAAGAGTGCCTGCGGGTCGATCTCGGCTGAATGGCAGGCGTTGATAAACACCAAGGGCCTGATCCGGTTCCAGACTCGCAGCTGCCGGGTGAAATACGCCTCCCTTACCCAGCCGGAGAAGTCCTGCGGGCTGACGTGTTCGTTGTTGCCAATGCCGAGGAAGGTGTCCGGACGATCAGGATCGGGCCGGTCGCCGTGGCAGTAGAAATAGACCAGCGGCAAGTCGCGGCTGATCAGGTCCTTGAGGTGGCTCTTGTCCTTGGCCTCGTCGGTGCCGACACCGTTCAGGCGGGCGACAGTCTTGGCGATCGTCGCGATGTGGTCTTGCAGTGCTTTCTTATCGACCTGATACGTGGTCTCCGCTACCACCACGCTGCTGCCGGGCGGAGCGCTGATGCTCAGCACGGGCTGCTCGGTGCTGTTGAGCTGCTCGATGTCGAACCGGTAGCCGAGGAAGCCGAACGGGCAGAGCAAGTCACTCGTGTGCGGCACGGTGCCGGCCTGCGGGCAGGACAGGGGCTGTCCCGACACCAGCGGGCTGCGGCCATCCCAGTTCGCTACCAGCGGGCAGAGCGGCACCTGCTGGATGTTTGTCTGGTAAATCGGAATGGTGTAGACCAAGGCCCATGGCACGCTCAGTGTGACCCCTGCGGGTCTGGCCACATGCAGCACGACTGATGTCGTGCCGTCGCCGAGGCCAAGCAGTACGTCGGGCATCAGGCTGAACAGCGCGGAGTACATGTTCCAGCCCAGCGGTGCCAGCGTTCGCAGGGCTGTAGTGAGCTGGGCTCTGCTCTGATTGCTGGCCGTCGGCGCGACCGAAGGGCCGGCCAGCGCCTCCCGGAACTCTCGCGTGGCGCTACCGATCGCTGGCGGCAGGTTCGCCGCAGCCGACACTGGCGTCCCGGAATCTGTGCCGCGAGTCCGGAGGTAGATCTGATGGTCGGTGCCGTTGCCATTGACGATGACGGCAACCCGGGGCCGGTCGGGGATCGCCGACGCGCTGGCCAGCGCGGCTGCGACGGTGTAGTCGGTGACAATCGACCAGGGCTCGCCCTGGCCGCCTGTTGCTCCGCCGACCTGAGCGGAGAGTAGGTGCGACTGGACCACCGCTCCGCGGAAGTAGTACGTGACACGGGCCATCGCAGGGCCAGACGCGGCCGGCGGTCGCAACACAAAGGTGAGCGTGCTGCCGCCGTCCGGTGCCCGGGCCGGGCCCCCGTCTCCTGGCAGCAGGAAGCTGTCTTCGGCGGAACTAGCCGTGGGTGCGGTCTGCGGCTCACGACCGACCGTGAAGGAGCTGCTGCTCACCACTACGTCGATCTGCAGGTCACCCTGGGGCAGCCGGTCATCCGGAAACGGCACCGGGCCTGCGACCTGACTTGCGTCAGAGAGCGGGCCGATGTCCAGCCGCAAGTGCAGCAGATCCAGGGGCCCGATGACCCGGCCGCGCACCCATGATTCGCCGGTTGCGGCGTCAGCGAGGCTCGCATTGGCGTACCGGGGGTCAGGCTGCCCAGAAGTCGCCGGGGGAGGCGGCGATACAGGAGGTGGCGGCGACGCCGGAGGTGGCGGCGACACTGGCCGGCCGAAGCCCGCGCCGGGATGGGATTGTCCCGCGGCGCCGGGACGCGGTGCGCCGCTGCCCGCAGACAGCTCCTGGCCTGGCGACACTGGCGGCAGGCTGAGCGCTGGCGGCTCGGCAGCGGTCGCCGGCGGTGGCGGTACCGATCGGGACGGCGCTGCCGACTGGGATGGTCGTCCCGACTGGTACCGGGATGGTGGTGCTGACCGGGATGGCGGTGCTGACCGGGATGGTGGTGCTGACCGGGATGGCGGTGCTGACCGGGATGGCGGTGCTGGCCGGGATGTTGGCGCCGAGCCCGGGGCAGCGCGTCCGCGGCTGGGCTGGCGGCGGCGCCGGGCCCGGGCAGCTATCAGGTAGCTGATCGCAGAAATGGCAACTGCCCCGCCGGCCGCGATAAGGCCAATTTCGGAGGCGGACATCAGTCGCCGTTTCCGAGCCAGGGCACGTTCTTCAGAACTGTCGCACCGAGTATGAGGTAGACGAAGAAGCCGACTGCCAGCCCAATGCAGTACCAGCCGAACAAGCTACCTTTGAAGAGCCCGGTGACTGCGGCTCCGCCGACGGCGCCGACCACAGAAGCTATGTTGGAAATGGCGACTTTGTCGGTCCTGCGCAGTGTCCGGTAAGTTACCCAGCCCATGATGACGCCGAAGCAAACTGCGCCAACTGGTAGAACGTGCACGTCCCGCCCCCTCCCGGCGTTTGACGTACAACGTTAGCGCAGCAGAATGGCAATTGGCCGATACCAGGGCATTAGGAATTGGGCAGCCGCCAGAATCCGCCGGTGAGTCCAAGACGCTCGAGGATTGCCTGGTTCTGGTCTGTCGTATGTGACCGCCAGTCGGGGGAAGGCAGTGGAATAGCACGCTCTGGTCATCAGGACGCTCTCCATGCACCGTGATGTGCAATGCCTGTCCGCAGTCCGGGCAGGTGGTCTTGATCCGTCCGTCGGCGTGCAGGGCGGCGCAGACGCCGAAGGCATCCCAAGCGCAATTGCCGTACCACCACCGGCCGTCAGCGTGGACGCGGTACGCGGTCGGAACGGCAGAGAACGGGTTGGCCATCAGGATTTCACCGGTTGCCTGATCGAGCACGAGCGCATGCTCGGCATGCAGCGGCTCCCAGCCAGCCGCGGTCCCTGCCGGGCTCCGGCCGTTTTCCGCAGCGACCCCGGCTGCGTCGGCGCGTCCCAGCTGCACGAAAACCGCGTAGGTGAGACGGCGCAGCCTAAGGTCGTCGTCATTCATCCCGGTGTCCCGACTCCGTGTCCGAACGCCCACGCCACCATCAGCGGCAGCTCTTCTCGCCAGAATGCACCACCGTGCGATCCGACGCGCTCGGTCATCACGACGACGGCGCCGGCATCGCGCAGCGCGGTCGCCCATCGAGCGGCGTTATCGCGGAAGAACGGCTCCTTAGTACCCGCGACGAGGTACGCGCGCGGAAGCGGGCTCGGCATAACGCCGGTCGGCTGGTAACCGCCGCCAGGCGAGGCGCAGAAGATCGCGCCGTAGACGTCCGGATGCCGAAGCCCGACGGCGAGGGCGAGTTCCCCGCTCGCCGACACACCGAAGACGGCGGTGCGTTCGGCGGGCATTACCGTTCCGAACCGCGCTCGCACCCATCCGCGCACGTCCTCGACGAAGAACTTCTCGTGCGCCGCGAACCGCTCTGGCTCAAAACCCGGTGAGTACTCATGGAGCCGCAGCGTCTCATCGGACAGCCGGTGTACGCCGACGATCATTGTCGGCAGTACGCCGGCCGCTTCGAGGGACTCGCTCCATTGCGAGATGAGCTGGCCGTCCCCGGCGAACACGACGGCCTGCGCGGGAGCCGGCGGGACGTACACCGTGACCTGCCGGCCACCGTCGTACTCGAGCCTGCCGGTAACAAGCTCTCCGGCGATGGACGACATCGTTGTCCCGTCTCCTTCCCGGCACGGACGGCACTTTGACATTCTGCGATCAGCGCAGTCGCTCGATGTCGGCAAGCGGCAGCGGCTCGCAGGCTAGTATCACCGGGCTGGATATGTCCGGGCCGCCGTACCACATGTGGAGTGCCTGCCCCTTAGTTTCCGCGTACGGTCGCGGCGGCGTCCTCGTGCCCGGCCACGGATTATGACTGGCCTCGTCAACGTAATCTTGGAGCTCATCCAACGCCTGAACGGCCACGCCGGTCACGCGATTGGAAGCCGTCCGGCACGATCGCTGCCAGCCGAGGGGCGAGAGCCTCGGCCAGCCGATCTGCATCTACGTCCATGCCCTGCATTGTGCAGTCGACGTCAGCAGAGCCTTGCTGTCGGCCTCACTTGCTGTCGTACTCGTCGTGGCGGCGCCACCACGGTCCCGCCGCCTCGTTGCGGCCTCGCGGCGCTCGGTCAAGCCACTGGTACATGCCCCAGATGCCGTCCAGCCCGCGCGAGTAAGCCGAGTAGGTGTGGTACACGACGCCGTCCTTGAGGACGAAGGCGCTCATGCCGGGGGACTCCTGCCGGTACGTGGCCCAGTCCGTGCCGGTCGGCGCGGCGAACGCGAGGACCCACGGGGCGTCCGGGCTGGGATTCAGGTCGGGGCGCATGTCGATCCGGGTGAAGTTGTAGTCGATGGGACCCGACTGTTGCTGCTGCGGAGTGTGCGCCGTCTGGAAGTCGTAACCGAAGTCACGGCCGAACGACGAGGCCCACGGGAAGGTCCAGCCCATCCGCCGCTTGTACGCCTGCAGCTTCGGCAGCGGCGCCCGTGACACCGCGCAGAGCGTGACGTCGTGATGCGCCAGGTGGGCGACGGATCCGCTGAAGCCGTCCGCGATTGCCGAGCAGGACGGGCAGCCGCCGGTGTAGTCCGGCCCGAACATGAAGTGGTAGACGAGCAGCTGCGAGTTCCCACGGAACAGGTCGGCGAGTGACGCTTCGCCTTCGTCGGTGTCGAACCGGTAGTCCTTGTCGATCCGGACCCACGGCAGCTGCTGGCGCTGCCGTGCTACCTCGTCGCTTTGCCGCGTCAGTTCTTTCTCGGCTCTGAGTAGGTCGAGACGGGCTGCCAGCCACTCCTCGCGCGTTCCGGTCTGGTGATCGGTCATTGTTCCTCTCCTGTTCTGCTAGATCGTTGGTGCGGCGATGAGGATGAAGAATCCGAGGCCCACGATGGCCAGCGCCAGCGGCACATCGATGACGGCACGGGGTGGCCAGAGCTTCTGGACGACGACTGCGGCGGCGACCGCGGCCATCCAGGTCACGCTCATGATGCCGACCGCCACCATGATGACCATCAGGTTGATGCTGGATCCGACGCAGCACAGCCCGAACCCGATGCCGGAGTCGGTGCCTGAGGCAGCCCAGCACTGGCGCCGGAAGTGCTGCTTGAGCGGCGTGAGCTCGTACAGGCCCGCCGCGATGACGAGCACGCCGGCGGCGGTGGATCCGTGCGGCCGGTACACCGCGTAGACCGCCACGCCGACGACCGCCCAGATGGCGAGGTACAAGCCGACGAACAACAGCACGGCAGGCACGCGCCCGCTGGACCGCGCGCGTCTCAGGACTGCCGGGGCTGCCCCCGGCAGCATCATCGCCGCCATCATCGGCACCCACAGGGCGATGAAGAACGCGAACGAGCCGAGTTGCGTGGCCGTGCCCATGTCCATTCCGCTCATCTGCCGGATCGAGATGATCCAGCAGATGGCGGCAAGCGCGAGCGTTGTCGTCAGCGCAGCGGCAATCGCTGCTCGCGCCCGGCGTGCCTGCATCGCTTGGGTGGCGTTCATCTTGGTGTGGCCTCCCGGTGACGGGCGTTAGTTATTCAGGTGCTCCCGCAGCGCGTCGAGCTTGTCGTCCCAGTTGCGCGCGAGCGCAGCCAGGAACTGCTGTGCCACTTGCATCGGGGCCGAGCGGAGCCGGTACCGCACCCGCCGCCGCTCACCCGGCTCGGCCATGACCAGTCCGGCCTCGGCCAGCAGGCCCAGGTGCTTGGCGATGGCCTGCCGGGTGATCGGCAGCCTGGCGGCCAGGTCAGTCGCCGTCGCCGGGCCGCCGGCCGCGAGCGCGGCCAGGATGGCGCGCCGGGACGGGTCGGCTAGGGCGACGAAAACCTGCTCGGCGATCGCCTCAATGTCAGGCGGCATTGAGGTAATCGACCAGCTCGCCTAGCTCGCTTGCCCAGCCCTTGGTGTTGCCGTCGTACGCCTCGCGGAAGGCGTCGGCGGATAGCTGAGCGAAGCCGGACTCGACCACGGTCAGCCGTGTGCCGTCACCCGTCGGCTCCAGGGTGAACTCGACATAGGTCCGGCGCGGATCGTTCTCGGGCAGGCCGTAGATATGCCAGGTGAAGCCGAACACCGCCGGCTCTTCGACGCGCTCGACCCGCATTCTGGCGGTGTGCTCACTGCCGAACGTCATCTGGGCCGATCCGCCCGGCCGCAGGTCGATCGACGCCTCGTTGCCGAACCAGCTGCTCAGCCCGTCCGCTGTGGTGAGCGCGGCCCACACCTTGGCGGGCGGGTGGGCGATCTCGACGGTCCGCTCGATGCGATCGGGGAATCCCATGACAGCCTCCACTATGTTGCAACCGAATGGTTGCAACATTATTGCAACCGGTCGGTTGCGTCAAGGCGCGTGGGTGCCTATCTGCTGGGGCCAGGGCACCAGTAACTCGCCACCCAAAAATGATCTCTGGGCATCCCGGTGGGATCTACGCCGCAAATCGGGCGCGGGAAGCGCGGGGCGGGCGCAGGGATCTGCGATCGTTGGGGGGGTAGGCGCGCTGCGGCGGTAACAGAGCCGGTGCGGCGCGGTTGGCCGGCCGGAACGGGGTTGGCCGGGAAGAAGAGGCTGCTCGCGCGGCCACGGCGGCGAGAGGCCGCGGCGCTGCCGGCCCGGCTAGGAGAGCCGGGGCGGGCCCGCGGCGATCCGCTCGGCCATCGCGTCGCGGGCTTCCCACCTGGTCTCCAGCCACCAGGTGCAGCCAGCAGAGCGCCAGGAATCGGCCACGGTCGCTGCCAGGGCCGGCTTGTCGCCCCGAGTCTCGCCATCGGCGATCAGGTCGAAGGAATCCGGCAGCCGCTGCTCGGTCAGCCATGCGCGGACCGCCGCGGCGTCGCCAGGACCTGGCTCGGTATCGTCACCAGCGGTCCCGGAGTACTGGGGGATGATCCCGTCGCAGCGCAGCACCCGCCGCATCGACCGGGGCGCTGGCCAGACGGCGACCACCCAGATCGGGATGCGGTCCTGGACTGGCTTGGCCGCGGCGGCCAGGTCGAGGCGGCCGGTCTCGTAGTCATAGAACCGGCCGTGGTAACTGCGGCCGCCGTCCCAGAGCATCCGGATGAGATCGATGCCCTCGTCCATCCGGTCGGCCCGGTCCCGGAGCCCGGTGACCTCGCCGGTGTCGGGCAGGTCCGTGTCCAGCGCGCCGACCCCGACCGCCAGGATCGCCCGGCCATCGGATAGCTGATCGAGCGTGGCAACCTGACTGGCCACCTTCCAGGGCCGCCGGAAGGGCAGCGGCGTCAGCATCGTGCCGAGTCGCACCCGGCTGGTCCGTGCCGCCATCGCCGCCAGCATGGACCAGGCATCCGGCCCGTAGGCCGCCTCCCAGACAAAGATGCCATCCCAGCCTGACTGCTCTGCCAGCACGGCAAGCTCGAGCTGTTCAGGGGCCGTCCCGCCGGGCAGGACAGCCCCGTAGCGCAATTGCTGATCGTCCATGACGCATTGTCTAACAGAGGCCTGCGACAGGCTGGCAGATGCATACGGGTGCGGGGGACTGGCACTCCCTGCTGGTTTGCCGGGCACAAAAGACGCATAACGGGCGCGGAAGGCCGGGAAACCGGCAGGGAGTGGCTGCTCTCCGTGAGTTCGCGGAAACAGAGCCGGCCATCAGGGCACCGCTTACGGCTGCCTGTCCGCTACACTCAGCCACATCATGATGTGCGGCCTGCTCCTTCTGCGCCGCGGCGAGGCCCGGTAACCACTCCGGTCGGCCCCTCGCCGCGGGTCGTTGTGGTGCCGCCGACCGATGTCCACCCGGTTCGCCCTCCAGGGATTCAGCCCGGAGCAAGTCATCAGGAGCAGAGCACCGTCATGAGCAACCCGTCTTTGCAGCGTCCGTCCGGTATGCCGTGTCACCGGTACACCCCGTTTCCAGCAGTAAATTTGCCCGACCGGACCTGGCCGTCTCGTACTATCACCGCCGCCCCCCGCTGGCTCTCCACCGACCTGCGGGACGGCAACCAGGCGCTCATCGATCCGATGAACGCCGCCCGCAAGCAGGCCATGTTCGACCTGCTGGTGCGGATGGGCTACAAGGAGATCGAGGTCGGCTTCCCGGCTGCGAGCCAGACCGACTTCGACTTCATCCGCGGCCTCATCAACTCGGGCGCCATCCCCGACGACGTCCGCATCTCGGTGCTCACCCAGGCCAGGGAAGAGCTGATCGAGCGGACCGTGCAGTCGCTGGCCGGGGCCAAGCTGGCCACCGTGCACATGTACAACGCGGCCGCGCGGCTGTTCAGGAACGTCGTGTTCGGCTGGGAGGGCGACGGCCGGGAGGAATGCAAGGCAGTCGCTGTCGACGGCACCCACGCCGTGCTGAAGTACGCCGAGGAGTACCTGCCAGGGACGGACTTCGGCTACGAGTACTCGCCCGAGATCTTCATGGACACCGAGCTTGACTTCTCGCTGGAGATCTGCGAGGCGGTCATGGACATCTGGCAGCCCGGGCCAGGCAGGGAGATCGTGCTGAACCTGCCGTGCACGGTCGAGCGGTCCACCCCTAACGTGTACGCCGACCAGATCGAATGGATGAGCCGCAACTTGTCCCGGCGCGAGTACATCGCACTGTCGGTGCATACCCACAACGACCGAGGCACCGCGACCGCCGACGCGGAACTCGCCATGCTGGCCGGCGCTGAGCGGGTCGAAGGCTGCCTGTTCGGCAACGGCGAGCGCTCCGGCAACGTGGACCTGATCACCCTCGGCCTGAACCTCTACAGCCAGGGCATCGACCCGATGATCAACTTCAGCGACATCGACGAGATCCGCCGCACCGTCGAGTACTGCAACGGCATCGGCGTGCACGAGCGGCACCCGTACGCGGGCGACCTGGTGTACACCTCGTTCTCCGGCTCGCACCAGGACGCGATCAAGAAGGGCTTCGACGACCTGGACCGCAAGGCGGCGGAGGCCGGCTGGCCGGTCAGCGAGCTGCCCTGGCAGATGCCGTACCTGCCGATCGACCCTAAGGACGTCGGCCGCACCTACGAGGCCGTCATCCGGGTGAACTCGCAGTCGGGCAAGGGCGGCGTCGCCTACATCATGAAGGCCGACCACCATCTGGACCTGCCGCGGCGGCTGCAGATCGAGTTCAGCCAGGTCATCCAGCGTCACACCGACACCGAGGGCGGCGAGGTCGAGCCGGCCCAGATGTGGGAGATCTTCGCCGCGGAGTACCTGCAGCCGGGTTCGTTCGAACTGGTCAGCTACTCGTCGGTCAGCGAGAGCGGGACCGAGCGAGTCGACTGCAAGGTCCGCGCCTACGGCACCGAGTACGAGCTCACCGGCATCGGCAACGGCCCGATCGCGGCCTTCTGCGCCGCCGTCTCCGAGGTCGACCTCGGGCTCGGCGGCGTGAGCGTCCGCGTGCTCGACTACGCCGAGCACGCGCTCACCTCCGGCCGGGACGCGGAGGCGGCTGCTTACCTGGAGATCGAGATCGGCGACCGGGTGATGTGGGGTGTCGGCATCAGCTCGTCCATCGTCCGTGCGTCGGTCAGCGGCGTGATCAGCGCGCTGAACCGGGCGGCGCGGACGCGGTAGTCCATGATCGCGTAGATTCCGTCGCCGGACCGGCGACGGAATCTACGCGTCAGCGCGGCCGGCTTTCGCCGCGCCGGTAAAAGGGCGTGGCGAAGGCCGAGATCCACTCGTCGATGTGATCTGGCTCGCGTTCACCGGGGAACGTTACATCGATAGGAAACGAGGTGTCCTGCGCCGGTGCCTGCCACGCCGCGCGCTCGATTGCGCCGACAGCGAGGTCGCGTGCGGCCGCCTCGGCCGGGTCGTCCAGCGTCACCGAGATGAGCAAGCCCTCGCCGGCGAACTGCACTGACACCCAGGCGGCGGAGGCGTCACGCACCTGGGCGATCTGCATCAGCCCGGCGGCAATCTCGGCGAGCAGCCCGTCGGGTCGCACCGGCAGCGGCCCGACAGTGATCCGGTCCAGCTCGTTCGCGCTGTCCTGGGCCGCCAGGTAGGAGACGCCTTGCGGGTACACCGGCACGCTTTCGCTCGCGCCCGCGTTGAGCGCGATACCGACGCTCGGCGGCAGGAGCCTGGCAAGGTCGGCTGCGCGCACCACCACGTGCGGCAAGGTCGCAGCAGGCTCTTCCGCAGCGGAGGTTTCCGCAGCTGCGTTTTCCGTCGCGGCACTGGCCGGGCCGGCCAGTTGCTGCAATAACTGCGCTGACGAATACGCGGGCACGAAGTCGCTGCCGAGGTAGCAGACAGTCGGCAGCGTCACCGCCGTGCCCTGGATGGCCGCGGCACCGCCGGCCGGCAGCGGCAGCCAGAGCCGCGCCCGGCGCAGCACGTCGAGCAACTCGCCGATCCGGCTCGCATCCTTGATCGCGGCGGCAAGTGCGCGTTCCACGGCGCTCTCCGGCACGGTCTCGGCTAGCTGCGGCGCGACAGGCCGGGTAGCTGGAGCTCCCAGGCGGCCAGGGTCCGGCGTGGCAGTGTTGCTGTCGGTGACGATGCTCATATCGTGTCCTCCAGAAGGGCCGAGACCTGCGGATTTACTCGGTACCCTGGTGCTTCTGCGCGACAGCGGGGGTGCTCGTCGTCGGCATGTTCACTTGACGGATAGTAGGCGCTTGGGGGCAGTGCGTAATGGAAAACAGCCGGCCTGCCACTCAGCGCTGGCTAGATGTCGGCCCGGAGCGCATCGAACGCTGGCTAGATGAGTTCGCCGAGCGGCACGGTCCGGCGCTGCATGTTGTCGGGGAAGAGCGCGAGGTTGTCACGGTTCGCGCCGCGGACGGCAGTATCGCCGAGTGCCACGTCCCGTTCCCGCCGCTGCCGGCCGGCGCTACCGGGACCGGGGCGGAACTGGCCGCGCACGCCAGCGCCGACCGAACGGTCGCCGTACTGCTGGTCCGTCTCGGCGGCTACGCGGCGGGCGTGTTCACCGGCACTCAGCCGCGGCTGGTCGCTTCCAAGGTGGGCAGCCGGCTGGTGCACGGTCGCAGCGCCGCCGGCGGTACCTCCCAGCACCGGTTCGCCAGGCGCCGGGAAAAGCAGGCGCGGGAGGCGCTGCAAGCCGCCGCGGACACGGCGGCAGCGGTATTCGGGCACTTCGACGGGAAGCTTGACGCGATGGTGCTGGGCGGAGACAAGCGCTCGGTAGCGGTACTGCGCGACGACCCGCGGCTGCGCCCCTACTTCGACATCGCGGTCAGCAGGTTCCTGACCGTGCCGGACCCGCGCCTGGTGGTGCTGCAGGGCACGCCGCGACTGTTCCGCGCGGTGCGGATCAGGCTCGCCGAGCATAGCGAAACCGACGACGACCGCAGCGTTAGCCCGGCCGCGTCGCCTGGCCGCTGACGAGCCATAATGCGTTCGCCGGGCGCTCGTCGCCTCGGGTAAGCTCGCTGCCGTGCAACCGCTCCTGTCCTGACGCCATGCGCTGATTCAGGGGAGGAGTCTGCCCGCAGGCAGGTTCTCCCGGCTGGCGTCTGATCCGATTCCGGTGAGCTGGAGCGAGTTTTCCCGATGATTTCCGCACGTGATATTGAACTTCGCGCTGGCGCGCGGCTGCTGCTCGGCGGTGCCACGTTTCAGGTCGCGGCCGGCGACAAGATCGGCCTGGTAGGCCGCAACGGCGCGGGCAAGACCACGCTCGCCCGGGTCCTGGCGGCGGAGGCCCAGCCAGCCGCGGGCCTGGTGACGACCGGCGGCTCGGTCGGCTACCTGCCGCAGGACACGATGGTCGGCGACCTGGAGGCGCTGGCACTTGACCGCATCCTGTCCGCCCGCGGCCTTGATTCGCTGCTGGCCGGTCTGCGCGAGGCGGAACTGCAGATGGCCGACCTCGATCCGGCCCGGCGAGACGCTGGCGTGCGCCGGTACGGGCACCTGGAAGAGCGCCTGACCGTGCTTGGCGGCTATGCAGCCGAGTCCGAGGCGGCCTCGCTGGCGAACAGCCTGGGGCTGCCCCAGAAGGTACTCAGGCAGCCGCTGCGCACGCTGTCCGGCGGGCAGCGCCGGCGGATCGAGCTCGCCCGGATCCTCTTCGGCGGCTCCGACACGCTGCTGCTGGACGAGCCGACCAACCACCTGGACGCGGACTCGGTGAGCTGGCTGCGCGACCACCTCCGGACCTTCCGCGGCGGGCTCGTGGTCATCAGCCACGACACCAACCTGCTCGACGCCGTCGTGAACAAGGTCTTTCACCTGGACGCTGACCGCAGCGTGCTGGACGTCTACAGCCTCGGCTGGAAGGCCTACCTGGAGCAGCGGGAAACCGATGCGCGGCGGCGGCGCCGGGAGCGGATGAATGCTGAGCGGCAGGCGGTCGCGCTTCAGTCTCAGGCCGACAAGATGCGCGCTAAGGCCACGAAGGCCAAGGCTGCGCAGAACATGCAGAAGCGCGCGGACCGGCTGCTGGCCAGCGTGAGCGCGGACCGTGCTCCCGACCGCGTGGCCAGGCTGCGGTTCCCGGTCCCGGCGCACTGCGGCAAAACGCCGCTGAGCGGGCAGCGACTATCGAAGTCCTACGGCTCGCTCGAAGTGTTCACCGATGTCGACGTAGCGGTCGACCGGGGCGCCCGGGTCGTGGTGCTCGGGCTCAACGGAGCCGGGAAGACGACGCTGCTGCGGTTGCTCGCCGGAGTCGAGGATCCCGACACCGGCGAGGTGCTGCCCGGGCACGGGCTGCGGCTCGGCTACTACGCGCAGGAACACGAGACGCTCGACAACTCGCGGACCGTGCTGGAGAACATGCGCTCGGCAGCCCCGGACCTGGCCGAAAGCGAGCACCGGAGCATACTCGGCTCGTTCCTGTTCAGCGGCGATGATGTCGCCAAGCCGACTGGGGTGCTGTCCGGTGGCGAGAAGACCAGGCTGGCGCTGGCCCTGCTCGTGGTATCCGGCGCCAACGTCCTGCTGCTGGACGAGCCGACCAACAACCTCGATCCGGGCAGCCGGGCCGAAATCCTGGCCGCGCTGCGCAGGTATCAGGGCGCCATCGTCCTGGTGACCCACGACGAAGGTGCGGTTGACGCGCTCCAGCCCGAGCGCGTGGTGTTGCTGCCGGATGGGGTCGAGGACGCCTGGAGCGAGGAACTGGCTGACCTGGTAGCCCTGGCCTGACCGGTGCCGGCCGGGCGCAGAATTAAAAAGTTGATCTCTGAGCGCTCGTCTGGGTAGCCGATCACGAGCTAATGAGTGATCATGGCCAGATAGGTAAGGCAGCGGTCACTTCAGCTCCCGGGAGGTTCCCGTGACCGAGACTCTCAAGAAGGGCACGCGGGTCACCGGTGCCGACCGCACGAAGCTGGCAGCGGACCTGAAGAAGCGTTACGGGTCCGGCGAGAGCATCCGGTCGCTCGCCGCATCGACCGGGCGGTCCTACGGGTTCATCCACCGGATCCTGAGCGAGAGCGGCGTCGCGCTGCGCGGCCGCGGCGGTGCGACCAGGGGCAAGGCGAAGGCCAAGGCCTGACCGGGCACACGGGCGGTACCTTCGGTGTCTGCTGACCGTGCTAACTCTGGCGACACTGCCGGCTCGGTCGATGGGCTCGACCTGACCGGCACCGGGCTCGAGCTAGGCATTTCCGGGACTGTCGCCACCGTCACGCTGGCGCGGCCCGAGCGCCGGAACGCGATGACGCCCGGCATGTGGCACGGCCTGGCGCGCATCGGCGCGGCCATACCCGACGAGGTCCGGGTAGTTGTCGTCCGCGGCGCAGGGCCGTCGTTCTGCGCCGGGATCGACTTGCGCATGTTCAGCGCCGAGGGGGTTCCGGGCGAAGAGCGCAACCCGAGCGCGGGCGATCCGGCTTTCGGAGACTCGATCGCTGGCTTTCAGGCCGGGTACACCTGGCTGCGCAATCCGTCATTCGTATCGATCGCCGCGGTGCAGGGTCATGCCATCGGCGCGGGCTTCCAGCTGGCTCTCGCCTGCGACCTGCGGGTGATCGCCGACGATGCGAAGTTCTGCATGAAGGAGCCGGCCCTGGGCCTGGTCCCGGATCTCACCGGTACTAAGCCGCTGGTGGACATCGTCGGGCTGCCACGCGCCATCGAGCTGTGCCTGACGGCAAGGACCGTGGACGCGGCGGAGGCTGCGAGCCTCAGGCTTGCCGAGCTGGCGGTGCCGCGCACCGAGCTCGACGCGGCAGTAAGCGACCTGGTCGCCGCGCTGCTGTCGACCGACGCGGCGGCGGCGCGCGCTACCAAGGCGCTGCTTGCGAAGGCGCCGGGCAACACGCTGGAGCAGCAGGCAGCAGCCGAGCGAACCGCGCAGGCAGCGCTGCTGTCGGCCCGGCAAGCGCGCTGACGCCCGCGGCTTGCTGCTCGTCTGGTTCGCCCTGAGCGGAGCCGGGATGAACGACGCGGGCTGCTAGGTTCACCGGTCATGACCATGCAGAACCAGTGGCACGCCATGCGCGGATTCACTCGGGATCCGTCGGTAACCAAGCAGCGGCTGAAGCCAGGAACCGTCCGGAGGATTGCCGGCTACGCCCGGCCCTACCGGCTCGACCTGACCATCTTCCTGCTGGCCGCAGCCCTGGACGCGGTGGTCACGGTGATGTACCCGGTGCTGCTCGGCATCGTGATCGACAAGGGCATCGTGCCCGGGCGCACGTCGGTCGTGTTCGTCGTCGCTGGCATCGTGGCCGGTCTCGCCGTCTTCGACGCATTCCTCGGTGTTGTGCAGCGCTATTTCACCTCGCGGGTGGGCGAGGGACTTATCTATGACTTGCGCAGCCAGGTGTTCGAGCACGTGCAGCGGCAGCCCATCGCGTTCTTCACCAGGGCGCAGACCGGCTCGCTGGTGAGCAGGCTCAACAACGACGTGATCGGTGCGCAGCAGGCGCTCACCTCGACGCTGTCCTCAGTGGTGTCCAGCGTGCTGCAGCTGGTTCTGGTGCTGGCCGCGATGTTCTTCTACTCCTGGCTTGTCTCGGTCGTCGCGCTGGTGCTCATCCCGGTCTTCCTGCTCCCGGCGCGCCGGGTCGGGCGCAAACTACAGCGGCTCACCAGGGAGTCGATGCAACTCGACGCCCAGATGGGCTCGACCATGACCGAGCGGTTCAACGTGGCCGGCGCGATGCTGGCCAAGCTCTACGGGCGGCCAGCAGACGAGCTCAGCCTGTTCTCCGGCCGGGCCGCGCGGGTCCGCGACATCGGCGTGCTGACCGCGCTGTGGGGTAGTGCCCTGTTCACCGGCCTCGGGCTGCTGGCGACATTGTCGACGTCGGTCGTGTACGGGCTGGGCGGCGAGCTCGTGATCCGCGGCGCGCTTCAGATCGGTGGCCTGGTCGCGCTGGCCACGTTGCTGAGCCGGCTGTACGGGCCCATCACGTCGCTGTCGAACGTGCAAGTCAACGTGATGAGCGCGCTCGTCAGCTTCGACCGCGTCTTCGAGGTCCTCGATCTCCAGCCGCTGATCGACGAGCGCGCGGACGCGGTGCCGCTGACTGCCGCGCCAGGGGCGAGCAGCTGGCAGGCGGGGGCGAGCCCGGCTCCGGCGATCGAGTTCGACCACGTCAGCTTCCGCTATCCGGCGGCATCCGAGGTGTCGCTCGCCTCGCTGGAGTCGATCGCGCTGCCGGTGCCAGAGCGCGCCGGGCCCGGCCAGAATGCGCTGACCGACGTCGGTTTCGTCGCCCCGGCCGGAAAGCTGACCGCGCTGGTGGGGCCATCCGGGGCCGGCAAGACCACCATCACTCACCTGGTGTCCCGGATGTACGACCCCACCGGCGGTGTCGTCCGGATCGGCGGTACCGACATCAGAGACGTGACGCTCGCGTCGCTGCACGACGTGGTCGGCGTGGTCACCCAGGACGCTCACCTGTATCACGACACCATCCGGGCCAACCTGCTCTACGCCCGGCCGGAGGCTTCGGAGCAGGAACTGATCCTTGCCTGCCAGGCGGCGCAGATCTGGGACCTGGTGGCCGGGCTGCCCGACGGCCTGGACACGGTCGTCGGCGACCGCGGCTACCGGCTGTCCGGCGGCGAGAAGCAGCGGATCGCGATCGCCAGGCTGCTGCTGAAGGCGCCGTCGGTGGTGGTGCTCGATGAGGCGACGGCGCACCTGGACTCCGAGTCCGAGGCGGCAGTGCAGCGTGCACTGAAGACCGCCCTGGCCGGCCGGACCTCGCTCGTCATCGCGCACCGGTTGTCGACGATCAGGGAGGCGGATCAGATCCTGGTCATCGACGGCGGCCGGGTCGCCGAGCAGGGGCAGCATGCCGGCCTGCTGGCCGCCGGCGGGCTGTACGCCGACCTGTACCGGACGCAGTTCGCCCGGCAGGAAGCCGCGCCCGTTTAGTCTAAGTAGCCGACCCGGCGCAGGTCGGGGCCTGCTACCGACTCGATCTCGGTCAGCTGCGAGGTCGTGAGCTGCCGCCGCCAGGCGCCAGGCTCGGCGCCCGAGTCGCCGTCCCTGCGCACCGCCCTCGCTGCGACCGGGACTACCTTGTCGCCGACGAAACTGGATACGGCGGCCGCGGTATCCGCCGGGTGCTGCAGCATGCGCTCATACCGGAGCGTCGTGAGCTGATCGGCAGACAGCGAGTTCCGCAGCCTGGCCATCGCGCGCACCGCCCCGCGCCAGCGCATCGCGCATTTCCCTGCCGCCGAGAGATTCGGCCAGATTGCCAGGTCCTGCTCGGTCTCGATGCCGAAGAACGGATTAGGGAACTCGGTCTCCACGTTCGCCATGCCAGGCTTGAACCAGGCCAGTGCCTGCGGGTCGGCGAGCATGGCAGCCACCACGTCCCGGCCGTCTCGCACGATCTGCACGAGCCGGGCGTCGGGGAATGCGTCAACCAGCCCGTCGGCGCAGTACATGAGATCAGGGCTGGCGTCGCCGTACCGGACGATATCGCGCTCCGAAACGCAGCAGGACGGCCCGGTGACTCCGCCCGCTTCCCGGCAGAACGCGGAGCACGCCAGGCAGCAGTGCGCGGTCACCTGCCAGGCCTGCGCGAAAGCGTCCCGGAGCACGGTGGCGGCCGCGTCGCTGCGGCCGCGCTGGATCGACGGGCTCCGGGCGAAAGCGTAGACCACGCCGTGGACGGCCTCCTGGCCGATCGTGACGTGGAAGCCCGCGGACTGTTTCAGCGCGCGCCCGAACAAGTCCGCGCCCGAATGCGGGGCGCCGATGACGAAGACCGGCTGGCGGACCTTACGGCCGTTTACGACCAGTATGTGCGGACGGGGTGCCATGGCTACCCATCAGTGTGACACTCACCCTGAAGTGCCCGGTCCGCCGCAGGTGATCTTGCCGGGCCAGCGGAATCTGCCGGTAGCAGGCTAGCGGTCAGGCCAGGCGGCCGGACGTCGCGACGAGCGCTAGCCGTCATGACTAGGCCGATGATGCGCGCTTGCGGCCGCCTGTCCGGCGGCAATGATGCCCGGCGTGGTCCTCCAGGTTCAGCGCTGCCTGGATGAGCGGGACGTGGCTGAATGCTTGCGGAGTGTTACCGACCTGGCGGCCGTACCGCGGGTCGTACTCCTCGCTCAGCAGCCCGAGGTCGTTGCGAAGGCTCAGCAACCGCTCGAAGATCGCCACTGCCTCGTCGTACTCGCCGATCAGATGCAATGCGTTGACCAGCCAGAAGCTGCAGGCGAGAAATGCCCCCTCAGCGCCGGGCAGTCCGTCCACGTCCGCCTGCGCTCCGGAGGTGACGGCCTTGGCTGGCTGGGTGTAGCGCAGCACGAGGCCGTCGCGCATCAGTTCGCGCTTGATCACCTTGACCGTCGAGACGACTCGCGGGTCGTCCGGTGGCAGGAAGCCCACCTCGGGGATCAGCAGTAGCGAGGCGTCGAGTTCAGTGCTGCCGTAGTACTGGGTGAACACGCCGCGATCCGCGTCGTACCCCTGCTCGAGGACCTGGGCGTGAATCTGCTTCCTGATGGCAGTCCAGCGCTCCAGCGGACCCTGGTTTCCTTCCTGCACCAGGTGAATAGCCCGGTCGAAGGCGACCCAGGCCATCACCTTGGAGTGCACGAAGTGCCGGCGGGGGCCGCGTACCTCCCAGATTCCCTCGTCCGGCTCGTCCCAGTGCTTCTCCAGGAAGTCGAGCAGTTGCCGCTGAAGGCTCCAGGTGTGCTTGTCGAAGCCGAGCCCGGCCTGCCTGCCAAGAGTCAGCGCGTCGGTGACCTCGCCGTAGACGTCTAGCTGGCGCTGGTCGACTGCTGCGTTGCCGACCCGGACCGGGGCGGACCGCTCGTAGCCGGGCAGCCAGCTAACCTCCCACTCGGCTAGCCGGCGCTCGCCGCCAACGCCGTACATGATCTGGACGTCTTTCGGGTCTCCGGCGATCGCCCGGCCGAGCCACAGCCGCCAGCTGTCCGCCTCGGCGGTGTACCCGGTCCGCAGCAAGGCTTCCAGCGTGATCGTCGCATCACGCAGCCAGCAGTACCGGTAGTCCCAGTTCCGCACCCCGCCAATGTCCTCAGGCAGGGATGTGGTGGGCGCCGCGACGATGCCGCCGGTGGGCGCGTAGGTGAGCGCCTTCAAGGTGATGAGGGACCGCATGACGGCGTCCCGGTAGGGCCCTTTATAGGAGCACTGCGACGACCAGTCGGCCCAGTAGGCCCTGGTGGACTCCAGCGCGGCCTCGGCGACAATGCAGGGGTCGGCGGGCAGGTGCGACTGCTTCCAGGCCAGCGAGAACGAGACGTGATCACCAGCCTTGACGTCGAAGGTAGCCGTGTGCGCCATGTTCTGGCCGACGCTGCGGACGGTGCCGTGAAAGCACACAGAGTCCGGGCCGGCGACTGCCCTGATGTCGTTGCCGTGCCGCATCACCCACGGCAGCACCTTGCCGTAGCCGAACCGGAGGCGCAGCACGGATTCCATCTCGACAGTCCCGCTGATGCCCTCGATCATCCTGACCAGCACCGGGTGCCCGTGATCGCGCGGCGGCATGAAGTCGGTCACCTTGACTGCGCCGCTGAAAGTCGTCCAGGTGGTCTCGAGGATCAGTGAGTCGCCGAGGTACTGCCGGCTGACTTCACCGCGCCGGGTAACGGGGCCGTCGGTCACGGTTGGGCAGATCCGCCAGTGCCCGTTGCGCTCGTCACCGAGCAGGGCCGCGAAGCACGCGTCAGAGTCGAATCTCGGCAGGCATAGCCAGTCAACAGAACCATCCCGGCTGATCAGCGCGGCGGTCTGCATGTCGCCGATCAGTGCGTAGTCCTCGATCAGGCTCGTCATCGAAGCCTCCCGTCCGGCGCGGACTGGCTACCCTCGCGACAGCCGCGCAACCGCATTCTTCGACACTAAGGGTGACACGCGGCAAGGTGGCATGGCGGCTGGTCGTAGAGTGGCGGCGTGCACGCGCAAGGTCCAGGCGGTCAGAGCCGGAAAACCAAGATCGTCCGGGAACGCGCGAGTGCCACCCGCCGCCTTGCGGTGGTCGCGGCGGCCGGGGCGATCGGGCTCGTCGGCATCACCGGCTGCGCGAAGATGGACGCCTCTCTGGACAAGTCGTGGATTACTGTCGACTTCAACGTCGGCACGCCCGTGGCGACGGCACTGCAGGTGCGGGCCGCATGTTCGCACATTCAGGACACCCCGCCTTATGCGTTGCCAGTCAAGCATTCCGTGATCAACATCATGTACGGGGTCGTGTTCAACACGACGAACTCCAGCCCGGCGCAAGTCGCGCAGCTTCAGACGTGCCTGCAGAAGTTCAAGGCGGTTGAGGGCCTAGACCCGGAGGACGCCGGCGACGAGGGCGACTGAGACCGAAGTAAGACGGGCCTAGCCGGCGGCGTCCCGGCTTTCGGTGGAGCCAGCCGGCGTGTTTCATGGCTCCGGCCCGACATGGCTCCGGCGCGACGTTTCATGGCTTGGCGCTGATTTCGCGCCCGCTATGCCATGGTTTGTGGTCGACGAGTCCATGAAACGTGCTTGAGTTACCGGCGCGAGCTGCCCGACTCCAGGGGTCG
>Ga0335073_10003393_pt1 | contig 22160 bp, 14 predicted proteins | sample Lox_Sample_22_FD_207093 | JGI IMG/M metagenome (GOLD analysis project Ga0335073, IMG submission 207093) | Soil microbial communities from Loxahatchee National Wildlife Refuge, Florida, United States - Lox_Sample_2.2 | ecosystem: Environmental > Terrestrial > Soil > Wetlands | place: USA...
AGCGGGATCGTCTCGGTGAGCCGGCCACCTGGGCTGACTTGGCCGAGCAACACGTCCGCCACCGCGGCGCCGCCTGCCTGGCCCGGCAGCCACGCCTCGAGAACCGCGGCGGCCTGGAAGTCCCAGGATGCCACCTGGACCACGCCGCCGTTGGACAAGATCACGACGGTCCGGGCCGCACGGGCGGCGAGCTGTTCCAGCAGGCTCAGCTGCACCTGCGGCAGGGCCAGGCCGGCGCGGTCAGCGCCCTCGGACTCCGCTGTATCGGGCAGGCCGAGGAACAGCAGCACGACGTCGGACCGGCGGGCGAGCTCGACAGCGGTCTGTGCCAGGGCAGGTTCGGGCTCGCCAGAGAGCAGGAAGCCGGGCGCGAACTCCACCTCGCCTTCGCCGGGAGTCAATGCGCTGGTCAGCGCGTCGAGGGCGGTGTGCAGCCTGACCGGGTTGACCTTCGATGAGCCGCCGCCCTGAATCTTGGGCGTGCGAGCGAACTCGCCGATGACGGCGATGCGCTGCCCGGACCGCGGCTGCAGCGGCAGGATCCCGTCGTTCTTCAGCAGGACAACGGATTCGGCGGCGGCGCGTCGGGCCAGGGCGTCGTGTGCGCCCAGATCCGGATGCTCGACTACCTCAGGGGTGCTGGTTCGCGCAGCCAGGCTCGCGAGCCGAGAGCACGCGGCGTCGAGCATGGTCTCGGCCAGGTCGCCGGCCCGAACGGCGGCGACGATCTGATCGTCGGTCCCGGTCGGTGGCATTTCCAGATCCAGGCCGGCCGCCAGAGCCGCCACCCGGTCGCTGACCGCTCCCCAGTCGGACATGACCAGCCCGTCAAAGCCCCACAGCTCGCGCAGCACCCCGGTCAGCAGCCACCGGTTCTCGCTGGCAGGCACGCCGTTGACCTTGTTATAGGCGGCCATCACCGCGTACGGTCCGGCCTCACGCACCACGTGCTCGAACGCGGCCAGGTAGATCTCGCGCAGTGCCCGCTCATCGACCTGCGCGGACACGCGCATCCGGTCGGTCTCCTGGTTGTTGACGGCGAAGTGCTTGATGGTCGCGCCCACGCCCTGCGACTGGATGCCCCGCACCATGGCCGCGCCCATCTGAGCGGTCAGATGCGGGTCCTCGGAGAAGTACTCGAAGTTGCGGCCGCCCAGCGGCGACCGCTTGATGTTCAGGCCCGGGCCGAGGACGACGTTCACGCCCGCTGCGCGTGCCTCCCGACCTATGGCCGCTCCAACTTCGGCGGCCAGATCAGGGTTCCACGAAGATCCGAGCGCGGCGGCGGTCGGGAAGCAGGTCGCCGGCGCGCTGCGGCCGGCGATGCTTCCCGCGGCGGGGACGCGCAGGCCATGTGGGCCGTCGGCAAGCAGCAGCTCAGGCAGCACGCCGGGGATGCCTGCGGTGGTCCAGGTGCTGCCGCCGGACGTCAGGGCGGCGCGCTCTTCGAGGATGGAGGGATATTCGGAGGGAACGGGGCCGTCCGGGTCGGTCATGCCTGCCCTTTCTCGGTTACGGCGGGCTGATGTGCCATGGCCTGGATCATCGCCCGCGGGTCACGGTAGAGCGGATGAGCCGAGTTCGCGTCGTAGAGGTGGCAGGCCACCTCGACCGGCCCGGCCGTGGTCTGACTGGGGCGGCAGATGGTGCATACCGGGGCCGCGAACCGACATCGCGACGCGTACGGGCAGGCGTTGGCCGGAGCCGCTGGCGGGAGAGCAGGGAGTCTGGTCAGGTTCTGCCGCTCGGCACGACGTCGCCGCTGCGCGGCGACGTCGGCGACCGGCGCCGCAGCGCGCAGGGCCTGGCTGTAGGGGTGCAGCGGGCTCGCGCTGATCAGCTCGGCCGGGCCTGCCTCCATGACCCGGCCCCGGTACAGCACGACGATCCGGTCAGCCATGTGCCGCACCACAGCCAGGTCGTGGCTGATGAACAGGTAGGCCAGTCCGCGCTGCGACTTCAGGTCGGCCAGCAGGTTCAGCATCTGCGCCTGGGTTGATAGGTCGAGGGAGCTGGTCGGCTCGTCGCACACGATCAGGTCCGGCGACGCGGCCAGGGCGCGGGCCATGCCGATGCGCTGCCGCTGCCCGCCGGAGAATTCGTGCGGGTACCGGCTGGCCGCATCGGCGGGCAGGCCGACCGCCCGCAGTAGCTCGCGGGCACGCTCGACGCGGGCGGCCGCAGGGGTGCCGCCACCGCTCCTGGTCGGCTCCATGATGCTCTTCCCGACTGCGCGGGCCGGGTTAAGCGAGCCGCCGGGGTCCTGGAACACGGCCTGCAGCCGGCCAGCGAGCGGTCCGCGCGCCGCTGCCGGCACGTTGGCGACGTCGGTGCCGTCGAGCACGATCCGCCCGCCGGCAACCGGTACCAGGCCCAGGACGGCGCGGCCCAGCGTGGTCTTGCCAGAGCCGGACTCGCCAACCAGGCCGACGGTCTCGCCGCGCGCGACCTGCAAGGAGACCTCGTCGACAGCTCGGCTGCCTCGGCGGAACGAGACGGTCAGGTTATCGACCGACAGCAGCGGGGTCATGTCCCCGCCGCCGCGGCTAGCTCAGCTGCCCGGACGCACCGCGTGCGCCGCCCCGGCCCGGCCTCGGTCAGGTTGATGGCGCCGGCGCGGCAGGGGTCGGCCGCCATCGGACAGCGCGGCTCGAACCGGCACCAGGACGGCCAGTCCTGCGGGGCAGGCACGGCCCCGGGTATCGCGTCGAGCCGCCGCGCGGCAGGCCGGTCGCCAGGCATGGAGTTCAGCAGCCCGGCCGTGTAGGGATGCCGTGGCGTCGCGAGTACCTCGTCGGCGCTGCCTTGCTCGACGATCTGCCCGGCGTACATCACCGCGACCCGGTCGCAGGCGTCAGCCACGACGCCGAGGTCGTGCGTGACCATGATGAGCGCCATGTTCCGGCGTTCCTTCAGCTCGCGGAGCAGGTCGAGGATCTCGGCCTGCACGGTCACATCGAGCGCGGTTGTAGGCTCGTCGGCGATCAGCAGGTCTGGTGTCCCGGCCAGGGCCCTGGCGATCGCGACCCGCTGGGCCATGCCGCCTGACACCTGGTGCGGGAACAGCCTCGCAGTCGAGGCCGGGTCAGCGATCCCGACCTCGCCCAGCGCCTGCGCGCATCTGGTCTTTGCCTCGCGGCGGCTGCATCCGGAGAGGCGGCGGATCACTTCCCGCAGCTGGCTGCCGATCGTGAACGAGGGGTCCAGGGCGGCCATTGGGTCTTGCGAGATGTAGCCGATCCGGCTGCCGCGGACCCGGCGCAGTCCTTGCTGCCGCGCTCCGGCCAGCTCGATGCCATCAAAGCTGATGGATCCCCTAGGCACGATGCCGGGGTCCGGGACCAGGCCCGGGATCGCCAGGACGCTCACGGTCTTGCCGCAACCGCTCTCGCCGACTAGGCCGAGCGTTTCCCCGGCCCGCACGGCGAAGCTGACCTGGTCGACCACCGGCTGGCTGCGGTCGCGCCCCCCGGCCGGGAAGGCGACCGTAAGGTCGCGGACTTCCAGCAGCCCGATGGCCTGGGCCGGCTCGGCGGGCATAGCGGGGTTAGGCTGCAGGACCGCGCGGCCGGAGCGATAGCGGGCCCGCTGCCGAGGTCGGCTGCCCGGCCCGGTGCCGGGCGCCAGGTCACGCACCGAGCTGCCGAGGACGTTGAGCGCGATTACGGTGAGCACGAGGGCGGCGCCGCCGGGCACCATGAGCCAGGGGTCAGTGGTGATCTGCTGGCTGGCGTCGTAGATCATCTGACCCCAGTTCGGGGTTTCTGGGTTCGTGCCGAGGCCGAGGAAGGACAGGGACGCCAGCACGATCAGGCCGACCGACATGCCGAGGCAGGCCTGGACCACCAGCGGCGGAGTGATGACGGGCAGGATATGGCGGGTCAGGATCTGCCGGCGCGTGAGCCCGGCGACTCGGGCTGCATCGATGTACAGCTCGTCGCGTACCGCGCGGGTCAGGTTGCGGGTGAAGCGCAGCACGCCGCCCGAGGAGATTACACCGAGGGCACCCATCAGGATGAGCACGTTCTGCGGGTAGATGACGGCCAGCGCCACCACGATGATGAACGCGGGCAGCGCGAAGCTAAGGTCGGCCACCCAGGACAGCACCCGGTCCGGCGTCCGGCCGGTGTAGCCCGCTAGCAGACCGGCGGGCACTCCGAGCGCGAACGCGATCGCGGTCGCCTCGGCCGAGCCCCACAGCAGCGTGGCACCGCCGAACATTAGCCGCGACAGGACGTCGCGGCCGAGCTCGTCGGTGCCGAGCAGGTGGTGCAGTGACGAGCCCTGGAACAGGGCTGTCAGGTTCTGCTGCAGTGGGCTGTCGGGCGCCAGCGCCGACGCGAATGCGCTGACGATCACGACGGCGAGCAGCCAGAGCAGCGACGCCGCGCTGGCTGGCGAGCGCAGCACCCTCAGCCATCGTGCCGCGGCCGGCTGGCGCGGCTCAGCACCGGCAGGCGCCGCGGCCTCGGGCGCTGGGCCGGCGAGCATCATCGCCCCCTGGCCCGCGGGTTCGCTACCGCGGCTGCTATGTCGGTGAGCAGGTTGACCGCGACCACGACGACGGCAAAGAGCAGGACCGCGCCCTGGACGAGCGGGACATCATGGGCGGACACGCTGGTGACCAGCACGGTGCCGATGCCCGGCAGGTTGAATAGCTGCTCGATGACCACGGCGCCGGCGAGCAGGCCGAGCAACTGGAAGCCGATCGTGGTGATCACCGGTGGCATGGCGTTACGCAGCGCATGCTTGAACAGCACTGAGCGCGGGGGCAGTCCGGCCGCGCGCAGCGACCGGATGTAGTCCTTCGACAGCACGTCGATCATCGCGCCGCGGACTTGCAGAGCCAGGCCCATCATCGGCCCGATGGCCAGCGCGGCGACGGGCAGCGCGAGCGAGCGAAGCCATTGCGCAGGGTCGGACAAGCCGGTGTAGCCGGTAGCGGGGAACACCCTGAGGTCGACGGCCAGCAGCAGCACCAGGCCAGTGCCGATCCAGAAGTTCGGCAGCGCGATCGCAAACCCGGCGATTGCCTGCAGGAGTCGGTCCGCCGGGCCGCGGTTCAGCGCGGCGGCGGTGCCGAGTACTACTGCGAGCGGGACGATCACGATCATCACCAGGACGGCGAGGGAAAGCGTGACCGGTGCGGCGGCCAGCAGCGTCTGGGTGACCGGCGCATGGCTGGTCCATGACGTGCCGAGGTCGCCGCGGATTGCCCGGCCGAGCCAGCTGCTGTACTGGGCCAGCACCGGACGGTTCACGCCGAGGGAGGCGTCGAACTGGCGGATCTCGGCCTGGGTGGCATCCTTGCCGAGGATGAAGCTGCCGGGGTCGCCCGGCACTAGCTGCTGCAGGAAGAACGTCGCGGTCGCGACCGCGAACAGCATCGGCAGGGCTAGTGCCAGGCGCCCGAACGTCATTTTCAGGATGGGCGACATCGCTAGGCGGCCGGCCTGAAGGAGTAGAGCGGGCAGACTGCCCGCTGCCCGATAGCGCAGGTGGTGTCCTTGCCGGTGACGTACAGGTCGGCGACGTAGCCGGGTAGCAGGAACCAGCCGTCGGTGTTGACGGCCTGGACCAGCTGGGTCAGCGCGGTGGCCTGCTCGGCGCCCTGGGTCTGTTGTGTCCTGGCCAGCAGGCTGTCAATCTGCGCGTCGGTGGAGTGGTCAAAGTTGCCCAGCCCGGTCGGCGAGAGCAGCTCGTACATGTTCTGGGCGGGCGGGATCGGCGTCCAGGAGAAGACGATCGCGGGCCACTTGCCGGAGTAGGCCTGGCTGAGGAAGTCGGCGGTGTGATCGGAGATTTTCACGGTGACGCCGATCTGGCTGAGCTGGCCGGCGATGGCCTGCACGAGCGTGTCCGCGGTCGGGGCGCTGAGGACCGGCAGGGTGAAACCGTGCGGGTAGCCCGCCTGGGCAAGCAGCCGCCGGGCCTTGGCCGGATCGTAGCTGTAGTAAGAGTTCGCGGCCTGCGAGTAGCCGGGCATGCCCGGCGGGATGACCAGGGATCCGGGAAGGCCGAACGGCCCGGCCAGCGCCTTGACGATGGCGGGACGGTCGAGGGCGTAATTGAGAGCCTGGCGGACCTTGACGTTGCCGAGCGCCGCCACGTCCTTGCCGGCCCGGTCGGCGAGCCAGATCCCGTCGAAGCCCTCGGGCCTGGATGCCTCGACGTGCAGACCGCTGGCCTGGTCGGTCTTCACCAGGGTCGCGACTTCCGGAGCGCCATCTAGCTGACCTGAGCGCAGCGCGTCATCCTGGGCCTGCGATGAGGCGTAGCTCTTGAGCACCAGCATGCCGTAGGGATACTGGGCCGCATCCCAGTAGTGCGCGCGGCGGGTGAACGTCCACTGCTGCCCAGGAATGGAGGAGGTCAGCACGTAGGGCCCGCTGCCGGCCGGCATGGTGGTCAGCGTCGACGGGTCCTTCAACGCCTTGGGGTTGACGATGAAGCCGCCGCCGGTCGCGAAGTCGGTCAGCAGATCGGGTTCCGGCGTGGCCGAAGTCAATCTGACTGTCGTCGGGTTCACCACACTCGTGGTCAGCGCTGCGATGAAGGTGTTCTGCTGGGCGCCCGGCGACGCGGTCTTGGCGTAGTCCAGGTTCGCCTTCACCGCCGCGGCGTTGACCGGCGTGCCGTCGGTGAACGTCACGCCGGGTCGCAGGGTAAGCATCAGCGTGGTCGGGCTGGTGAACTTCCACCTGATCGCGAGGCCTGGCTCGATCTGCCCGGCGGGCCCAATGTGGGTGAGCGAGTCGTAGACCGCGCCTTCGAGCTGAAGGTACTCGTTGTCGCCGTCCGGGGCCAGCCACGGGTTGAAGGTGCCGGTTCCGAGCGCCGCGCCGAGCGTGAGCGTGCCGGCATCGGAGGCCGGCTTGCCGCCGGCTGAGGGTGCCGTGGCGCTGCTGCAGGCAGTGGCGCCGGCCGTGATGGCGGCGGCCGCTGCCAGCGCGGCGGCGGCCCTGAGTCCTTTCATGCGCTGCTCCGTTCAGGTTCGGCCCGGTCAGATGCCCGAGCGGGAGTGCGGGCGGCGTGCGCGCTCCGGGGCGGGAGCGGGCCGGGTCGCGGCGCCGGGTCGCCATGCGCGCAGGCACTGTGTGCCTGCCTATGAAAACAGATCAATGATCTGTTTTGGAAGAGAAGCAGAGATTTTTCTCAGGCCGTCCACTGGTCACGCCCAGGCAAGGCTGGTGGCAGCGAAGTAGCGCAGGTCGCGCCGTCGCCACAGGGGGGAGTGCGTGCCGAGGCGGCAGCGGTAGCCGGACCACGCGTCGGGCGAGTCGCTCCAGGCCGCCTCGGCCACGCCGGGCAGCCGGGGCAGCAGCAGCAGCGTGCACAGGTCGCTGCTTACGCCAGGTCGTAGGGCCGGTCCAGGTACAGGTGGGACTGAGGCGACAGCAACACCGGGCCTGCGGTCGCGCCGGCGATACAAGCGTAGGCATCTTCGGCGAACTGTCTGCTGGCCGGATCGAGCGGGTCGAGCGGTCGTGTCAGTGCGGCCAGTCTGGGCTGCCCCGTGCGCGGGGCCGACATCATGCCCACCTGCGGGTAGGCGCGCACCACCGCCGCGCAGTGCCCCGGCAGGTCGATCTCCGGGACCACCGTGATGTGCCGGGCGGCCGCGTACTCCTGCAGGTCCGCGAGCTCCGCCTGGCTGAAGCACCGGCCCTCGCGCGACTCGGTGAGGCGCGGCCAGCCCGGCACCTCGATCCGCCATGCTCGTTGTCGGTCAGGTGCACGTGCAGCACGTTCAGCTTGTACAGCGCGGCGAGGTCGGCCAGCCTGCGCAGGTCGGCGGGCGTGATGAAGTGCCTCGCTGGATTCACCATCAGCCCGCGCCAGGCGTAGCGCGGCCCGTCGTCGACCTGCACATGCGGGAACTGGCCGCGGCAGCCCAGCACCTGAGCGGCGCTGGCTGCCGCGGGCAGCAGGCCCCGTGGCGTGCGCGCGATACACGTGATCCCGCCCGCGTCGGTCGTCAGCCAGTAGCTCTCGTCGCCGCCGGCCCCGCCGTATCCACGCCCAGTACCGGAGCAAGCTCGGGCAGTTCGCCGGGCCTGGCCAGTGTGAACCGGATGCGGCGCACATCGCCATCGACCACGGCGTCGGCGAGCTCCGGCCGCACGGCCGCGGCGAGCCCAGGGCAGTCCGCCGCGATCAGGTCACGTGCCATCTGCGCCACCGGCAGCAGCCGCTGATCGGTGAAAGTCACGAGCCAGCGCCCGACGGACGGGCTCGAGTCACCGGTTGCGACGCATCAGGCCGGGCGGGGTATGAGAGCCTGCACGAGTCCTCCGGTTGACTGGGGGGGCACCGGACATCCTAAAATAGATCACTGCTCGGTTTTGATGTGATCCGGAGTGAGTGTCCTCATGGCGAAGCGCGGCCCGTACCGGAAGGGCGAAGCAAAGCGTGCGGAGATCCTGCAGACCGCCCTGGAGATCTTCGCCGTCGAGGGCTACCGCGGCACCAGCCTGCGCAAGGTCGCGGCCAAGTGCGGGCTGAGCATGCCCGGCATGATTCACTACTTCAGCTCCCGCGAGGACCTGCTTACCCAGGTGCTGATGAAGCGCGACCAGGAGGCCAGCGCTCGCCGCGAAGCTCCCTGGACCCTGCCCGCGGCATTCGAGGTACTCGGCGAGAACCAGCAGACCCCCGGGCTGGTGGAGCTGTTCGTGTCTCTGGCCGCAGCCGCCAGCGACGCCAGCCACCCCGCCCACGCGTACTTCGAGGAACGCTACCGCGCGTTCCGCAACACCCTCACCGAACGCGTCGCCAGCGCTCAGCGCGCCGGTCAGATGCGCGCCGACGTGCCAGCAGAGCGCTTGGCCACGCTAATCCTCGCCGTCGCCGACGGCATCCAGCTCCAGTGGATGACGGACCGCACCATCGACATGCGCCGGACCTTCGCCGACGCGTTCAAGCTCATGGACCTGCGGTAGCCCCGCCCCGGCACGCCTCAACGGCAGGCATAACCGCAGACACGCACTACGCATCGAGGCCGGCGCCGGCGCGAGTACCGCGACGCCGACCACCGGTGTACGGCTGTGGTTGTTCGTCCTCCCGGAGATCCCGAAACGACTGCCCCGGCGCGCCTACCCGAGCACGTTTGCCTGGAGGGCCTGGCTCACCGATGCCGGTTTCCTCCCGGGTAAGAGCGGTGGGGTTCGCCCTACTGCGTTCGATCCGGCCTGATCTCACGATCCGCGCGCCGACATTGCTTTCGTAATGAGCTCGCGGACGCGGTCGTGAGGCAGGGCCGGCGTTCGGTGCCCGTTCCGGCCAATCATGTCTTCGTTAGCGACCAGAGCGTTCGCCACTGCCTCCTCCACCGCCTGCACAACGGCTTCGTAAAACGGGTCAATGTGTCCCCACGGTACGAACTCGATGCGGTCGAGGTGCTCCGGCGACCGGTACAAGGTCGCGATCGACGGCGTGAAGGCGCCCTCATTCGCCGTGGAGAAGGCCAGGAAGAGGTCGCCGGAGAAGTGCGAGCCGCTCGTTCCGGTCCGTGCGAGCCCGAGCGTCACGCGGCGCGAGAACGCCCGGCATTGGTCTGGCAGCAGTGGGACATCAGTAGCCACAACTGCGATGACCGACCCTGCGCCTGGCGGAGCCGAGAAGTGCTCGGCTATAGGGTTGTCGTCGGCCAGTGCGTTGCCGAGCGGCACGCCGGCCAGTACCAGCTCGTGACGATCGCCGAAGTTGGCTTGCACGAAGGCTCCGACCGTGTATTCGCGCCCCGCGTATGTGACGAGCCGGGATGCCGTCCCCGAACCTCCCTTGAAGGCGTAGCAGTTCATGCCGGTTCCCCCGCCGACAGATCCTTCCTCGATCGGACGGCCTCCCTGGGCCGTCTCGAGTGCCTCCACGACGGTCGACTCGTTCACGTGGTGACCGTTGATGTCATTCAGGTAGCCGTCCCAGGTCTCTGCCGAAACCGGCATGAGCCATGCCTCAGTGAGGTCGGGATGATGCTGCTGCGTCCAGGCGACGATGCCGGCATGACCCACGCCTACGGCGTGTGTGTTAGTGATGACCACCGGACCGGAGAACGTACCAGACTCCGTGATCCAGGAGGCACCCGTCATCTCGCCGTTGCCGTTCTGGCTGTAGAAGCCGGCCACGACGGGGTCGCCTGGGCGATCCTTCCCGCGCGGGTGGATGGCTGTTACTCCGGTACGCACGTCGGACCCTTTAATCAGCGTGACGTAGCCGACTTGGACCCCGGGCACGTCGGTGATGGCGTTCCAGCGACCCGGCTGTCCTGCGAAAGGGATGCCGAGGGCACGGGCCCGCGGCTTCCCCGACGGCGTGGACAGCTGCAAGGCGCTGCCGGCTCCCGCTTTGGGTCCGGCCGACGGCTCGCTCATTCAGCCGCCGCCGTGACGGGTTCGACTTCGTCCTCGACCGGCGCGTCGCGCAGCGTCCAGGCGCGGCCTTTCTGGGGCAGGATCACGATCGCCCAGTAGACGAGGCCGATGCCCATCGTGATGAGGGTTACCTCAAGGAGCAGCGCAGTCTGCTGTGTGAAGACATAGCCGAGGGCGGCGAGCGCCAGGAGGGGCGGGAGCGGCCAGAGCGGCATCTTGTATGCGCCGTCGCGCGTTGCGCCGGTTGGCCGGGCAACAAGGGCAGCGATCGCGACGAGGGCGTAGTCCGCAACCAGGCTCGCTCCCGTGAGGTTCACGAGGGTGTCGAGCGAGACGCCGAGGCAGAGGATCGCCCCGAGGATGCCGATGAAGATCGTGGCGATCCAGGGCGAGCGGTACCTGGGGTGCAGATCTGCCATCCATCTGCTGACTGGCCCGGGGTAGGCCCGGTCACGGGCTGAGCTGTACAGGATGCGTCCGTAGCTCAAGATGATGGCGATGACTGCGTTGAGGATGGCGAGGCAGATTCCGATGCTGATGACGTCGTAGAGCCCGGTGTTCCCGGTCTTCTCGATGAAGTACTGAAGCGGGATTGCCGACTTGGTGAAGGCGGCGAGGCTCGGGGCTCCGATGATCGTCGAAGCGAATGGCACGAGTTCGGCGAGCACCGTGATGACAAGCGACCAGAGGATGGCGCGGGCGATGTTCCGTCGCGGCCCGGCCGTCTCCTCGGAGAAGTTCACTGCGTTGGCGTAGCCATTGTAGGAGAAGATTGCGACCGCAGTGAGGGCGAGGATGCCCGAGAACGCAACGGGAACGAGAGCACCATGCGCACCGCCGATGACCGGGTGCGCGAGCGAGTGCCAGTTCTTGGCATGTGATAGCCCAAGCACAGTGAGGATCAGGAGAGCTGCCAGCTCTATGGCCAGGAACACGCCGGTGAGCACGGCGTTGAAACGGATCTTCAGGGTAGCGATACCCGCCGCGATGATCATGATCACTGCACCGACATAGCGGGGGTCGATGTTGGCGACAACCGCGAAGTAGGTACCCGCTCCCAAGGCGATCGTCGCGGGGATGAAGGCAATGAAGTCGGCGTAGAGAGCGAAGGTGATGAAGCTCACCGGTCCGGCGAGCGGCGAGGTCTTGCCCTTGAACGAGTGGAACACCAGAGCGTAGTCACCTCCCGCGATCGGGAAGGACGCGCCGAGTTCCGCCCAGCAGAACGCCATGAACACGCCGACGATGGCCGCGAACACAAACGACCAGAACGAGCCGCTGCCAGCCGCCACCAGCGCGACGGGCGCGATTATGAACACCGAGGCGGCGGGCGTCACTCCAGAGAGCGTGACGAGGACGTTCCCGAGCACGCTGATCGAGCGCGACAGCTCCTGCTTGTAGCGCCCGTGGGCGTGGCCCTCGAGGGCGTGCTCGGCGTGCACGACGGCGGACGCGAAGGCCTTCTCCTGCTCACCCGAGAGTCCCTCCGGCGGCTGCACAATGCCGGTCGTGGGGTCGGGGCCGCTCGTCGGCTTATCGTCCATCGTGTCTCCTCTTGTCGTGAGCTGGTGAGGGAGCTATCGCCCGCCGTTCTATCGGGAGCTGTGGGTGTTTAAGTCGAGGTAGCGATTTCGCAGCACAGGCAGGTTTCGGCCTGCAGCCGATGCTACGGATTCCGGTGCGCGGCTACAATGCACACTCTGTGCATTTATCTCTCCTGAGCATGCACATAGAGTGTCGTTCGTGACACTCTCGCTGCGCGAGATCCTCGAGCTCGAACCGCTCCGCCGGGCCCACCCGCAAGTGCTCGCCGGGAGGGATCGCCTCGACGAGAACGTCAGGTGGGTCCATGTGACGGAGCTGCCCGACATCGCCTACCTTCTGCGAGGCAGCGAGCTCCTCCTCACGACCGGCATGGCGATCGCCGGAAACTCTCATGTCCAGGAAAAGTACATCGCCGAACTGGCGCGGGCCGGAGTGGCCGGTGTGGTCGTTGAACTCGGCCGCAACTTCAATCGGCTGCCAGACGCCATGATTGAAGCCGCCGAAACCGCCGGCCTGCCACTGGTTGCGCTCGAGCGCGAGACCCGGTTCGTCGAAGTCACCGAGGCGGTGCACCGGGAGATCATCAACCGGCAGTACGAGCTATTGCGCCGTGCAGAGCAGGTGAGCCGTGAGCTAACCGAGCTCATTCTGTCCGGTGCCGACTTGGGCCGCATCGTGGATCGGCTCGGTGAGATCTTCGACAACCACGTCGTGCTCGAAGACGACGCCTATGACGTTGTCGAGATCGCAGGAGTGAAGGAGGGACTTGGCGAAGTGCTCGCGGGATGGGACGAGCACGCACGCAGCGGCCACGATGAGGTCGAGCGCGGCACCGTGCACAGCCACAACGGCGCCCCGCGGTGCATGTGGGTGACACTGTGGCTCCGTCACCATCCGTGGGGTCGACTTCATGTACTGGAGACGCGCACCCGGCTGGACGACATCACTGAACTACTCGTCGACCGGGCCGGGGCAGCGCTCAGCCTGACGCTCCTGTCTGAGAAGGATGCCGCGCACCTGGCCGACCGGGCGCGAAGCGCACTCGTCGGCGAGGTGGTCTCGGGTCGCTACGGAACGGCGGTCGACTTCCTCCGCCGGGCGCGCAGCCTCGGCGCCGACCTGGCGGGTGGCCGACTAGTAGTTCTCGCCGCGGAGACATCGTGGCCGGTACCGCTCAGCGCGGCGGCAGGCCACGCCGTCGGTCAGGGGGCAGCGGGCGAGGAGGCGCGTCGATTGTCCGTCAGGGCGGCCATCGCCGCCGACGTTCGGCAAGCAGCCACCGAGCGCGGGTGCGGTGCGCTCGTGGGTCTCATCGGCGACCATATTCTCGCTGTGCTTGCTGTCCCACGTGCCCGTTCCCTTCCCGGGGTGCTCGAGGAGGTCGTCGACGAGGTGGCGTCGAGGGCGAAACGGCGAGGTCCGCTGGTCGAGCTGGCAGCTGGAGCCAGTCGTGAGACGGCGGCCGACTCACTACCGAAGGCGGCCAATGAGGCGATCGCGGCCCTCAGCGTCGGGCGGAGAAGCAATGGCCGCAGCCTTCACCACTTCGCCGAGCTCGGCACCTATCAGCTGCTGGTACGCCTCGCACAGGGACCAGATCTGGCCCGGTTCGTCGATTCCGAACTGCGGGCCGTGCTCGAGCACGATCACCAAGCCCGCACCAGACTCCTGCCGACACTCACGGCCTACCTGGAACACGCTGGGCGGAAGGCGGAAACCATCCGTGCTCTCGGTATCCAGCGACGCACCCTTTACGCCCGACTCGAACGGCTCGAAGCCCTACTCGGGCGGAGCCTGGAGTCGCAAGACACGCGCACCCGGCTGACTCTCGCCCTGCAGGGTCTGGCACTGCTGGAAGACCATCGGCCGCTCAAGGAGCTGAAAGGCCTCAGTTGAGACGGTCGGTTCGTATCACCCAGCATCCGCCAGGCTCAGCTACGACATCCTGGACGTGCAGGCGTCCAACCCGGACGTGTGACCCCAGACAGTCTTGCGCACCGCCTGGTCGAGAATCACGGACTCTTTGACCACGTGACTCCGCGCGCCGCTCCGCCCGGCACCAGCCGCGAGCGAACTGGTTTACTGTCAGATGCCGCCAACCGACGCCGCTCAGGCGTTCAGTGTGCGCCCAGATCGAGGCTTGCAATCCAGGGCTCTCCTAGACCGGATGCGCCTAGTTCCCCGGCGAAACCGGCACCGCAGGCCCGGTGGTCAGTGCGATATCCGCCATCAGCTCGATGGCGGCCGGCTGGCTGGTGCCGACGTGCAGAAGATGGTGCGCGAACCTGCTCACCGCTGACAGGCCGATTTGGATCCCGAACGCCTCAAGCAGCGCGGGCTCTTTGCCGGCGCGGAGGGCGGTTCGGGACGGCTGCAAGCGTGACGGCCGGTGCCAGGCACGGGTGGCGCTCAGAAGGTCAGGGGTGGTCGATCTCGATCTGGTGGCCGGCAGCGGACGCGATCGACTGCAGGTCGTCCGGGTCAGACGTCACGACCAGGTCCCCGCGGCGCACGGCTCCTTCGACCACGCATGCGTCGACGATATCGGTGGTGGCGGCCCGCGCAGCTATGGCACCGACTGAGCGCGCCTGCCCGCCATCGAGCGCCTCCACGTCACACCCGGCTAACAGCCGGGCAAGCTGGACCTGGCTGGCTGATCCGCGCCAGGACTGAGCCACGACTGGCGCGGGGACCGTCGGGACCTCGCGGCGGGCGAGCAGGGCACGGTGCCGCGCCCACATGCGCCGCTCGCCGCGGTCGGCGGCGATGAGCGCGCCGGTGTCGTAGGTGACGCCCATCAGGCGCTCCTCGGCCGGGTGCTGGTGCGTGTCCGGCCGGACCGCTCGATCGTTCGGGCCGCCCAGGCATCGGCGTCGGCAATCTCTTCCGCGGCAAAGGCGCCGTGATCCTGCTCGAACTGGCTGACCGCGGCCAGGCCCGCCCGGATGGTGAACTCTTTCCGCGCAGTTTCGGCCAGCCATGCGCTGTAACTGAGGCCCGCCTCCGTTGCGGCGGCGGCGATCTCGGCGTCCAGCTCGGGCGGCATCGAGATGGAACGCTTCTTGCGGACTGCCATGCTGCTACGGTAGCACAGCGGTAGGACAACCTGAGCGTGGCTGGATGCGAGCTGTCGATGCGCGTCGCTCGGCACGCCCGGCCGCGGACACGCTTGACGGACCGTGGCGACCCCGCACGGCCGACGTGCTGGCCTACGCGGCAGCACTCGCTCCCCAACCCCATCCCCCGGATTGGCCGGCGGTCTCATCCAGCCACGGCCTGCCCGCTACAGCAGGCGGTATGGTCGGAGCGGGCGTGGTCGTGTGGCACGACCCCAGGTGCTCCAAGTGAGGCTTCGGTCATCGTCAGGTGCTCGGGCTTGCGTGACAGCCACGTCTCGGCAAGGGCGACGAAGCGCGCGTGCGTGCCCGGTCGCTCCGTGCTAGCGCCATTCCCAGCGCCCTCCCGCTGCCCCCACACCTCCTGGCCAGCGTGGTTAGCCTATGTGGCGGTGCACATCCTGTGCCTTGGATGGCCCGGGCTCGGGGTGCGCGATCCATGGCCCGGGTATCGACGGGTCGATGATGCCGTCCTCCAGCCATCTATAGCGGCCAGTTAGTACATGCCGTGCCAGCGCAGAGTCGGCGGCGTCGGTGTTGCTCCAGAGCTGGCCGAAGAGTTCCTCGGCCCGCAGGCGGGCCTGGGCGCAAAACAGGGAAGCGAGTTCACGCTCCGGCGCGCCGTGCTGGGGCCCGGCGGCGTTAGTCGCCTCCAGTTGTGCGCGCACGCAAGCGGCGCTCATGGCGAACAGCTCCGCACCGATGTCCACGATTCGGCCGAGGAAGCCCTGTTTGCGCTCAAGGCCGCCCTGCCAGCGCACCATTCCGTAGAAGATGGCCCGGGCCAGCTTCCGGCTTGCCCGTTCCACATAGCGCAGGTGCGCCGCCAGCATGCCGAACTCGCTGTAAGCCCGAGGCCGCTGCCCCTGGCCGACCACCAGCGTGGGTAGCCACCGGGCGTAGAAGCCGCCCGCCCTTGCAGATGCGCGGGCCCGGCGCGCGGCCGGCAGCGTGGGATCTATGAGCTCCCCGGCCGCCGACAGGTGCGCGTCCACAGCCTCGCGCGCGACGAATAGGTGCATTACCTCCGAGGATCCCTCGATGATCCGGTTGATGCGCATGTCGCGGAGCATCTGCTCGGCGGGCACGCCGCGCTCGCCCCGAGCGGCCAGAGAAGCGGCGGTCTCATAGCCGCGTCCGCCACGGATCTGCACCAGCTCATCCACGATCTTGCTGCCCATTTCCGAGCAGTACAGCTTCGCCAGCGCAGCCTCGATGCGGATGTCGTTGCGCTTGTCATCGGCGAGTTGGCTGGACAACTCGACCACCGCCTCGAGCGCATAGGAAGTCGCGGCGATGAACGAGATCTTCTTGGCTACTGCCTCGTGCTCGCCCAGCGGCCGCCCCCACTGCACCCGTTCACGCGACCATTCCCTGGCGATCATCAACGCAAGCTTGCCGGCCGCCGCACAGCTTGCCGGCAGCGACAGCCCGCCCGTGTTCAGCGACGTCAGGGCGATCTTCGGGCCCTGGCCCTCCGCGCCGATACGGTTCGCGGCCGGGACTCGGACCTCATGAAACCTGGTTATCCCGTTCTCCAGGCCGCGCAGGCCCATGAACGCGTTCCGCCGCTCGACGGTGATCCCTTCCGCCGCGCCCTCTACGACAAACGCGGTGATCCCGCCGCGGTGCCCGCCGCCCTCGGGCACCTGGGCCATCACCACAAGCAGGTCAGCGACCACACCGTTCGTCGTCCAGAGCTTGACTCCGTTCAGCACATACTCAGACCCGTCAGCCGACGGCGTCGCCGTCGTGTTCACTCTGGCCGTATCCGAGCCGACGTCGGCCTCGCTTAGCAGAAACGCGCTGATCGCCCCCCGCGCGCACCGCGGCAGGTAACGCTGTTTCTGCTCATCGGTCCCGAACAGCGCCAGCGGCTGCGGCACGCCGATCGACTGGTGCGCCGACAGCAGCAGGGCCAGGGCCGGCGAGGCAGATCCCACGATCATCAGCGCCCGGCTGTAATACAGGTTGCTCAGCCCGAGCCCCCCGTACTCTGGGGCGATCTTCATTCCGAACGCTCCCATGGCGGCCAAGCCAGTAAGGACCTCATCGGGTATCAGGGCGTCGCGCTCGATGAGCGCGCCGCTCACCGAGGCCTCGCAGAACTCCCGCAGCCGGGCGCAGAACTCCTCACCGAGGCGGCTCGACTCCTCGGTCGGCCGCGGATGCGGGTGGATCAGATCCAGCCGGAAGTCACCCAGAAAGACCAGCTTGCCGAAGCTGGGGTGATGCCAATTGGCCTCCCTCGCCTCCTCTGCTACCTGGCGTGCTTCGCGCTCGCCGACATGCCACGCACGATTCACCTGGGAAGTATTCATGCGCCGTCCTGTTCAAGGGCCGTTCCTGTTCATGAGCCGTCCAGTTTGTGTGTCACCCGTGGTCCTGCCCACGTCCTACCCCCCGGCAACAAGACGGTCTTGGGCTACCCGCTGGTAGCCCGAAGCGCATCCCCCAACATTCCGCGGGGATCTGGTTCGCCCGCAGAGTGCCGTCACCAGATCTCGTGGCGGGCTCTGGGGCGGACAGCCTGCAGGCCGGCATCCTCGGTGAGGACACTGCGCGGCAGATGTCGCTGCGCGGCATCCCGCCCGCTTGCCAGCAGGAGGAGGACGGCGCCCGGATCCAGAAAGGAGCACGCAGAGCCATGAACCAGCCGAAACTGAACGACGCACGTTGCGAGGCACTGTTTGCCTCGGGCCTGCAGCGATCGGAACGCCCGACCGCCCGAGCCGCGACGGGAGGCGATCAGCCGCGGCTGGCGAGGCCGCGATGCGACATCCGAATCAGCCGCGCCGCCAGCCCGGCGGGCGGGGCCGCACGCCGCCCAGCACTCCAGAACGCGGCCAGGTGATCGGAGTTACAGATGAACGAGACACGTGACCAATGCGGGCCAGCGATCCGCGCGGAGCGGGGCTGCATCCTGGTCGGGACTGAACGGCATCGGCAAGTAACCGAACGGGGGGAAACGTGCCTGCCCGTCCTGCTCCCCCCTGACAGGTCGGGCAGGTCGCCTTCGTCGAAGCCGGCGACCTTAGGCACTCGCCGGGCGGACGCGCGCCAGCTGGGTTCGCGAGGTAATGCCGAGCTTCCTGAACACGCTGGCGAGGTGGTATTCCACTGTCCTCGGGCTGATGAACAGCTGCGCGGCGATGTCGGTGTTCGAGGCGCCCGCGGCAGCGAGGTCCGCGACCCCAGTTTCGCGCGGCGTCAGGTCGAACGCCGTCTCCGGGCGGCGTGCCCGCGCGCTCTCGCCGGTCGCGCGCAGCTCCGTGGCCGCTTGCCCTGCGAGGCCGTCGGCGCCCATCGCCGTGAACATGTCCCATGCGGTGCGAAGCTCGCGGCGTGCATCCCGCCGCCGCCTGGCGCGCCGCAGCCACTGGCCGAACAGCAGATGAGCGCGCGCGAGATCCACTACGGCCCGGCCTCGCTGTAGCTGGCTGACCGCCTGTTGGTAGTGCTCCTCGGCGCGCTCCCCGTCGTCGATCAGCGCCGCGCAGCGGGCCCGTAGCCCGAGCGCCCAGGGCGTGCCCGCGGCGAGTGCCCGCTCGGACATGGTTTCGAACGCCGAGCTGGCTACATCGCGGTGGCCGGCCCGGGCTGCGGCCTCGATCAGTTCCGGCAGTGCCAACTCGGCCGTGGCCGGGGTATCGTCCTCGAGCACCGCAAGCGCGGCGGCCTCCGCGGCGTCGCAGTCCCCGGCGCACAGATCGGTCACGGCAACGATGTACTGGCCGAATTCGGCAAGCTTGCGCTGGCCCCGTGCGGTGGACTCGCGGATCTGGGCGAGACCAGAGGCGCGCGCGGCGGCCAACTGGCCGCGATATGCAAGCAGAATGCCTTCGCTCAGGCTGTCGATGCCGAGCAACCCTGGCCCGGGGCTCACCGTGACGAGCTCCCGCAATTCGGCCAAGCGCGTATCCGCGTCCTGGAAGCGGCCCGCCATGGCGGCGGAAAACGCCTGCCATGCCAGCGCGAGGGGAAGCTCGGTCAGCGCTCCGAGCGTGCGCGCCACGTGCGCAAAGCGGCCGGTGAGGTCGATAAGGCCCTGGTCGTCCCACAGGCTCCCGGTGGCGGCGACTCCCATCTCAAACCATTGCAATCCAGTGGCCGGATCGAGGTCGTCGGCTCGCAACGCTTCGATGGCGGCGCGGAGCGGCGCTACTGCCTGGCTGTATCCGCCCGTGAGTCTGGCCTGCCATCCCTCAAGGAGCAGGTCGCTGACGGTCGGCTCAGATCCAGTGATGCCGGAGAGCGACCGAGCCGCGCTGATGACCTTTCGTGCCTGGGCGGGTCCGGCCCAGATGGCTGCTCTGGTCGCTTCGAGAATCGTGTCCCGTGCTGCCCTGCGGTCAGGTGCCAGCGCCTGGGACGCCTCTTCCAGGGCATCGGCTGCCGCGGCGGCGTCGCCAGTGGCGAACAGGATCGCGCCGTTCAGCCGCTTGGCCAGGCCACGCTGGCGGTCGTCAGCTAGCCGGGGCAGAGCCTCGGTGATCATGTCCCGCGCGGTCTCCGGGTGGCCGCTGATCAGCTCTGCCTCGGCCAGGGCAACTTCGCGCCGCGCACGGCGCCCGTCGTCAGGGGTCAGCTCAACTGCGCGGCGCAGCAGCGCGGCCCTGGCGGCGTAGCCGCCGCGGGCACTCTCGCGTTCCGCGGCCTCTTCCAGACCAGCGGCGATGCCCTCGTCCGGGGCGATCGCGGCCGCGGCCCGATGCCACGCCCGGTGGCTCCTTCCTGCGGCGGAGCCGGAGTCGCTTGCCTCGGCCAGCGCCAGATGGGCAGCCCGGCGCTGAGCATCCGTGGCGCCGTGATACACGGCTGACCGGATCAGCGGGTGCCTGAACCAGACCGAGCTGCCGGCCAGCTCAACCATGCCGGCCGCTTCAGCGGCTGCCGCTGCGGCGTCGGCGTCGATGCCCGTCAGGCTGGCAACGCGCCACAGGCCGACGCGGTCGCCTGCGATGTCAGCCCCGGCGAGCAGCAGGAATGCCTGCGTATCCGCCGGCAGATCACGGACCTGCCGTAGGAACCGTTGCTCGAGCCGCTGGCTGACCGGTATCGGCGCGGGCAGGGAGGCATGGCCGACCAGCTGGTCAGCGGTGAACTGGGCGCCGAGCTCCGTCAGAGCGAGCGGGTTCCGCTGGGTATCCGCCAGGATCCGCCGGGCCACCTGCTCGTCCAGGTGCGGGCCTGCCACCGTGCGCAGTAGCTCGGCGGCTTCGGCATCCGGCAGCCCGCCGACGACCACGGCCGGCAGTCCCTCGAACAGCTGCAGTGTGGCCGGCTCCCCTATGGTCACAATCATGCCGACCCGGTCGGCGTACAGACGCCTGGCGGCGAACGCGAGCGCCTGCGCCGATTCGGCATCGAGCCATTGTGCGTCGTCGACTAGGCACAGAACTGGCTGGTCCTCAGCCGCATGTGACAGCACCGTCAGCGCGGCGAGCCCGACCAGGAACCGGGTCGGGGGCGGGCCCTCCTCCAGGCCGAACGCCACCCGCAGCGCGTGCCGCTGCGGGGGCCCCAGATCCGCGATCCGCGGCAGGAACGGAACTAGCAGCTGGTGCAGCGCCCCGAAATCCAGGCTGATCTCCGCCTCCAATCCCGCGGCACCACAAACCTGCAGATCAGGAGCTGAATCGATCGCGTAGCCGAGTAGCGCTGTCTTGCCAACCCCCGGCCCGCCGCGTAGCACCAGGGTGCCGCTGAAGCCGTCGCGCACAGAATCCAGCACCCGGTCGATCGCTGCCTTCTCCGTCCGGCGATCAAGCAGAACGAGCTCAGGCTGCCGCCCGCCAGATCCCGCCGGATCGGCGCGCCACAGGGCCGGTTGATCAAACCGGGCTGGACTGCGATGGTCGCCGCGGCTGTCGGCCATCGTTACCATCTCCACCAGTCACCAGGCAGCGGTCGGACCGGCCTGCTGACCTGCCCAGTCACTAGCATTCCCAGCCCGCGCGGCAGCCCACCATCGCGGAATTGCCACCGCGTCTCCCCTGTCCTGAGCAGCTCGCCTCGGAGCTGCTCCCCTGCCTTCGAGAAGGTGGCTGCGATGAGTCTTCGAACACAGATTCCCGTCGATTCGGCAACCGAGCTTAAAGATCCTTTAGTCCAAAGCGGGAAGCCAAATGGGGAGCCAAACCCTAACCCATCGAGCTGTCCTCGCTCCCACTCCCAATCGCCGCTGGGGCCTCCCACCAGCGCATTCACCTGCCGGGCCCCTTCCCCGGCCTGTTACCGCTTATACGCAGTCAGGGGGTCACGACTCCGAAAGAACCCCTGCTGACCAGCCCATCAGCAGCACCGCATTCGAACAGGTCAAGGGGTCCCGCCGACGATCCCCACTCCCACCCCGACCCCCAGGCCGAGCAACTTACCCCGAATCCGGCGGTGCCCCACCCGAGGGATTCAGCCCAGGGCGGGATACTCGCCGGCGGCGAGGTCGGCGATCAGCCTCTCGTGGGTGGGCTCCCAGCCGAACCGCTCCCGGGTCTGTGCACTCGACGACGGCATGTCACGGGCGAACACGCGACCGATGAGGCCGAAGCGCTCAGGCGGCGCTGACTCGACCGGCGCCCCGAGAACGCCGCCGATAGCCTCGGCCAGCGACCTCATGGTGTCGCCCCCGTCGGCTACCGCGTGCAGGACCGTGCCCGGCGCAGCGCCCTCGAGTGCGATGCGGAACAGCGGGGCGACGTCGAGCCGGTTGACCGCTGGCCAGCGCTGCGTGCCGTGGCCGACATACGCTGACACGCCCGTTTTCTGCGCTGCGGCGATGAACACCGAGCAGAAGCCGTAATCCAACCCGCGCTGGTGCACGGAGCGCGGCAGCCGCACGACAGAGGACCGGACGCCCTGGCCGGCCAGGGCCAGCACCGCGTCGGAATTGCGGCCGCGGCCGCCGACCGGACCGTCGGTGGTCTCGGGGTCCTCCTCGGTGGAGACGGGGCCTGGCACCATCGGCGTGAGGCCGGCATGCACAAACGGCTTGCCATTGCCTGCGAGTGCAGCCGCGAGGGTCTGCACGGCGCGCGCTTCCTCGTCGATGCCCTGCTCCAAGTTGCTCCAGTCGTTGCTAAAGGCCAGGTTGATAACGCCGTCGGCCTGGGCGACGCCGGCGCGGAGG
>Ga0335073_10003394_pt1 | contig 22154 bp, 20 predicted proteins | sample Lox_Sample_22_FD_207093 | JGI IMG/M metagenome (GOLD analysis project Ga0335073, IMG submission 207093) | Soil microbial communities from Loxahatchee National Wildlife Refuge, Florida, United States - Lox_Sample_2.2 | ecosystem: Environmental > Terrestrial > Soil > Wetlands | place: USA...
CAACAGAGAAAGCCATTGAAAAGGCGCTTGCGAAGTTGAACCAGCCGGAACTTACTCAACAGTGGACTCTGTACCGATACCCGACTCCTGAGCTCGCGTTCACCGGATCGCCTTTCTCATCGTTTACATCTCCCGCCACGCCTGTTGCTCCTAGTTTCGAAGACTCATACGACCCCTATGCAGCCACAACGGACAACAAGGGATCCGTTGTGATTACGGATCTCCTTGAGAAGACGCACGGCAAGTTCTCATCTCACCTCAATGAAGCTTTGACTCGCTTTAAGAACATGCGCCGCCTTGGACGTCATCCGCGCTTCTTCACTTACGCCAAGTTGATCACGGCTGCTGCCAAGGACAATCGTTTGGGTCTGGCTCATGATATCCTCGCCATGGCGAAGACTGACGTGCCTTACCTTTCACAGTATCGCATCGTCCGCTATGGCTGGGTCACTATCTTGGACTCAATGGTCGCCGCTTGTCTCACGGCTGGTGAGCGTCGTCAAGCTGAGCAGTTCCACCGTGAGTTGATCAGTATTGGAGCGGCTCCTTCAGCAAACACGTTTGGTCTATACATCACGACGCTCAAAGAGTCAACAAAGACATTCGATGAAGCTACGGAAGCGGTCAAGATTTTCCACCAAGCCAAGTCCGAAGGTGTTGAGCCGTCGTCTTTCTTGTACAACGCTCTTATCGGCAAGCTTGGAAAAGCTCGCCGCATTGACGATTGCCTGTTCTACTTCCAGGAGATGCGCAACCTAGGCATCCGCCCGACCAGCGTCACTTACGGCACAATTGTCAACGCGCTCTGCAGAGTCAGCGATGAAAAGTTCTCCGAGGAGCTGTTCGAGGAGATGGAGAGTATGCCAAACTACAAGCCGCGACCGGCGCCATACCACAGCATGATGCAGTTCTTCCTGACGACCAAGCGCGACCGCAGCAAGGTACTGGCGTACTACGAGCGCATGTGCGCCAAGAACATCCAGCCCACCACCCACACCTATAAACTGCTCATCGACACGTACGCCACGCTTGATCCCATCGACATGGACGCGGCCGAAGGCGTGCTGCAGCAGATCCGACGGGCAGGTGACGTCCCCGAAGCTGTGCACTACTCGTCGCTGATCCACGCGAAAGGATGCGTGCTGCGAGACATGGAGGGAGCGCGTGCGCTATTTGACAGCGTGCTAGCAGACTCGAAGGTGCGGCCAGCGGCATGCCTGTTCCAAGCTCTCTTCGAGGCCATGGTAGCGAACCATCAGGTGTCGGAGACGGAGGCAGTGCTGACGCTTATGGCGACCCGCGGCGTCGAGATGACACCATACATCGCCAACGCCCTCATCCACGGCTGGGCGCACGACAAGGCCGTCGATAAGGCCGCTGCTGTCTTTGCTGCCGTCCCGCCCGCCCGCCGTGAGCCCTCCACTTATGAGGCCATGGCGCGCGCCTACATGGCCAACGGCTTGCGCGACGCCGCCAGGGCCGTCGTCGATGAGGCGGCGCAGAGGGGATATCCTTCCGCTGTCGCAAACAAGATCCTCGATCTTGTCAACGCTCCTGTTGCGGAGCAAGACGCCTCGGCGTAGAACAATCCTTATTGTACCTTTCTTACGTGTAATTCTCTGTTGTTGTTCAATGTTTTTCGGCCGGGGTGCAGAAACCATCCGCTGGCAGGTTTTTTTCCATCTGGCGGACGGCGTCGCGCGAGAAGCATACACGCTCCTCGCGCGCCTCCCCTTTCCTCTGTGCATCGCTGGCCTGGCGTTTTGCGAATGTTGGACCTGCGGCAAAAGGCGGGTATGGGGGAATTTTCTTGATTCATCGGCGTTCCAGAGCTTGTAAAAATACCCCGGCTACATAAACTCTCCACTCTAGAACTAGATCTGGGCAAAGATCTTGGATGATTATATGATTGTACTATTAGTAATACTATTTATTTTCACTGACCTTTCTCTTCCCTAGTTCCCAGCGTTAAAGTACGACGATCGACGGAGAGAAAACGCCGAACCGGTGCCATTGGTATTCTGATAAGTGAAGTCCTGGACAGTCGCGCTGCTTCAGCCTTTCAAGCCTGCTGCCACGTCACCGGCCTCTACTTTTGAGATTCGAAAATCGCTCACATTGCTTCCCTTCTTCCTTCTACATAAATGATCCTACCTAGGACTCCTTTTCGGCCAGGGCGTTTTTGGGCCTGGCTTTAGCTACCATGGAGATAGGCACCCCGTCTCGATCTCAGAACGAACGACCTATCGACGGTTTGGCCAGAGCTAGTCTGCTGCCAGGTGGACGTAAGGTCGAATGTGTCGCCAATCAAGAGATGCAACATAATACCAGCATCATAGTCGCTTATTTAGACCAAGTCCCCGAATTCCACAGACTAGCCGAGCTTCGGCGAAAGGTAAATCATCCGAGCCTCCCTAGGATGTAATTTAGGATTGCTGAATCGGAATAGGGATGGGAAAACCCAGCCGGCGACAAATACTTTGAGAATCAACGTCGTAATGCCGATAAAACGGACGAAAAGACATCTCAATATCACTTCAAATTAATGCAGAGAATCGGCGAGGAAATCCACGATGCAACTCTCGGGTTCGCTACTAGGACATACCCTGGAAGCATCCTCGATATGTGTGCGGCTCCGGGCGGCTTTCTCGCAACAGCCGTGAAGCGGAATCCCAATGCTGAAGCTGTTGCATTCAGCCTGCCTTATTCCGACGGAGGATATAATGTCCTCCTCGCTGGAGATAAGAAAGACTGCGTGAAGTTTTTGGACATTACAATGCTCGCTGCAGACATGGGGGTTACAGACATTCCAGAAAAGCATCCAGATGCCGGGAAATTCCTTCCGCGCCAAATGAGCGAGGCAGAGGTCTTCGATTTAGTCATATGTGATGGCCACGTTCTCCGAACACATGCCCGAGCGCCCTATCGCGAAACGCGCGAGCCTGCCAGATTGAAAACAACTCAACTCGCTCTCGGCCTTGAGCATATCAGACCAGGTGGAACAATGATTGTTCTGTTCCACAAGTTGGAGTATTGGGACACCGTGTGTTATGTGCGTAGATTCGCCAGGTTCTCTTCTGTCCAGCTCTACAAGCCGACGAAAGGTCACGCTCAACGATCTTCGTTTTACATGGTCGCCACCGATGTGAAGCGTCAAGATCCAGAGGCTATCCTTGCCATTGAGATCTGGAAGGCGGTGTGGCGCGCCGCGACGTTCGGTACAGATGAAGATTTTGCAGAGGCTCTTCGCAAGGGGGAGCCGAGCGCGGAAGAGGTGTTGGAGGAGTTTGGTTCGGAGCTTGTGAAGCATGGCAGGAAGGTTTGGGAGACACAAGCCAATGCTCTTGCACGAGCGCCTTTTATCAAAAATCGCGACACGGTCAACTTCTCTTAATCGCTCGCCACTTTTAACTCCCATATGATCCTGTTAACCATCTTTCTTAGCACTAGCCAATTTAGAGCGTAGTATAGAGAGTGAGAAGATAAGGTACTTAAGTAACTTCACCAATTAATCCAGTGCGCCATATTCTATTACTATGAAAGAAAAAGCGATTGAGACGTACATGCTAGCGAGGCGGCGAAAATCCCACCAAACATCGAGATAAACAAGCAACTATATCTCAACAACGGCTTCTCAGATCCATTTAAGTACCGCGGAGATAAAGAACCAAAGCCTTTAACTCACATTTAGAATGTTTGAAATCCACGTGGAAACGAACGTATCCGGGGGCAGATATGCCAGAGCTCTGAAGGTTTCTACTAAGAGAAATAGGCGCGCCATAATGTAAAGTGCAAGAGGCACGAATCCAAATACAAAAAAAATTTAAAAATTCGATGCTGGGATCGCCCATCAACCCTATAAAATCTGCTATTTCCGCCGTCAGGATCATAAAGCCAGAGGATGCAAGTAACAGGCACGTCACGAGGATGCTCGAAATGCGCCATAACTCTTGCTCTATGGATGTTGGAAAGGCCAGGTGCCATCCAGCGATATGGATGGCTCCAAACACAATCCCGCCCAAGACGATCCCTGCCGGGCAGGTGAGCGCGCTAATTCCATCGCCCGCGATAAAGTCGTTCGGGATCTTAGCACGTGGAGGTTCCTTAATGATGGGAAGAGTAAAATCACGATAGCATTTGAAGCCAGCTAAGAGCCATCCTCGAAGTCTGTAATAAGACTCTGAATTGTCGATGTATTCCATATGTCTCCGCTCGAGCATGATCGGCCTCATTGGTAGTTGAACACCCTGGGGTTTCGGGAGGAGGAACAAGTAGGTAATGATTGCGCACAGAGAAAATGCAGTCACTACCAGCTCCAGCTGCGATATTGCGAGGCCTCTGACACTCCTGACGATGAATTGCAGAGATATCCAGAATACCTGGGTGATGGTAAGTGCTTTGACGAAGACGTTGGATTTGCTTCTGTCAAGGATTTCCGCTGTTGTGATGCTTGGTAATCTGGCAATGATTTCCTTGTGCCGGAGTTCATAAACATCTTCTCCAGACAGGATGTAGGAATTCACGACATCTTGTCCATCTATTTTTTGGTTGGGACCGTGGGTTCAGGAAAAGCTTTGGCGACGTCAGGCTTTTCTGTATCATGGCTGGACGCCAGTAATAGCCCTGCTGAAACAGTTGAAAATTCTCGGTGTCCTTTGGTCACTTGCACATTAAGATTCTGGCTGTCTTGCTGGTCGACTCCTTGTTGGGCGGAGTTTTCTTGCTGCTCCTCCTCCTCCTCCTGCTGCGGCATCTCACCCCGAGCGATCACTCTAAAGCCACCCATATCTGCGAAAAAGCTATGACTTAATGACCACTCGACTTTGTCTTCTGTTGCGTACTTTTCCTTTTTCTTTCTCAGGCTCTTTGCGGCAAAGAAGTCTCCGATTGCCTTGCCCAGGATGAACTCAGGCGCAAGCATAGTAAACAACATCCACGCGAGGCTGTGGGAAACGTCCCCAATTGCCCCATACGAGATCACCCCACAAGACTTTCGCTCCCGATTTAATGTCGTACCGCAGGCGGCGGAGGAAGTCAGGCTTCGGCTCCTCCTCGAGGAACCTAAGCCTCGCGACACGGCGTTCCCAATTTTACGTAAGGTTGTTCCGCTGTTCGGGGATATTGAGATGTTGGATTGTCCATGTGCACGCAATTATCGTGAACAAGCAACTCCAGAGGATATCGAGGGTCCCTCGGGTATCTGGTGAAGAAACAAAGTTGACGTGAGTGGTTGGAGCGGTACAAGTTGTGTTAAAACGCGTGTAGGCATAAGAGCTGCCAGGGATAAAGACGACTAGAGTAGGACTATGGAGATCAGGCTGATGATGATCATAGTCGCTGATCGCAACTGACTAGGCGAAGCTAGCGTAACTATCCTGTACGTATAGGCTGCTGGATAAGTGTTTTGTTTCGGCTGTAACAAATGACCAGCACTGCGAAAAGGGGGACAACAGCGATGAAGTGTAGAAGGGATACGCAGAGTCCCGTAGTTTGTACAGGCAGACGATGGCGGCGTGCTCGAACTCCGCAGAATAAGCAAGTTCAGCACTGCCAGGAGCCGGCAACGAATGATTGGCCAGGTATAAATGAGCATGTTGCAGCTATATTGCCTAGATGGATTCACTTCCACGATCAATAGGGCAGTTGACGTGCAGTCTAACAATGCACAGTATACAGTACAACTCCGACAACGCATGGAGGATGTTGCTGTTGTGCGCACCCTCCTATGTGACTGTCGCGTCCAAACCATATTATGCATCTGTGAGGATTCATTGCTTAATCCAAAGGAAGCGTGAACGCTCAAGTTTGCATACGAGTCAACTTCAATGACGAAATATCGCCGAAAAGGCTCGTGAAGATTTGGAAACTGATGCACCTCTGCGGAAAGGCGGCTTTTTCCAACCCTTGCTCAGCCCTCACCTTTCGACGTCCCGTCTATAAATCACCCTCGTCTTCCCTCTCACCGGTTTAACTTCTTCACCATCCATCACTTTCTTCCCTTCCTTATCCTCTCTAACCCCCGTTCTACCTCACACCCTCTCTTTTATGAGGCACCTTTCCCTTTGGTGCCCGCATTCGTACCCGCGTCCGCGACCCGGTCGATCGGTGATTCGAGCTCTTGCTTTGCCAGTTTTGATCAAATTCAGACCAGTCGTAGAAAATTCCATTCGTTGATTCAGAATGCTTTCAAATATTACTGCTCGTCATATGAGAATTCCAAATGACGCTACGCGCAGGAAGTCAGGCTAGGTCAAGTCTGAATACGGGAGGATCAAGTGAAACGCAGTGCAAAGCGAGCCTTGTGTCTGATGACTATATCTCTTCTCCAACTCTGATATACGGGGTTCACCCAGCTTCAAGCTCGGAAAGTCTTTGAGAGAACTTCGATATGGTTCCTGATGGTTAAATTTCTGACCGGGACTGCTCAAGAATGCAGGGGGACGGGAAGAAGAACCCATGGATTATTCAATCAATACTAATTACCTATACCTAGTTAACTAACTAAAAATACATCGTTATTAGACCTATATCTCCATTCACTCTTGCAGTATCTGCTCGAGCGTCGACCCCAAAACTACTACCTATATTTTCGCCAGGTTAAAATGCCGACTATTAAGGCGAAGAAACCGATTATAGTGCCGGCTATGGTAGCGATTTCTGCTGGTCTGGAGAGCGGATCACCGTTGTCTGGCGCATTTGCAGAGCCAGTGTCTGTTGCCGAGGAACCTGATGAGCCTTCGTTTGTTACTGTTCCTGTTATGAGTAACGGAGTAATAGACGGATCGATAGATTAGGTACCTGTATTGGACTGAACGCCTTGGAAGGATGTAGTGAAGGTTCCTTGCCCAACTTCACCCGCAGAAGTCGTAGTTGTAGCAGGCACAAAGCCTTTTGCCCAGCAATAAGTGTCGTAAAGACTAAGAGCGCTCGACATATCGATCGACGAGTCTCCGACAGTGCATTTCTGCAATACACAAGATGAAAGGTATCTTGAAGCGATCGGCTGGAGATCTAATCGACAGTAACAATCGTTGGCTGCTTCGTAATTTATAGTTTGGACATCTGGCGGGCAATTTGTTCCGTACTGGCACCCAATGGCGGACGCGACGGCGTCCACAGGACAGGCGAGGTAGTTTGGAAAGAAACATTGCTGGGCGCAAGGTTTTTGTGACGCGAAAAGAGGTTGAGCGGTGATTGACTGAGGATTGGTGTCTGCACTAGCTGTCGATTGGGCAAGGCTGAAGGGCACGAGGACAAGAAGGATGAACTGTAAATTCATGATAGTCTTAGAGAAATTTCAAGATCCCTTTCGGTGAATTAGTGTTAAGCTAACTGGTGAACGTGTAATCGCAATGATGGAGGTGTCGGCAGGTGGAAGAATAAGGTGAAGGGATGTAACAATGCGAACCGCAGAGCCTCCACGGGCCAGGCGGGTTCGTCCTTATCATTATGAGCTACGATGTCCTATCAGATGCCACAGTGGCGTGATACGTTGTAGAGTAGCGTATCGCCCCCTCTCTTCGTTGCTTCTTCTGCAATTTGGCGCATCTAGGAAAGGAATAATAAGACATCGCGTGCCAGAACCACATAAGGGAGCCCAGAAGGCACCTAACAATTATCAAATGATGTAATCATCACTCCCTTTGGTGCGCTAATAATCTTTCACAATACATGTATAGAAGTTTCCCGGATCGCGTGGTATTCTTGTGCCGGCGTTTAAAAGGGGTTCCTTTCCACACATGTATCACAACATTGAGGCTGAAGAGCTGAAAGCGCCACAACAGGCCACAGGAATAAGAACCTGCTCGCTTGCTCAGGACAAAGAGGGTCCAAAAGTCTGGCACGATCAAGGTCAAATCACGCCCGCTCAGGCTGCGCTCATGCTGGCTCACGGCCGCCCGAAAGCAGAAATGAAACATCGCGTGAGGTCGACAAATTGACGCCTGAAACCATGCGAATCCAGCTGGCCAATCATTATGATACGATACTGTACTGCCTAACCTTATGTTAGATAGTGTAAAACGGCAATAGTCAATTCTCGTGCCAATCCAAACTAGGTGGGAAAGCATCCAAATTCGACCGCGATTTCACTCGGAATGACATTTGTAAGAGACGTTGGATGGGCTCGATGGATCTTAGCTCGCGCAAGAGCCTTGCTGCTAGAAAGCTCTGTCTGGGTGATTTAAACTCAAAAGGCTGCAGCTTGAATCGCAGAAACCAGTAGTAAATTCACAAGTGTCTATATTAAACCTAGTTGGTTGTAGCCACAGGCAATTTCATCGACCTGCAGCTACCAACAAAGCTTCGTAACTACCTCTTATAAGCACAACACGAACTTTGACAACACATTTCATTTGCGTCATTTTCAACTCGTCGCTATCCGAAGCCATATCCATTAATTTTCTGTTGAAAATGTGAGCATATTTCACGTGGAATAACTGTTAATATGCGTCCAAGGGGCTCGAAAGCTATCCCAATTATCAATCCAGCTGATGGGAGTCGTCTCGTGGTTCAACAACATAACTTCGAGCTGAACGACAGAGAATGGCGCGCTATCGCCAACAAACCTCCGCCAAATACGACAAATGCCTCTCGTCCAAGTCCTTTAACACCAACTCAATCAAATCCAGCTAGCGACTCATCTGCTAGACAGGATCCCGGTTCTCAAAATTCAGACTTGGACGTCTACGCTAGAGCATACGTTCCAGAAGCATTCCGAATCATTAACGAATTGAGACCAAGTTTCATCTATGAGGCACCGAATCCTAGAGCGATCGATTATGACAGCTACATCCAATCTTTTGGTGGTCATCTCTATCTTCAAAATCGACCATTTTTTGCGAATGCACGTCACAGTTGTCTGGATCACGCACCAGGGTTCTTTGAGACCCAGGATTTTCTTCGGTATGAATCAGAGCAGTCTATCTTTGACAACTATGAACGTTACTTCGAATGCTTGATTGGGAGGGAGTTTGCCCATCACCTTTTCGAGCATGAAGTTCAGTCTCTTTATAATCAGAGGTTACGGCCACATCCGAATTCCAAGGAACTTTACCAGCTGGAGTGGCCGGGTGTCTTAGAGGAGACGCCATTCATTCAAGCCGGTGACAGCATTCAGCTTCGTCAACTCACACACTTGGAGGAATCAGTACGGCTTGTACTGATGGAACACTGGATCAAGGAGGTCGGACGGCCTTATCTAAACAGTAGTCGCCTTGACCCTCCAACGCCGCTTCCTCCTGGATGGAGCGGATCTTTGTATACGGCACGAGCTCATACCGTCAAGAAGGCCCAAGAAACCGTCGTACTCTACGCTCCTGGTCTCAGTGGGAACATGGAATTTAATGTGGTTCTTCCGGTTCAAAAAAAGCCATACCAATCGCAGCTAAATGCCGTCGCTCACTTCGGACGAGCATTAGGGAATGAGATCCCCGACGGAACTTCTCAAGCGCCATTAACTGGACCATGGGCGAAAAAAATGCTCTTCCCAGAGCCAGATGATGGAGAATGGCAATTGGATCTCGATCCTTGGTCATTGAAGCGAAAGTGGTTTGATGATCTCCTCAACTTTGAGCAGCAGAAAGCTATTATCAGCATCAGCAAGAGGAATTACGGTACTGTTCCATATCTCATCTCTGGCCCGCCTGGCACTGGCAAGACCAAAACGTTGGTTGAACTCGCATTGCAATTGATTCAACTTCCCTCAATTTCCCACATCTTGGTTTGCGCTCCATCTAATGCTGCGGCAGATACACTGGCTAATCGATTGGGTCAACATCTCGACGTTCATGAACTATTTCGCTTGAACGCCCCGACAAGAAATATCATCGAAGTGCCCAGCAAGCTCCTACAGTATTGCTGTATAATGGATGATGTTTTTGCCTTGCCGGATTTTCGCCGTCTAATGGGATTCAAAGTTGTCGTCTCGTCTTGCCAGGATGCCTCATTACTGGTTGAAGCTTGTGTCACCAACTCGGATATCCTTCAATTCGAACGCAATGTCATGGCAGCTATTCATCCTACTGCACCAGATCATCCATACCGTCTCCATTGGGGTGCTCTACTCATCGATGAGGCTGCCCAAGCTATGGAGCCAGAAGCAGCTATTTCACTTTCTGTCATATCGCCACCAACAGGCTGTCCCCTTTTAGCCCATCCTCTCTTCATTATGGCCGGAGACGAATATCAACTTGGTCCAAGGACGTACTCACACCACCCACGGCTGAAGACTTCCTTATTCGCTCGACTTTTCAAACGCTCTCTGTATGCCGATCATCCCCTCGCCCGCAGAAATCCGCCTCCACTAGATAGAAAAATACTTCCTATGCGCCGACCCCCGTTTACAAATCTCTTCCGCAACTACCGCTCCCACCCGGCTATCCTCGCTATCCCTTCGTATGCTTTCTATGAAGACACTTTGCGAAGCGACGGCAAAGAAACGGACAGCCTCGAGTCCTTAGATCTCTGGCGCGGCCGCCGATGGCCCATCCTCTTCGTTTCCAGCACCAGTGACGAAGATGTCGACAGAGACGGCGGCGGCTGGTTCAACAACGGCGAAGCAAGCAAAGCCGTCTCCATCGCTCAAGAAGTTCTGTCATCGGGGCTCATCAAGGAGGAAGATATCTGCATCATGTCTCCATTCGCCGCGCAAGTGCGCCTGCTGCGCGGACTCTGCCGCGACAGGAACCTATGGAATATCAACATCGGGCCCTGCGAGGCATTCCAGGGCCTGGAAAGCCGCTTCGTCATCCTCTGCACCACTCGCTCGCGCGAGCGCTTCCTGGACCGCGACATAGAGGTGTGCAAGGGCGTCATCCGGCAGCCGCAGCGCTTGAATGTGTCTCTCACTCGCGCGCAGCACGGCCTCGTCGTCATTGGCAACCCCAAGATCCTTTCCCTCGACCCCGTGTGGGTGCACTTCATGGCTTTCTGTCAAAGAAATGGACTGATCGAAGGTGTAGTGGAGCTCGATGGTGCTCAAGACGAGACTTTGAGACTTGAGAATGTGTTGCTGGCACGGGATCGGCATGTAGAGTTTGATGCTGAGGCTGAGGCACGGCAGTTGGGTGTCTATACGGATGATGAAATGCTTTGGGCGTTGGGGATGATTGCTGAGGATATGGTTAGGCAGGATGACGGAGAGGACGTGAATTTTATTTCGGAATAGTTGTGACATTAGAGTAAGACGCCTTAGATGGTGATGTGCTACGATCGGATTGAGTTGGATATATTTCCAAGGCCTTTGGCAAGCATCTGTTCCGCTGTGGAGACTGTAAGCTTGTGACTACGTTTATCTCTATCGTAAGACCCAGATCTTTGCAATCTACACCAAGAACTAAAAGGTCGCCTGGCAGGGAATTGGTACGGAGTAGGATAGTCCGGTGACTGAATGAGGGATTTATTAGTTATCCCTTTACTGGATGTTGGCGGATGACTTTATAACAGCCATTCAGAGTTTTCACAGTTATCTCTACCGAACAATGAATATGCAGTGCAACGTAAAGGTGCGAGATGCAGGTTGCTGTAAGTGGGGTCCCAGCGCCGTACCAAAAGACTTGGAGTATTCTGAGCAAGGGCAGGTTAGGAGGCTCTAGCTCACTCATTACAGTTGCCTTGTTTGACCTTATACTTAAGCCCAAGGGCCAGACGTTGCACACCACTGTCGGTCCTAGCACTGAAACGGTTAAGTAGAGGGAATTGCCTTTCTAGATCGTTTTATCTACGGAGTACCAACTAGGTCACTATGGCAGCACTCACATATAACCCCAACGACTACACATCCTTGACCTCCTTGCAAGATGCATTGAAGAGGTTTGATCAGAGTGACTCTCTGGATGTTCTTGATACGGAGATATGGCAAGTAATATCATCCTAGCGGAGTTAAAGCCTGCATACTGTACTGGATTGCTAACGATGCAATAGTGATCTTTTCGCGAAGACGATGTGGCATCAATATTCGGGATTGGCCTGTTGCACCGCCATTTCGACATGAGTGAAAAGGAGATACTAGTCGAACATGGCTCCACGACCACACCATGGCTAATTCCTCCTGATATTGAAAACTTTATGGACGGTCGCATTGTACCACGCAGCTGGCGTTTCTCCAATGATTCTGGTAAAATATGCTCTTACGAATTTGCGTTTGAACGGCATAACGACATCGAGATTTCTCATCATGCCGACCCAGCAGCCCATCAACAATTCACCGCGGATCTCTATGACATCTTGCAGAAGCATGACCTTACATCGATCCTTGGCCTCGTTACGGTAGCACCAGACTACCTTCCGACTCGCGATCCAAATACAGTAAAATGTGAGAAGATTTTTGGGCGGGCAAATGTAGTATTTGAGATTGGGTCGGAAGCTTTGAAGGACAAGCACAACCGCACCTCGATATGGACATTTGGAAAGGACTCCTCTCCCGGCCGTGAGTCTATGATTTGTTTTTCTGGCTGTGCCTGCTCCGTTTCCGAGGATGATTTTGATGACGCAATCTGAATCCACTTTCTTCACAGCTATGATCTGTCAAGGGAATATGATGAACACAATTTGTGCCGTTTTGGGTAGTGTCATGTCACGTGTTTCTATTTTCCTTACTACTCTAAGCAAGAATGGCTATTAACTAGTTAGCCCGGCGTGGCTTCGCTGTAGTTTAGAATCTTCAAGCACTTTCACTCAATACAACATACACTCATTACAAAAGCTCTCAGAGGCTCTAGCTACCTTACATGTCATGTTACCGAGGGATCTCTTATGATCTTAGCGAAAGTAATGCTAGAGCTATGACAGAATTACTTCAGATTAATCCTTAACCTATTGTCACGTTTGAAGACATTGGATCTGATATCATCCGTTAGAAGCAATAGCAATATGGGATCACATATTCAGCCGTTGATAACTTCAACTCCACAACCAATCATATATGGAGTGATTTCAACCTTGAGTCCAGCGTATGCAACGCAGGGCGAGAAAATGGGTCTTCTTTTAAACAGTCTGAAATGATGTCACGCAATCCTGGGGGTGTAGAGCTACCATCGCTAAATGTTGTTGGGAAACTCCCATGTTCAGGACCCTTCCTATGGTATATGTCCATCATCGAAATGCCCTCAGATAGGAAAAACATTGTCCTCGCAATCGAGTAGACCTCCGACTTCTCAATTTTAGAGATTGGCCAATGCGCCGGCACCTCAACTCGACCAGTGGCCTTTATAACTATAGTAGTAGTCCGTCAGCGTATGGTACCACATAACGTTACCATAGGGAAAGCTCACCTTCACAAACTTCTGGGCTAGCAATAGCCATCGTGGTATACTTTCGGCTCAGATCGATTAGAATTAGCTCCTCAGAGTCTGAAACAAGAATGTTGTCTGGTTTGATGTCACCGTGCCAAGTATTAGAACCTATGAGGAATTCGACAGCCCATACCAATTGCTCGAACCATGTTCGTAGCACCGCAGGAAGCAATCGGCCCTCTTGACGCATTCTGCGGGCGTATCGATCAACATTCCCTTTCTCATAGAAAGGAGTGAGAAAACCACATATTCTGTGGTCGTCGTTGGAAAGTTGTACAAGGCCAGCTGGAGGAGGTAAGATATTAGGGTGTCGTGATGGCAGAGAAAGCAGGTTCGTGACTTCTTTGAGATCATCTAACGCCCTCTCGGCAGAAGCCGGGCCTTTCGCGACAAATATTTTGCCTCGGTACTGGACAGGTTTCGTCTGCGCCATGAAGGAACCGTTCCTCAACGTAACCACTTGGAGTTCGGTTCGTGAGATGAGTGGTGGTAGCCCAAGCTGGTTGCCAAAGATCTCTCGCGCAGTCCGCAATGCAGCGTTAAGCTCAGGATCCATCTCTTCAATAATACAAGTTTGTCCACAGATGTCTCTTAAGAAGAGACTGCTCCCAAACTGGGGTAAAGAGTCTCGATAGCGTTGGCGGCAAGACTCAAGGGCTCGGTGGATAATATCCTGGCACATCTCTGTAGAAACAGAATTCTCGAAGAAGTTGAAGAGTTGATTCTTCCAACATTCTTCGTCGTTCAGAGTGTCCGACCTCTCGACGATTAAATTGATCCAGTTCGAGTTTAGTATGTCAACTTGGAGTAAGAGACGGCTGGTTGAATGATCAAATTCATGGCCCATGAGCTGCCATGATGGTTCTTCGGCCATGTGCAGCTACTCGTATCGTGACTTTGATGTCGGCTGAGGGTGCCACACACAAGTCTTAGAGACACCGTACCAGTAAAATACCACGTAGTAATTCAAATAACGTCTTTTGGCCTTTAGTTCTCGTGTTCTCGAGATTTCATAACCGAACAGACAAAGTTGCACCGCTTCGGTCACGTGGGCTTGAGGAGACATATTATGAACACGCATCTGATTTTAGGAAAAGTATGCCTCTTTCAGGCCAGATACCATACACGTATGCATCAGATTATCAAGATTGAGTGGCGTAGACAGATCCAACACGCGGCGAATTATACCTCCTCAGTACCTCCGTATCACGTGTGGACCGAAAGGGATTTTGACACAAGGGCTTGCAGGTACATCGGCAATTTGTTTCTCCGGACTTTTTATTGAACTCAGTACTGTGCCGTGGGCAGTAACATGCCGATACAGACCGTTCGAGCGACGGAACGTCCAACCATGACTTCATCTCCGGCCGAACCGGGCTTTGCTAGCCCGTCACCCGTTTCGAACGAGACCTCACCACTGCTCACAAGACCAGCTTCAATCTCCTCAAATCCTCGCTCATCGGCTTCGCATTTAGCAAAGACAGCCCACCACCCGAAGTCACCATTCTATCCGTATGCCTCAATACTCGTTGGCGTTATATCCCTCGTAGCTGATTTCGGTGGGTCTTTGCTTGATACACCCGAAGTCCGCTTGCTGGAGATGGCTGTGTGTCGAGATTACTATCGGGTTCACGATCTAGGTGTTATCGGAACGCCGCCTTTATCCTATGTGGATGAGAAGCTCTGCAAAGTCAAAGATATCCAGGCTAACTTAGCGTACTTGAGGGCATCCAAATTCATATTGATGGCTATTCCCGGTTTGAACCCCGCCCCAAACAGGATGCTTTTCAGCATCTTAATTCTGTGGACCGCCACTGATCCAGCCATTTCGAGCAGGCCTTTTGCTCACTTTCTTCTACGGACGACTTGCGGATAAAATTGGTCGAAAATCAGTGTTGTTTTTGGGAATGACGGGCCAAGTACTGGCATATGGTTGGGTCATCGTAGTTTGTTAGGCAGACATGTCCTGGCCACACCTTCTCCGCTAATACAATTAGGCTATTGCCACGAGACAATCCCTACGAGATGGCTGCTTGCGTCTTCAGCCTTCCTGGTAATTGGCGGCGGTGTCCGCGTTCTGACTGCTGTGATGAATACCATTGTCGTCGACGTGTCTCCTGAAGAGATGAGGTAATTTAACTACTCTCAAGCACGAAGCTCTGGTAGCTGACGACTACCATTAGAGCTACGACTTTCTATCTTATTGGTGCAGCCGTTTTGATTACAGATATCGTGGCAATACCTATCGGCTCGTGGCTCCTGTCGAAGGACCTTTGGTTGCCCTATATAATCAGCGCGCCTATCATTCTCTTGGCATATCCAGTCATATTTGCGATGCCTGAGACTCTTCCGGTTGTGAAAAAGAGGGATCTAACAAGTCCCCACATGAAAAACTGGCAAACGTCAGACCAGCCGCCGCAGGTGATTTTTCGCAGTGCCCTACCTCAGACTTTTTGCCGGCTAACTCAAGCTATGAATAGACTTCCTCTCTCACTTTGACCCTCAGGCAAGCATATAGGAGGTTGAAGGACGACATGAATGCATTCGTTATCGGCAAAAATATCACCGTGTGCCTATCCATTATTTTCATCAACGCCTTCTCTCGCCAATCCAGCAGCATCTTCATCCAATATACCTCGAAGCGGTTGAGCTGGCCAGTCTCCACTGCAGGATATGTCTTATCTATCAAAGCGCTTGTATCACTAGGTGTCCTCATTGGCCTTGCTGGCATCACTCGACTCTTGAAGGCACGGTCCATTAAGCAACCACTTTATCTCGACATATGGATTGTGAGGTCCAGCTTGACCCTACTTGTAGTAGGAAACATTCTCATTGGCCTAAATTGGAACGCTGCATCGCTGATTACTGGTGAGTGATCTAGTAGCCTGCCCGAGAAATTCAAGGGCGTGATTACTCGATTGGCTAGAGTTGGCCCCCTGATCACAGCACGAGAAAGCTGACAAATTCATGACTCTAGGATCCATGATCGCTTCTGGTGGTAGCGGCATTGTTCAAGCAATGCAAGGGATCGTAGCTTATGCAAATCCCTCAATTATGGCTCAAGTATATGCTGGGGTGGCTCTTGTTGAGCTAATGGGGGGGTTGACGGGGAGTTTTGCATTTGCCGGAATATTTGATATCAGTCTTGGATTGACGTCACGGTGGGGATTAGGGATGCCCTTTTACGCGAGCGCCGTAGGTGTTTATTTTTGGACCTCACTATTTTGCCTTGAATTGCTTTCATTTAGTTGTGGGCGCTCTTATTAAAAACGTATACTAACGGATGCTCTCTAGGCCCTGTTTATCTTGGCATGTTTGCTCTCATTCACTTTACGGACCAAAGCAAACTTCTCCCCTTTTCCGCGTTAATGGTATTGCGGTTGATTAGGTACCGAATTAAGTTTGTTTGTCAAACATACGTTAAGAAGAAAGAGCCACCAATGTCGATAAGCCACGACGGAAGACTGCCAATCAATAGGATTGGTTACCCATACTCTTCGCGCTTCGTATGTACTTTAGCGTACTGTGCACATACGTTTCCGCGTTCCTCTGGCTTTTGTTTCGATGATTCTCAGGAATTTTCAAGCCGTCATAAAGCTAGACTGCATCACGCGACGTGGCAAACATTGGCGATCGCACAAGTCACCAGGTGGTAAGCTTTAGCGTTTTCCAATTTAGAATCAGGTAGTTTCGATCAGAACAATAGGATTCTAGAATATTATAACAGCAGCATGAAAAATCTCCTTCCACCAGCAAACCATGCTTCTCGAACTCTCGTTCATGAATGAGCATGACCTAGAGGAATGGGTCACTACCGACTTCAAGAGCTTGAAATCAAGACGACATTGTGTACTTTGGAGCGCTGAACCTTCATCAAGCTCTATCTCTCAGCTCGTTGAACTGCGACGACAGAGCTTAGCGTCCGATCCGACTGTGCGTTACCTGAAGGTCACCGATACCGACACTGGCGAGTTAATTGCGTGCGCTAAGTGGAATCTGTACTTGAGTGAGCGCAGCGAGGCCGAATTGGAAAGAGCTAGGCGGATATGTCAACTCATTCCAGAGCAGGATACGCCCGCCATGGCCGAAATACTGGACCTTGTGCACGAGCAAAGGCGAAACTGCATGGGGACGCGACCACATCTTTTACTGTCAAACTTGGTGACGCGGCCGGCACATCGGAGAAGAGGAGCCGGCAGCATGCTGATACAATGGGGTTTGGATTACGCCGACGGAAAAGAGTTGACGGTGTATCTGGAGGCGTCAGAGGAGACCAGACTACTGTATGAGAAGTTCGGGTTCCAGGTTTTCAGCGAATTCTCATTCAACAAGGCGAAGTATGGCGGTGAGGGAGTGGATCGTTACGTGGTGAGTTTTTCCCGCTTTGAGTTACCAAGTCCTATGGTGTTCAGAGAGCCCCCACCTTCATCTCAGCGCGTATCTTAGAAACGGGTGTTGTTTGATTTTTGGTTTGGTTTTTGGTTGGTGTACTAGAGTATACACTGACAGCTGCAAATCTAGTGTATGATCAAGCAGCCTAGCGGAAGAGGAACAATTGATGTCAGATAAGCTTATTCGTGGACTCTAATGATGTGGGGGCTACCCATCTTAGAGTCTATGCTACAACCATAAGCCACGGCGAGATACTGCTGTAGCGGCCTCCATTTCACCCTGCGGCGACTTGCGTATCACAATAATTAGTAGATCCTTTTGTACCCTGACAATTGATAAACTTCTTTCATAGTAAAATCAAAATCTACAGTGCTTACATTGTGCAACTTGAGATGTATGCAGGGTATGTGATAAGCGAGAGCTGGACAACTTATTAACGCATGATTCTGCCCGATGCTCCACACTCGCAATGATATCCTAATTACCACACTTAATCTGTGCTATGGCCTGCGTTGCGCAGGCTATCGGTTGCTACTTCGACCCTCGACAGGGCAAACACCGGGTCGTTTGTGGAATATTGGCTAAGCACCTACCGTACCCCCCTCCTCCCTATGTACTCTCCGTCACAAGCCACTAAAGTGCGGCAGGGGTAGTGCTTGGCATGAAGGGAAAGAACCTCCAAAAGCGGCGGCAAAGGCCTCTGTTTTGGGCGGCAAATTTCCCGACAACCTCTGTTGTGGTGTAAGATTACTTTATGTCAGAGAGCGGAACCACCAGGCGAATAGCCTTTCACAATCAAACCCGTTTCTTATATTCAACTGGCTTGGATTCAAAGTACCCTAGGGCGAGTTATCCCAATGCAGCTCGAATGAAGAGCATAAAACAAGCCAGAAATCCTTCCAGAGGTATTCGCTGGCATTCGCACTGAAATAACACCACAATCACAGCACCCAAAGTGTCACGAAGAAAGATACCACCAACAAACTCGTCATACTGACAATTGTCTTAAAGGAGCCCCCCTTTTACTGCTCGTTACGGTTGCTGTCGTTGACTCTCCAGCCGTGAGAGACCCCAGAGTCAGAACAGTTCCGGTGGGAGAGATTTCTGCTGGCGGTGCTGATGAGTCTACAATTGCTGAGTAGTACATAGAGCTAGTAGTTCCAGAACCAACTATTTCGAAGCCACTGTGTCCAGCACTAAAGACTTCGCCACCAGGGAGCGAGACGGGAGCTCCACCAACTGTTGCAGTTGTGCTTCCGATAGCGACTACAGTCGATCCTTGCCTATTCACGGACTCGATTGCGGTAATGCTCGTCGAGCCTACTGCGATGACCGCGCCCGTAACGCCACTAGAACCAGAGCCAGCTCCAGACAAAACTACACCTCCTGTGCCGACGGACAGTACTACGCTACCTGTAGTGATGACGCCGCCGGCTGTCAGAGTCTGATAACCCAGCATGATGACGGGTGAGCCGTTAGCAGCATCTAAACTCGTAGCTGTCACATAACTTCCATCTCCCAGTGTGATAACAGCAACACCATACCCCGACGATTCAGCCGCAGGCACATCCACTAAGCTGATTATAGTTGTCCGTCCGTTTTGAGCGATTGCAACACCTGAAGCATCTGGCAGTGCTGAAAGGGTCTCGCTGCCAACTATCGCTATCCGGCCTTGCGAAAACGTGGTGCCATCAACTACGATCACCGAGCCGCCTCCGCCGCTGCCACCGCCACTGTCGGCGTTCGCAGACACCGTGATCGTGCTGTCGCTACCTAATGTGACGACGGTTTCTATTGGTGAGGGCGAGGGCTCAGGCAACGCTGTTTCAAGAGTTGAATTTGGCAATGAGCTATCACCAGTGTCTCCGTCGGACGGAACGGTGCCATCTCCATTCGACTCGCTATCAGGAGGTTCAGGTTGCGGCGGGGCGACGACACTGTCTATCATGCTAGTTGTCGGCGACGTTACCAGCGTAAACGATAATGTCGTTGGGAGTAACGTCACCATGCCATCGGAGGGCTCTGGAGCAGCAAGCGGTGTAGTACCGTCAAAAATTGGAGTTAGAGGTGCCGGAGCCGGAACTGGGTCGAGATCTGTAGGCGCGGGCGAGGTTTGAAGCGTTTCCCATTCGAGTTCACAGCTTTCGACAGCCGAAGTGCAAGGGACATCACTAATTGTTCCGGTGCTGCTGTTATTCGACGCTGTTTCGCTTGAGTATCTTGACCTTGGGTCTGTAGAAAGAGCCTTGACATACCAGAAACGAAGCCACAAAACGCTAAGAGAATCAATGAAGGCACATAAAGCATACTTTGGTTTGGTGGTGAACCTGCACCTTAGAAGAAAAGAGTACATTACGGGCAAACACGAAAGTGATGAATAAATAGGCTTTCAGCTCTCTTATCAACATTCGTTTTTGACCTTCAAGACTACATTCAGACAGGTGGGTTGCATTTCGTAACTACAAAATGGTTCGAGAGGTGGCTGGAAGCTTAACCGTGTGAGGAAGGCTTTATCTGAGTCGTTGCGAAGCCCCTTGGCCGTCAGTTTAACCGCTGAGTAATGATTCACAAAGCAACTATCTCATGCTTAACCGAAGGCTTGCATGAAGATCGAACGCTAGTTGTGTTTCTCTGGAAGTAGCTTTCCGCAAACCTCCCAAGTTGGATGCTGCACCAGTTGTCAGAATTTGCCCTGCATATCTGTGGGATACCGCTGGTTAGTGATCTTTCTTTAGGCGAGATTCAAACTCCACATCAACGTACTTGAACTTTCCTTCTTGATCTGAAAGTTCCTGACGCAATTTCACTTGGAATAATACTCACCAGAGTAGTTTGTCAAACTAGACGATTCGAATCTTGCCTATGATAGCCCCCTTAAAGAGATTGCGATTAGGTCTTCCTAACGCTCCAATTCCTATCCTCTTCCACCCCTTGTTCTCGTCAACCTGCTCTAGTACTAAGAAATGAATGAGGCTGTCTTGAGCGACTTTCAAGCAGCAGAATCTAGCGTCGCTCCATCGTGCCGGCTTGAATCTACAACTAAGGCACCTGGCCTTAAATTTTTGCTGGAGCCTACAATTGCCGTTTGGATTCCAGCAATAATGAGAACCACTGTCGTATTGCTTCGCCTCTTTATTCCGTATCAGGCCAGAATCTATTATTATTGGCTGACAAGTCGGGCTTTCTAGCAGCTCATGCTGAACTTCGTTGTGCGACTGGACGTCATAGCACCCCAGTGAGTCTCATCTTCAGTTTCGCCGTTGATGCCGATGCTGGGTGCCTTGGAAGGCTCGTCGAATGCCTCGAAGTAGAAGACGTTAAAGCCCCAATCCAACATGCCACAGATGCCCTGTGACCAGAACGTCGCGGCGTTGGCGGTGCCTGCAATCGCGGCCTCGTAGTTGGTGCCACCTGTGAATCCATATGTTAGTCAATTTGTTCTGAAAGATGCCAAATCGTTTGGGAAGTCGTACCATCAGTTGGCCAGCCGGTCTCACCAGTCCAAAGCTCAATGTTACTGTTGGAACCAGCGATACCTCGGATGTGCCTGCACGCCTGCATAATATCATCGAAATACTGGTGCGTGGCGTTGTCAATTGGGTCGCCTTGCCAATAGCCAAACGCGTTCACCAGTAGAATATCCGGGTTGCCTTGAATGACGGCGTCGGCGGTACCATCGGCGTACTTGTTCCAGCTGTCCGCTGTTCCAACCTTGGCCCATGATACAGCACTCTTCACAGCTTGGATCTTTTCAAGGAGTTGAGGTCCTGTAAAGTTGCCGCGGTACAAAGTCTCTGAGCCGACTGTGATTGCGGCAACGACGTCTTGGTACTGCGGAGCGTAGGTGGTGATGGCTGACAAGTCATTGTTGTAGGATTCGTCGGTATCAGGCCCGTAATTCAGTGGCGTCAGTATCGGGTCTGTTTTCATTTTGAATGGAAGAGCGAATACCAGATGCCCAATATTACTTGGAAGCCCTTAGCTTTCGCGGCAGGCAGAATGTTCTGGGTAGTATTGCATTCAGACGCGGCATAGCCTCTCACGGTTCAAGCCGCCGAATTGGCAGCAATGGCATCAAAATCGGCTTCATAGTCCGATTGCTGTTTGGAGCTTCCATCGGGGTTCACGTCGCCAAGGGCAAAGCCTAGAGTGCCACCAGCGGACACGAAAGCTGGCGCGATAGCGATAGCGACAGGAGCAATGGAAGATAACCGTATATCATAATACTTTTGTAACTCTGGACTGTTGTGACGCGGAAGGTATTGCAGGTAGCGGTTGCTATGGAAAAGACGAGTAGGAGTTGGGCGTGTCGTGGCGCGGAGAGCTGCAATGGACACGTCGCAAAGAAGAATTGGAAGAGAAAGACTCGGGTAAGTCAGAAGGAGTGACTGAGGTGAGGAAGATTGTGTTTAAAGGCGATTGTGCTTGAGGTTGAAATGTTCCAAAAAAAAAAAATCTATGGAAATCCCA
>Ga0335073_10003395_pt1 | contig 22148 bp, 19 predicted proteins | sample Lox_Sample_22_FD_207093 | JGI IMG/M metagenome (GOLD analysis project Ga0335073, IMG submission 207093) | Soil microbial communities from Loxahatchee National Wildlife Refuge, Florida, United States - Lox_Sample_2.2 | ecosystem: Environmental > Terrestrial > Soil > Wetlands | place: USA...
CGACAACATCTACAACGGAGCCAACGACAACGCCACCGGGTGCGGCATTCTGCTGGAACTGGCCCGTGTATTTGCCACGGCGAAGCAGCGGCCGGCGCGGTCGATCATTTTCGCCTCGGTGACGGCCGAAGAACAGGGACTGCTGGGGTCGGAGTACATGGGCAAGCATCCGCCGATTCCGGCAGGAAAGATTGCCGTGGATTTGAACTATGACGACGTGAAGCCGTTGGGCGCGCCGGAGGAGGTGGAAGTTAGCGGAGCCGAGCGCACCACGTTTTATCCTTGGGTGGAGGCGACGGCGAAAGAATTCCGGCTGGCGATCCGTCCCGATGCGCGGCCGGAAGCCGGGCATTTTTATCGCTCCGATCATTTCAGCCTGGCGCGGGTGGGCATTCCGGCGTTTTCCATCAACGAAGGGATGAAATTCAAAGGGCACGACGAGGCCTGGGGACTGGCGCAGGACAAAGAATTTGTCGAGAAGCACTATCACCAGCCGAGCGATGAATATCATCCCGACATGGATTTTGTGGCCGACGGCGCGATGGCGCGCTTCGGTTTTGCGCTGGGATGGGAAGCAGCCAGCATGGTAAAGCTGATCGGCTGGCAGAAGGGCGACGAGTTCGAGGCGGCGCGGAAGGCGACCCAATAGGGAGTGAGTAGTTTAAGTATCCGCGGGCGGAATGCCCGCCGCACAGCCGGCAAGACGCTGGCGCTACTGCGGCCCTGACTCGCGTATCACCTTGAGGGACGTTATCTCGGCGCGGAAATAAGTAAAGGTTTCCTCGGGAAGATGCCAGGCGGCCTCAAGATGGCTCGGGATCCGCAGCCCTTCGTATTCGCGAAAGTCCGCGCCCGTTGCCGACCAATGGGTGAGGATTGCCTCTTTGCCCACGATTCGCGGGCGATCAGCGCGGCACACGAGCGGGCGCCCCTGCTCGTTCAGGTCAATCGCAACGCTTGCACCGGCGACATCTGCACGGTCGCCAACACGCAGGGTGCCGGCGCCAATCGCCGACCATTCCAGCGACGGATGGTTTAGCAGGATCGGTGGACAGGACAGGATAGAAGCAAGATAGCGCTGTAACTCGCCGCGGTCCGCATCGAGTCCTGTAATCTTACGGATCGGGAGCACACCGCCGAGTTTGACCACCAGCCGCCCCCGGCCCTCTTCGTAGGCATCGATCACCGTCGGCGAACCGATTTTGGCTGGGTCGAGCCGGGCCTCCCAGCGGAAACTGCTACAGGTGGCCTCTATGGTTTCGTCGGCCGTAAAGGGAATCCAGCGGGCCGCTTCCGACATCCGCATCTCGCCAATCTGGGTAGTGCGGATCGCCCGCACCCGGAGGGCCGCCGCTTCTCCGCCGGGCAGGCAGAAGGCACGCAGGCTGCCGAGCAATGCCCGAGAAGCCAATGCTTCGCTCTGTGCCTCCAGCACCATCATCGCCTTCATGGTAGTTGGGCCGCGCCTTTTCGGCAGTGTTCGTGGTCACGCGTGTCAGGCTCGCCGGAAAGAGACAGAGCTGGTGACCGGCGAGACGCCGGCGCTATGGTCGCCCGCGCGGCGAGGGTCCGGGCGCTACGAAACGCGGCGCTACCGGTAACTTGCGTAATGTTGGACTCGCCTTGGCCCCATGCTAGCCTCGACGTTCGTGTGAAATCAGTAACTTCCACGAATCCCGGCTGCCCCAATGCCTAGAATCCCGATCTTCCGCCTGGGTGGCGCGCCTGAGGCGCCGGCACTGCCCGAATTGGTCTCGGCGAGTCCTTCCCTTGCGCTCGAAGGCCTGAGCGTGGGCGTCGATAACCTGCGGCATGACGTGGCCCTGACACCAGTGTTTGTGGAGGCTGCCCGGGCGCAAATCGCCCGCCTGATTTCCCGTTATGGCGATCTCGAAGGCCTGCTGGCGGCCGAAGCCCCGCAGCGGCAGCAAGGGCCCTCCTGGTTGAGAACAGCGGTGGCGCAGGCGCCGAACCGCGCTTCCGATCCTGCCGACTGGAAGCCGATGCTGGCGGAACTGCACCGGGCGGCGCTGAATCGAGCCAAGAAAGAAGAAAACATCGCCATCGATCTGCTGGCGCGCCTGGCCGTGATCAAGTTCCTGCGCCTGGAGATGAATCAGCAGTTCGCGCAGGTTCTGGAGCGCTGCCGGATGACGCTTAAGAACTACGAGGGCGTGCGCCAGGGCAAAGCGCTGGAGTATCGCGAGCGGGTGGCGAACTTTCAGGTGCGGAAAAAAATAATCCTTCGCAAGACCGGCCAGGATCTTTTCCAGACGCTGCGGGAAATCGAAAAAGAAACGCTGGCGCGCACCCGGCGCTCGTTGTTCGGGGAGTCGAGCGGCTCCCAGGTGAACAGTTACGGCCTGTTCGTGAACCGTCTGGCCCTGTCCGATGACGCCCGCGACGACTATCTTTGCGCCGAGCACTACGTGATGCTGGGCAAGTGGGACAAGGATCTTGATCGCTATGGCCACATGCTGGAAATCGTCTCCGGTTTTCTGCGTTCGTTGTATGGAGAAGAAACCGGCGGCGAAGTCATTGACGGCTGGCTGTGCGCGCCGGAAAACGCGCGTGAGCTGGTCGGCACCGGCACGCCCGACGATTCCACACCCGAAGGCGTGGCCAAGCAGGAGCGTCTGGCGCGCTGGGTTCGGCTTCTGGAAGATGAGCACGTCATCGAGCATGTCATCGCGTCCTATCATGTGGTTGCGCTGCTCAGCGAATACGCGCCGCGGATCAATCCGCAGCAGCTGAAAAATGCTCTCATCGACCGCGCCGAGTGCGATCGCGTGGAGCGCATGATTCAGGAGCATGGCAAGCTCTCGCCCGCCAGTCTTTATACGGCGGTGGAGAAGGTTGCCGTTTGCCGGGGCGCGGAACGAGCCAAAGTGGCCGCGCGCTTCCTGCAGGATTTCTTTCAGTATCACCGCGACCTGCGGCGGCTGGAGGTTCTCAACGCGGCGCTCGACTCGGTAAACCTCGCAGGCAACGAAAAACTGCGCGAGCTTTCGCGCATGAATGGGACACTCTACGAATTCCTGCTGCCCCAGGAACAAACCGAGCCGGCAGAAGACCCGGTGCTACGCCATGTCGTGCTGAAGGCCGATGTGCGCGATTCCACCCGGCTGACGCGCACACTCATGGATAAGGGCCTCAATCCGGCTTCTTATTTCAGCCTGAATTTTTATGACCCGGTGAACAAGCTGCTGCCCAAGTACGGCGCGCAAAAAGTTTTCCTGGAGGGCGACGCCATCATTCTCGCTATCCTGGAGCGCGCCGGCGAGCCTGAGCTGGCCGTGAGCCGAGCCTGCGTTCTGGCGCGGGAAATGATTGAAATCGTGCGAGGATACAACGAGCTGGTGCAGCGTTCCGGCATGCCGGGGCTGGAACTGGGTGTAGGCATCACGTTGCAAGAGGCGGCGCCCCTTTACCTGATGGACGGCGAACATCAGATCATGATTTCCGAGGCGCTCAACGAGAGCGACCGGCTCTCTTCCTGCAACAAGAAGGCGCGGAAAGTGATGGATACGCAATCCGGGCCTTTCCACGTCTATGCTTTTCAGGCGGCAGGCGCGGCCGGGGAAAATCCCGAAGACTCCATCGTGAATTACAACCTGGGCGGCATTCGCATGAATGAAGCCGCCTTCCGCAAGCTGGAGCAGGAAATCTCCCTGGAGAAGCTGAACGTGAAGCTGCCACCTTCCCTTGCTTCATCGGACAAAGGCGACTACAAACTGCTGCGCGGCGTGGTTCCCGTGCAGGGGGATATCTTTCGCACGATTGTTGTGCGCGCCAGCCGTGTGCCGCAAATCAATCCCGCCGACTTCTCCGTCAAGGGCTGGACCGATCGCATGTACTACGAGGTGTGTACCGACCCTGTCATCTACACCGCATTAGAAAAGAAAAGAGGAGCGGCGAAGTAGTGGCTTGGTCGTAGCGCCGGCATCTTGCCGGCTGTCTCGAGGGCGTCTGGTCCTGGGCGCGGCGGGCGCTTAAGAAGCTAGTGCCATCTTCTCAGTCCTGTGTTGCTCCGCCCAGCGCGCTACTCCTAATGGCGAGTCACCACTCGCCCCACATAGCTAGTACGCCGATTGTGCTCGCACGGGATGGAAGGGAATCCGGAAAGTCGCTTCTACATCGACGGGCACGCCGGCTTTGGTCGCCGGGTTGAAGCGCCACTGCGCAAGGGCATCGCTGGCATAACGATCGAGGCGGTCATCGACACTGCGCAACACGCGCACATCGCCCACCGTGCCATCTGCGTGGATGACTGCCAACAGAATCACCGTGCCGCCGACATTCTGCCGCATGAGCTCCAGCGGATATGCGGGATCGACTTTACGGATGGCCGAAGGGGCCGAGAGATCGGCCGAACTGGAGGCGGGGGAGTTCTCCCGCTTCAGCTCGGCAAAGCGCACCACCCAGCTGCCTCCCGCCGAATTAAGGTTCGGCATGTTGAGGGTGAGCGAGTAGAACTTTCGATCGTGAAAAACAGCGCGCTCCTCTTCCGTGAGCCTGGTTTCGTTCTCGGGATGGAGAGAGCGCGCCGGGAGGCTTGAGATGCGAGGCGGGCGCAGGCTGGCAATCAGGTTGGGATTCACCAGGTCCGCCGCCGTGGCCTGGTTGCCTGCCACCGGGGAAGTTGGACCCGATTTGGGCGCTTTCCCCACATAGAGGCCCGGCGGCAAGGTGCTTCGGCCCGTTTTATTCCTCGCGTCGCCAGCCGTACCATGGGCTTCTCCGCTTGCAGAGCCGGGCGATCCTGAGGCTCCAGCACGGCCTTCCGGCGTGGCAGCGAAGCTGCCGCGGCGATTTCCCGCCGGAAGATCGGGCGGCGCGCCAATCGCAGGATGCAGATTGAGCGCGATCATGCGCCGGCCGCCATTTCCGGAATAGGTGGACGTTGCTGCCATCGCAGGCGGCGGTGCAATCACCTGCTGTCCCGTGTATGCGCGGCCCGGGCTTCTTTCGGAGACAGCGCGTTGCGCTTCCAGGAACAGCCGGGGCGCAGGCGCGATCACGGCGCTGCGTGCAATGCTGAGGTCGCCCATGCGCCGCGTGGAATCGGCCGCGACAACGGGCGGCGGGGCTATGACTGCAATCCCAAGCGTCTTCCTATCCTTTCGTTGAGTATCCTGCACGTCGGGAGGCGGCGCGACAACTGAGGTCTGCAAGGCGGGACGATTGGGCCGATCTTCGGCACGAGGCAAATCGGGAGCGGGCGCTATGACGCTTGTCTCCGCGGAAGGCGCCAGGCGCGACAGGCTGGCAGCCTGCACGACCGGCGCGGGCGCGATGGGTAACTTCGGCCGCTCCGCCCATGCCACAATGTTGGGCAACGACAAATTCTGCTTCAGGTTGACGGCGGGCGGTGTGACGATGGTTTGTGAGCGATTATCGGCTTCCGGCGGGAGAGAAATGATCGCCTGGCGCGAATATTCTGGTTCGGCCTTTTGTGCCTGGTCAGAGTCGCGCTGGCGCGTGTCCAGCGGCGGCAGATACTCTTCCGGCGTGTAGTAAATCACTTCATCGCGAACCGGCGCGGGTCGCGGCACGGCTTGCGGCTGCAATGCGAGAAATCCCGATATGGCCCAGATCAGCCCGAAGGCAAGGCCGTGATAGGCGCTAGATTGGAAAAATCGCCGCCAGGGAAGTCCGCGGGGAACGAAGACATCGGGCCAGAAGGGCGCGGGGGCGGAAAGCAGGTTCAGCGGTTGGTCGCGCCTTCGAAACAGCTCGCGAAGATTGCCAAAGAAAACGCGTGGTCTGGAGGGAAGCTCCACCAAAAGGCGCAGACCGGGGTCTTCTTCGGGCACGGGTTGGACCGGGGCCGAGTCTGCGGCTTCGGGCATCCTCCTATGTTAGATGGGAGCCGGCGCTTTGGGATAGCCATGAGGGCATGGGCAGTGCTGAAGCTCGATCAGGAAACGAGCCGTGTTCTTTTCGGCAGTCGGTTTTGCTGCGGCTTCGCGATGCGAGTAGTACGATGGAGCCAGCGGGAGAGCATTCATGAATCGGTTCCATGGTATTTTTCTAGCCAATCTTGCGCTGATCTGCATTACAGCCGTGTGCGCAGCCCAGGATTCCAAATCGGAAGCGCCGAAAACTGGTGATTCTTCTACGCCGAGCAATTCCGCGCCGGCCCGTTCCACGCCGAATCAGAGCGACGCCAGCGCAGGCCATGCTTACTCAGGAATGTATACGTTCCTCAAGGATGGCGAGTTCGTGCAGATCACGGTGGAAGAGGAAGGCCGCGTGACCGGATTCGTTTCCCGCTACGGCGAGGGAGAAAGCGACAAAGGAGCGTTTCTCGATCAGTTTTTTCGCAATGGCAAACTCGAGGCCACGAAGTTGACCTTTGTTACCGAGACGGTGCACGGCGTTTGGTATGAATTCAAAGGAACGGTGCAGCGCGGCGAAGGAAAAAATCCCGGCGACGAAGCCTATTATGTGTTGAAAGGAACGCTCACCCAGAATGCGACTGACGCAAATAAGAAAGTTTCTTCCCATGCCAGCGAAGTCGTTTTCAGGATGTTCCCGCAGGAAGCCTCGCCCGCGCCGCAGGCCAGGAACTAAGACTTACGGAAGACGGATCGCGAAGTGGCCACGATGGGGGTCGATGGTCTACTGGCCAGCGCGCGCCGGAGAAACCACCAGCCGGCCGGCGGGTTTCTTGGCATCGGCCTTGTCGTCGCCGTAGACCAGATCCGGTCCGCCTTCGGAACTGGCCGCACCCGCCAGCGCCGCCGCCAGGGCGCGGAATGACCGGCTTACCTCCTGGCTCTCCTGCAGCACGACGGGTGTGCCGTGATCGATGGCCGGCGAGACATACTGGAACGCATTCGGAATCTTCCACAGCACTTTGCAGTTGGTGGCCTGCTCGACATCGGCATCGCTGAAACCAGGAATCTTCTTGTAGCGATTCAGCACCATGCGCAGCCGGTCGCGGCCTGTGCCTTCTTCGAGAAAGGCGTGAATGCGGCCCGCGCTCCACAGCGAAACGACATCGGTCTGTGCCACCATCAGAACGGCGTTGGAAAGATCGGAGAGCAGACGCGTAGTGGGATCGAGGCGGCTGGAAACATCCACCACGATGTAGCGATAGTGGTTCACCAGCAAGTCGAAGAGGCGGGCCAGTTCGGCCGGCGTGGGAACCGACTGATACGGCTGCTGCGGCCCAGCCAGCAGGTGCAGGCCGTCTTTGGCCGTGGTCATCAGGCCATCGAGCAGCGAAACATCCAGCCGGTGCAAATTTTCCAGCGCATCGGGCACGCCGAAGCTGGGGCGCAGGTTGAGATGCAGTTGGGAGTGGCCGATGGGCGCAAAGTCCACCAGGACCACGTTACCGTGGGCCTGTTGCAAAGCCAGAGCGGTGTTGACCGCGGCGGTGGTTGCCCCGGCGCCTCCTTTGGCGCTGAGAAAGGTAAAAATGCGCGCCTTGCCGGCACCGCTGCGCGTACGGGTGCGGGTGGAACTGTACCGGGTGAAAGCCTCCTGCAGTGCTTCCATGCCGCCGGCTTCATCGACAAATTCGCCGGCCCCGGCGCGCATGCTGGCCACGATCAGGGCCGGCTGCTGCATGCTGCCCAGGGCGAAGATCGCGATCTGCGCCGTGTTGGCGTGAATCAGTTCGATGGCGTTGATGGCGCGCTGCGGGTCTTGCGACGAGAGTTCAATCAGCACCACTTCAACCCGCAAGTCCTGAATCTGCCTAAGGATGGCGTCGGTCGGCCCGGCAGGGAAGCCGACATGGCTGAATTCCACGCGCGCCAGGCGGGTGGCTTCCAGACGGCTTTGCAGCGCGTTTAAGTGATCGTGGTCGCCAGTAAGGAGGGCGACAGAAATGCCATGCATGGCGCGGGTCTCGCTGATTTCTCTCGGTGTTTGCATGTTAGAAAGAGTGCGTACCCTTCGCCAAGTGACTGAGGTAACCAATCGCGAACGAACCAGCGCGTGACTCAACAGCGAGCGGGAATTTCACGCGCCACATGCTTGAAGGTCCCCGTGGAGATGCACAGCGCAGAATACTGCGGGGCAAAACGCAGAAGCCTGCGAACCGAACCGCAATACAGCGGATTGTAAGACAAGACGCCGTCTTTGAACAGTACCCAAAAGGACAAAAGCCGCGTCTGTCGGGCAGTGGCGAGACAACGAGCCTGGAAACCGAGGAAACCCCAATAATGGCTAGTGGGCAGCGACGCGCGGATTCAGCGAGGAAGGTTCGGCCGGCCGTTCCTCATCGAGATGACTGTGCAACGCAACAATGCGGCGGAACGTTGCCGAAGAATCCTCCGGCTCAGGAAGATAATCGTAGTCGTGCAGGCAGACCGCGACGCCAATCTTGGTTTCCGAGGCGCGAGGTTCCTGAGCGGAGCACGCACTAAAGGTCGCGTCCGACGGTTTGACGATGCGCAACACCCGGCCGCGGCAGCGCACCCGCATGCTTTCTCCCAGCGTAATTTCCGAGGGCATCATCAATGTGAGTTCGATTTGCACGCCATCGCTGAGCGCCATGTCGGTGAAGAAAAAAGCTCCGCGCGAACTCAGATCCTGGGTAAACCCGAGGCCCTCCGCGCCAGTCGCGATTTCATGCAGGGAAACCGGAAGGTTGTAGGCGAACCGTTGTCCAGCACGGCGTTCCACATGAACTGGAGGAGTGGTCATGGTGGCATCCTCTTCCGAATCGCCGGGACACAACTATTTCACTTTAGCGCAGCCCGGCTCGCGTGGGAAGTTACAAGTTGGTGACGGGTGCGATTCCGCGATGAAATTCTTCCCGAAGTGGGCAAGCAATTGCATGTCCAGAAAATATCGCGGCGCTTGTGCAAAACTCATGAGAGTTGCGCAGCGACCGCAGCAGTCCCTCGAAGAAGTCACGGTATAGTGGTGCCTGACGCGGGGCTGCGTCATCCAAAGAAGACACGTGCCCGAGGCGAAGATCTCAGAAACCCAAACTGATGTGAAAGCTCTGCCTGCGCCGCGGGGCAAATTCAGCCTGCAGGCGGCGGGACGCGCGCTGCACCATCGCAATTTCCAGCTCTTCTTCAGCGGACAACTCATCTCGCTCATCGGCACGTGGATGCAAAACGTTGCACAGGCGTGGCTGGTCTACCGCCTGACCGGTTCGGCGCTGCTGCTGGGAGCGGTGGGATTCGCCAGCCAGATTCCGGTCTTTATGTTTGCGCCGTTGGGCGGGATCGCGGCCGATCGCTACAACCGCCAGCGTGTGGTCATCGCCACGCAGACGGCTTCCATGGTGCTCGCCTTCATTCTTGCCGCGCTCACCCTTTCGGGAACGGTGAAAGTTTGGCACGTTTTCGTGTTGGCGGCGCTGCTGGGAGTGGTCAATGCTTTCGACATTCCAGGGCGTCAGTCATTTCTTGTGGACATGGTCGGCAAGGACGACCTGATGAACGCGATCGCGCTGAATTCTTCCATGTTCAATGGCGCGCGTGTGATTGGCCCGGCCATCGCCGGGATCCTGGTGGCCAAGATCGGTGAAGGCTGGTGCTTTTTCGCCAACGCGGTGAGCTATATCGCGGTGATCGTGGGGCTGCTGCTGATGAGGGTGTACAGCCCGGCGCGCGCCTCGCTGGCCTCGCCGCTGGAGCACATGATGGAGGGCTTTCGCTTCGTCCACCGAACCGCTCCGATCCGCGCCCTGCTGCTCTTGCTTGGGCTGGTCAGCCTGGTGGGCATGCCCTACGTAGTGCTGATGCCGATTTTTGCCGACCGCATTCTGCACGGCGGCGCACGTGGCCTGGGCATTCTGATGGGCGCGACCGGGGTGGGAGCTCTGCTCGGAGCCTTGACCCTGGCGTTTCGCGAAGGTGTAAAGGGTCTGGCCCGCTGGGTGGCGTGGTGCAGCGCCGGCTTTGGCGTGAGCCTGGTGGTGTTTGCCCTTTCCCGTTCGTTCTGGGTTTCGGTGCTGCTGCTGCTGCCGGTGGGCTACACGATCATGCTGCAAATGGCGTGCTCGAACACGCTGATCCAGGTGATGGTGCCGGACGAACTGCGTGGCCGCGTGATGGCGGTGTATTCCATGATGTTCATGGGCATGGCGCCGATCGGCGCGCTGCTGGGCGGAGCGCTGGCCGATCGACTGGGCGCGCCACTCACCGTGGCCATCGGCGGCGTGGCCTCGATCGTGGCCGCGGCGTGGTTTGGACTGCATCTGCCCAAGATTCGGGTGGAGGCGCGGCGGCTGATTCTGGCGCAAGCGGTCGCCGGAGGCGAGCCGGCCGAAGGAACGACTGCGCGCGTGGCGCAGGAGTAGCGGGGCGGCGCTAGCCATGGCTGAGATCGGCGGGTCGTTTCGCCGCCACGCGCGTGGCGCCTCCTCGCTGTGGAGGCAGATCGCCAGGAATAAGCTTCATTGAGCAAAAGCGTTCGTTGAGCAAAAACATATGGATCTCGAGCTGAAAGGTAAGGTTTGTGTCGTCACAGGCGCCAGCAAAGGCATCGGGCTCGCCATCACACGGGCATTGGCCGCAGAGGGTGCGATTGTCATCGCAGGCGCGCGCACGATCCAAAATCTCCAAGGCATCGAGGGCGTAACTCCGGTTGATCTCGATCTTGGATCGCGGGAAGGCCCCGGCCAGCTGGTGAAACGCGCGGTCGACGATCACGGACGCATCGATGTGCTGGTGAATAACGTCGGCGGCGTGCGACTCCGTCTAAACGGGTTCCTGGGCACGAGCGATGAGGAGTTCGAATGGGCGATGAATATTAACTTCTATGCCGCGCTGCGGGCAACGCGTGCGGCCGTGAGCAATATGATCGGCAAAGGCGGCGGGGCCATCGTGAACGTGGCTTCGGTGAATGCCTTCTTCCAGCCAGATACGGGCACGGTGGACTACGGCGCCGCCAAGGCCGCGCTGGTCAATCTCACGAAGGCGCTTTCGCAGGAACTGGGTCCGCACGGTATCCGCATCAATGATGTATCGCCAGGCCCAGTCAGCACGGATCTTTGGCTGGGCCGGGACGGCGTGGCCCAGACGGTCGCAAAGGCGACGGGCGTTGATCCGGATACGGCCAGACGAGATGTGCTCGACCACATCGGCGGCCTTCCCACCGGCCGGATGACGACTCCGGAAGAAGTTGCGACCCTGGTAGTAATGCTGGCTTCCCCGCGCACGGCAAACGTCACAGGGTCGAACTACATCATCGACGGCGGCCTCATCAAGACACTTTAGGGGTGCTGTTGCTTTTTTCTCCGCGGGGTCGTGACTGACCAGCGTCAGCGGTAGGCTTCCTCAGGCAGGCCGGTGATACGAATCCCGGCATGGCCTTTGTGCCGAATGTTGAGACCGATGAGCAGCGCGGTGATCTGCTCGACGATACGGGCGTTTTCCAGCTTGCCGCCGTCGATGGCGCGCACACCGGGAAGCTTGGCGGCGAGTTCGCGCGCGACCTGACTTGCGGCCGGATCATCGCTACAGACGACGACGTCGCAGTCGAGCGAATCGTCTCCATTGAGCAGTTCGGCAGAGAGGTTGTGAAACGCCGCCGCCACGCTCACCCCCTTGGGGAGCAGTTCGGCGGCCTGCTGCGCCGCCGAACCTTGCCAGACGCCGACCGTGCGCGAAGCGCGTCCGCCAAGGGAAGCAGCCAGAGGAACCGTAGCGTCGATGAGAATGCTGCCGGGACGAATTGCCGGCTTGAGCTGCTTGAGCAGACCGGCCTGTCCCTCGAAGGGAACGGTGAGCATCAGGATCTCGGCGGCGGCGCAGGCGGCGGAATTCTCCATGCCGGAGACTTGCGCGGAACTTCCTGCTCGTTCTTTGATTTTTTCGGCGCACTCATTGGCACGTCCGGCATCGCGCGAGCCAATGATGATGGTCTCGCCCGCGCGCGCCCAGCGCAGGGCCAGGCCCGTCCCCGCCGGGCCGGTGCCGCCGAGAATGGCGATGGCACGCGGGTTGCTCACGCGAATTCCGGCTCCAGCGCTTCTTCGGCGGTCAATTCGTTAAGCGGCAGCTTGATACGGATTCGCGAGTAAGTTGTGTTGCGCTCCGCAGGGATGCGTCCCGCCTCGAGAATCAGCGACTGAAAATCTTCCGGGCTGGTGTACTGCCCGGCAGTGGCGCCGGCTTCGCGCGAAATATTTTCTTCCATCAGCGTGCCGCCGTAATCGTTAGCTCCGGCGTGCAGGCAGAGTTGGGAAAGCTCGCGATTGAGCTTTACCCAGGAAACCTGAATGTTGTTGATGGAACCGGCGAGCAAGACCCGTGCCAGCGCGTGCACTTTGAGATGTTCGGCGAGCGTAGGACCGGAACGGGCCAGTCCCTGATGGAACAGCAGCGTGTTCTGATGCACGAAGCCGAGCGGAACAAATTCGGTGAAACCGCCGGTTTCCTCCTGGATTTGCCGCAGGAGCAGCATCTGCCGCACCCAGTGCGCAGGCGTTTCCATGTGGCCATACATCATTGTCGATGTGGTGCGGATGCCGCAACGATGCGCGCTGCGGATCACCTCGATCCATTGCGCGGTCGAGAGTTTGTTGCGCGAAAGCACATGGCGGATTTCGTCGTCGAGAATCTCAGCGGCTGTGCCGGGAAGCGTGTCGAGCCCATTGTCGCGCAACATGGAAAGATAGCTGGCGAGCGTCAGGCCGGTCAGTTCGACGCCATAAACGATTTCCATGGGCGAGAAGGCGTGAATGTGCATGCGCGGGACGGCATTCTTCACGGCGCGCAGAATGTCGCGATAGTAGAAGGGCGGCAGGCCGTGCGGCAGCCCGCCCTGGATGCAGACTTCGGTGGCGCCGAGTTGCCAGGCCTCGATCGCTTTTTGCGCCATGGTTTCGAGCGAGTGAAAGTAAGAATCGGCCTCCCGCGGCCCACGGCTGAAAGCGCAGAATTTGCAGCCTACAAAACAGATGTTGGTGAAATTGATATTGCGGTTCACCACGTAGGTGACGATGTTGCCGGCGAGTTCCTCGCGGAGCAGATTGGCAGCAACCAGCAGGCCGAGGAGATCGTCGCCCTCGGCACTGGCGAGTGCGTAGCACTGGTCCTGGGTGAGCGAGGTTCCATTTTGTGCTTCGAGAATCTTTTCGAGTGGGGCACGAAGTTTCTGCGAGACGCGCGGCGCCACATCGATCCAGTCGAGAGAAGGGAAAGAAGAGAGTTCTGAACCCAGGAGTTCGTGAGGCATGATTTGCAACCTCAAGGGCTAAAGCCCCGTTCAAATGAAAGGCATTTAATGGCAGCGCTAAATCGCTGCGCCACCTAAACAAGAGCTGTGCGCCACCCAAAAGTGCAGGTGAGGACTCAATAAAAAGCTGAAATGGCCCCGGAGGCGTCACTCCAAAGAGTAACGACCGCCAGTCCAAAGATAATTCCCGCCCATAGTTTAGCGGAATAGGTCGTTTGCTGCAGGGCGAAGCAGTTCGCGGGAATGGCCTGTGCCCGGCTGACAGTGAAAGCCGCGGACGATGCAGGCGGGGGTGCGGTTCAATTTGCCGCAAACGAGGCCGGCGGCGGCGGCGAGTTCGTCGGCAAGGGCTTCGACGCTGGCGTGAAGCTGGAATCCGTAGGGATCGCGGCGGCCGCGGTCGTCGCGCAGCGGCTTCATACCGGCGATACCAATGCAGAAATCCACCAGGCCCTCACGCCACGGACGGCCGAAGCTGTCGCTGATAAGCACGGGAATGGCAAGGCCGGTGTTTTTTTTGAGTTCACGATGAAGCTGGCGCGCGGAGCGGTCGGGATCTTCCGGAAGCAGCACCGCGTGGCGGCCACCATCAACGTTAGAGACGTCAACTCCGCTGTTGGCGCAGAGGAAGCCGTGGTGAGTTTCGGTGATGAGCACGCCGTTTCTGCGTCGGATGACGGATTTGCTCTCGCGCTCAGCGAGTTCGATTACATGAGGGTCGAGATTGTATTTCCTGGCCCAGGCGCGCGATTGCGGGGAGGGGTGAATCGTCGACAGCTCAACCAGGCGGCCTTCGGACTTAGAGACCACCTTGTGTTTGATGACGAGAATGTCGCCGGAGCGGAAGTTGAGACCCTGCGCGCGCAGCGAGCGAAGAAATATCTGGGTCAACGAGTCGCCGGGTTTAATTTCGCCAGGAACAAGCAAGGGGATAATACGGAGCTCCTGCGATGAATTTCGCTTCGCGGGAAATCGTTGGCCGGCGGGTCTGGATGGCATGACATGCATGGTAATTGAAGGCCGGCGGAGGAGGGCGTTGGGCACTCCACGATCAGAATGCCACTTTCGCCATGCACCCGCGGGCCAGGCATTGGGAGCGGGTTTCGCCGGGTAGCGCAATCAACTGTTGCAAGTCGGTTGGATTGTCCACATCGACTGCGATTCCCGGCAATTGCAGCACCACGCACGGTTTGCCGGTGGCCTCAGCCGCAGCGTGGTGAGGTTTGAAGCTGTCGTTGCCGAAGCGCAGCGGGAAAAGATTTGCCGGGCGGCGAAAGGCAGCATTGGTGCCGCGTCCGTCGGCGGCGGGAACCAGCACCGATCCTTGAGCCGGGGCGTGGTCGAGAATCGCCTGCAGTTCGCCCGCTGTGAGCAACGGAATATCGGCCGGAATCACGAGTGCGAAGTCGACTCCGCGCCGCTGGCAAATCTGAGTGGCGATTTCGATGGCGCCGGTCTCGCCGGAATTGGCGGGATCGGGAATAATTTCGAACTCACACTGCCGCGCTAATTCGATCGCGAACCCATCGCTAGAGACGATGGAAACAGCAGGACGGTTCTTCCATCCGGCCAGCACCGCGAGCACGTCGTGCAGCATTGCCTGCGCCAGTTGGGTGCGGGCCGGCTGGTCGAGCACGGCGGAAAGGCGCTGTTTAGCCTGCCCGAGATTTTTTACGGGAACCAGAATCATGACCGTTGATTATGTCAGATCGGCGGTCAGATAGGTTATGGGCGGGGCCAAGCGGCAGCGGCAGGCTTTTCCTGAAACTGTCCTGGAGTCACGAAAGACAGCGCGGCCTGGGCGAGTGCGATCTTGTCTTCCGGGCTGCGCATGATGGCTTGCGTGCACAGCACACGAAGGCCCTTGTTGCGCAGGGCCTCGGCGGCAGAAGCGTCGCGCGAATCTGCGATCAGCACGTCAAGAAAATCTTCGTAAGCCTGCGCCACTCCGGCAATCGAGCAGGGCAGTTGCTGCGCCGCCATGAGAATGCCGGCGGGCCCGGCGACCGCGGCATTGGCCACGATCGGGCTTACGGCGATGATTTTCCCCTGGGCGCGCCGCAAGGCATCGCGAATTCCCGGCACAGAAAGAATCGGACCGATGCTGGTGACCGGATTGCTGGGCGCGATCAAGACCGCGTCTGCGGAAGTAATGGCTTCGACCACGCCGGGAGCCGGCTCGGCGTCGGAAGCGCCGGCGAAGCGCACCGACTTCACCGGGTCCTGATACCAGCGCTGCACGAAATATTCCTCGAAGCTCAATTCTCCGATGGGAGTATCCACGCGCGTTTCCACGCGCGAATTGCTCATGGGCAGAATACGCGCCCTCACCCCGAGCTTGTCGCAAATCACACGGGTGGCTTCCGACAGGGTCTTTCCTTCTGCCAGCAGACGAGAGCGCAGAATGTGCACCGCGAGATCGCGGTCTCCGGTATGGAACCAGGTGGGTTCGCCAAGTTGCCCCATGGCCTGCAGGCAGAGAAAAGTGTCGCCTTTCACGCCCCAGCCGCGTTCGCGGCTCAACATGCCGGAAAGGACATAGGTGATGGAATCGATGTCGGGAGAAACGTACAGGCCCCACCAAAGCAGGTCGTCACCCGTGTTTACGACGATGGTGATCTCTTCTGGCGGCATGACCTGCCGCAGGCCGTCAACAAACTTGGCGCCGCCCGTTCCCCCGGTAAGCACGCAGATCATGCGGCCCTCCGGGCAAGGCCGCGTGTATCCGCCGCGGCACGCAACTTTTTCGCAAGCAGGCCGGACTTTGCCATAGCTGCAGGAATGAACTCGGGATAGACAGGCAAACGCTGCTGCAGCTGGAACCCCCTGGCTTCGGTGCGCAGACGAAGCTGTTCGAGATGCGGCCAGGGCTTCTCCGGATTGATGAAATCGGGTGTCAGCGGCGAAACTCCTCCCCAATCGTTGATGCCGGCATCCAGCAACTCCTCATAATAAGGCGCATTGAGGTTGGGAGGAGCTTGAATATTGATGTTGGGCAGTAACAAGCGAGCTACCGCCACAGCGCGCAGCATTTGCCCGCGGCTGGGCTCAGGCCAGTGGGCCATGGGAATGGCGGGTTTTACGCGGAAATTCTGCACGATGACTTCCTGTATGTGGCCATAGCGCTCGTGAAGGTCGCGGATGGCAAGCAGCGTGTCGACCCGGTCTTCCGCAGTCTCGCCGATGCCGATCAGCAGACCGGTAGTGAAGGGAACTTTTCGCTTGCCCGCTTCTTCGAGCGTGCGCAGGCGTTTGGCGGGAACCTTGTCGGGGGCGTTGTCGTGAGCCGCGCCCGGAGCCAGCAGAGCGCGGTTCGTGGTTTCGAGCATGAGGCCCATGCTGGGGGAAACCGCGGCGAGGCGCTCGATCCATTCCCCGCTCAGGAGGCCGGGGTTGGGATGCGGCAAGAGGCTGGTCTCGCGCAAAACCAGTTCGCACATGGCTTCCAGATAATGCAGCGTGGATTTATAGCCAAGTCGGCGGAGAGTTTCGCGCATTTCGGGGAAAACAAGTTCCGGCTTGTCGCCGAGGCTGAACAGAGCCTCGGTACAGCCGAGTTGCTCGCCATGGCGGGCAACGGCGAGGACTTCCTCGGGCGTCATGGTGTGCGCGCCGGGATCGGTGGGATCGCGGCGGAAGGTGCAATAACCGCAGTAGTCGCGGCAGAGATTGGTCAGCGGAAGGAAAACTTTGCGGGAATAGGTGACGATGCCCGGCTTGAAACGCTCTTTCGCGGTGCGGCCGGCGGCAAGAAGTTCTGGAAGCTCCGCGTCCGGGCATCGGATCAAACGGAGCGCATCGACCCGCGAGACAGGCACAACAGACAGCGCTTCCTGCAGCGTCGAAGCGGGCGAATCGGCGCACGACGCCAGGCTGTTAATCAAAGGAGGCATGACGACAACTTCCCCAGGGTGCTGGATGAAATGATACATGAGCTTGCGGCCGCGAAAGCCGGTAGTGGCACATCGGCGTGGTAATGTAGGCAGTCGCAAGGGACTGAGCAAGTTTTCGCAACCGCAATGCAAGCGTGCGAACCCCACACGACGAACTATGGCCATGACTTCCACCGAATTCCGCAATGCGATGGGATACTTTGCCACGGGAGTCACCATCATCACCCTGGATCTTGGTGGCGAGGTGCATGGCATGACGGCGAATGCGTTTGCCTCGGTTTCGCTCGATCCGCCGCTGGTGCTGGTGTGCGTGGATCATAAGGCGCGGACCCACGCCCATCTGCATGCCAGAAAACGCTTCGGCGTGAATGTTCTCGGCCGGAACCAGCACGAGATTTCACGCTACTATTCCGACCCCCTGCGCAAAGATGAAGAGGCCGAGGCTGCGGGAGCACGATTTGACCGCACCCGCCACGGCACTCCGGTATTGCGTGGCGCGCTCGCCTATCTGGAGTGCCGCCTGCACTCTGCCCAGGATGCCGGAGATCACACGATCTTCATCGCCGAAGTGGAGGAGGTTGTGGCGCGAGAGGGCGATCCGCTGCTGTTTTTTCAGGGAAGATATCATCGGGTCGGCGAAGAGATAGGCGAATAAGTGAAGCCGAATGAAAAGCTGCAGAATTGAGAGGGGCCCGGCAACGTACTGAGGGAGGAACTGCCGGGCCCGAGGGACTCGCAGACGTTTTCCTATCCTTGCCCGAATCAGAGTGGAAGGGAAGGTCGGATGTCACATGCCAGTTGTGACGGTTGTCACAGACATTCACAGGCGAAAGGCAGGCCAGCATCCTGTCACTTTTTGTGCTGTGCAACATCTAATGCTTAGTTGTTCCCGGAATTCCTACCTTGATTCAACTGAGGTTCTACATTCATGACAGAGAAAATCGTAAAGAGCGCTGAGGAGTTAAAGAAGCAGCTTACGCCACAGCAGTATCACGTCACACAAGAGGCAGGCACCGAGCCGGCCTTTACCGGCAAATACTGGAAGACGAAGGAGCCGGGCACGTATCACTGTGTTTGTTGCGGAGAGTTGCTGTTCGACTCAAAGACCAAATTCGATTCAGGCACGGGTTGGCCCAGCTTCTATCAGCCTGCCGATGCGAACAACGTGGCCGAGCACACGGATTCAAGCTACGGGATGGCACGCACGGAAGTACGCTGTTCCCGTTGCGGAGCTCATCTTGGGCATGTCTTCGAGGATGGTCCAGCCCCGACCGGAATGCGCTATTGCATGAATTCGGCGTCTCTGGAACTGAAGCCCGAAGAGAAAAAAGCAGAGAAAAAAATAGAGGCAAAATAAAACGCGCCCTTCGTGGTGGGGACGCCGCGAAGGGCACGGTTGTAGTACGAAGGGAAAACTTACGCTCCGGCGGTGATGGGCAGAGCCTTGGGAGCCTCGTGCACGGCCGGCTTTGGCGTTTCCTGCGCCGGCTTGGACTGCGACTCGGAGTGGCCCTTATCGTGTTTCAGATCTGCGCTGCGCACCTGGATGCCGCCCTTCAACACGGCGCCATCCTCCACACTGATGCGCTGGGTGGCGACATCTCCGGTGACCGAACCTTCGCTGCGGATATCCACCCGGTCGCCGCACTCGATATTGCCGGTAACTTTGCCCATGACCACAACTTCGCGGGCGGTGATGTTGGCCTGCACATTGCCATTGCGCCCGATGGTCACGCGGTTATCGGGGAAACTGAGTTTGCCTTCAATGCGGCCATCGACAAACAGGGATTCGGAGCCGCTGATTTCGCCTTTGATGACCAGGGTGCGCCCGATGGCCGCCTGATCGATGGGCGCGCCGAGGGGCTTGGTTGGAGTGAAGTTGGACGAGGGTGACTGCGACTTCTGGTTATAAGGATTCTCGGCGGATTGCAACATGGATCGACCTTCCTAAGGTTCCCCGCGCGGCGCATTCCGGCGCCGGCCCACGCGGTTGGTCTGAAAACGATGGCCTTGGACGAGTTCCTGTCCCTTCGGCCAGTCTGACTATCGCACACAGGTAAGTAATTTCTGAGATTACGGAAGATGCTGTACGGGTGCGTCGGCAATCGGGCCTTTGGATGTGCCTTGTGGTGTGGGAGTTGCCCTTAATCCGCCTGTTCGAGAACCTTCGCCAGATTCTCCCACTCCTTGAGCAGTGCAGCGTGAGACGCCTTGGACTGATCGAGTTCCTGCGCCTGGCGCTGGCTTTCGCCCGCGCTGACGAACTCCTGCAGTGAAGCTTCGTTGCGGGCGATGGAGTCTTCGAGGCGCGCAATCTCTTTTTCCAGTTGCCGGACGCGGTCTTCCATTTTTTTGCGCTTGATGGGGTTCAGGCGCTTCCTGGATGCGTCGCTCGCTGCGCTTGCGGAGTGATTTCCGTTCTGCTGTTCTGTTGAAGCTTGCGTCCGGCTTTTCGCCGAATCGGCGAGAAGCGGGGCAGCCATCTCCGGAACGTCATCCAGGGTTGGCACGGCTTTCGCCCCGCCTTGCTTGCGCCACAGAAAATCTTCGTAGTTGCCCGGGAACACCTCGACTTTCCCGTCCCCGATCTCAAACACGCGTGTCGCCAGCCGGTCGATGAAGTAGCGGTCATGGGAGACGAAAACCACCGTACCCGTGTACTTCATCAGCGCTTCCAGCAGAACGTCTTTGGCGCGCATGTCGAGGTGATTGGTGGGCTCATCGAGCAGAAGAAAGTTGGCCGGATGCAGCAACAGTCGGAGCAGGGCATAGCGGCCGCGCTCGCCGCCGGAGAGTACGCCGATTTTCTTGAAAACATCGTCTTCCTGGAATAAAAAACAGCCCAGCAGGTTGCGCAGTTCGGTCTGCGTGGAGCGCGGCGAGATATCTCCGAGATCGTCGAGAATGCGGGCGTCGGGATCGAGTTCCTTGTATTGGTCCTGCGCGAAGTAGTCGGTCTGCACGTTGTGGCCGGGGCGGAATTCGCCGCGAGTCAGGGGCTCCGAACCCGATAGCAGCTTGATCAATGTTGATTTCCCTGCTCCGTTCACGCCGACCAATGCAATGCGGTCGCCGCGCTCGATCATGAAATCCACTTGTTCGAAAACTGTCTTCGGTCGGCTGCCATTTCTTCCGGGATAAGTTTTGGCGACGTTTTCGAATTCGGCCACAATCCGTCCGCTCGGTTTGGGTTGGGGAAAAGAAAAGTGGATGGTTTTCTCTTCCGGCGGAATCTCGATGCGCTCGATCTTTTCCAGTTCCTTGATGCGGCTCTGCACTTGCTTGGCCTTGGTGGCCTGGTAGCGGAAACGGTTGATGAATACTTCGAGTTGTTCGATGCGCTCGCGCTGATCTCTGTAGGCGGCCTGCAGTTGTTCGTTACGCTGGGTTTTCTGCGAAAGAAATTTGTCGTAGTTGCCGGTGTAGAACCACAGGCGCTTATTCCAGATTTCGGCGATTTTGCGCACAGTAACGTCGAGAAAATACCGGTCGTGGGAAATCAGCACGATGGCGTGAGGATAGTCGTCGAGATATTCCTCCAGCCAGTTGCGGGCCTCGAGATCGAGATGATTGGTGGGCTCATCGAGCAATAGCAGATTGGGCTTCTGCAGCAGAAGTTTTGCCAGGGCCAGCCGCATCTGCCAGCCGCCGGAAAATTCGTCGGTCTGCCGGTGCCAGTCTTCTTTCTGAAAACCGAGCCCGACCAGAACTTTGCCGACTTCCGCTTCAATCGAATAGCCATCGCGGGTGCGGAATTCGTGCTCCAGGCTGTGATAACGGTCGGCGACGGCTTCATATTCCGCGCTGGTGTGGTCGAGTTCGGCGATCTTGTGCAGAAGTTGCTCGAGCTCCTGCTCCATGGCGCGCAGATCAGAGAAAACGCTCATGCACTCGCCGAAAACCGTGCGGCCGGAAAGCGTCAGGCCATCCTGGGGAAGGTAGCCCGCCGATGTGCCCTTGGCGAGTGTGAGTTCGCCGTAATCGAGCGTGTCGAGCCCGGCGAGGATTTTCATCAGCGTGGTTTTGCCGGTTCCGTTGGCGCCGACCAGGCCGACGCGGTCGCGCGGCGTGATCAGCCAGTCGGCGTTTTGGAACAGGAGTTTGTGGCCGAAGCGCTTACCGGCACCGGAAAGCTGAATCATGTTTCGTTCACAATCAGGGCTGGAATTATCGTCTCATAAAAGAGGCTGCGTGCCGCGGGCTAAGAGCTTGGGGCGGAAGGTCGAGGTCCAGGAGCTGAAAACCAACACCTCTGCCGCGGAGCCGAGGCCAGCGCGATTCAGATTTGGGCGCGCAGATTGCGCGAACCGGGATAAGTTCCCCACAACTCGCTGTGGAATTCGATGCGCTCGAGCGCGCGGTCGATGACGGCTTCGAGTTCGTGGGCGTATTTCACTTCGCGGCCCTTGGCGAGCCGCCGCTTGGCATCTTCGGCGCTCAGCCACGTGGGCCGGCGCATGGGTTCATCCGGACGGCGCGTCTGGTGCACTTCCATCAGGAAGGCTTTCACCACGAATTCCTGCACGCCGCCGGGCTGCCAGAAGACTCCCTTGGAGTGCAGGTAGAGATGAAAGTGACGCGGCTCAATCGTCCCCGTAGCGCCGGCTTCTTCTGAAGCTTCACGCTCGGCGGACTGGCTGTGAGAAAGCCGGTGATCGGGCGAACCTTTGGGGAAGGTCCACTTGTTGCCGCCGTTGGTGTTCACCAGCAGGAACTCAATTTCGTTGCCCCGGCGCCGGTAGCAGACGGCTGCCACCTGCAAGGGAAGCGACTTGGCCCCGCGCGGCGACCCCATAGAGCCCTCCGATTTTCAGCCTACGCGGAAGATATTTCAGTAGTGTTAAATGCAGCGAAAATTGTGCATCAGGGAGGTTACTAAAGGGTCGCTATGGGAACGTTAGAGCACGGCGCCTTAAACGGGAATCGCCGCTCCGGTCACATTCCTCCCGGCCTCTCCGGCCGGCTACAGGATCCTTTTCCCGGAAAATATAGCCTCGCCTCCCGGTTAAACCTGATTCCGTCCCGGAGTCATTCTGCGGTATAGTAGCCATACCATCGTTGTCCCCCTGCGCTCCACGACAGCCTGTGCGGGAGTAG
>Ga0335073_10003396_pt1 | contig 22147 bp, 14 predicted proteins | sample Lox_Sample_22_FD_207093 | JGI IMG/M metagenome (GOLD analysis project Ga0335073, IMG submission 207093) | Soil microbial communities from Loxahatchee National Wildlife Refuge, Florida, United States - Lox_Sample_2.2 | ecosystem: Environmental > Terrestrial > Soil > Wetlands | place: USA...
CGGGGTTGCGGCTGCACGGAAGCTGCCGCGGCTGGCGGCGAAGAGCTATCAGCGCTCCAGGAAATCGCGAACGCAGGAAGCGCAATCACGTGGACGGGAAGTCCTGCTGTGGCCAGACACCTGGAACAACTACTACCATCCGCATACGCTTGATGCGGCCGAGTCCGTGCTAACGCAAGCCGGTTTCCAGGTGGAAAGTCCCAAGAGCCACATCTGTTGCGGCCGCCCGCTCTACGACTTCGGTTTTCTCACCGCCGCGCGTGCTTATCTTGCACACGTGCTCGACCAGATGACTCCGCAGATCGAAGCGGGACTGCCGTTCATCTTCCTTGAGCCGAGCTGCGCCAGCGTCTTCAAAGATGAGCTGCTGGAACTATTCCCCGGTGAGGCCAGCGCGCGGCGTCTGAGTGAGCAGGTCTGGCTGCTTGCCGACTGGATGACGACGCAGGCTCCTGATTTCGCTTCAGGCCGTCTCACCGGCGCGCGCATTCTTGTTCATGGTCACTGCCATCACAAGGCTGTCTTCGGTGGCTCGGCGAGCGAAGTTGCGCTGCTGCGCCAGGCGGGCGCCATAGTCGAGCCCATCCAGGCCGGATGCTGCGGCATGGCCGGCCCTTTCGGTTTCGAGGCCAGTAAATTTGAGGTTTCGAAGGCCATCGCGAGCCAGGAACTTTTGCCTGCCATTCAAGCGGCGGCTCCCACGACTCTCATCGTGACGGATGGATTCAGTTGCCGGGAGCAGGTCGCTCAGCTTTCCGGACAGACCGCCATGCACCTGGCGGAAGTTCTGGCTCGCAGCTGCGGTTGTGGTGGATGACCCGACAGACCTCGCTCGTCACGCTGCGCCGCCATTCCCGGGATGGTTCGCGATTCAGCTACGGGAACCCCATGTTTCTCCCAAGCCGAAGCGCTTGCAACTCCCGGCGAACGGTCTGCGTCCAATGCGGAGAGGCCTGCCGGGAAGTGCGTGTGGCTCAACGACTCGCGGGCTTTTTTCATCCGGTCTGTATCCCTTGGTCATTTGCGGGAGGCCGGTGAGTTTTGATACGCTCAGGCATCCTTTAAGAGTAGTGAAAGGAGACATTTTTTATGGCTGATGAGAGCAAATCTTACGGACTTGCGTGGTTTATTGCGGGAATTGGCGTGGGCGCCCTGGTGGGCATTCTGTATGCTCCAAAGAGCGGCCGGGAAACCCGTGAAGAAATTGCCAACACCGCCCGTGAAGGTACAGAGTACCTCCGTGTCCGCACGCGCCAGGCCGCCGAAGAGGTGAGCGCGTTTGTCGACAAAAGCAAAGAGCAGGTCAGCGCACTTGTCGACAAGGGCAGGGAGCAGGTGAGTGAGTACGTGGATCGCGGTCGGGAAGCCGTCGATCGCGGACGCGCGCAATGGGAAGAGTTTGTCGAGCGCGGCAAGAACATTGTGGCGGAGCAGACCGGCAAAGTGAACGCAGCTGTGGACGCCGGACGGCAGGCTTACAAGTCGGCCACGACGACGAACGAGTAAGCTGTTGAGGCCCGCGCTGATTCTCTGCACAGCGTAGCCGTCGTTTCCTCCAGTGTTGCGCTGAACGCGCAACACTGGATCCGGCTACCGCTTTGGGCCCAATCCTATTCCCGGTCACTTCTTGCGCGAGATGACTACCATGACCAGTGACACATCACAGATCATTCTCCTTATCATTGCCGGAGTCGTTGCTCTTGCGTTGCTCTTGCAGGCGATCGTGTTGCTGGCGATCTTATTTGGAGCGCGTAAGGCAGCGAAGGCCGCGCAAAAGGAGATCGACGATCTCCGCGCCCTGGCTCTGCCCTTTGTAAAAGAGGGCCGGGACTTTTTCGTCCGAGTTGCACCCAAAGTGGAAGAGACTTCGGTCGATCTCGCTGCCGTGGTTCACACCTTGCGCGTGGAATGCACGCAGCTGCAATCGGCGGCGAACAAGTTTGTCGAGCGAGCCTCCCAGCAGGCGAGCCGATTGGACTCCATGACAACGGCTGTCCTCGATGCAACGGACCGCGCCGGCGAATTCCTGAGCCAGGCAGTGCACAAACCCATGCGCCAGTTCTCGGGCATTCTCGCGTCCATCAAAGCTGTCGTCGAAACACTGCGCGCGCCGGAACCCACAGTCAATTCCCATGCGAAGCGCGTTCCGGGCGATCCGGAGATGTTCGTTTGATGCTGAGCGGTCCTCTCCGGCAGCAACGGCGATCTAGACGATCCACCCTCCGCCGACAACCTCCTCGCCATCGTAGAAGATGGCCGACTGCCCCGGCGTTACCGCGCGTTGCGGCTCGTCGAAGACCGCCATCACTTCGTCGGCGCCGGCGGGCTCGAGCGTCGCCCAGGCAGGCTCGTGCCGGTGGCGGATCTTGGCCTTTATGCGCATGGGTGCGTTTAGCTCCGGAATGCTGATCCAGTTCAACCGCCGCGCGCGCAGAGTGCGCGTGGCCAGTTCTGCATCGGCCCCCACTGTCACGCGATGGCTTGCCGCATCGATGTTCAGCACATAAAGCGGCGAAGGCGAGGCGACACCGAGTCCCTTGCGCTGGCCCACAGTGAAGTTCGAGATTCCGTCGTGCCGGCCGATCACTTCGCCGTTTGTCGCCACTAGCTCGCCGGCCGTTATGGGAACCTCTTCACCCTGTTCCTCGAGATACGCGGTCAGGAACTGTTTGTAATCGCCGCCGGGAATGAAGCAGATCTCCTGTGAATCGGGCTTCTCCGCGAGCCTCAACCCGTGCTGCCGCGCCATGGCTCGCACCTCCGGCTTGGTCAGCCGCCCCAACGGGAACAGCGTGTGCGCCAACTGCTCCTGCGTCAGCCCGAAGAGAAAATAGGTCTGGTCCTTGGCCAGGTCCGCCGGCCGCTTCAGAATCCATCGGCCGCGCTCGTCATCGTACTCGTTCACTGCGTAGTGCCCTGTGGCGATCCGCTCGGCACCAATGCTCCGTGCTGTCTTCAGCAACTGGTCAAATTTCAGGTGGTTGTTGCAAAGGGAGCAGGGAATCGGAGTCCGCCCGGCGAGATACTCGTCCACAAACGGCCGCACAACGTCGCGCTCAAACCGCTCCTCCTGGTTCACGACGTAGTAAGGAATGCCCAAGTGCTCGGCGACACGGCGCGCGTCATACACGTCGTCCAGCGAGCAGCAGCGGCCGGCCTTCGGCGCGTCAGGAATGCCGTGCTTGCCGGCGAGCCGTGTCTGGTCCCAAAGCTGCAGAGTAAGGCCGACAACCGTACCGGCGTTGCGGGCGAGGATCGCCGCTACCGTCGAGGAATCCACCCCTCCGGACATGGCTACGGCAATGGTGGTGTTCTCAGTCATGCTTTTCTTTCTCTCCAGCGGAGCTACCGGTTAGCGGAGTTAGTGGAGGCAGGTCGTTCGGCGCGACGGAGGTCCTTGCCGACTCCGCTAACACCGCTAACCTCGCTCCTCCCGCCGTTCCCGCAGCCACAGGCGACAGCGCCCGCAGATGCTCTACCGCTTCGGGCACTACCTTCAGCGCATGGTCAACATCAGCTTCGGTAACAGTCTTCAGCAGGCTGAACCGCAGGCTGGCGCGCGCTGCATTCTTGTCCAGACCCATGGCCATCAGCACATGGCTTGGCTCGGTCGATCCGGAGTGGCACGCGGAGCCGCCGCTTACCGCGACGCCTTTCAGATCGAGCGCGATCACGAGCGCCTCGCCTTCCACTTGCTCGAAGCGAATGTTGGTCGTGTTGGCCGTGCGCGGCGCGCCCGCACCATTCACGCCGGTGCCTGCAATCGCGAGAATTCCCGCCTCGAGCCGGTCGCGCAGTCCTACAACGCGGTCCATCGTTCCGTCGGCGAGGCTTTCCATTGCCAGTTCAGCAGCTTTTCCCAGCCCTACAATCCCCGGCACGTTTTCAGTGCCGGCGCGCTGCCGCCGCTCGTGGCTTCCACCCACCAGCAGTGCCTCCACCGGGGTTCCGCGGCGTATGTACATCGCGCCTGCGCCCTTCGGCCCGTGGATCTTGTGCGCACTGATCGAGAGCAGATGACACCCGAACTGCCGCACATCGAGCGGAATCTTTCCGGCGCCCTGTACCGCGTCAATATGAAAGAAGACTCCCGCTTCCGCGGCAATCTTCCCGATCGCTTTCACCGGCTGCACTACGCCGGTTTCGTTATTGGCTAGCATCACGCTGATCAGCCGCGTCTCCGGCCGGATCGCGGTGCGAATCGACTCGGGATCGATCAGTCCATTCGGGAGCGGCCGCACATACGTCACTTCGATGCCACGGTCCGCCACCCGCTCGGCCGCCTGCAGCACGGCCGAGTGCTCAATTGCCGTGGTGATCAAGTGATCGCCCGCGCGCAGCAGCCCGAAGATGGCTGTATTGTCGCCCTCAGTGCCGCCGGAGTTGAAGACCACCTCCGCCTCCCGGCAGTTGAAGAGCTCGGCCAGCGTTTCGCGCGCGCAATCTACCGCCGTTCGCGCCTGCTGCCCCTGCCGGTGGATGGAGGACGCGTTGCCAAACTGCTCCATCCAGTAGGGGCGCATCGCTTCCATCACCTCCGGCAGCAGAGGTGTGGTGGCGTTGGCGTCCATGTATACCCGGGGCACGGCAATAAATCTCCTTCGTAAATTGTACGAGGAATTGCGTTCGAATGCCTGACTCTGGCCTGGGCTCGTGGCGGCGGCCCGAACCGTCTCCGCAAAGCGAACCCCGTTCTGGTACATTGCCTTCAAAAGGTTTGGTTCACGCAACGAGAGAAATCACGCCTCAATTTACTCAGGTTACGCGCCCCATCTTTGCCTGTTCTTTGCTTTTTGCACTGTCTACACTGTGCCATTGGAGTCAGTAGATGACTGACAGCGCCGCAGAGGCTTCGCGCGGTGTTCATATCGAGCAGCCGCGCATCCTCATCACCGGCAGCACCGGCCAGCTCGGCCTCGAATTGCAGCGCAGCGTCGCCGCCGCCGGTTCAATTACAGCCGCCGACCGCAGTGTTCTCGACCTGGCGGATGCCGACCAGATTCGCGCGGTGGTCCGCCGGGTCCAGCCGCAGGTGATTCTCAACGCTGGGGCATATACCGCGGTCGACCGCGCCGAGACCGAGCGCGATCTGGCCCACGCCGTCAACGCCGAAGCTCCACGTATCCTCGCCGAGGAGGCGCTTCGGCTCAACGCACTGCTCGTGCACTATTCGACCGACTATGTATTCGACGGCACAAAGCCGGAGCCGTGGAATGAAACTGATCCCACGAACCCGCTCAACACCTACGGCGCGACCAAGCTTGCCGGAGAGCAGGGAATACAAGCTGCGGGAGGGCGGTATCTCATCTTCCGCACCAGCTGGGTCTACGGACCGCAGGGAAAGAACTTTCTATTCACCATGCTCCGGCTGGGGCGCGAGCGGGACCGGCTCTCGATCGTGAATGATCAGATCGGCGCGCCCACCACCTCAACCGCGCTCGCAGACGCAACGCGCGAGATCGTCACTGGCGTGCTGGCCGGCCGTTTCGGCGAAGGCTGGCCCGGGCTCTACCACATGACCTGTGCCGGTGCGACCTCGTGGTTCGGCTTTGCTCAGGCTATCTTTGCGCGCGCCGCCGCGCTTGGCGCAAAAGCCCCGGAACTCGTGCCGATCGCCACAAAGGACTATCCCACGCCGGCAGCGCGCCCGAGCAACTCCGTGCTCTCCAATGCCAAACTGCACGAGCGTTTCGGCGTACAGCTTCCCGGCTGGGAAACAGCGCTCGAAGAAGTCCTGGAGATCCTGCGGAGACGATCTTCGCAGTAAACAATTCAGAACGTGCTGCATTTGGTCCGTCTCGGCGGGGATGCTAATTGCTGCTCTTCTGGCCGGTAAGCTCGGAAGATTCGGCCGCCGTCTTGCCTGCTGCTATGCGCACGGCTAGTCGCATTGCGGCCTTCATGTTCGTCGCATCGGCAAGATTGCGTCCGGCAATATCGAATGCTGTGCCATGATCCACCGAGGTGCGAATGATCGGCATGCCCAGCGACACATTCACTGTTCCTTCGAAATCGATGAGCTTCATCGGAATGTGTCCCTGGTCGTGATACATGGCAACAATCAGGTCGAACTCACCGCGCAGGGCGCGGACAAAGATCGTGTCGGCCGAGTGGGGTCCCGAGCAGTCGATGCCCCTCCCGCGCGCCTCGGCAATCGCCGGAGCGATCACTTCCGCATCCTGGGTGCCAAACAATCCGTGCTCGCCCGCATGCGGATTCAATCCGCAGACTGCGATGCGCGGGGGCCTCTGCCGCATCAGCTTCAGCGCCTCGTTGCCGAGCTCGATCGTCCGCACGATGCGCTGTTGCTCCAGCTTACAGGCGCGCTCCAGCGGAACATGCGTGCTCACGTGTACGGTAGCGATTCTTTCTGAAACCAGCAGCATGCGCGACTCGGCGGCGCCCGTCAGCTCGGCAATATACTCCGTGTGCCCCGAGAAGCTGCGCCCAGACAACGTCACGGCCTCTTTATTCAGCGGCGCCGTAACCATGGCGTCTGCCTCGCCATGCAGGCACATCTCAGCTGCGCGGCGCACATAGCTAATGGCTGCCAGGCCATACTCAGCGCGCAGTTGTCCAAACGCGAGGGGATGATTCGCGGCCAGCTCTCCGGTTTCAATCTGCTTGAACGGCAAATCGCGCATATCCACGCCGATGGAACGGCCCGCAGCGTTCAGCGCCGCAGCGTCGCCGATAACGAACCACTGCGCAATCGTGCTCAATTGTGGGTCACTAAGGGCCTTGAGCGCAATCTCTGCGCCCACACCTGCGGGATCTCCGATACTGATGGCAATGCGGGGCAGCCTGTTCATAGAACTCCTGATAACTTCATGATCACGTCATAAAGTGCGGTCGGTGAGCCGAATCCGCCGGACTTGGTCACCACGATCCGGCCCTCTGCGGCGCCGCCCTGCAACCTGCCCCACGGAATGCCCGGCGCAAACTCGCCGCACAGCCGGATCGAATGCGCCCCCAGCGCCTCGGCCGCCAATTGTGCCGTATCGCCCCCAGTCAGGATGAGCGCCTCCGGCTCAAGCGCGCCAAATACCGCGCGCACCATCGCATCATCGCCAGACTGGCATGCAATGCGCAACATCTGAACATCGTTGCGCATCTGCACTGCCTGTTCGAGCACGGCGAGCTGACGAGCCGTGACCGGATGCTCACTGCCAGCAACAACGAGCGTACGCGCCGCGGCTGCCGTCGGCAAAGGTTGTGCAGGAACCGGATGAAGGCCCGCAATTGCCTGCGCTAGCCCCGCCGAACCCGCGTAGAGCACACCTTGCAAAGACTCAGCGGCGCGTGCCAGAGCACAAAGGTCATCCTGGGTTGCGCTGTCGCAGATTAGCACTCTTGCGCCGCCCTCGATTGCCGCTTCAATTCCACTCGACTCGGAGACAACCGCGATTGCCTCCCGCATGTCGGCAGCAAAGAATTCACGCAGATCGACCAGCCGGTCCTGCCCGCATTCGTCCCGAATCTGCAGCATCCCGTTACACACGGTGCGTCCGGCCGCCGGGAAAGCCGGTGCGAGCAAAATGGCACGGGTCCCGAGCGCCTGCTGGGCCGCAAGCACCTCTGCGGCAAGCGGTCCCCGTCCCGCGGAGTCAACCTTCTTGAAGAGGACGGTTCCGGGGCCGCTTTGCAGAGACGCGGCGGCTCTGGAAACGGCATTCGCCGCCTCCTCGGCGGGCAGTGACCGGGATGCGGTATGAAAAGCCTGTGCCGGCTCCGGCGCCGGAAACAACGCCGTCGGCCCCAGCCAAACCCGCACGGAGTACCCGGCTTTCAGGAACGCAGCGCCTGCATCACAGGCCCCGGTCAGATCATCTGCCAGAAGGCGCACTAGCCTGCCTGGCGCTGCTGCGAGCGCTGGATGATCTGGATGAGCGAGCGTCTGATTATCGGGGAGCATGCGGTAGGGTCCGGATTCGTTCCGGTAGTATACCGTTATCGTCCCCCCGCACCCCTTCCGAAAGGCAGGTTCGGCCTCTCATTTTACCGACGCTCTTGATCGGTTTATCCTTAGATATTATCGAGATTCGGTGACTTTTCACCGCAATGTTCCGTCTAACTGATAAGCCTTTTTTGGGCTTTCCGGCCCTAGGCTCCGATACGAATGTCAGCATCGCAATGCAAATCGCGCTCGCGAGGACTCCGAGGCTCTATTCTCGGCGTCATTTGCATTCTGCTGATCACATTCAACACGACGATTCAGGCCATCCACACCCATGATGTGAGCGGCAATGCGCATCCGGATTGCTCGTTGTGCATGGTTGCTCATGCCGGGGTCGCCTCGTCCGCTCCGGTTGTCGCGCCCATTGTTTTCGCGCAAGTGGATAAAGTCGAGGTGTCACCCGCAGAACACCCCCGCTATTTCGCAGTACTCTTCTTCTACAGCCGTCCGCCTCCTGTTGGAACCGCCTCCCTCTAACGCCGTTCCATCAAAAATCCAATAGATTTTCGGAGGTCGTCCATGCGCATTGTTATGCGGCGCGTCATTGCCTTTATGGCTGTATTGGTTCTGCAGCTCATTGCCCAGCACTCATTGGCTCAATCCGCCGCCAGCTCCGGCGCTATTAGCGGAACGGTCACCGATTCGTCCGGAGCCGTCATCCCCGGCGCTACGGTTACCATCAACAACCCCGTCAGCCAATATACGCGGGTTTCATCGACGGATAATACCGGCCACTTCCAGTTCCCCAACATTCCGTTCAACACCTACCACATGACCGTGACCATGCCGGGATTTGCTTCCACAGCGCGGGCTGTGGATGTGCGCTCAGTGGTGGCGGTAAACCTGAACTTCGCGCTGAAGGTGGGCGGTGCCTCCAGCACCGTCACAGTGGAAGCCGGCGGGGATCTCGTGGAAGATGATCCGACCTTTCATACCGACATTGACCGCGATCAGCTGACCAAAATTCCTCTGGAGAGCCAGTCATCCAGCCTCAGCTCGCTGGTCACGCTTTCCACGCCCGGCGTGTCCGCCGATTCCAACGGCCTGTTTCACGGTCTCGGCGACCACGCTTCCAACTCATTCTCTATTGATGGTCAGGCGATCACCGACCAGCAGAGCAAGGTCTTCTCCAACCAGCTTCCATCGAACGCCGTCCAGTCGCTGGAGGTTATCAGCGGCGCACCTCCGGCCGAATTTGGCGGCAAGACCAGCCTTGTCATCGTTGCTACCACTCGGTCTGGTCAGGGAGTAACCACCCCCACCGGGCAGGTGAACGCCTCCTACGGAAGCTTCGGTTCGGCGAGCGGCGGTTTCGACCTTTCCTATGGCCGTAAGGATTGGGGTAACTTCATTGAGGCCGATGGTCTGAATACCGGACGCTTTCTCGATGCGCCGGAGTTCACTGTCTTGCATGCGAAAGGCAATGAAGAGAACTTCTTCGATCGCGTCGACTACAGCTTCAGCCAGGCTGACTCCATGCACATCGACCTCAACTACAGCCGTTCCTGGTTCCAGACTCCCAATTCCTACGACAACGTCAATGTGCAAAATGTCGTTGCCGGTGGTGCAAGCGCCAACCCGACCTTTGGAAACGTGGGCAATACCAATCAAGGTTCGAAGATCAACACCTTTAATATCTCGCCAACCTACACGCACGTCATTAGCACCAATTCGGTCTTGAACCTCGGCGCCTTCATCCGGAAGGATTTTTACGATTACTTCCCCAGCTCCAATCCTTTAGCTGATCTGGGACCTACAAACCTGCAGACGTCTTCGATCTCTCAGTACCGCACGCTGACCAACGCCGCCGTTCACGGCGACTACTCCTACGTCAAGGGAGTGCATAACCTCAAGGCCGGCTTCCAGTATGGCCACACCTTCCTGCGCGAGCACGATTCGCTCGGCATCGTGGACAACACCTATAACTCGCCCTGCGTCGACAGCAATGGCAACCCCTTGCCGGGATACGCCAATCCATCGCAGTGCAACGGCGTCACAAGCTATCCCAACACCAATTACCTCACGGTGCTCGCACCCTATGATCTAACGCGCGGGGGCACGGACTACGCCTCTTTCGGCCATACCGATGTGAAGGAGCTGGCCCTGTATATCGAAGACCAGATCAAGGCCGGCAACTGGAACTTTAACGTTGGCCTGAGGGGCGACATGTACAACGGCCTCACCGTAGCCAGCCAGGCTGAGCCGCGTCTTGGAATCGCCTACAACATCAAGCCCACCAGCACGGTTGCTAGCATCTCGTACGCTCGCACACTCGAAACGCCCTTCAATGAAAACCTCGTGCTCTCCAGCAAGGGCTGCGCCGATCCGGTGTTGTCGCCGATCCTCTCGTGCACGCCGGGCGTGCAGGGCATCCTTCAGCCCGGCTTCCGCAACGAGTTCCACGCTAGCGTGCAGCAGGCATTCGGCAAGCATGCGGTGGTGAGCGGCGAGTACATCTGGAAGTACACGCACAACGCCTTCGACTTTAGCGTGCTGGGTAATACGCCCATCACTTTTCCGATCGACTGGCACAACTCCAAAATTCCCGGTTTTGCCCTGCGCGCAGAAATGCCGGAAACTCACGGCTTCAGCGCCTATTTTGTTACCTCCTCGGTGGCGGCGCGCTTCTTTCCGCCGCAGGTCGCCGGAGCCGGCGCAACCGTGGGCCAAAGTGGTTATCCGTTCCGCATCGATCACGACGAGAGATTTAACGAAACCACCCATATGCAATACACACTTTCCCGCGATGGCTGGTGGAACGGCCTCTGGGGCGGCCTCAACTGGCGCTACGATTCGGGACAGGTGGCGGGCTCAGTGCCGTGCTATGGCGTTACCAATCCGAACAGTTCTTGCGGCCCGACCTCGATCACCCTCGCTAACGGCCAGCCAACTGTGGATCTAAGCGGCCTTACCTTCAACGAACAGTTTGAGGCAGGATTAGCCTGCAACGGTGTTGCTGCTACTCCCACTTCGGGATTCACGTCCTGCCCGGCATCCGAATATTCGTCCAAACTGGTGCAGATTCCGGCTCCCGGCACGGAAAACGATGACCGTAATCCACCGCGGATCGCGCCCCGCAGTCTGCTCGATATGTCTCTTGGCAAGAACAATCTCTTTCATCGAGAACACTATAAGACCGACCTCGAACTGACCGCCATCAACCTTACCAACAAGTACGCGCTCTATAACTTCCTCTCCACGTTCAGCGGAACGCATTACGTCACTCCGCGCGCTCTCACCGCCAAGGTGACCCTCAATTTCTAATCGCTGACCGCACGCAATTGGGCAGGCGCGGCAGATCGTCTGCCGCGCTTTGTTCATGGCGATAGAACCGCACTCATCTTCGCCGGGGCCGGAGGAGAGGAAGGGCCAAATGCATGCACTCCGCGTGGTTGCAGTGTTCCCCTCGACCGCAAATCGCATCGTCTGCAATCTTCAGTGCGATCGCTTCGCGCGCGTTCCATTTCCCGTCATCCGAGGTGCCGCATCCGCGGCGTGTGCGAGAAGAAAGTTGCGGAAGGCGCTTGCGTTTCCGGTAGGCTCGGGACCGGCGGGATACGCTACAGATAACATCCGGGAGAGCTTGAGTGCCCGTACGCGCGCAAGCTTCAGCGTGCCGAGCGCGAGCTGATTCCGCACCGCCCATCGCGACACAAACGCCACGCCGAGTCCGGCTTCCACTGCGCTCAAGAGTCCTTCCGTAGAGTCCAACTCCATCAGCACGCTCAGGGATCTCTTGCTGAGGCCTGCGTCGACTAATGCGTTCTCTACCACCCGCCGCGACCCGGAGCCAAACTCGCGCATCAAGAGCGGCGCGTGTTTCAGAGTCTCAAGTTCCAAATCCTGGTCCGCCCATTCATGACTCGCGGGAACCACCAGCACCATGTGATCCTCCATGAATGGATCGACATGGATATCTTTGCGAAGGGCGGGGCCCTCGATCAGCGCGAGCTGGATGGCGCGCTCGACGAGCGCCTCCAGAATGGCATCGGTATTTCCGCTTTTCGCCGAAACGGAGACGCGAGGATAGTCTCGCAGAAAACCAGCGACAAGCGCGGGCAGCAGATATTGACCGATGGTCTGCGAAGCGCCGAGGCTCAGTTCGCCCCCGAGCCGTCCTGACGCTTCAATCACTGCGGCCTTTGCTTCATCCGAGACTTCTTTCAATCGATTCGCGTAGGGGAGTAGAGCCTGGCCGCTGGAGGTAAGGGCAATCCGGCCGCCGCTGCGATCAAACAGAGACACTCCGTATTCATCTTCCAGAGCCTTGATCTGCTGGGTCACTGCCGGCTGCGTGAGCAGCAGCTCTTCGGCAGCGCGGCTGAAGTTGAGATGATGAGCGACCACTCGAAAGACTTTCAGACGAAAATTTTCCATAGCTCTTTCATTAGAATCCGCAGCCGGGAGGCAGTAGTGCTGAATGTTGCGCGGCGCCTATGTCAGTGTAACCGGCAGCCTTTGAATACAGTACGCGGCGCAGAGTGTCTCTCGCGATGCAACTGGCGCATTATCCATGTTTCTGCAGGTATGGTGGAGCGCATTTCGAGGAGACTTCTGGAACTCTTGTCTCCGCTCACTTAGTCGTATAAGCTTCCATCTTCAGAATCTTGCCGCCCTCCTGAATCACATAGAGCCGGTTCACCTCCAGGTTCATCAACGTGTCGACCGTTCCAGAAGGCCAGTGGATCTCAATGAGGTCAATCTTCTTCGCATCGCCGAGCCCGAAATGAATGCGCAGGTCGCTACATGAGAAATATCCATTCGACGAGCGAACTTCATCAATCTGCGTAAGCGGAGAACCCACTTTGGCGCCCAGCACGGGTGTTCCCGTTTGCGCTACGACTTTAATGCGTGCTCCGATGCCGGTGCGGTTGCTCTTCGTTCCTACCGTGCGAACCTTGATCCAGCTGCGGTTGGGTGTCGAGTCGCACCGCAGCAGCTGCGGAAGGGCGTTCACGCAGTTGACCACAACGTCGAGGTCGCCGTCGTTGTCGTAATCGCCTACGGCAAAGCCGCGTGCTTTGGCCGCTGCCGTAATGCCGCTTCCTCCCATCGAACTCACGTCCTCAAACTGGCCGTTGCGCAGGTTGCGGTAGAGATATTTGCGCTCGGCGTAAGGCGCGTCCACCTCGGTTCCATCTACTTCGGGATAGACGTGGCCGTTAGCTACGAGAATGTCGAGCCACCCATCGTTGTCGATGTCCACGAAGCTCACGCCCCAGCCCAGCAGCCGCGTGTTGATGCCAAGGCCTGCCTGGTAGGTGCGGTCGTCGAAGGCGCCCTCGCCAAGATTAAGATAGAGCGAGTCGGTGTCGCCGGCGAAGTTTGTCTTCACAATGTCGAGCAGGCCGTCGCGATTGTAATCGCCTGCCGAGACGCCCATGCCGGCCTGCGGTTTGCCATCGGGTGAGTAGGCCACACCCGCTTCCACCGCCTGATCCTTAAATGCGCCGTCCTTCTGGTTCACGTAGTAGGTAGCGGCTGTGGAGTCGTTGGCCACATAGAGATTGGGCCAGCCGGTGTTGTCGAAGTCAGCGGCGACAACACCCAGCGCATACGTGCCGAGCGCCGTACCCATGCCGCTCTTCTCGCTCACATCCGTGAAGGTGCCGTCTCCGTTGTTGTGGTAGAGCAGGTTTCTTCCGCCCTTGAGCCCCGGCGGCCCGCACGCGACCAGAATACCTTTGTAAGTGCAGTTTGCGTCTTCCGGTGAGGGAGCGGTCTTCAGATCAAGATCGATGTAATTGCCCACGAACAAATCAAGATGGCCGTCGCGGTCGTAATCGAGAAACGTGCACCCGGAGTTCCAGCGCAACCTGTCCTGCAGCAGTCCCGCTTCTTTGGTGGCCTCGGTGAACGTGCCGTTGCCGTTGTTGCGAAAAAGAGCGTTTTGACCGTAATAGCTGACAAACAGATCGTTCCAGCCATCGTTGTTATAGTCCCCCACGCAGCACGCCTGACCCCACCCGGAGCGCGCCAGCCCTGCCTTCAACGTGACATCGGTGAATGTGCCATCGCGATTGTTCTTGAAGAGGTGGCACACCGGCTCATGCCCTTTTGGGAAACCTTCCAGACGCCAGCCGTTCACAAGAAAAATATCGATCCAATCATCCTGGTCGTAATCGAAGAACGCGACGCCGCAGCCGGTGGTCTCCAGCAGGTATTTGTTGCGGTGTTCTCCGCCGAAGATGGTTTCCACGTTGAGCCCCGCTTCTTTTGCAACGTCGATAAACTGAACGCCCAGCGGCGTGCCGCTAACTGGGGACGGCGTTCCCTTGGGCGCGGGCCGGGCCGGCGCCGCATACGCTTCGCGCGCAGCGCCGGCCGGCTTTTGCGGTGTGGCTTGCCCGTCCTGCAATGCAAGCGCCGGATGGGCCAGCCTGAGAACCTCCTCCAACGGCAACACCAGCGCAGTGCGGGAGAGTGATTTTAAAAAGCGGCGGCGGTTCAACGGCAATGCGTTCGTCTCCAGGTGAGCGTTGGCTCTCTTGATTTGCCGTACTCAATGTAAGAACATCGTGACTCTATAGTCCGGCATGTGCGCCAACCACGCCGATCGACTAACACGTCGCTAACGAATCAGGAAGGCTTGTGCTCAAAGGCGTTGGAAGGAACCAGCATCGATGGAGCCTCGCCGTCCAGCACGACTACGGTATGCTCAAACCTAGCGAGCGCAGCCTGGTCGGAGGTAATCGCCATCCAGCACACTGCGCTTTTCTTGAGAATGCTGCAGACTGTTTCCACTCCGTACTGAACCTCGGCATGGTCTTTGAGAGTGCCGGTGACGCGCTCGATCCACATACTATGGCTCCCCAGGGAATACGAACCGTAGAGAGGTTCGCCCAGGTCGAAGTTTTGTTGGACCCCTTCCAGAGCACCTGATCCTATACCGGGCAGGTCTTTTTCTGTCATCTCGGATCCTAGACAGGCGAACGGCAACACCACGGCTACAACTGTCGAGGCCGGATCGCCATAGTGCGCACTCAGGCCCACCTGCGTGCAGCCAATGCCCTGCTTTTCCTGGTCGTTCGACGCTTGCTGTTGCGCCTGTTGTTGCGCCTGCGGAAGAGTCGAACTCATATTGACGACATCCCAGTCGGCCGGGAACGTGTAACTAAAGCCCACATCATTGGTGTACGTGCGCGTTGCCGAAGATATGGGTGCGGCGGCCTGCGCCAGTAGCGAAGCGCCGGAAAGAAGCAGGAGAGCGGCAATCCCGGGAATCATCATTCGGGCGAAAGTCTAGCACAAGCTTTGTGCACGTGACAGCGTGAAGCCGCTTGCACGGACCAACTCTCACTTGTCCGCCGGCAGGTCCCTTGCCTTGGCGCGCTCGGCGGCGGCGTCCTCCATACGCCCCTGACGTTCATAGGCAATCGCAAGTTGAGCATGCGGCTCCGCAAAGGTCGGGTCGGCGGCGATCGATTCCTGATACCGCGCGATCGCGTCCGCAATCTGGCCGCGCAGCATGAGCTGGTTCCCGGCATTGAGAGCGAAATTTGCCCGCTGCCGGCTGACGGCTGCGCGGCTCAACTCAGCGGCCTGGCTTCGGAGTTCAGCGGCCTGGCTGCGCAGCGCTTTCATCTGGTCTCGCAGCTGCTCTGCCTTCTGCGTGTCTCCCGCCGCTTCAGCCGTATCGGCCTGCTGCGCCAGCGTCGCAGCCTGTTCGGCCAGAACACCGGCCAGCGTGACCCGAGGACCAGGCTGACCGGGAAGCAAGGGAATGGCTTTCCTGAGTGCCTCGGCAGCCTCGTCAAGGCGCCCGTCCTGCTTGAGTGTGCTTCCCAGGATAGCCCATGTATCGCCGCTGTCGGGCTTCAGTGTGGCCGCCTTTGTTAGCTCCGCAACCGCTTCGTCCAGCTTCCCGGTTTGCATATACAGGATGCCGAGCGTGTAAGGCGGATCCTGCAGGCTCGGGTCCAACTGTCCGGCACGGTTCAACTCGGCAATGGCATCGTCATAACGATCTTTGAATTTGTAAGCGACACCTAGATCGTAGTGGAGCTCCGCATCATTGGGGGCCACCGCTAATGCTTTTTGAAAGTCGCCGATGGCATCGTCGAAGGCCGATAACTGGATATGGGCAACGCCAAGATTCTTGCGGGCGGCCACGTTCTTCGGATCCTCGTCGAGCGTGCGTTGAAGAACTTGCAGCGCGTCTTTGGCCTTGCCGGTAAGCGTGAGCGCCAGCCCCAGATTATCGAGGGCGTCCAGGTCGTGGGGATCGCGCGCAACGGCTTGCTGAAACCAGGGAATTGCCTCCTGCTGCCGCCCCAGCCGCTGGAGGGCCATCGCCAGCTCCAACTGCACGCCGGCGAGGTTCGAGTCGGCCTTGATGGCATCCTCGAACTTTTGCGCGGCCTCTTCATCGTTGCCCATCGCAGCCAGCGTGCGGCCAGATTCCAGCAATGTCTCGCCGTTCGATGGCTCAAGCCGCGCGGCAGTTTCCAGTTCCGCAAGTGAGCCCTCAAAATCCCGCTGCTGGCGCAACAGAATGCCCAGATGAATTCGCGCCGGCACGAAGCTGCCGTTCAGCGCGATCGCATCCCTGAACCTGGTTTGCGCCTCATCCCACTTACCCATCTGGGCATAAAGGGCGCCGATGTTGTCGTCCAAGTCGGCGCGCGGTCCGCCAATGGCTTCCGCTGCCGCGAATTCTTCAACGGCCGTATCCTGCTTGCCGACGGCCGCCAGCGCGCTCCCATAAGCTTCATAGAATGCCTCGCTGAGAGGCTTCTGGGCCGGCCCTTTGGAGTGGCGCAGCGCCGCGTCAAAGTAGGGAATCGCGCTGGACGGCTGTCCTGCCTGCGCGAGCGCGATGGCGAGGTTGCTCTCAATGCCGGCATCTTCGGGCTTGAGTTTTTTGGCGGCCTCGAACTCTTTCACCGCCTCACTAGGCCGGCCCAATTCCGCGAGAACTGTCCCTAGCGCTTCGTGTCCTTCGGGAATTTGCGGTGCAAGCCGCGCTGCTTCGGCAAACTGCGTCCGCGCCAGTTCGAGGTTACCTGCCTGCATCGCGGCATAGCCGGCGTGGAAGGCTGCATTTGCCTCCTTGATGGTCTGTGCAGCCGCAGGCGCGTGCGTTTGTGCCGCCATATGCAGCGGCAAGAGTAGAAGCGCGCAGGCATATGCGCGACCCGCACGCATCGCTATTTCTCCGTAGCTCCGGGAAGGCCTTTGTTCTGCAAGGCAACCACCATTTTGAACTCGCGATTCGCCTCAGCCATTTGTCCCGTGGCCTTGTAGGCCTGGCCCAAAAGGTTGTGCGTAATATAGTTTGCCGGATCCATCTGAGCCGCGCGAGCAAGGTAGTGGAGTGCCTCGATAGGGTGCTGAAGTTTCAGGAAAGTCTCTCCCAGCAGGATGTAGGGTCCAGTGGAGTTCGGCTCCAGAAGCACCGCGCGATTCAGCGCCTGCTGAGCCTCAGCGTACTGGCCGTTGCGCAGATACGCATCGCCTAACCGGTCATAGAGGTTCGCATCTAGCGGATTGAGCTTGCGTTCGGCTTCCAGGTCACGAACCGCACTTGGCATGTCTCCTTTGGCCAACGCAACCTCGCCGAGCAGCTCATGGACCAGCGGCAACCGCGGATTGAGCTCGAGTGCCTTCATAGCCTGCACGCGCGCCTGGTCGAGAAGTTCGCGGCGCAGAAACATGCGCCCGGCCAATAGATACGCTTCCGCAGAGTCGGGAGGAAATCCATACTGCGCCGCAAAAGCCCGGCGGGAATCATCGTAGCGCTGCACATCAGCGTAACAAAGCGCCAGAACATACTCCGGATCGATGTTTGCACGTTCCACGGGCGCGTGCGCCTTTTCAAGATAGGGAATCGCTTCGGAAGCGCGGCCGGAGCGGAACAGGCTCACTCCGTGCATCTCGATCGACTCGCGATCGCTGGGGTCCTGCGCCGCGGCCTTCGAGAAGGCCGCAATCGCATCGGGAAACTCCTCCTTCTGGTAAAAGATGATCCCGCGTAGGCGCTCCACGCCGCTGGGTTCAGGAGATCGCGTCGCCAGCTGGTTCAATTGTGCTAGGGCATCGTCCAGACGGCCTCTGGCGGCAAGAGCCTGGGCCGCCGCAAACGAGGGAGCCGTTGCTTCGCTGCCGCTCGGCGTGCCTGGGTCCTGTGCCTCGGCGCGCACACCAGAGGCAAGCAGCATAAGCAGGATCGCCGGAGCGAATCTACGCAGCATGGTGCGTTCCTGGCCTGTACTGAAAACCGGATGCATAGCTGAGAATTCAACTTGAACGGCCCGCATCGACAGAGTCGGACTCAGCGTGCGGCATCAATCAAGCTGATCTACGCCTCGCAGAATACACCCGCCGCTGTATTCGTGGAATCCTAAAGAAAAGAGGGGAGCCGAAACTCCCCTCCCCTGGTTTTGGTCTGTGCCTTTGCAGCTCAGAATTGAATGCGCGCCGAGAATTCGAGCTGGCGCGGCCCAAAGTCCTGGCTTTGGCCGTAACCCTGACCGCCTGACGTAATAGTGCCGCCCGACTCGACGCTGCCGCTCGGATTTCCTGCAACGATGTGGTTAAAGACGTTGAAAGCATCGAAGCGGAATGAGGCGGCAACCTCCTCCCAGATTGTGAATTGCTTCGATAGCGCCATATCCGTGCCGAAGAACCTTGGTCCGCGGACCGTGTTTTGGCCCACGTTTCCGAAGTTATCCAGGCCCGGGTTGTAGAAGGGGCTGCCACTACTGCCCAGCTTGGCCGGAGTGAAGAAGGTGCGCGTTCCAACTCCTCCGCTGGTTGGAGTAAAGGGTCCGAGGTGCATATTGAAATGCTGTCCTTGGACCCTGCTCGGATCGCAGGGTCCATTCGGGATGTTGGCCCCGCATTCATCGTAGCTGAGCGTGAAGGGTAAGCCTCCCGCCCAGTTCACGACCGTACTCAGTTGCCAGCCCCCTATCAGCAGATCGGTAGCGTGATTGGCTCCGGGAACAAACTGCTTGCCTTTGCCGAAGGGCAGGTCGTAGCTGCCGTACCCGACCAGCTGCTGCCTCCGGACATTGCTGTCGCGCATGTGGGCGACCGAGTGGCTCCATGTATAGTAGTCACCGTTCTCGCTGAACGCGCTGGCCCAGACGTAGTTGGTCGTGAAGCTGAAGCCCTTGTGATATTGCTGCGACAGAGTGATCTGCAGGGCGTCGTACTCGGTGTTCTGGTTGTCGCCGTTGTACTGGACACTTTGTGTCCAGCCGCACATGCCGGGCTGCAGGAGGTTATCGCCGTCCACCTGCGCGATGGTCGTATCTCCCGCGGGAAAACCGACGGCATAGTTCGCATCCCGGCAAGCCGCCAGAGAACCGCCATAGTAGCGCTCCAGGTACTTGGAGTTGCCGGTCTGGTTGGGCCCGTAGGCGACCCCGGATGTCGGGTTCGTACCCGAGGTGCTCGAGATGCCGGAAGGCACGGCGGGGTTATATGTCAACGATTGCCCATTAACGCTGAATTGCCCCGGCAGCGCAATCGCCGCCTCGTTGGGATTGGTATTGTTGCCATCGCCGTCAGCAAGGGTGTGTGTGCCCTTGTTGCCCACGTACGAAATGGTCAGGCTCATCGTGGGTGTCAGCGCGCGCTGCACGCTCAGGTTCCACGCGTCGAGGGTGGGGAACTGAAGCGGGTTGGGCCGCACCTTGGTGTCGACGTTGTAGCCGGGGTTCGGCAACAGACCGTTTCCAGGAACCTTGGGGAAGACATAAGCCGACGGGCCGACATTCAGATTGAAGGCAGGTGTGGTGCGATTCGTTGCCACCACTGTCTGGGCGGCCAGGACCGGAAGGTTCTGCGTCACGGTATGACCGAAGATGGAGCCAAAGACGCCCATGTCGAAGCTACGTCCGTAGCCGGCGCGAATCACTGTTTTGGGATCGAACTGGTAGGAAACGCCGAGACGTGGCGCAAATTGCTTCAGCGATCGGATCGTCCAGCCCATGTTGGAAGGAATTCCGCCCACTCCGGCAACCCGAATATAGCCGTCGCTGAGGTTCATCAGCGCGCCATTCCCAGCCGCATTGACCGACTCCGGCCAGAAGAGATCCAGACGGCCACCATAGTTCACAGTAAGTTTGTGCGTGGCGCGCCAGGAATCCGCAACGTAGAAAAAGGTGCGTTTCTGGAATTCCTTGGCGTTGAAGGAGACGGAGACATAGCGGCCGAATGCGTTGCCATTTTGAGCATTGTTATTGGAACTATTGGTGCTGGCGCCGGAGACCGCACCCAGCATGAATGTGGCCCATCCCAATCCGCCCGGGTTGGAAGCAAAGGTGTTCTCGGTTGGACCGCCATAGAAGTACAGCAATCCATCCCGGTCTTGGTCGGAAGGTACGCGCAGGTTGCGGCCATAGCGCAGATCGATACCCAGTTTGAGAGTGTGGTTGCCGAGAATCTTGGTCCAGTTGTTGACGATCTGGAACTGGTCCTCGCGTTCAACCAGCGGGCAGTTGCAGCGGTCGACATTCAGGCCGTCGCCAAAGACCGGCTGGTTCTGCGTGCCTCCCGACCCGCCTGGCACATTTTGAATAAAGAATCCCGGCGAACCGGACAGGATTGAACCTCCCGTATTGATACCTGGGATACCGAGCTGCGTGGCAAAGTTGGTGCTCTGGTCGTGTTTGCTGTCGATGATGTTGTAACGGACATAGCCCAAACGGATGTCGGTAAGCAGCTTGGGGTTAATCGCGATGTCGGTGCCCACGACGTCGCTGTCGTTGGCCCCCGTCGAGTTGCCGCCATAGTTGCCGATGCCAAACCCCGGGCCGCCGGCCGCTCCGAACATCACCGCGCCTGACAGGGTGTCGGTGAACCGCGAGAAACGTTCAAAGACGTGGGTGGTCTGGCTCAGCGTGTAGTCGACGCGCTCTGTCCACTGGTCGCTGTTGAACAGGCCCGTGCCGGCGCCGTTGTAGTTACTATCCAAGTTGCCGTTCGTAGCGCTCGCGTTGTAGGTGATGCTCTTCGTGTAAGGCTCAAGGATCTTCAGCAGAGCCAGCGCCGGTGCAGACGCCGCGCCGAGTTCGGACCTGGGAATGATGTTGTGCGGGTAGGCAGCGGGCGCGGCTCCGGGGGTCGTGTTGGCGAGGTTATCGTAGATGGTGGCTGAGGCCCCGAATTTAGCGAGATACTCGCTGAAATCGCAGCCGGTGCCTCCCTGCGAGTCCTTGATATTGCCCAGGCAGGTCTCGGTGGTGAAGGTATCCGGCAATGTATCCGTGGCTGCGGTACCAACCTTCTGGCGCTGCCCTTCATAGTTGCCGAAGAAGAAGAGCTTATCCTTCAGGAACGGCCCGCCAATAGATCCGCCCATGCGGTTTTTCAGGCCGGCGGGAATAGATCCGGGAGCCTGATTGTAAGGATTGCGCGCCAGGTTGGCGTTGCCCGTGCGGAAGTCGTAGAGATCGCCATGAAACTGGTTTGAGCCGGAGCGGGTCTGCGCCGTCATGATGGCCGAGACGGCCTTTCCCTCTTCAGCGTCGTAGTCCTGGGTGGTGACTTTGACTTCGGTCACCGCGTCGGTGGTGGGGTTGACGACGATGATCCCCAGAATCGGGTCTTGATTGTCCGCGCCGTCCAACTCGTAGGCGACGCCGCCAAAGGCCTGGCCGTCAATCTGAATCTGCTTCGAAGCCTCGGGGTTCTCATCGGCCGCGTGCGACCAGCCGAGAATCTGCGCCCCGGGCAGCAGAAGCTGCAGGTTGGTAAAGTTCTGGTCGCCTACCGGCAGGCTTGCGATCTGTTGCTGATCGAAGACGGTCGCGACATCGGCGCGGTCGGTCTTCAACTCGGGCTCAGTATCTGCGTTGACTTCAATCGTCGTAGCCGCGCCGCCAACCGCGAGCGTGGGGTCGATGCGCGGAGCCGTGTCGGCGAGGACGCTGACGCCTTTCGTCTCGAAGGTCTCAAATCCGCTGGCCGTCACTTTGAGGTCGTAGACGTCGGGAATGAGGTGAGCTACTGCGTAGTCACCGGTGGCGTTTGAGGTGACAGTAACGGCTGTGCCTTTCGCTTCGTCTGTCACAGTAATGGTGGCGCCGGCAATCGCTGCGCCTTTGGGGTCCGTCACCGTTCCGAAGATCGATCCGTAGACGGCCTGCGCCTTCGCCCGCGAGGCGAGAAGGCTCATAACTGCAAACACGGTGAGGGCCAGCACACGAAGATGCGCCTTGCTCATGAGACCTCCTGAAA
>Ga0335073_10003397_pt1 | contig 22143 bp, 13 predicted proteins | sample Lox_Sample_22_FD_207093 | JGI IMG/M metagenome (GOLD analysis project Ga0335073, IMG submission 207093) | Soil microbial communities from Loxahatchee National Wildlife Refuge, Florida, United States - Lox_Sample_2.2 | ecosystem: Environmental > Terrestrial > Soil > Wetlands | place: USA...
CGCGCCGGGCGGCGCGACCGACGGCCTGACCACGATCGGCCTCGGCGGCTGGCAGGTCCAGAGCACCGCGGCCACGACCAGCTGGACCAACGGGCAGGGCGCGACCGAGGACGGCAACCAGATCTCCGAGCCCGGCTTCACCGCCGCCGGCTGGCTGCCGGTGGCCCCCGACGACGCCGGCGCCGTCGGCACCGAGGTCGAGGCGCTGCTGCAGAACGGCGTCTGTCCCGACGACCCGGGCCTGCAGCCGGTCAACCAGAGCGGCGACAGCAGCCAGAGCGTCTTCTACTCCGACAACATGCAGCTCTGCTTCGGCGCCCCGATGACCAGCCCGGGCGCGGACACCGACCCGCTGTTCGACGTCCCGTGGTGGTTCCGGACCGAATTCTCGGCCGGGCTGGCCCAGGGGCAGGACGCCCGGCTGGTGATCAACGGCGTGATGGGCCAGGCCGACGTCTGGGTGAACGGCACCGAGGTCGCCACCGAGGCCACGGTCGAGGGCGACTACACCAGCTACTCGTTTGACGTCACGAACCTGATCAAGCCGGGAACGAACTCAATCGCGCTCGAGCTGTTCCCGAACGACCCGGCCACGATGTTCACCCTCGACGACGTGGACTGGAACCAGATCCCGCCGGACAACAACACCGGCATCCAGTTCCCGCTCCAGCTGCACGTCTCGGACGCGCTGGCCATCTCCGACAGCTACGTCACCCAGGACGACGCGCCGGACATGAGCAGCGCGGCCCTGACCGTGCACGCCGACGTCACCAACACCACGGCCGCGACGCAGACGGGCACCGTCCAGGCCACGATCACCGCGCCGTCAGGCGGCGGCTCGGTCCAGGTGTCGCAGCCGGTGACGCTGCCGCCCCACGGGGCGCAGACCGTCACGTTCACCCCGGGACGCTTCGGCCAGCTTGTCCTTGACCACCCAAAGCTCTGGTGGCCGTACCAGATGGGCGGCCAGCCCCTGTACACGCTGCACGCCGGCGTGTCCGCCGGCGGCGGGACCTCCGACACAGCACCCGCGGTCGACTTCGGCATCCGCTCGGTCGCCACCTACCTGACCCGGCCGTCGGCCATGGCCCCGGAGGGCGCGCGAGTCTTCGAGGTCAACGGCGTGCCGTTCGACTTCCGGGCCGGCGGCTGGTCGGAGAACCTGTTCCTGCACTACTCCGCCTCGGACCTGGCTACCCAGATCACGCTGATGAAGAGTATGGGCATCAACGGGGTCCGGACCGAGGGCAAGCAGATGCCTCAGGACTTCTACGACCAGATGGACCGGGCCGGGATCCTGATCGACGCCGGCTTCCAGTGCTGCGACAAATGGGCGCCGTCCTCCAGTGGCCGGGGCGTGACCTCGCAGGACTACCACGTCATGTACCTGTCCTCGCTCACCATCGGCCAGCAGCTGCGCGATCACCCGAGCGTGCTGAACTTCAGCTGGAGCGACAACCCCCCGATCAACGAGCAGGAGACCGCCTCGCTGGCCGGGTTCAGCCAGTCCGGGTTCACCGGCCCGATCATCTCCTCGGCCGAGTACAACGTGTCCGGCGAACTCGGCCCCTCCGGCGAGAAGGAAGGGCCTTACGACTGGGTCCCGCCGAACTACTGGTATGACACCTCGCACTCCAGCAACAACGGGACCGACGACGACTCGACGCTGACCAACGTCGGCGGATCCTGGGGCTTCGACAGCGAGCAGAGCGCGGGCGCCACGGTGCCGACCATGGACTCGATCCAGCGCTTCCTGTCGCCGTCGGACCAGGCCGCGCTGTGGCAGCAGCCGGACGCGCACCAGTACCACGCCAACTACGAGTCGACGGACGGGTCGCACTCCGGATACTCATTCGGCACCCTCGACAACCTCGACGTCGCGATCCAGAACCGGTACGGGCCATGGAGCAGCCTGCAGCAGTACGTCCAGGAGGCCCAGGTCCAGAACTACGAAGACACGCGGGCCCAGTTCGAGGCGTACATCGACCACTGGGACAACTTCCCGACGCCGTCGACCGGGACCGACTACTGGCAGCTCAACAAGGGCTGGCCGACGCTGCTCTGGGACCTGTACAACTACGACTACGACCAGGCCGGGAGCTACTTCGGGGCCAAGAAGGCCAACGAGGACCTGCACGTGCTGTACGCGTATGACACCGGCCAGGTCACGGTCGACAACCTGACCGGGGTCGGTCAGGGCGGCCTGTCGGTCGAGTCGCGGGTCTACAACCTGGCCGGTCACGTGCTGGCCGACCAGACGGCGGGCGGGATCGCGGTCGGATCGCAGGGCGTCAGGACCGGGGTGCTGCACCCCCGCGTCCCGGCCGCGACCAGCCCGCCCGCGCCCGCCCAGACCTACTTCGTCGAGCTGATCCTGCGCCAGCACGGCGCGGTCGTGGACCGCAACGTGTACTGGCTGTCCACCCAGCCGGACGTGATCGACTGGGACAGCACCGAGGGCAACCCGCAGGCCGACAACGGCTCGCCGCTGAGTCAGTACGCCGACATGACCGCGCTGCAGACGCTGCCGTCCGAGCCGGTCCAGGTGTCGGCCGACACCAAGGCGCAGCGCGGCCCGGGCGGCGACGACGTCGTGACCAGCGTCACGATCACCAACCCGTCGTCGAACCCGGCGGTCGCGTTCTTCCTGCGCGCCGACGTCCGGCGCGGGACGGCCGGCGCCGCGGCCCAGTCCGGGGACAACCAGGTGCTGCCGATCACCTGGAGCGACAACGACATCACGCTATGGCCCGGTGAATCCCAGACGCTGACCGCGTCCTACCGGTCGTCGCTGCTGCACGGGGCCACCCCGGTGGTGAGCGTCTACGGCTGGAACGTGCCGGACGCGACGTTCGCCGCCGCCCAGTCGACCGCGGCGGCCGCGGCGGAGGGGGACGCGGCCGCCGCGGCGCACGTGCAGCACTTCGGTGCCGCGGACGGCACGCCGCTGACCCGCGGCCGTGCCCGCCCCCGCACCGGCCAGCCGCACGGCGCGGGCGCCGCCGCCGCGAAGGCCGACGCCGCGACGGCAGCGGCCGGCCCGGCGCTGACCGTCACCTCGGTCGCGCACTCGCCGGACACGACGCCGTCGACCAGCTTCACCCAGGGCGACAACGCCGACACCTACACGCTGACCGTGACCAATTCCGGCCACGCGGCCACCGACGGCACCACGCCCGTGACGCTCACCGACATCGTCGACCCCAACCTGAGCTTCACGTCGGCGGAAGGCGACGGCTGGACCTGCGACACCTCGAACGACCCGACGATCACCTGCACCGAGACCGGGGGAGCGGGCGGCACCCCGGCCGTGCTGGCCCCGGGCCAGTCCTACCCGCCGGTCACCGTGACCGTCCAGGTGCCGCTCGGCACCGGGTTCGGCAGCCAGGACTCCTACGACGGGCTGCACGTGACCAACGGCGCGAGCGTGGCCGGCGGCTCGCCGCAGGCCCCGTCCGCCGAGATCGCCAGCCCCACGCCGATCGTCGGCGTGCCCGGCCTGAGCGCCGACAACGCCGTCGACGGAGCGTTCCGCCAGGGCGACCCCGGCGACCGGTATGAGATCACCGTGATGAACACCGGCGGCGCCCCGACCAACGGCTCGCCCGCCGCGCCGATCACGGCCACGGTCACGGTGTCGGCCGGGCAGACGATCGACGCGCTGTACGGCAGCGGCTGGACCTGCAACCTCGCCGCGATCACCGCCCCGCAGGCCGAGCCGGCCGACACCTGCTACCGCGGCGACGTGCTTCCCGGCGAGAACGGCGAGGACCCGCCGATCACGGTGGTCGTCAGCGTGGCGGACGACGTCCCGGCCACCGGCACCGAGACGGTCCAGGTCGACGGCGGCGGCAACGTCGGCGGGCCGGCCTCGGTCGCCGCGACCACCGCGATCGCCCCGGCGCCGCCGCCGCCGGTCTCGACGCCGTCGGCCGGCACCCCGCCCCAGCTGACCGTGACCAGCTCGCACGCGGGCCACTTCGCGCAGGGTGACAGCTCCGACGCCTACACGCTCACGGTGTCCAACGCGGCGGGGGCCGGCGCCACATCCGGCGCGGTGACCGTCGCCGACCAGCTGCCCGCCGGGATCACCCCGGTCGAGATGACCGGCGCCGGCTGGACCTGCTCGCTGGCCCCGCCGACCCTGCCGAACACGTCGTCGTCGCGGCGCAACCCGGTCACGAACACCTTCGAGCCACAGCCGGTCTGCTCGCGTTCCGACGCGCTGGCGCCGGGAATGTCGTGCCCCCCGATTACTCTCAAGGTCGCGGTCGCAGACAACACCCAGCCATCGGTCACCAACACCGCGACAGTGGAAGGGGGAGGGGAGGCGTCCGGCGGCGGAAGCGGCGTGGCGGCCACCGGAACCGACCCGACCAGCGTCCGTCAGCTGCCGGCACTGGCGGTCTTCGGCTACCCGTCGGCCGGCGGGGTGCCGTACGCCCCGTTCGCGCGCGGCCACGACGCCGCCGACGTCTACCACGTCACCGTGGCCAACGACGGCTACGCGCCCACCAGCGCCCCCGTGCGGTTCGCCGCGGGCCTGCCGCCCGGCCTGACCGCGGTCTCGATCGCCGCGCCGGCGGGCTGGTCGTGCACGCTGGCGACCGTCTCGTGCGTCACCCGTAGCGGCGTCAGCCTCGCCGCAGGCGAGCAGGCGGAGTTCACCGTGACCGTCGGGGTCTCGGCCGGGGGGCTGTTGAGCGTAAATACCCCGTTTACCGCCGACGGCGGAGGCGAGGTCCCTTCCGCCGGCCTGGACACCAACAACGACTACAGCATCGTCAGCAACGGAGGTGAGTTCACCGACCCCACCTACGTCGCGCCCGGAGGCTAGCCGGAACCCGGGCGGGAACGCGCACAGCGCGCCGTTGCTGATCCTGCGCAGCAGCCAGGTACGCGGCCCGCAGGCGGGCGTGGGCGGCGGGCGGCGCGCCGAGGTGATCGAGGCCGAGCAGGGCCGCGCCGGCCACCGGCGGGATGTCGACGATGCGGATCGTCGCCCTGGGGGCCTCTTCGGCGAACCGGCGGCTGATCTCGGCGGTCAGCAGCGGGTCGCGCGCGGTCATCAACCCCCCGCCGAGCGCCACCGGCACCGGCTGGTCATCGAGGCCCAGGCGGCGCAGCGCGGCGACCGCCATCACGCACACCTCGTCGGCCAGCCGCCGCACCAGGTTCAGCGCGACCTCGTCCCCGGCCGCCGCCGTCTCGAACAGGACCGACGTCAGGCCGAGCCCCCGGTCCCAGCCGATCGCCCCGGTGTGCAGGCCGACCGCGACGTCGTGCATGCTGGCCGCGCCCAGGTGGGCGCACACGCGCTCGAGGAGCGCGGTCGCCGGGCCGCGCCCGTCCTCGGCGCGGCTGGCCCAGAAGAGGACCTGCCGGCTCAGGCCGTGCCCGCCGCCCCAGTCGCCGGTGAACTCGCCCAGCGCGAGGTAGCGGGCGGTCCGCCCGTCCGGGGCCACGGCCACGCAGTTGATCCCGGCCCCGCAGGTGACGGCGGCGCCCCAGTGCGGGCCCGGCCCGTCGAGGCCGGCCCGCAGCACCGCGAACGTGTCGTTGGCCACGTGCACGCTGTCGCTCCAGCCCTCGGCGCGCAGCATGTCGTGGAGCTGGCGTTCCTCCTCGGGCAGGTCGGCGTTGGCCACGCAGGCCGACAGATGCCGTGCGATCCGCCCCGCGCCGGGCTGATCCGCCGGCCGGCCCGCGGCGGCGGCCGCCTCGCGGGCCGCGGAGCCGAGCACCTGGAGCGTCTGCGCGGGCACCAGCATCCCCGGCACGCCCGGGCCGCGCGCGCTGGCCAGCAGCGTCCCGTCCGCGGCGACCAGCGCGACGTCGGTCTTGCTGTTGCCCCCGTCGATGGCCAGGACCGCGGGGAGCGCGGCGTCGCTCAATGTCCCTGGGCCCAGGGCAGATAGCGCGCGTTCTCGGCGATCAGCCGGTCGGCGAGCCGCCCCGCGAGGTCGTACTGGCCGATCAGCGGGTGGGCGAGCAGCGCGGCGCGGACCCGGTCCCGGCCGCCGCGCAGCGCCGCGGCGACGGCTAGCTCCTCGTACGCCGTGACGTGCGCGACCAGGCCGCGCATCCCTGGCTCCAGGGGAGCGGCCGGGAGCGGTTCCGGGCCGTCCGCGCCGACGACGGCCGGGACCTCGATCACCGCGTCGTCGGCGAGGAAGTCGAAGGTTCCGGCGTTGCGCACGTTCAGCACCTGCCGGTCGCGCGCGTCGGTGACGAGCGACGCGAGCAGCGCCACCGCCGCCTCGGAGTAGAACGCGCCGCCCCGGTGGGTCAGCAGCTCGGGCTTGCGGTCCAGCGCCGGGTCGGCGTACAGCTCCAGCAGCTCGCGTTCGATCGCGGCCACCTGCTCGGCCCGGGTCGGCTGGCCGCGCAGCGCGGCCACCGCGGCGTCATGCTCGTAGAAATAGTGCAGGTAGTACGACGGGACAACCTCAAGATCATCTATAACGCCCCGGCCCATCCCCGTGTGGGCCGCGATGTCCTCGCCGTGCGCGGCGATAAGACCGGGCAGCACGTCGGCCCCGTCGACCAGGGCGGCCCGCTCCCAGGTCAGGTGGTTCAGCCCGACATGGTCGAGGGCCACCCGCTCCGGGGAAACGCCGAGCAGCTGGGCGAAGTGGCGCTGGAAGCCGATCGCGACGTTGCACAGCCCGATCGCGCGGTGGCCGGCGTCGAGCAGGGCCCGGGTCACGATCCCGACCGGGTTGGTGAAGTCGATGATCCAGGCGTCGCCGGCCGCCCGCTGCCGGGCCCGCTCGGCGATGTCGAGGACCACGGGCACGGTGCGCAGCGCCTTGGCCAGCCCGCCGGCCCCGGTGGTCTCCTGGCCGATGCAGCCGTACTCCAGCGGCCAGGTCTCGTCGCGCTGGCGCGCGGCCTGGCCGCCGATGCGCAGCTGGATCACGACCGCCCCCGCGCCGTCCAGGCCGGCGTCGAGGTCGGAGGTCCAGGTCAGCCGGGCCGGATGGCCGTAGCGACGCATGATCCGGGCCGAGACCGGGCCGACGACGTCGAGCCGGCCGCGGTCCGGGTCGACCAGAACCAGCTCGGTGATCTTGACCTCGTCGGCCAGCCGGGCCAGGCCGTCGACGAGTTCCGGGGTGTAGGTGGACCCGCCGCCCACCACGGCTAGCTTCAACCGAACGCCCTCACTTCCGCGCCGCTGCGGGCCACATGGCAGGCCGCATCATGATCGGGGGCCAGCTCGGTCAGCTCCGGCGTCACGTGCTGGCATTCGTCGATGGCCAGCGGGCAGCGCCAGCGGAACCGGCAGCCGGGCACCGGGTCGATGACCCGCGGCGGCTCGCCCCGGTCGGTCTCCGCCCCGACGTTCAGCGGCGCGCGGGGGTCGGGCACCGCCGACAGCAGGAGCTGGGTATAGGGGTGCCGCGGGCTGGTCAGCAGCTCCTCGGTCGGGCCCTGCTCGGCGATCCGGCCCGCGTACATGATGATCAGCCGGTCGGCCACGTACCGGGCGCTGGCGATGTCGTGGGTGATGTACAGGATCGACACGCCCTGCTCGTCGCGCAGCTGCGCCATCAGGTTGAGCAGGCCGATCCTGATCGACACGTCCAGCATGGAGACCGGCTCGTCGGCCAGGATCAGCTTCGGGCGCAGCGCCAGGGCCTGGGCGAACCCGACGCGCTGCCGCTGGCCGCCGCTCAGCTCGTGCGGAAACCGCTGCAATACGTCGGCGGCCGGGGTCAGCCCGACGGCCTCGAACACGCGCTCCGCCTCCTGCCGGCGCTGGGCCGCGGACAGCTCGGACCGGTGCAGCTTGAGGCAGCGCATGATGCCGTGCGACACCCGGAACACCGGGTTGATCGAGGCGAACGGGTCCTGGAAGACCATCGGCACCTCGCCCCGGTAGCGGAGCACGTCCCGGCGCGAGCGGATGGCCGACAGCGGCCGGCCCTCGAGGTAGATCTCCCCGCTGGTCGGCTTGTAGATCTTGGCCAGCAGCCGGGCCATCGTGCTCTTGCCGCTGCCGCTCTCCCCGGCCAGGGCGACGATCTGCCGCTCGCCGATCGAGATGCTGACGTCGTCGACGGCGTGCAGCGTGCTGTGGGACAGGGCGCCGCCGATACGGAAGTGCTTGGTCAGCCCCTCGGTGTGCAGCAGCTGGCCGTCCGCCGCCTGGTCAGTCATCGCCGCCCCCTTCCTCCGCGTGCAGGAAGCAGCGGACCAGCGTGCCGTTCACGTGGTACAGCTCGGGGGATTCCTGCCGGCACCGGTCAAAGACCTTCGGGCACCGGGGCGCGAACCGGCAGCCCGGCGGGGGGCTGGCCAGGTTCGGCGGGCTGCCCGGGATCCCGGTCAGCGGCACCCGCGGCCCCCGGATCGACGGGAACGCCTCGGTGAGGCCGATCGTGTACGGGTGCAGCGGGGAGTCGAACACCTGCCGGGTCGGGCCGAACTCATCGACGCGGCCCGCGTACATCACCATGAGGTGGTCGGAGAAGTGGCTGACCAGCGACATGTCGTGGGTTACGAAGATCACGGCGAAGCCCAGCTGCTCCTGCAGCTCCTTGATCTGGACCATAAGCGAGCGCTGCGCGACCACGTCCAGCGCCGAAGTCGGCTCGTCCATGATCACCAGCTCGGGCGTGAGCAGCAGCGCCATCGCGATCATGGAGCGCTGGCGCATGCCGCCGGACAGCTGGTGCGGGTAGCTCTTCAGGTGCACCGGATCGATCCCGACCATCCGCAGCACCTCGGCCGACCGCGCCTCGATCTGCTCTTTCGAGGCCACCCCGTGCGCGCGCATCGCGTCCTTGTACTGGGCCGCGATCGTCTTCACCGGGTTGAGCGCGTTCATCGCGCTCTGCATGACCACCGACAGGTCGCGCCACCGGACCGAGGCCAGCTGCCGGTCGGTCAGCCCGACCATGTTCTGCCCCCGGAACACCACGCTGCCGCCGGTGACGGCGGCGGGCGGGACCAGCAGCTGGGCGATGGCGAACAGCAGCGTGGACTTGCCGCAGCCGGACTCGCCGACGACGCCGATGAACTCGCCGGCGTCCAGGTCGAAGCTGACGCCGTCCACCGCGCGCACGGTCCCGCGTTCGGTGGCGTACTCGACCGCCAGGTCGCGGACCTCGAGCACCGGGCCCGTGGTCACGGTGGTCCCTGTGGTGACGCTGGCCGGGGTCTGGCCGTTACCTGGGGCGCTTGACACGCTTCCCCCGTATGCTCCGCACCGGCCGCAGGGCCGGGTTGCCGATTTCGTCGAACGCGTAGTTGAGCAGCGCGAACGCCGCCCCGAGGGCCACGATGCACAGCCCGGGCACGATGATCCACAGCGCCTGGCCGGTCTGGAACGCCTCGTTGTTCTCGGCCCAGTAGAGCATCGTGCCCCAGCTCACCGTGTTCGGGTTGCCGAGCCCGATGAACTGCAGGCTGGAGGAGAACAGCACCGCGTACAGGGCGTTGGTCAGGAAGCTGGCCACCAGCAGGGAGGTCATCGTGGGGATGATCTCGACGAGGATGATGTAGATCGAGCGCTCGCCGCGGACCCGCGCGGCCTCCAGGAAGTCGCGGTTGCGCAGCGAGAGCGCCTGGGCGCGAAGCTGGCGCGCGGTGTAAGACCACGAGACCGCCGTGACCACGGCGATCAGGACCAGGGTGCTGGCCCCGTGCAGGTAGCTGGCGATCACGATCAGCAGCGGGAACGCGGGGATGACCAGCAGCACGTCGGTGAACAGGCTGAGCACGCCGTCCCAGGCGCCGCCCAGGTAGGCGGCGGCCACGCCGATCAGCATCGCGATGATCGTGGCGCTCAGGCCGACCCCGACGGCGATCAGGAGCACCGGCCGGGTGCCGTAGATGATCTGGGCGAACAGGTCCTGGCCGAACGCGGTCGTGCCCAGCAAGTGGCTGGACGACGGGCCCAGGGCCCGGCCGTAGATCTCGGCGCTCGGGTCGTCGTGCGCGATGACCCCGGGGAACAGCGCGACCAGGATGAACAGGACCAGCAACCCGGCCCCCACCGTGGCCTTGCTGTTGGACCGGATGGCCCGGGTCATCCGGCGCAGCGAGCGCGCGCCGCTGATGCCGCCCTGCGGCATCAGGCCCCCGCCCGGGGTCAGGGCCATCGCGGGCTGGCCGGGCTGGCCGGACTCGCCGGTGTTGCCGGGGCCGCCGGGTGCTTCGAGCGTGGCCATCGCTACCTCGCCCCCCTCGTCCGCGGGTCGAGCATGGCGGTCACGACGTCGGCGATCAGGATCGCCAGCAGCACGGCCCCGGTGATGAGCAGGAACAGTGCCTGCTCCAGCGGGTAATCGTTGTTGTTGACGGCCTGCAGCAGCAGCCAGCCGACGCCCTCGTAGTTGAAGACCAGCTCGATCAGGATCGCGCCGCCGACCACGAAGCCGAGCGACATGGCGAAGCCGGTGAGGTTGGGCAGGATCGCGTTCCTGGCCGCGTAGTCGAGCATGATCCGGCGGCCGGGCAGCCCCTTGGCCCGGGCCATCCGCACGTAGTCCTCGGCCAGCGTGGTGATCATCGTGTTGCGCATGGTCAGGATCCAGGTGCCGATGGTCGTGATCAGCAGGGTGAACGAGGGCAGGATCGCGTGCTCGAGGACGTTGCCGATGAACGCCAGGTTGAGCCCGGGCGTCAGCGTGATGTTGTAGGTGAAGAAGTAGGGCAGCCAGTGCAGCTTCACGCCGAAAACCAGGATCAGGATCAGGCCGATCCAGAAATACGGGATCACCGTCATGATCACGAAGATCGGCGGCATGATGCTGTCCAGCCGGCCGCCGCGCCGCCAGGCACCCAGGATCCCGATCGCCGTGCCCAGCAGGAACGCGAGGATCGTGGTCAGGCCGACCAGCCCGAGCGTCCAGGGGATGGCGTCGAGCACGATGCGGCCGACCGACACCCCGGGCTGGGTGGTCAGCGACTCGCCGAACTTGAACCTGGCCACGTTGCCGAGGTAGCTGAAGTACTGCGCGGCGAGGTTCTGGTGCCCGATGCCGAACTGCGCCTCCATGACCTTGAGCGCCTGCGGGCTGAGAGAGCCGCGATGCAGCGCGACCATGGCGATGGCCGGGTTCCCCGGCATCAGCCGCGGCAGGAAGAAGTTGAGGGTGAGGGCCGCCCACAGGGTCAGCACGAAGAAACCCAGGCGGCGCAGCACAAACCTCACGCCGTGCCTCCGGGCTTCCTCACGCCGGGTCTCCCGGCTCGGTCATGGGTTCCTCCTGGTTGACACCCGATCGTCCCCTAACGCTGGCCTACCAGGCCGTGGGCGGGGCACGGCCCGGCCACGGCCTGGCCGGTTACGTCGCCGTTACGGCGCCTACCTCGCCGTCACTTCGCCGGCTTGAGGTGCAGCATCATCTGGCCCCAGTCCGGGTAGTTGTAGGCGGCCGGCTGGGCGTACGGGTTGCTCTGGGTAACCCAGCCGGTGAACGCGCCGGTGTCGTACTGGTACCAGTCGACCTCCTCGGTGATCGGGATCAGCGGGACGTCGGTCAGCATGACCTTCTCGAGCTGATCGACGATCGAGTGCTGCGTCGTCGGGTCGGTGGTGGTGGCGTACTCGTTGATCAGCGCGTCGGTCGCCGGGTTGCTGTAGCGCTCGAAGTTGGACCCGGCCGCCGTGCCGATCGGTGCCGCGTTGGCCGAGTACAGCCACTGCCGCAGCTCGTAATAGGGGGACGGCCCGCCGGTTTCGGCGTAGTAACCGAGATCGAACTTGCCGGTGTAGATGTCGGTGTCGAAGGTGGTCGCGGCCAGGTTCTCCGGGGTGATCTGGATACCGACCGCCTTGAGGCTCTGCTGGATGGTCTGCACCGCCGCCACCCAGTCCGAGAACCCGCCGTTGTTGACGATGTTGAACGACAGCGGCTGGCCGGACGGGCTCTGGAAGATCCCGTTCGCTCCGCGCTTGAACCCGGCCGCCTCCAGGATGGAGATCGCCTTCTGCGGGTTGTAGGCGTAGTTGTTGCCGTACGTGGCGGCCTGGGAGGAGTCCAGCCAGCTCGAGAACGTCGGGGTGACGATCCCGGTCTGGTTCGACGGCGGCTCGTAGCCGTACTCGCCGATCGTGGACGCCTTCTGCCGGTTGATCGCGTACGCCATGGCCTGGCGCACCGCCACGTTCTTCAGCAGCGGGTTGGTCAGGTTGATGAACAAGCTGACGTTCACCACGGGCGGGAACCAGTAGTGGTAGTCCGGGTTCTTGGCCGTGTAGAACTTCTGGATGCTCGGGATGAACTGGCTGCCCCACTGGGCCTGGCCGTTGGCCAGGTAGGTGTTGGCCGTGTCGTTGGTCAGGAACGCCGGGTAGTTGACCGTGCCGACCTTCGGCTCGCCCTTCTGCCAGTAATGCGGGTTGGCCGTGTACTTGATGTTCTGCGGCGTGCAGGTCTTGCTGCCGGTCGTGAACGCGCCGGTGCCGACCGGGTTCTTGTCCAGGTAGGTCACCGGGTTGCTGACCTTGGACCAGACCTTCTGGTCGACGATGCCGACCTGGTCGGCCACGTAGTAGAAGTACGGCACCGCGGCGGTCTTGAACGTCATCAGCACCTGGTTGGACCCCTGCTGGACGACGCTGGACAGCACCGACCAGACCGAGTTGATGTCCATGGTCGGGTGCTGCTTGAGCAGGTTGAACGTGTAGACCACGTCGGCGGCCGTCATCGGGTCGCCGTTGGAGAACTTGACCCCGCTGCGCATGGTGAACGTCAGGGTCTTGTTCCCCGCGCCCCAGGTGTAGCTGCTGGCCAGCCAGGGCGTGGCCTTGCCGCTCTGCAGCGTGTCGACGAACACCAGCGGCTCGTAGACCGGGCCCAGGGAGTAGGAAACGTAGCTCAGGTTGAACGGGTTGAAGTCGCAGGTCCAGGTCCCGCCGCTCTCATTGTCGATCGTCAGCACGCCACTGGGGCCCGACGAGGATGATGACGACGACGATGGTCCTGAGCTGCCGCAGGCGGCCGCCAGCACGCCCGCCGCGATGAGGACCCCGATTGCCTTAAGGCGTCTCATTGCTTAGCCCTCCGAGGATTGTTCCGTGCACCGGGAAGCTGGCGGCCACTGGCCGGCCAGATGCGCATGGTCGGTGAATGAAGATGGCCGACGGGATCCGTCTGGTGTCGCCGGCCGGGATGACACCCAGAGTCGCGGTGTCATGACAGCGTGCTCGTGTTGATCGGGTGCTGATGGATGATGTTCTGGCTGCTCTGGCTGTCCGCGCTGGCCTCGCCGGGCGGGACCGGCTGTTCCCGGCCGTCCTGATCCGGCCGGGCCCGGCCCTGCGCCCCCTGGGCCGCGTCCACCGCCATCGCCACCGCCCCGAGCAGCGGCGCGTCGTCGGGGAAGTGCGCGACCACGAGCTCGGGCGGGAACGGAGCCCCGGATTCCAGTGCGTGCTGCAGCGGCGACCTGATCCGCTCCCAGGAACGGGCGATCCCGCCGCCGACCGCGATCCGCGCCGGGTTGACCAGGATGGCCAGGTTCACCAGGTGAAACGCGAGCTCCCCGACGAAGTCGTCGATCAGGTCGTCAAGCTCGCGGTCCGTGGCGGCCGTGGCGAAGACGTCCGCCGCCGTAAGCTGCCGGTCGGCGCCCGCCGCCCGCTCGGCCAGCGCCTGGCCGCTGACCATCTGCTCGAGCAGCTGACGCTGGTCGAAGGTTCGGCCCACGTCGGCCGTCGAGCGCAGGTTGTAGCCGATCTCGCCGGCCGCTCCGTTGACCCCGTTGACGACCTGGCCGTCGACCACGACGGCCGCGGCCAGCCCGGTGCCGAGGTTCAGGTAGACGGCCGGGTCGCAGCCGGCCAGCGCGCCCCAGCGGACCTCGGCCTGGGCCGCGGCCTTGGCGTCGGTGGCCATCCGGATCTGCGCGGCGGGGAACGCGCGGCGCAGTTCCTGCCCCATCGCCAGCCGGTCCCAGCCGGCGATGGCCGGCGCGAGCTCCACCCGGTCCTCGAACGGGATCCCGAACGTGGCCACCCCCACGGCGATGAGCTCGCCGCCCGGCGCGGCCGTGTCCAGCAGATCGCGGGCGAGCCCGACCCCGCGGCCGAAGCTGGCCTGGGCGCCGAGCGCGCCGTCGCTGCCCACGGTCTGTGACGCCAGCCGGTTCCCGGCGAGGTCGCACACGGCGGCAGCGATCTTCGTGCCGCCGAAGTCGAGCCCGAGCACGACCGGGGGAGTTACCACTATGACCCGCCAGTTTCGCCGAGGCGCCAGGTCGCCTGCCAGCAAGATAGTTAGGACAGTATCCTAACTATTCCGGGAGTCCCAGACCCGTAGCCGAACTGTGACCAGGGCGGGCGACGGTGCCGGGCCGGGTGACCTGGGCGGCGGTGCGCGGCAGGATGGGAGGCGGCTGGCCGCAGCGGCTCGCCCCATTTTGCCCCGCGCCGGCCACCAGCGCCGCCCGCCACCGCCCGCACACCCCGCGGGCGGAACGGGCGGGTGATCGCCGCGGCGCGACGCGCGAGCGGCCACGGCGTGGCGGACGGATCGGCAGGACGGGGTCGGCGGCTTCACGGAACGGGCCGGCGGCCAGGCAGGCGGCAGGGCGGGAGGACGGCTGGCTTTGGACATGATCTCGTTTGGCTCGGTCTTCCTCGAGCTGGTCTTCGGCCATGTGCCCAAGCTCCCGCTGCCGGGCGAAGAGGTGTTCACCGACGAGTTCGCGGTCTCCTGCGGCGGGGCGGTCAACAGCGCCAGTGCCGCGGCGGGCGCGGGCGCCCGCGCCGGCCTGTGCACGGTGCTCGGTGATGACCTGGGCTCACGCGTCGTGATGGAACATTGCTCCCGGCGCGGCGTGGACGTGTCGGCGTCGATCCGGGTGCGCAGCCGGGCGGCCGGGATCACCGTCGTGCTGAACTTCGACGGCGACCGCGCCTTTGTCACGCACGTTCCGGCGCAGGCCAGGCGCGGGCCGGCGGAGGTCGAGCGCTGGCGCTCGGTGCTCCGGCGCGCGCGGCCCCGCTGGTGCTACCTGCACGCGGGCCCGGGCGTCCCGGCCTTGCTGCGCGATGCCAGGGACCAGGGAACCAAGATCGCTCTCGATGTGTCGCTCGGCGACGAACAGCACCGGGACGTGGTCATCGAGTGCGTTCGCCTGGCCGACGTTTTCCTCCCCAACGAGGCCGAGTTGCAGCGGCTGACCGGGGTCGATGACACCGGCGCCGCGGTGGCGGCCGCAATCCCCTGGGGCACGCCGCTGGTGGTGACGCGCGGCGCGGCCGGCGCTCTGATCGCCAGCCCCGACGGCACGACCGAGGTGACCGACGGCGTCAGGAAGGTCAAGGTCCGGGACCTGACCGGGGCGGGCGACGCCTTCGCCGGGGCGCTGATCGCCGCGCTGCTGCGCGGGGTGCCGCTCACCGAGGCCGTGGTCGCGGCGAACGCCGCGGGCTCGGAGGCCGTCGGCCGGCTTGGCGCCGTGGGCGAGGTCGAGGTGGCCGGCATCAGCACGGCCGGCCAGACGCTCGGCGCCCGGTTCATCGACCAGGTGGCCGCGGCGGCGGACTCCGGCGGGGTGGCGGCCGCGGACATCGGTCACGCGATCGCGAAGGCGCTGGATCCGGGCCACGCGGCCGCGGTCACCGGCGAGGGCATCGAGGTAGCCGCCAACGCGGCGGAAGCGGAAACGGAGCACGATCGGTGAAGCTCGCGATTCTCGGCGGCGGCGGCGTCCGGATGCCGGCCTTCGTCCGTGCCGTGCTGGCCAGCAGGCCCGGCATGTTCGATGAGATCTGCCTGTTCGAGCCGGCCCAGGAACGGCGGAACACGATCTGCAGGCTGGCCGCCGGGATCGCGGACGCCCTCGGCCATCCGGGCGTGGTCACGGTGACGCCCGACGCCGTCCAGGCCTTCACCGGCGCCGACTACGTGTTCTCCGCGATCCGGGTCGGCGGCGACCGCGGCCGGGTCATCGACGAGGAGGTCGCGCTGACGCGGGGGATCGTGGGCCAGGAGACCACCGGGCCGGGCGGCTGCGCCATGGCGCTGCGCACGATCCCGGTCGTGCTCGGCTACTGCGACCTGCTCAGCCGCTGCGCGCCTGACGCGGTCCTGATCAACTTCACCAACCCGGCCGGCCTGATCACCCAGGCCATCTCGGCGCAGGGCAGGGTGCGGGCGGTGGGCGTCTGCGACACCCCGGGCGGCACGGTCGAGCGCCTGGGCGCGTTCCTGGGCCACGGCGGGCCCGGCGACGGCGAGGTCGCGGCCTCGTACGCCGGGCTGAACCATCTCGGCTGGGTGAGCTCGGTCCGGATCGGCGGCCAGGAACGCGTCGGCGAACTGCTGGCCAGGTTCGCGGAGTTGCAGGGGTTCGACCACCGGTTCGCCGCCTTTGACCCGGCGATGGTGCGCCGGGTCGGCGCGATACCAACCGAGTACGTCTACTACTTCTACGACGCCCGGCGCTATCTCGACGGCGTGGCCCGGGCGGGCTCGAGCCGGGGCCAGGACGTGCTACGCCTGAACAACGAGCTGCTCGCGGCGCTGTCCAAGGCGTTCGGCAGCGACGGTGTGGACGCGGCCTGGGCGGCCTACGACATGTTCCTGGGCGTGCGCCGCGACACCTACATGCACACCGACATGCAGGGCGACAGCGGCCAGGGCGCGGCCCGCGCCCGGCGGGCCGCGCGGCCCGAGCCGGGCCTGGCCGATGCGCAGGTCGGCGGCTACGAGGGCCTGGCGCTGCGCGTCATCGACGGCCTGTCCGGCCGCGAGCCGCGGGAACTGATCGTCAACACCCGCAACGGCGGTGGTACCGACGCGCCGGCCCGGCTGAGCCGAACCGCTGGCTCCGACGGGCCACTCAGGCAGACCCCCGCGCCGGGCCGCGCTGACGAGCGACTCGGCCGAGTCCCGGCACCGGCTGGCGTTGAGGGGCGACTCGGCCAAGTCCCGGCGCCGGCGGGCGCTGACGGGCGAGTGAGCCTGTCGTTCCTCGGCCCGGACGACGTGGTGGAGGTGCCGGCGCTGGTCGGCCCGGGCGGCGTGGCTCCGCGGCCGGCCCCCGGGCTGCCCGCCTCGGGCCAGGCGCTCGTCATGCAGGTAAAGGAGTACGAGCGGGGCGTGGTCGAGGCCGCGATGACCGGCGACGCGGGCCTGGCGGGCGTGGCCCTGGCGCTGCACCCGCTGGTGCCCGGCATTACCGCGGCCCGCGAGCTGATCGCGGAGTACCGGGCGGCGCACGGCGAGCACCTGGCCTACCTCCGCTAGCCGCAGCCACCCCACCCCGCCGCCCGCTGGTCTCGCCGGCCCGCTGGTCCCGCCCGCCCGCCGGCTGGTCCCGCCCGCCCGCCGGCTGGTCCCGCCCGCCCGCCGGCTGGTCCCGCCCGCCCGCCGGCTGGTCCCGCCCATCGGTACAGCCATGCCGCGTTCACGCTCGCGGGCGCAGGCCGTGCCGGTGCGCACGAGACGGGCTGGGCTGATGCGGAGAGCGGGCCTGATGTGATGGAGCTTGGGGAGCCGCGCCCGTTAAGCCGTCGGTGCCGGGCCGCGGGAGCTGCGCATGGTTGAACCGATAGGCGCCCGCTGGGGTGCCCGCCGGTGCAACCATGCCCGCGTTGAGGTTGGCTGACGGCCGGTGGGCGGTGTGCGCGTGACGCGCTGGGCTGGTGTGAAGGGCGGGGCTGGCGTGTGCCCGCGAGGGAGGCACATGTGCGTGTCTACGCCCGGAGTTGGCTGCGGCCGGGGTGTGCGCGAAGAGCAGGGATCACAGCTTGCGCTCGGGAGCCGGCAATGTGGTCGGTGTCGCGCGGGGAGCCGGGGAGCCGGGCCCGTCACGTTGGAAGCGGTCCGGCGGGCCGCCGCCCCGACAGCTGGGCCGGGCGGCCGGCTGATGTCATAGTTAGGACAGTATCCTAACTATTTGAGGGCAGATCTTCGCTGGATATTTGTTGGTGGCGGCGGCCTGCGGTGCGAGAAAATGACCGAGGAGGTGGTCGTGACTAGTACCTCACCTGGTGCGGCCAAGACCGCCGAGCCACCAGGCACCGAGTTCTCCGGTGCCGAGCTTCCCGGCACCGAATTCCCCGCGTTGCCGGCCGGAACCGGGCAGCTCAACGGGCAGGCGGCCCGGCCGCAGCTCATCCGCGCGCTGAACGAGCAGCTGCTGCTCGGCCATATCCGCCAGCTCGGGCCGTGTTCGCGGGCCGACCTGGCCCGCCTGTCCGGGCTGTCCAAGCCCACGGTCTCGCTGGCGCTGGCCAACGTGGAGCGGTCGGGACTGGTCAGGATCGCCGGGCAGCGCACCGGGATGCCCGGGCGTTCGGCCCGGCTGTATGAGATCCGGCCCGACGCCGGGTTCGTCCTGGGCCTGGACATCGGGCACCACTACCTCCGCGGCGCCCTGGCCGACCTGGCCGGCGACATACGCGCGCAGCACTCGGAGCGGACCAGGGCCACCAGCGTGCGGGGCCGGCTGACCGACCTGATCGGCCTGGCCGACACGCTATGCGCCGAGGCGGGTGTGGCCAGGAGTTCGGTGACGCAGACCGTGATCGGCAGTCCCGGCGTCTACGACCCGCGGCGCAAGGCCATGGCGCTGACCGGCGGCCTGGCCGGGCTGAGCCGGCCCGCCGCCCTGAACAGCCTGCGGGAGGAGTTCGGGGAGGACCTGGTCGTCGAGAACGACGTGGATGCCGCGGCGCTCGCCGAGCGGGCGCACGGCCACGGCCGGGAGTTCGCGACCTTCGCGTTCGTGTGGATCGGCACCGGGATCGGCATGGGCCTGGTCCTGGACGGCCGGCTGCATCGCGGGGCGCACGGCGCGGCCGGCGAGATCGCCTACATGCCGATCTCGGAGGGCGAGGGGGTCGACGAGGATGACGCCCGCCGCCGGGGCGTGCTCGAGGCCGCGGGCTCCGCGCCGGCCGTGGTCCGGGCCGCGCGGCGGGCAGGCCTGCGAGGACCGGTCTCCGCGCGCAGTGTCTTCGCCGCGGCGGCGCGGGGAGATGAGCGCGCCGCGGCCGTCGTGGCCGCGGAGGCGCGGCTGGTGGCCAAGGCGGTCAGCACGGTGGTGACGGTGGTCGACCCGGAACTGGTGGTGCTCGGCGGCGGCATCGGGCAGGCGCCGGGGTTCGCGGCCGCGGTCACGGCCGAGTTGCGCGCCTTGGCGCCGGTGCTGCCCGAGGTACGGGTCAGCGCGCTGGGCACCGACGCGGTCGTGGACGGCTGCCTCGCCTCGGGCGCCGAGCTGGCCTGGGCCCGGCTGGTCGGGCTTAGCGGCTGAGACGGCTGAGACGGCTGGGCTTGCCGCAGCGCTACTGGGCGGGCCGGCTGAAGTAGGCGCCGGACTCGCGCCGCCAGAGCATGATCACCGCGCCGAGGCCCGCGAGCCAGACCAGGAGACTGAACACCAGCCCGACGCCGATGTGCGGTCGGGCCAGGCCAACCAGCAGGAACAGCGTATTCAGGCCGAAGAACACGGTGCCGGTGATCCTGGCATAGTTGTGCCCGCTGGCGCTGGCCCGGGCCATCCAGAGCCACAGGCCGATCGCGATCACCCCGACGATGACGGCGACGACGATGTCCGCCACCTCCAGCCGGTGGACCTGGGCGGAGCTGTAGTGGGGGTACGCCTTCTGAATGGCGCGCCGCACGGAACCGATGGTGGCCAGGCCCACAACCAGCTCGATGAAGCTGAGCGCCGCGCCGGCGTACATCAGCTTGACCGCCGTCTGCACCGAGTTGGGCGCAGCCGGCCGCTGCTGCGGATCCTGGGATGGCCCCGAGGTCGGGTACGACTGGTACATCGGCACTCCTTAACGCTATACCGCGTCGTCACCAGGCTGACGGCCGTCCGATGGCAGTGAGCGTACCTCGGGGCGGGACCGTATCCGACCCGGCGCGGCCGTGGGCGTGGCGGGGGTGGCCCGGGGACCGCCGCAGAGGGGTTGGCGCGAACGCCGTGGGCGCGGCGGGGTGGCCTGGGGCCGCGCCGCCGTAAAAGGGGCGGTGTGAGCGACGGCGGCGTGCCGCGCATGGGCGTACCCGTTCGTGGGCACAGTCTTGCTGGGCACGGGTAGGATCACCCGAGCTAGGTGTACCGGCATGTCTGGGTGGTGCAGAATCCGGACATGCAGGCCAGCCCGGTTGCGCCCCGCCTTGGCTCCCGGTTTGGCCGGCCACGGATAAGGGCCGGCAGTCCGGATGTGACGCGCGTGGTGGACGTTTTGTGCTTTCATTGCCGGATTCATGCGACGTTAGCGCGAGAGGTTGAGGCGAGTGGAAACAGCGCGTTCTCAGGACGCGGCCAGGGACGACGCGGATCAGCTCCTCGGAGACCGGCAGATTCAGTGTGACGTCCTGGTGGCGCTGGCGGAATGCCAGAATCACCGGAAATGGTTCGCGAGCTTCGCCAAGCCCTACCTGGGCGAGCACCCGATCGAGATCGGCAGCGGGCTGGGTGATTACGCGCTGGAGTGGATCCCCTCGGTCGAGAAGTACACCGCGACCGACGCCGACCCGAAGCTGCTGGACGGGCTGAAGAAGAACATGGCCCGGTACCCCAGCGTCACGGTCCGGCAGATCCTGCTGCCGACCGAGGACCGCGCCGACCACTCCTGCCTGGTCTCCTACAACGTGCTCGAGCACATCGAGGACCACGTGGGGGCGCTGCAGAGCATGGCCAGGCTGGTCAGGCCCGAGGGGTACATCGTGCTGGTGACCCCGGCCTTCCCGTTCGCGATGAGCCCGGTTGACATCGCAACCGGGCACGTGCGCCGCTACACCAAGCGGACGATGCGCAAGGCCCTGACCGACGCGGGCCTGGAGGTCGTCGAGGTTCGCTACGCGAACTCGCTCGGCCTGATCTGCTACTACGGCTTCACCAGCCTGCTGAAGAAGCAGCCGTCCACGGGCGGGACGATGACCTTCTACGACCGCCTGGTGGTCCCGGTGGTGCGGCTGCTGGAGCGCATGGTCGGCGACCGCCCGCCGTTCGGCCAGTCGGTGGTCGCCGTGGCCCGCGTCAAGGAAGAGAGCGACCCGGCCGAGTAGGCCGGCCTCCGCTACTTACCGTCCGGCCGGTACACCGAGACGTGATCGGCCCGGTAGTCGAAGACGAACCCGGCGCCGGTCAGGTACCGGACCACCCGGCCGGGTGTCCCGCTCCAGACCAGCACCCAGCCGATGTTCATCTTCCGGACGTCGCTGCGGGCGACGGCCAGCTGGGCGGCTGACACGGTGCGGCCGTTCTGCGCCTTCACCAGCCAGACGTAGAACGGGTGCCGCTTGAACCAGGCCTCGGTCGGCCGGGGCACCCAGGAGGTGTAGGAGATGGCCCGCGGGTGGCCGTCGTCGGTGGCCAGCACCAGCGCGGGCCTGGCCGTCGCCGACCCGTAGAGCGGGAGCCCGCCGCGCAGGCCGAACGGGATGTCCAGGACGATCGAGCCGGAGTGGTCGGCGGCGATGGGGCCGTCCAGGGCGGGCATGGCGGTTGGCATCAGGCCCCGGGACGGAGCCCCGGTCCAGCCCGCCTCCAGCAGGGCAAGCACGCCGACCACGACGATCGCGAGCCGGGCCCGGCGGGCCAGCCAGTCCACCGCGGCACCGGCCAGGATGGCCGCCCCGACCAGGCCGAGCAGGGCGAACCGGTCGGCCTCGCGCAGCGCGGACAGCCCCGGCAGGTGCACCAGCCAGGTGTACGGCATGATCAGCGAGACCCGGGTGCCGTGCCAGTTCTGCGCGAGCGGCACGTAGGACCGGGTTCCGATGACCAGCGTGGCCCCGAGCGCCAGCGCGGCGCCGCCCACCCACAGCAGGGCGAGAAGCCAGGCGCTGCGGCGCCGCCAGGACGCGGCCAGGCCGCACAGCGCCAGCGCGCTCAGCACCACGCCGAAGGTCTCCACCGACTCGGTCGGGATCCGGTACTGGTAAAGCGCGGACAGCCCGTGCAGCCCGTACCTGGCCACCTGGGGCGAGGGCGCGAACAGGCCGTTCAGCGAGGCGCCGAACGTGTCGTAGCTGATCGCCAGCTTGGTCGGGGCCTCGCTCGCCCCGCCGCCGGTGACGGCTTGCTGGATCATGGCGATGAGCTGGGGGCTGGCCACCACGACCGCGGTGACCGCGCCGGCGGCCAGGGCGCGCAGCGCGGGCAACCGGGCGCCGGAGCGGCGGCCGGCCAGCCAGGGCAGCAGCGCCG
>Ga0335073_10003398_pt1 | contig 22142 bp, 9 predicted proteins | sample Lox_Sample_22_FD_207093 | JGI IMG/M metagenome (GOLD analysis project Ga0335073, IMG submission 207093) | Soil microbial communities from Loxahatchee National Wildlife Refuge, Florida, United States - Lox_Sample_2.2 | ecosystem: Environmental > Terrestrial > Soil > Wetlands | place: USA: Florida...
CTTATCCCTTTCCCGGCGGACCGCATGCCATTGCACCCGGGCCGGAATCTGTCCTGCCCATCGACTTCAATTACGACTTCAAAACCGATTTGGTGCTCGCCGGCGCCGGTGGCGTGCGCTTTCTGCGCCAGGATGCGAATGCCGGTACGGGTGACAATGCCTCGCCGCAATTCACCGACGTGACCGCGCAGACCAAGCTTCCGTCGGCGATCTTGAACGGCAATTGGACGGGCGCATGGGCGGTGGATATTGAAGCCGACGGCGACCTCGACATCGTGCTCGGCGCGGCGAGCGGCCTGCCCACCGTGCTGCGTAACAATGGAGACGGCACCTTCACGCCCATCCATCCCTTCGCCGGAGTCTCCGGCATCGAGCAATTCGTCTGGGCCGATCTGGACGGCGACGGCAACCCGGAGGCGGCGCTCATCGACAGCGCGGGCAAGCTGCATGTCTTTCACAACGACCGCGCTGGAAAGTTCACCGAGGTCGCCAGCCTTCCCCAGCTTGGCAGCATTGCGGCCATCGCTGCAGCCGACACCCGCCACAGCGGCAGCCTTGATCTGCTGGCGGTCACGTCGACCGGAAGCATCGATCGCCTGGTGAATGACAACGGCACCTGGACGACGACGACACTGGCGCAAGTCCCGGATTCCGCGAAAAACCTGAACGGAGTGGTGCGGTTGAAAACGGCGGACCTCGACAACAACGGCGCCGTCGACCTCATCCTCGCAACGCAAAACAGCGGCGGCCTCGTCTGGCTCGGCAATCGCGACGGCGGCTTCGTGCTCATGACTCGCCCGGCCGATCCCGCCCACTTCTTCGACGCGGTCGACGTTGACAACACGGGACGGCTCGACCTGCTCGGCCTCGATGCAAACGGCCAGCCCGTCAGAAGCGTGAATCACGGCACGAAGACCTACCACTGGCAGGTCGTTCGCACCCGCGCCGTGCAGGCCACCGGCGATCAGCGCATCAACTCCTTCGGCATCGGCGGCGAGGTGGAGATTCGCTCCGGCCTCCTGCTCCAGGCGCAGCCCATCACCAGCCCCAGCGAGCACTTCGGCCTCGGCGAATGGACCCAAACCGACGTCGCGCGCATCCTCTGGCCGAACGGAACCGTCAACGCCGAATTTCAGATGAAGAGCGACCAGGAAGTCCTCGCGCAACAGCGCCTCAAAGGTTCCTGCCCCTTCCTCTTCGCGTGGAACGGCCAGTCGATGCAATTTGTGAAGGACACCGTGCCGTGGGGATCGGCCATCGGGCTGCGCATCAACGCGCTCGGCTCGGCGCGCATCGCGGCCACCGAAGAGTGGTACAAGATTCCGCGCGCCGATCTCGTCCCGCGCGATGGCGCCTACGATCTGCGTATCACCGGCGAGCTGTGGGAGACCTATTACTACGACTGGCTCCAGATGATGACCGTCGATCATCCGGCCGGGACCGAGGTCTTCACCGATGAGCGCTTCGTCGTCCCGCCGGTGAAGCTCGGCATTACCGTGACCGACGAGCCGCATCCCATCGCCCACGCAGTCGACGATCGCGGCGACGACGTGACCGAAATCCTGCGCGACCGCGACGGCAAATATCTGGACACGTTCGGACGCGGACAATATCAGGGCATCACTCGCGACCACTTCGTCGAAATCGACCTCGGCAACGATGTGCCGCAGAGCGGACCGCTGTATCTCATCGCGCGCGGCTGGGTGCACCCGTCGGACTCTTCAATCAACGTTGCGCTGAGCCAGGGGCATCACGAGCAGCCGCAGCCGCTGAGCCTTGAGGTTCCCGACGGACGCGGCGGCTGGATCACGGCGCGTCCGAATCTCGGATTCCCCGCAGGCCGCAACAAGATTTGCCTCATCGATCTCACCGGCGTTTTCCGCCCCGGAACTCCGCGTAAACTGCGCCTCCGGACCAACCTCGAAGTCTACTGGGACCAGATCCAGTGGGCGCGCGGCCTGCCCGATGCGCCGGTGCGCATCACCCACATCGACCCGTCTGAAGCCAACCTGCACTACCGCGGCTACTCGACGATCCATCAGGCGAACGCATCCTCGCCCGAGATTCCTGACTACAACCACCTGATGGCGACGACGCAGATCTGGCGCGACCTCGAAGGCTTTTACACGCGCTACGGAGATGTGCGCGAGCTGCTGCGCGCTACCGACGACCGCTACGTCATCATGAATGCAGGCGACGAGCTGGCGCTGCGCTTCCCCGCGCCCGCGCCGCCGCAATCCGGCTGGGTGCGCGATTACGTTCTTGCCGGCGATGGATGGATCAAGGACGGCGACTATAACTCGACCGACTCGGCCACGGTGCAGCCGCTGCCGTATCACGCGAAGACGCTCTACGACGCGCCGGCGGGCGCGCTTGAAGACGAATGGGTGTATCAGCACCATCCGCAGGACTGGCTCACCTGGCAAACGCGCTATGTGACGCCGGAGCCATTTCGTGACGCGCTCAACGCCGTCACCGGCCAGACGAGAGAGGTTACGGCGCAGAGATGAGGCACGGCTGGTTGGGACGGGTCATTCTTTGGATTATTTTTCTGGCAATGCTCGCGACGCCCGCGGTGATGCGCCGCAGAGCCGCGAAGGCCGCGGCGGCTGAGGCCAGGGGGGGCAGTTGCCAGTCGGCGCTGGCGCGCTACGGTTTCTGCTTCACCGAGGTCTCGCAGCAGGCCGGCATTCACTTCGTGCATCAGGCTCCTGTGCTCGATGCGAAGCTCGCGAACATCATGCCTGAAGTGGCGTCGATGGGCGCGTCCGTCTCGATCGTCGACTTCGATCGCGACGGCTGGCCCGACATTTATGTCACCAACAGCGCCACGGGCAGCAAAAACCACCTGTATCGGAACAATCACGATGGCACATTCACCGATGTTGCCGAACAGATGGGCGTGGCCGATGTCAACCAGCCAGGCACCGGTGTCTCCATGGGCGCCGTTTGGGGTGATTACGACAACGACGGCTACGAAGATCTCTTCCTCATCAAGTGGGGACGGCCGGAGCTCTTCCACAACGATCAGGGCCGCGGCTTCACGCGCGTGACCGATGCCGGCCTCCCGCAGTGGATCAATGCCAACACTGCAACCTGGCTCGACTACGACGGCGACGGAAAGCTCGACCTCTTCGTCGGCGGCTACTACCCCGAAGACGTCGACCTGTGGCACCTGCAAAATACGCGCATGATGCCGAACAGCTTCGAGTATGCGAACAACGGCGGCCGCAAGTATCTGTTCCACAACCTGGGCAACGGCCATTTTGAAGAAGTCAGTGCGAAGGTCGGCATCAAGAGCCGCCGCTGGGCGCTGGCCTGCGCCGCCGCCGACCTCGAAGGCAGCGGCTATCCGGATCTCTTCGTCGCCAACGACTACGGGGTCTCCGAGTTGTACATCAACGATCATGGACACTTCCACGAGGCAGGCGAGCAAACAGGCGTTGGCTTCGCCCCCAAGAGCGGCATGAACGCGGCTTTCGGCGACATCTTCAATCAGGGCCGCTACGCCATTTACGTTTCCAACATTTCCGAAGAGGGCGTGCTCATCCAGGGCAACAATCTGTGGGTGCCGCAGGACGGCAAAACCCTGCACTACGAGAACCTCGCCCGCGACCTTGGCGTGGAACTGGGCGGCTGGAGCTTCGGCGCGCAGTTCGGCGACCTCAACAACGACGGCACGCTCGATCTCTATCTTGAAAACGGCTACATCTCGCTCTCGAAGACGCAGAGCTACTGGTATGACTTTTCGAAAGTAGCCGGCGGCAACAGTTCCATCATCAGCGATGCCGCGCACTGGCCGGCCTTCGACGGCCGCAGCCTCTCCGGATACCAGGAGAAGAAAGTCTGGATCAACGACGGCGCCGGCAAGTTCAACGATGTGGCGCAGGCGGTGGGCGTGACTGACCGCTATGACGGCCGCTCGGTCGCTCTCGCGGATCTGTGGAACACCGGCGCCCTCGACGCCGTCGTGGCCAACCAGCGCGGTCCGCTCCTGATCTACAAAAACACCGTAGCCCCTGGAAACGCCTGGATCGAGTTCGCCCTCGAAGGCACGAAGAGCAATCGCAGCGCCATCGGGGCACAGGTTACGCTGTACTGGAACGGCCAGCAGCAAGTGCAGTCGGTGATGGGCGGCAGCGGATTCGCGTCGGAAAACGATCGGCGCCTCCATTTCGGGCTGGGGAAGAATCCTAAAATCGAGAAAGCCGTGATCCGCTGGCCGTCGGGGGCTGTGCAAACGCTCGAGAACCTCACACCGGATCGGTTCGTAACCGTGAAGGAGCCACAATGACGCAGCCAGCCGCCTCCGTTGCAAATTCGGCCGCGCCGCCGCGTCCGGCGCTGTGGAAGCGCCTGCTCGACAGCCGCTTCACGCCTCCGTTCTTTATCACGCTCATCCTGCTCATCGGCAATCTCTCCTTTGGCATCCTCGAGAGCTATCAAAAAACGCTTCTCGCAATTGTCGCCGCCATGGTTACAGAAATGGCGCTGGGGCGGATCTTCCTCGGCAAATGGCCGCATCCCGCCAGCGCCTACATCACGGGCATCAGCGTGGGCATCCTGCTCCGCTCGCCGGCCTACTGGCCCTACGCTTTGTGCGCTGCGCTGTCGATCACCTCGAAATACGCGCTGCGGGTGAAGGGCCGCCACATCTGCAATCCATCGAATTTTGGCATCTGTGCGCTGCTCTTCCTCGCGTCCGAGTCGGTGGCAGGTCTCAGCATCCAGTGGGGCAACAACATGGTCTCGCTCATCGTTATCTGGGTTCTGGGCGCGACCATCCTCTGGCGCGCAAAGCGCTTCCTCACGACGGCGACTTACGTGATTTCGTTCTTCCTGCTCGCGCTTCTGCGCGCGCACATCACCGGCGATCCGTGGCTGTCGGAAGTCTCGCCGATCACCGGCCCGGAATATCAGCTTTTCATGTTCTTCATGATCACCGACCCCAAAACGACGCTCCGCTCCTGGAAGGGCCAGGTCGCCGTCGCCATCGCCGTCGCTGTCGTCGAAATGCTGCTGCGCCTCGACCAAAGCATCTACGCGCCGCTGTACGCGCTCTTCCTCGTGGGGCCGCCGGCTCTGCTGCTCGAAATGTTCTTCGATGGCCGCCGCAGGCGGAAAGCGTCCCCGCTCCCCACGCTGCGTCCGGAGCTGGCGCAATAGCGATGCGAGCATCCGCACTCATAATGCTGCCAACATGCATGCACAAAGTTGCAATCCCTGCGGCGCTGCTGTGCGCCCTCGCGCTCGCCGGCTGCCATGCGCAGCCCGCGCCGCCGCACCGCGAGTCTCCCGCGAGTCAGCCCGCGCAAACGGCTGCCCCTTCTCGGGCTCCAGCGAGTGCGGAAACCGCTTCCCCTGTGCCGTCCGCGCCGCCCCGCCCCTCCGGCCCCATCACCTTCACCGACGTCACCGCGCAGGCCGGCATTCACTTCCGCCACAACAACGGTGCCTTCGGAAAAAAGCTGTTGCCGGAAACGATGGGCTCCGGCGTCTGCGTCATCGACTATGACAACGACGGCTGGCCCGATCTGCTCTTCGTCAACTCTGCCGACTGGCCCGATCACCATACGAAGCGCACCACGCCCGCCCTCTACCACAACAACCACGACGGCACCTTTACCGACGTGACGAAGCAGGCTGGCCTCGATGTCGAGATGTACGGCATGGGCTGCGCCGTCGGCGACTACGACAACGACGGCAACGACGATATCTACATCACGGCGCTTGGAGGCAGCCACCTCTTCCGCAATCTCGGCAACGGACGCTTCTCTGATGTGACGGCCAGGGCAGGCGTGGCGGATTCCGGCTTTCCCGCCAGCGCCGTGTGGTTCGACTACGACCACGACGGCCGGCTCGATCTCTTCGTCGCCCACTACGTCGAATGGTCCGAGAGCGGCGATCAGTTCTGCGCGCTCGACGGCACACACAAGTCCTACTGCACGCCCGAGCGTTACAAAGGCGAGAGCGCGCGCCTTTATCGCAACCTCGGCAACGGCCGCTTCGAAGATGTGACGAAGAAGGCCGGTCTCTACGATCCTTCGAGCAAATCCCTCGGCATCGCGCTGGTCGATCTCGATAACGACGGTTGGCTCAGCCTCTTTGTCAGCAACGACACCCAGGCCAACAAGCTCTGGAAGAACAATCGCAACGGAACCTTCACCGATGAGGGCTTCGCCGCCGGCGTCGCCTACAACGATGCGGGCAAAGCCCGCGCCGGCATGGGAACCGATGCCGGGGACTACGACGGATCGGGCCGCCAGAGCATCGCCATCGGCAACTTCACCAATGAAGGACTGGCCCTCTACCAGAACCAGGGCGGCGATCTCTTCACCGATCAGGGTGTCGCTGCCGGGCTCACGGAGCCGTCCGAGCGCGTGCTGACCTTCGGCCTCTTCTTCTTCGATTACGATCTCGACGGCCTGCCCGATCTGTTTGCGGCCAACGGCCATGTGGCCGACGACGTGAGCGTGCTGCAGCCCTCGCTTCACTACGCCGAGCCGCCACTGCTGTTTCGTAACCGCGGCTCTGGCAAATTCGAAGACGTCTCCGGTAAAGTGGGCGCGGCGATGCGGACCGCGATGGTCGCCCGCGGCGCCGCTTACCTCGACTACGACAGCGACGGCGATCTCGACATCGCCATCAACGTGAACAACGGCCCGGCCCGCCTGCTGCGCAACGACAACGGCAATCGCAATAGCATGCTGCGGATGAAGCTCGTCGGCACGAAGTCAAACCGCGACGCCATCGGAGCCCGCGTAACCGTGATCGCAGCGAGCGGCTCAAAGCAGATGCAGATGGTGAAGACCGGATCGAGCTATCTCTCGCAGAGCGAGTTCCCGCTCACCTTCGGCCTCGGCAAGCCCGAGCCCGCCAAAACGGTCAGCGTCGAAATCGCGTGGCCCAGCGGGCGCACAGAATCGCTTGCCCGCGTAGCCGCCGATCAGTTCATCACGGTGGAAGAAGGCAAGGGCATCATCAGCGCCCAGCCGATAGATCTCTCGCCGAAGTTCGAGCGCTGACAACGCGCATCATCGCCGTCGCGTTCAGAACGTCGCGCCGCCCTGGTTAGGCTGATTGCTCACGATCACTTTGCCGCCGCTGCACCCGATCAGATACACCTGCCCAGGCAGTGTGGGCACATGGTCGGCGTCGCTCCAGAGCCACACGCGACGGTCGCCGCTCCACGCTGTAGCCACCTGCGCGGCATCCACAAAGAGAGATGGATTCGCGGAATCCGCTGGCGCCGGCGTGTCATGCCCGGCATTGCCATGCAGGATGAGCACCTGGCGCTCGAGGTAAAACACAAACGACGACGCGCTCTCGAACGACCCGTTCACCACGATCACATCGTCGGCCTGCACTTCAGGCTTGATCGCCTCCGCCAGAATCTGCGACGAAAGGACCGGCGAAAAGATGTTGAGAGCCAGATGCGCGGCGATCAGGATCGCCACGATCATGCCGGCCAGGAAGCAATTCGCCATCCGTGCGTTGTCGCGCAGCCGGAACCAGAGACACGCGGAAACACCCACCAGCAGCGCGAAGAACGTGATCCAAAGCGGACCCTTAAAGAGTCCCATCGCGTTCCGCGTCAGATCCAGAAAATAGGCGAAGAAGATGGCGTGATGGCCGGCGTTTGGCGCCAGCAGTGTCGCAATATCCACGCCCGGCGCGGGCTGCGGCGCAGTCAAGAGGAACCACGCCACCAGCGCCGCCGCCGCCATGCCCAGGCAGAACAGGATCCACGCCGCGCCGCGCCCCTGGTGATGCGCCTGGCCCTCGTCCTCCGCCAGCCAGCCTCCGGCCAGCAGCGCCATGGGCGGCAGCGCCGCCAGCAGGTTGAATTCAAGCCGCGCCGTGAAGCTAAACCACACCAGCACAACGCCGATCCAGATCAGGCTCAGCAGGCGCGCCTCGCGGCGGCACTCGGGATTGGGCGACGTGACAATGCGCAGCGCGCGCAGCGAGAACACGCACCACGGAAAGATCCACAGCAGCAGCAGCAGCCAGAAGACCACCAGCGGCACCCGCCCGCCGGTGAAGGTTGGCATCAGGCTCTCGATGCGCGTCTGGCCTGCAGCGATCTTTGACGCGATATGCCACGGCAGCACGATCGCAAGAAACACCAGGATCGCTGGAATCGGATACCAGCGCGCCAGATGACCGAGGTTGCGGGTCGCCTGCAAATAAATAAGGGCGATCACGACCGGGAATACCACTCCGGCAAATCCCTGCGTCAGCACGCCAAGGGCGCAGCAGGCGCCGAATCCCAGAGCGGTGCCGAGCCGGTGCTTCTGCTGTCGCAGCGAGCGAAAGAAGAAGTTGACCGCCAGCGTAGTCCACAGGCACAGAAACACGTCGCGCAGCAGCAGGTGGCCGAACAGAAAGACGCCGTACGAAGTGATCAGCGTGAGGGCCGCATAGAAGGCAGCCGCCGGTGAACAAAACAGGCGGCGCCCCAGCGAGAATGTCGCGATGAACAGGCACAGCGTAGCCAGCGCGACAGGCAGGCGCGCGGCCCAGTCGCTCACGCCAAAGACGCGGAAGCTCGCCGCGATCGTCCAGTAAAGGAGCGGCGGATGATGGGCGTAGCGAATGCCGTTGGCCAGAGGCGTAATCCAGCGATTGGCCGTGACCATCTCGCGGCCGATCTCCGCGCTCAGGGCGTCATCGCCGTCGAGCAGCGGCGGCCGGACCATCGAAAACGAAGCATACAGCAGGACCCACAGACCGATCAGCGGGAACACAAATCGCTTGGCGGCGCGCAGGGTGGTCATGCGTACCGATTATAGAGAAGCGTTGCCCCTGGGGACCTAAGCCTGCAGGGCCTTCGCCGCCCAGCCCAGCGACTCCACGTACTTTGCGGCCACGTCGCTTTCGGCAAGGCCGAGGTTCGCGCGCAGTGCTTCGCACCGGCTCCAGTCGCAGACCTCCAGCGAACGCACCAGATCCAGAGCCGACTTGAGCGCGCCGGCTTCACCGATCAGCGCCCCCTTCATCGCGCACGGCAGGGGCAGTGTCTTCAGGATGCGCTCCATCGGCGTTTCGAGGAGGGCGTCGAGCAGCGACACCATCCCCAGCAGATAAAGCTGCTGCGGCTCCTGCGACAACGCCGGGGCCAGCAGCTCGCAAAAGCGAGCGCGAGCCAGAGCCATCGAGACAAGGGCCGGCGGCCGATGCCCGCTCAGGACGCCGGCCAGCGCCACCGTTACCATGCGGCGCACCGCGTCGTCTCCCACCACCAGCAAAGCATCGCGCACCGTCGAAACGATCCCGGTCCGGCCCTGCATCGCCGAATTGGCCAGACGCAGAACGCGATAGCAGAGTGTCGCATCCGACGACACCAGCGAACCCACCTCGCCCAGATCCGATGGCACTTGCTGCAGCGCCGCCAGCAGCCGCAGATAAACCAGCCGGTTCTGCGGAAGCCTGGGCGACGACAACAGCACAGGCCGCGCGAAAAAGTAGCCCTGGAAGAGCATGCAGCCTTCGCCGTGCGCCCGGCGCATCTCCTCTTCTGTCTCGATCTTCTCCGCGATGCGCAGCGCCCAGCTCCCCGCCATCATCGCTTCGATCTCGCGCCGCGCGCGCCCGTCAGAGGCGCGATAGTCGATCTTGACGTAGTCGGCCAGTTCCAGAAACGGCGCCCGCGATCGAACCGGCGAGAAATCGTCGAGCGCAATGCGGTAGCCCTGCTTGCGCAGCGCGCTGCAGGCTCTCAGGAGCGCCGGGTCCGGCGCAACGTTTTCCAGAATCTCCAGCACCGTCGAGTGCGGCGGCAGCATCGTCACCACACCCTCCACCAGCGCCGCGCGCGTGCAGTTCACAAAGGCCAGCGTCGCATCGGGCTCCGGCATCAGCAGCATCCACGTATCGACCACCTGGCGGGTGGCCTGCTCTGCCTCTCCTGAGAACTCGTTGCGCTCACCCTCCCGGAAGAGCAGTTCGTACCCGCACAGCCGGCTCTTCTCGTCGACAATCGGCTGCCGACCGAGGTAGCGCGATGGCAGGGCAAGCGGAACCGTTGCGTTGTCCTGGTCCAGGACAGCATGCTCATGCACCAGCGCGGTCATAGGATCTCCTCAGCGGGGCGTGCGCCGTTCCCGGCCCTGCCAATCCGCAGGGTTCGACGAGCCGCCATCTCCTTTATCGGCACGCGCCTTGCGCGACGTCAGAGAACCGGTCGTGGAAAACAAGCCTCTGCTGCGGATTCCTCTCCCGCCCGCGAGCCGCTCATGGCCTCCGGTACACTGAGCAAGGTTGCAATGTCCACGGCTCGATCCACTCATCGCCTGCGCAAATTCCGATTCGAAATGCCGCAAAAAATCGCGGCCGGCCTGCTGTTTTTGCTCCTCGCGCAGTGCCTTTGGGTCAGCACCCGACGCCAGCTCACCGAAGCCGACTACCAGTACGCCCGCTGCGGGCGCGAAATGTGGGAGCGGCCCTCGCCGATCGCCGGATACTTCACCACCTGCGGCAATATTCACGACGGCACGCTCGCCTATCGCGCCACAGGGTTGCCCCTCACCCTCGAGCGCATCCTCGCCGGCCAGGCCTCCACCACCTCCACCTGGGAGATGCGCCACGAAGTCGGCGCCATCGAGCTGGTGATGCGTCTGCCCTTCATCCTCGCCGCTCTCGCCCTCGGCGCCTGCCTCTGGTGGGTCACGCGAAGACTCTTCGGCAACGAAGGCGGCTACATCGCGCTCGCCCTGTGGTGTTTCTCGCCGCCCGTCATTCGCGCCGCCACCGCGCCCAATAACGAAATCCTCGCTGCTCTGGGTGTCTTCTCCGCGGTCTATATGGCCATTGGCGTCGGACACGCGCTGCAGGGCCCGCGCCGCAAATGGCGACCGCGCATCATCCTGCTGGCTGTCATCCTGGGATTCACCGCCGCCGCCCACATCGCGGCTTTCATCCTGGCGCTCGTTCTGTCGATTGCCTTTATGGCGTGGGTCGCCGAGGGCCGGCGCGCCGTCATCCCCACGCTGCTCATCGTCTGGGTACTGGGCGCGTTGCTGCTACTCTTCGCGTCCTATGCCTTCCATCCCGATGCCTTCAGCTACGTTTTTCGCAGCGCCGCCGGCAAACTATGGATCTCATTCAACGCGGCTGGCTGGTTCTTCTCCGATTTCGCCGTCGCGCCTTTCACCATCGCGCTTGCCGGGTCGCTGATTCTGTACGCGCTGTTGCGCCGCTCGCGCTATTTCGGAAACACCACTCCGCTGCTCACCGGCGCTCTGCTGCTGGTCGTCGTCACGACGGGCGTCAACTCCGAGCCGTGGCTCTGGGCGCTTCCGTTCCTCATGACCTTTGTCGCCGGAATCTTTGCCGACGCGCTGGAGTCCCGCTACCGGCGGTCTTTTCTCTGGGCTACCGCGGTCGTGCTGTTCGCCCAGGCGGGCCTTTGCGTCGCGAGCGTCTACGCCTCGACGCGCTCGCCCGGCTTGCACTCCTGATCGCGGAGCCAGCCCCGCGTACCCGCCCGCTAACGCACTGTTTGCCCGGAAGAAACCGCGCTCGCCGTCGCCGCTTCGTTCCGCAAATCGCGCACGCGCTCGCCAATCCCATACTTCAGCTTCTCGATCCCGAGACCCGTCACCGCGGAAATCTCATAGAACGGCAGCTTGCGCCGCTTCGCCAGCGTCTTCAGCTTGTTCATCTTTTGCGGATTCGCCACGTCGGCCTTCGACGCGACCACAATCATCGGCTTCTCCGCGAGCCCGTGCCCAAAGCTCTTCAGCTCCGCCATGATCACGCGAAAATCCTCCGCAGGGTCCGGTCGTCCGCTCCCATCCGATACGTCGACCAGGTGAACGAGAATGCGCGTGCGCTCGATGTGCCGCAGAAACTGCATCCCCAGTCCCGCACCGAGATGCGCGCCCTCGATAAGCCCCGGAATGTCGGCCACGACAAAGCTCTCCTCATGCGGCGCCGCGCCGATCGACACCACGCCGAGCTGCGGCTCCAGCGTCGTGAACGGATAATCGGCGATCTTCGGCCGCGCCGCCGAAATCCGCGAGATCAGCGTCGACTTCCCCACGTTGGGATAGCCCACCAGCCCCACGTCGGCCAGAACGCGCAGCTCCAGCCGGTAGGTGCGCTCTTCGCCCGGCCGCCCCAGCTCGTGCTCACGCGGCGCCTGGTGCGTCGACGTGGCGAAGTGCTGGTTGCCTCGTCCCCCGCGCCCGCCGCGCGCAATCACCACCTGCTCGTCGGGCTGCGTGAAGTCATGGATCAGCTCGCCGCTGTCCGCGTCGAACAGCATCGCGCCTACCGGCACCTTCAGGACGATGTCGTGCCCGTCGCGCCCCGTGCAGTTCGATCCCAGTCCGTGCTCGCCGCGCTCCGCCTTGTGCTCGGGATTGAAGCGGAAGAAGACGAGCGTGTTGTGCCGTTCGCTCGACGACAGGATCACGTTACCTCCGTGCCCCCCATCGCCCCCCGACGGTCCTCCCCGCGGGACAAATTTTTCGCGCCGGAAAGCCATGCAGCCATTACCGCCGTCACCGGCTTTTACGCGGATTTTGGCCTCATCGATAAACATTCGCTCCTTCCAGTGTAACGAATGTTCTACCCTCGATTTACCTTCCGAAATCATCCTCCAGACGGGTGCGCACCCTGTCTGCTTGTGCGGGGGAGACGTGGGGCTCCGAAGGACGGCCATGGCAGTCCTGCTGGCGATCGTGTGCGCCGCCGGCGGGAACCTTTGCGCGGCACAGTCGGATACCGGCGGATCGGTCGCCGGCACCGTGCTCGGCCCTGACGGCCTCGGCGTCGGCGGCGCGCTCGTCCGCATCGAGAATCCCCTCACCGGCGACCACACCGATGAAATCTCCGACTCCTCCGGGACGTTTCGCTTCCTGGAGATCGCCCCCGGCACCTACCGCCTGCGCATCGAGGCCCGCGGATTGTCAGCCTGGGAAGCGGACAATCTCACCGTAGGCGCGGGGACCAACGCCAGCTTTCGCGCGTCGCTCGCGTCGATCTCCCTGCACCGCGCCATCCTCGTGGATGCCCGCGTCGCGGGCTCTGCCGACTCCGGCACGGCGGCCGCCGACTGGAGCGATCTGCCCAACAACGGCCAGAACGCGTCCGGCCTGGCGGCGCTTTTCACCGCGGCCGCTCCCGGCGTCGACGGCGGCCTGAGCCTGCGCGGCCTCAGTCCGCTCATGAATTCCATCGCCGTCGACGGCACCAGCAACACCCTGGCCTTCCGCTCGCGCGAGCGCGGCAGCGAGGGCAATGGATTCTCGACCGCGCAATCCGCGGTGAGCGAATTCCAGGTCGTCGGCAGCAGCGCATCTTTCAATGCAAGCCGAACCGGCAGCGCCGGCCTCAGCACCATCACCAGGAGCGGCGCGAGCCGCATGCGCGGTCAGGCCACCTTCTATGACCGCGGCGCCATCGGCCAAACTTTCAATGCCTACGACAAAATCATGCAGATGGAGCCCGCCGGGACGACGGCGACTGCCGCGGGCCAGCCGGTGATGGACCTCAACGGCCAGCCCATCACTTACGTCGATGTCCCATACCACGCGCCCGATCGCCGCCAGGTGTGGGAAGTCTCGGCCGGCGGACCCATTCGCCGCGAGCGCGCTTTCTGGTTCTTCGCGTGGGAGCAGCACGACCGTCACGATCCGTCCGTCGCCCGCGCCAGCGAGCCGGAAGTCTTCTTTTTTCCGCCGTCGGCGCCCACCCTCACCACGCTCGAGGCGCGGCTCCGCAACAGCACCAATCCCATCGCCACGCAATGCGCGGCCACCGGCGCGCCGGACGGCGGCTCGACGGCGATGGCCGCCTGCGCGTACTCCGCCGTCCTCAGCCAACTCAGCGGCCTCCTCGGAACGGTGCCGCGCTCCACGCGCCAGACCATCGTGTTCCCGAAAGTCACCTGGCGGGTCAACGACCGCAATCAGCTCAGCGCGCAATACAACTCCATGCGCCGTACCGCGCCCCACGGCGCGCTCAGCGGAGCCTCTGAGAACTACGGCATCAGCAGCTTCGGCAACAGCTCCACCAGCGACGACGCGGCCGTCGCGCGCTGGGATCTCTCGCCGTCGCCGTTGCTGCTCAACAGCATGCGCGTTCAGCTCAGCCGAGACGTTCTGGCCCAGTCTCCCACCACGCCCACCGCCTTCGAGCAACAGTTCGCGCAGAATGGATGGGCTCTGCCGCCGGAAGTCTCCATCGACCGCAGCAAAGGATTCAGTTTCGGCACGCTGGCGAGCGTGAACAAGCGCGAATATCCCGCTGAAACGCGCCAGCAGTTCGCCGAAGCCGTCGCGTGGATCCACGGCCGCCAGGCCCTGCGCATCGGCTACGACTACAGCCACGTTCGCGACGCGCTCGAAGGCTTGAACGGCGAGAACGGCGCGTATTCCTACGCGAGCCTGCTTGACTTCATCTCCGACATGCTCGCCGCCGATCGCTGTGACGGCGCGACGACCGCGACTGGTCCTTATCCCTGCTACTCGCGCTACCGCCAGACGCTCGGCGATCCGAGCTGGTGGTTTACGACCGCCGATTACGCCGCATTTGCGGCCAACGAGTGGAAGCTCGGCCATGGGCTCACGCTCACCGCCGGCCTGCGCTGGCAAGATGAGCGCGTGCCCAATACAAATTCGGCCCTCGTGAATCCCGCAATTCCTGAAACCGCGACCTTGCCGCACGTCCGCAGCGACTTCGGTCCACGCGCCTCCTTTTCCTGGGACATCTTCGAGCACGGAAGCACCGTGCTGCGCGGCGGCTACGCCATCGATTACGCGCGCATTCCCAACGCGACCATCTTCAGCGCGCTCACCTCCACGGGTGTCGCGCACGCGCCGCGCTCATATTCCTGGCGCCCGATGGATGTGGGTGCGCCGCCGTTCCCCTACGTTTTCTCCAGCACAGAATCGCCCTACGTTGACTTCAGCGCACCCGATCAGGCCTCGACAGCCCCCGAAGTCGTTTATTTCGATCCGCGCTTTCGGCCGCCGCAGATCAATCAGGCCGATCTCGAACTGGAGCAATCGCTCGGCCGCCGCACCGCGATCGTCGTCAGCGCCATGGCGACCGATGGCCACGATCTGACGCAGTTCGTCGACACCAACATCGATCTGGCGAACACCGCAAACGTTTTTTACGCTGTCAAAGCGCCCGGCAACGAGGGCAATGCGGGCCCGCTCGGCGAGGCCGCAACTGCGGAATCAGGTTCGGCCTTCGCGATTTACACGCCGCGGCGTTTCTACTATCAGCGGCTGAACCCCGCCTACGGGTCCGTCACCGACGCACTCAGCGAGACCAACTCCCGTTATCGCGGAGCGATGGTTCGCATTCTGCGGCGTCTCTCGCCGAACCTCATGGTCAACGTCGGATTCACGTGGGCCCACGCCATCGATGACGGACAAAACGAAGCCACCTACGCGGACCGCAACGACGTCTACGATCCCGCCGACCTGCGGCTCGAGCATGGCACGTCCAATTACGACGTTCGTCAGCGGGTGGCCGGGGCGCTGGTGGTGCGAGAGCCGTGGCGTTGGCGCGGCGCCGCCGGAGCCTTCCTGGGCGGCTACTCGCTCTCGGCCGCGGGCGATTGGCGCACCGGATTGCCCTATTCCATGCGCACGCTCGGCCCCGTGCCGTCGCCCTCCTGCTCGTATCAGGACTGGCTGAACGCCGGCGGCGCGACCGGCGGTGGAGCCAACTGCCTCAAAGTGGTGCAGCAACCCAACGCCGTCCTCGAAGATCCGCAGACCGCCGTGCATGTCCCCAGCCTCGGCTCCACTTTGAACGGATCGGGAGGGGAAGATGTGATTCCCCTTATCGGCCGCAATACTTTTCGTTATCCCGGCGAGGCTAATCTCGACCTGCGCGTCACGAAACAGATTCGTCTCAGTGACCGTTACGATCTCTCGTTGCTCGGCGAAGCCTTCAACGCGTTGAATCATCAGAATGTAACGGACATCCAGACAATCGGCTACCGCCTCTCGAATGACACAGCGCACGCCAACATGGGCACGCTCACATGGCAGAGCGGGGAGCGACCGGTAACCACCACGATGTTTGTCAACGGAACTTCCGTAACGCAGTACGCTTACGATGCCACCGCCGCCTTTGGCAGCGCGAGCAACGCCGAAAGCAGCGCTCTCCAGCGGGAACGCCAGATTCAGGCAGGTGTCAAGCTCAGTTTTTAGTGCATTTTCTCCAGTTTTGCACCGCGTTTTCCACGCGACCCCGCGAATTCGTAGCTGGCACCGGCACAGAACCGTGCTGTAATTAATCGCAAATTCATCCCGCTGTGGCACGTTGAAGGCAACGCTCAGAACTTTTCCTGTCGTGGAGTCCACCGATACGCACGAGTGACTTAGCAGACCAACCTTTTGCATTTTTGAGGCCAGTCATCATGAAGAAGATTGTGAGTTTTCTCCTGCCAGGGGCACTCTGCCTGCTGGTGTGTTCGTTTTTTGTTCCGCCAATCGCCCGTGCACAGCAAACGCTCGGTAGCCTCAACGGCACCGTGACCGACGTGTCGGGAGCTGCTGTCGGCGGCGCGAGCGTGGCCGTGGTCAGCGATCAGACTGGCCTGCAGCGTGCGACCACCACGCAAAGCACGGGATACTGGGAAATCCTGAATCTCCCTATTGGCACCTACAAAGTCACAATCTCCGCGCCAAACTTCGAGACGCAGAATTATCCCGGCATTGCCGTCCAGGAGATGCGCGCCACCACGATTCCTGCATCGCTGAAGCCCGGCAAGGTGACGGAGTCGGTCACGGTGACCGCAAACCCGCTGCTGAACGCCACCGACACCACTAACGGCTACACGCTCGATTCCGCCCAGATTGACACCGTGCCTCTCGCCACCGGCAGCTTCACCCAGCTGGCCGTCCTGGCGCCCGGCGTCAATGCGGAGTTGCTCAGCGGCCTCGATTCCAACGCCGGTCTCGGCAACCAGAACATCTGGGCCAACGGCCAGCGCGCCACCAGCAACACCTTTCAGGTGAACGGCGTCGATTCCAGCAACATCTTCAACGGCATGACGTCGAGCGGCCTTACCTCGCAGCGCTACAACTTCAACATCGGCGGCGGCAGCGAATCCGGAACCTCCTCAGCCGGCGCAGCCAACATCGGCGGCGCGGCACAGACCGGCACATCGGTCTATGGTTCCAACGGCAACAGCCTGCCTTCGCCTCCGCCGGAGTTCCTGCAGGAAATGCGCGTGAATACCTCGATGTACGACGCGCAGCAGGGCGCCACCAGCGGCGCGCAGATCGACGCCAGCACCGCCAACGGCACCAATGATTATCACGGACAGATCTACACCAATTTCGACAACAACTTCGCCAACGCTGCGCCGTTCTTCTTCAAGCAGGAGTACCTGCTCGCGCAGCAGGGCGTCGGCGCTTTCCCCTCCTCCCTGGCCAATCCCTCCCTGCATCGCTGGTCGGTGGGCGGCACCATGGGCGGCCCGGTGATTAAAAACAAGCTCTTCTTCTTCGCCGGATTCCAGCACCTCTACCTTTCCGATCAGTCGACCGCGGTTTCGCAGCTTACGGTTCCCAGCGATCTCACGAACGATCGTTCCGCGGCCGGCATCACCGCCGCCGCGACGCAATGGCAGGGCAGCGCTTTCACCAAGACGATCGATCCGATCGCCATGGCGCTGCTGCAGGCAAAGGTGCCTACCGGCGGCTATCTCATCCCATCCGCGCAGGTTGCAGCAGGCACGCCCTATCAGTACGGCATTCCCAACGTCACGCTCATTGGCACTTCAACGCAGACCGGCGAGCAGGGCACCGGTTCGCTCCAGTACAACCTCAGCAATACCGATCAGCTTTCTCTCCGTTACTACTACCAGCTCGATCCTGTCGAGAAGCTCTACGGCATGTCTGCGACGGGCGGCTTCCCGCAGTCGCAGAAGAACGGCTCCCAGGTGGGCGCCATCAGCAACACCCAGTTCATCGGCAGCAAAATGACGGTCACCGAGACGCTCGGCTTCAACCGGATGTATTCCTACAGCGACTACACGCAGACCGTTCCGGGCGGGACCTTCGGCATCGGCCCCGGTTCGAGCGGCCTCTATATGAACGGGACGCTGCCGGGCATTCTGATCAAGGAAATGGGCGCGAACAGCAGCTCCGCACCGGGTCTTAAGATGGGCCCCTACAGCTCCTTCGCTGACATCGGCTACTATCAGAACCGCATCAACCCCTCGGCGAACGCGGTGTACGCGATGGGCAAGCACACCATTACCGTCGGCGGCGGCTACAACTACACCCAGCTCAACGTCGAAAACAACCGCGACGGGATCGCCCAGCTCACGGCTTCCAGCTTCTCAAAATTTCTCACCGGCTCCATCAAGGAATCCGGCGTGCTGGAGAGCATCGCCAATGGCCACAACAATGCCGACCGCTACTATCGCACCAACGAAAGCTCGGCCTACGCGCAGGATAAGTGGCAGGCGCTGCCCAACCTCAGCATCACGGCCGGCATTCGCTACGATTACCACGGCGGCCTGACGGAAAAATACGGCAACATCTTCAACTTCGATCCCAGCGTCTACAACGTCACCGGCACCACCACCACTGGCTTCGTGGTCAACAACGCTGGATTCGTGGTGGCCGGCAATAACAAATACAATCCCACCAAGGGCGTCAGCGACTCCACGCTCACCGGCCGCCAGTGGGGCTTCTCTCCGCGCGTCGGATTCGCGTGGTCGCCCAAAGACTTCCACAACAAACTGGTGTGGCGCGGCGGCTTCGGCGTCTACTTCGACCGCGGCGAGCTGTTCAGCTACCTCTCACAGCCCGCCGGCAGCAGCTACGGCGGTCCCTTCGGCGTGACGGAATCCGCTCCCCTGGCCAGCTTCGCCACGGGCGGCGGCACGCTTGAGAATCCGTTCTCCTCGCTGTCTTCCTACGTCGCGCCCAGCTCCGATCCGTCGCTCATCACGCAGGCGCTGCAAACCACCCTCAACGGGATGACCGGCAGCGAAACCGTCTATGGCGAAACCTTCACCAAGTGCGGCGGCGTCGGCAGCCAGCTCGACTACACGGCCTGCCCCTACACTCTGAACTTCGGCGCGTACGACAGCAAAAATGTGCTGCCCTACACCATGAACTTCACCCTGAACGCCCAGTGGCAGCCCACCACGAACGTGGCCGTCACTCTGGGCTACACCGGCAATCGCGGCCGCCATGCTGTGGTTCCGATTCCGTTCAACGAGCCGAAACTCGCCACCTCCACCAACCCCATCTGGGGCGAAGCCGCCACCTACGGCTTTGAAGTGCTCAACCAGAACACCAGCGATCAGAACTACGATTACCTCCCGATCGCCGGCGAGCCGTGGAACACCGAAGACGGCGGCAACACCGATTTCCGCGCTCCTTACGTCGGCTACAGCCCCAACGCCGCGTTCTTTGAGACGGTCGGCAATTCGGCCTACGATGCGCTCGAATCCCACGTGGAGAAGCGCTTCTCCCACAACTTCGAGGGCGGCGTCAGCTACACCTTCAGCCACACCTACGACGACCAGAGCGACATCGGCCTGTTCTTCACCGGCGACAATCCGAACAACCTGCGCAGCTCGTACGCGAGAGCCGACTTCGATCGCACCAACGTCTTCAGCGGCAACTTCGATGTGATGGCGCCGAACCTCTCGTCGCCCAATACCCTCGCCTCCTGGTTCACCAACGACTGGCACCTCAGCGGCATGGCCATCGCCCAAAGCGGCCAGCCCTATTCGCTCTACGAGTTCTATGGCGCGGTCGGCAGCGTCTTCTTCGGCGACTATCCCACGCTCATGAATCCCGTGCTCCCGATCAAAAACCCGTCGAATCCGAAGAGCGCACTCACCGGCAACTCCGGCAAATATCGCACCGCCGGAAGCTACATCCCTGCCATCGACCCCAGCCAGATCGATATCCACTACCTCGCACCCGGCACCGACGGCATCCCCGTCTCCACCGGCAGCGATCCGCAGGACATCTTCGAAACCGACTTTGCGCCCGGCCAGCGCAATCTCTTCCGCCAGGCCTTCCAGAAGCAGCTGAATCTCCAGATCCACAAGGATTTCCATCCTTCCGAGAGATTCACGGTTCGTTACGACTTCAACATGTTCAACGTCACGAACACCACCAGCCTCGACGTGCCGCAGAACCAGACGGAGATCCGCCAGACCAGTTCCTGCTCGAACAGCGCGTACAGCGCTTACGGCGGCGACAACAACTGCGGCCTCGACTACGTGAATTATGGTCAGGTCGTGAGCAGCCCGGCTGCGGCCGATCAGCAGTCCGCGCTCAGCAACCTGGACCAGATCCCGGTCCACAACGGCTCCGGCAAATCCACCACGATTCCCACCCAGATCAATGGCAGTCCCAATAACGGCGCCAACTTCGGTTCCGTTACCAGCACCATCGGTAGCAGCCGCATATTCACCATGGCGCTCCACGTAACCTTCTAAGCGCCCAACCATGTTCGAACCAGGGGCTCCCGCAAGGGAGCCCTTTCCTTTGGCCGCGCCCGGCCCGTGGCTCCGCCCCGGTAAAATGGAAGTGTTCCCAGGAAGCTTTCCACCAGGCAGCATGGTCTTCACCGAACAATACGATGTGGTCGTGGTCGGCGCCGGTCATGCCGGATGCGAAGCCGCGATGGCTTCTGCGCGCATGGGCCTGCGCACCGCTCTGTTCACGCTCAACCTCGACCTGATCGCGCAAATGAGCTGCAACCCCGCCATCGGCGGCATTGCCAAGGGCCATCTCGTGCGCGAGGTCGACGCTCTGGGCGGCATCATGGGCGAAGTCGCCGACGCCGTCGGCATCCAGTTCCGCCTGCTCAACACCTCCCGCGGCCCCGCCGTCTGGTCGCCGCGCGCCCAGTGCGACAAGCAGCAGTACCGCGTAAAGATGCGCGAAGTGCTCGAGTCGCAGCCGAACCTTTTCATCAAGCAGGCCGAAGTCGTCGATGTCGTGCTGAGCGAGCCATCCTCCACGCTCCCGGCTTCCGGCTCCCGGCTGCACTCTCGCATCGCCGGCATCAAGCTCCGCGATGGACGAACGATCTTCGCCGGCGCCACCGTCATCACCACCGGCACGTTTCTCAACGGCCTCATCCACTGCGGCGAAGAGCACTACCCCGCGGGGCGCAGCGGCGAGCCGCCGTCGGTCCTGCTGGGTGAAGCCCTCAAGCGACTCGGCCTCCGCGGCTGCCGCCTCAAGACCGGCACGCCCCCGCGTCTCGACGGCCGCACCATCGACTGGAAGCAGTTCGCCGAGCAACCGGGCGACGCCGATCCCACGCCCTTCAGCTTCCGCACCACGACGCTGCCGCAGCGCCAGGTCTCCTGCCACATCGCGTTCACCACGCCGGAGACGCTGCGCATCATCCGCGAGAACGTCCACCGCTCGCCCATGTACTCCGGACAGATCCAGTCCATCGGCCCGCGCTACTGCCCGTCCATCGAAGACAAGGTCGTGAAGTTCCCTGACAAGGAGCAGCACCAGTTCTTCCTCGAGCCCGAAGGCCTGAACACGCACGAGGTCTACGTCAACGGCATGTCGACCTCGCTGCCGATGGAAGTCCAATGGCAGATCGTGCGCTCCATTCCCGGCCTCGAGAACGCCGAGATGCTGCGCCCCGGCTACGCCATCGAGTACGACGCCATCGATCCCACGGAACTCGACCGCTCGCTGCGCGTGAAGCGGTTCGCGGGCCTCTACCTCGCCGGCCAGATCAACGGCACTTCCGGATACGAGGAGGCCGCCTGCCAGGGGCTGATGGCCGGCATCAACGCCGCGCTCAGCGTGCGCGGCGAACAGGCGTTCACGCTCGACCGCACCGAAGCCTACACCGGCATCCTCATCGACGACCTCATCTCGAAGGGCACCAACGAGCCCTACCGCATGTTCACCTCGCGCGCCGAGTTCCGCCTGCACCTCCGCATCGACAACGCCGACCGGCGACTGACTCCCTACGGCCGCCGCCTCGGCCTCATCGGCGACCAGGCTTGGGCGGAATACGAAGACAAGCAGGCGCGCGCCGTCGCGCTCGAGAAGCACCTGGGGACCACGAAGGCGACGGGCGGCGACTGGCCGGCAGGTCAAACGTGGGCGCAAGTCCTCAAGCGTCCTGAGGTCACAATCGAGACCATCTGGCCC